>JAEEGL010055326.1_pt1 | contig 23901 bp, 18 predicted proteins | sample 9134231 | NCBI WGS metagenome assembly JAEEGL01 (sample SAMN16246548, study PRJNA631951) | gut metagenome | biome: gut microbiome; feature: rumen; material: fiber-attached | host: Bos | place: Iran: Karaj | collected 2018-10 | reverse complement strand
TATTTCCGCCTTGTGTTTTCATAATCGTAATCGTAGTTTTCATAGTAACGGGCTTCGATTGCGGGTCTGTCGTACTGCTCGCCGAGATGATAAAGGCGCATAGGTTTCTTTGCGTTGACCGAACGGATGGTGCCGTGTTTGTTTCCGAACGGCATCGAGACGATATACCCTTGCGATTTCATCACGTCGACAAAGCTGTTATGATCCCAGCTCATAGTCAGCGCTTTGTCTATCGCTTCTCGCATCAGATTGTTTTTCGTCGGCTCGCCGTTTTTCTCCGCGATATAGATCGGACGGGGTATTCTCTTTTTCCTTGGGTGCTGTATGACCGTCAGCCCCTCCCGTGCGCACATCTCGTCGGACAGATTTCTCATGCGGAAATACTCCCGCTCGCAGCAGTTGTATTTCTTTCCGTCCCACATACCGACGGCGTTAAGGACGAAATGATTGTGGAACGTGCCCGTGTTGAAATGGGTGGCGACCAGCACCTGATATTTGTCTCCCCACATCTTTCGGGCAAGTTCAATACCGAGCCGGTGGCATTGCTCCGCCGTGACCTCGCCGGTCTTGAAGCTCTGATAGGCATGGTAGGCGACGTTCTTTCCGCCCGTCTTTCCGAACCGCTCCTGCACGTCCCGCATTTCTTCAAAAGCTGTTTCCGCTTTGCAGTTGACGCCGGTAACGGCGTAAAACTGTTCGCCATCCGACATGACTTTTTCCTCGTTGGAAGCGTATTTGATGACGTGCTCCAGATCGGTGAATTTCGTTTTCTCCGGATTATTGCAGTAGTCGATCACACGGGAGATACTATCCTTTACCGGCCAGATCTTCGTCACCGCCATCGTCGTCGACCTCCTTTCCGTGATAAAGATCAAGCAAAATCTCCTGTACCGATTTCAGTGTCGCTGTGAACTCTTCCGTGCCCGTGTACTGCTCAAGTTTTTGCACGGTGTTAGCGACCTTTCGATACGCGATCTGTAGTCCCTCACGCGGCATTTCGGTGACCGGCTTGTCCAGCGCACAGTTTCGGATATAGTCCGCGTCCGTCATCCCGCACCGTTTTGCCTTGCGGTGGATCTTTTCTTTTTCCGTCTTTGTTGCTCTGAAATTGATTTGATAACTTCTTTCCCTCATGGCTTCTCACCTCCTTTCCACGGGGTCATAGGGGCAGCGCCCCTGAGCGCCTTCGGCGCCTCCGGTTTTGTGGCTATACAAAACCTATGCTCGCTATCCTTACGGATAAGATAGCCGCGTATAGCCGTCCTCTTTCGGACTTCGTTCTTCACGGAAAGCCGCCCGCGCTTTCCGCTACCGTGTTGGATCATATACACCAACTCCTTTCTAATTTTTTGCATAAGAAAAGACCGGCGATTTTTTCGTCGGTCTGATCGTATACGATGTAAAAGTGGGGGCAGTTATTAAATAGCGGATTATGCGTTTTCGGTGACGCCGTGACGGCGGTGACGATGATTTTGATATATACCGCTTTCCCTGTCACTCCCGTCACCACCGTCACCTTTTTATAAAAGGTGGGCGCAATATCTATAAATGAATTTCCGGTTTTTCAAAAGATCCCTCTATATAATAACGAGGTGGGAGAGATAAAATATTCCCGGATTCTGAAGATTTCTAAGATTTCTTTGAAATCGAGAAAACAGGCCATTCGAAAAAGAATGACCTGTTTTCATTTTACCAACTATATTCAGCAAATTTGAGCAGATAGGATTCACCCGGCTTAACATCATAAATGTTAATAGAATCGTCTTTGAATTTATCTCCTGCACTCAAATCTCTTAAGAATAAATTACCTGAATCAACCAAATAGCCTGAACTGTCATAAAGCTTATAACTAATCGTGTCATAGCCTGTTTTATTACCGCCATAAGTTTTGACACCGGAAACGGTTATTTTCAAACGCGGTGTCAGACTATTATCATATTCATAGGACACATTTTCGATTTTTATTACAGAATCGGTTTTACCGTCATACGCCTTGACGTTCAATTCAATCGGTAACTGCTCGGTTTCTAAAGAAACGTCCTTCGTTGGCAGACAATATAAAGCCACGCAGTTGACTTCATCAAATCGAACGATTCCTTCTTTGTAAACTGTCAAATATACTTTTCCGCTTGTAGAAACACCTTCATTTATCTCAGCCGCTTTTATTCGAATCTCAGCAAGATATTGTTCTCCGGCTACTTGACTGGTGTAATATCCGAAATCCTTTTTTGTTACTGATCGTGTCTGATTATACAGTTCATTTCCGTCTTCGTCCGTAATACGGATATCAACATCCACGTCAGCGGATATGTATTTGTCTTTTTCGTTCAGCAATCCGAAAAACAAACTGTAGTCATTTGTTCCTTGATTATACTGAAATGACCAACCCTTCAAGGTTTCTATATTACTGCTTTGAAGAATAACCGAATTAAAAGGGGAGCATCCGCAAAGGCAAAGAGCAACGAGCAGAACCATAACGAAAAAAATCTTTTTCATAATCGCGCCCCCGTTATTCTTTATCCGTCTTTTTCAGAAGAGCTTTCATGCTTTTCTTGGTTTCTTTTCGCCACTTGATATTTGTGCAGACAGCCCGATTACAACTTTCGCTCAAAAAGCAGGTATCGCAAAGCATCATATCAAGATCTTGATCAATAAGTTCTTCGTCGGAAGGAATCTCATATTTTTCAATTCTTTTAACACCCTCAGGATTTCTAAGTCCAAAATCGATTTGCTTGCCTTCCCCGGTTTTTAGATATCGATACGGTTCAGCAAAAAATGAAACACAGTCTCCCGATTTTAAATCCTCAAATCCTTTCAGGTCCATCCATACATGCTGTTCTTTTCCGTCAAAGCAGTATCCGTCTCCATACATTCCTTCAATGAAAATTTTCTGAAAGCAGATATGTCCGTTTGACGTTTTTTCTACACACCCTTTAAAGCCAAGCGGAAAATTGTAAAAGCACATTTGAAAACCGCTGTGCGTCTTTCCCAGGGCATTGAATTGAGCGTCAATATAGTCGTCGTATGAAAGCTTTTCACCGCGCACGACTTCTTTTAACCCATCGGGATCAAAATCAATCGAACCGTTTTCAAGCATCTGAACGATTTTTTGACCGTAATCGGCAACAATCACATCAGCGAACTCGCTGTGCTTTTTTAAAAGATCGTCAGATGGGCTTTCATGCGGTTGTTGTGTGACGCTCATTGCTTTTTTGGATTCATTTTTTGTTTCTTGGTTTCTCATTTTTCTAACCTCCGTTAATAAGTGCTGCTTTTGCAGCCTAACATGCTAACGACAGTTTTTAGAAAAACACCGAACCTCAACACAATAATTATATCGTAGCAATATTAAAAAATCAACATAAAATGCTTATAATTTAGATCCCCGTCACGTCTTTGAATTTTGCCCGCATCGTTTTCAGGCGCTTTGATACGGCACTATTGCCGGAATATCCAAGAATTTTTGCAACCTCTTCCTGCGTATATCCCTGTTCACGTAGGCGATATATTTTCTTTTCCGTATCGTCGAGCACCTTCCAGTAGTCCTCAACCATAAGATTGAAAATTGCAATTTTTTCGGGATCAACTATCGCTTTTTCCGGCGATAGCTTCGCTTCCGGGTCGGGGCAATACTCGACCTGGATTTCCGAATCCGTGTGATACCATTTTTTATTATGATCCTGCGCACGGAAATTCGGTTTGATGTACGGGTTGAAATCTTCGATGGCAGACAAATCCTGAACTATGCCGGCGAGCTGATCGTACTGCATCACGTCAAGCATCGTTCCGACGGCGGTGTGCATAAAATCATCCGCCTTTTTATCAAGGTCCGGATCATCAAGGTCAAACTGGCTGAATATAGACTCAACGATTTCATCCGGACCGGTGAGCAGCACCCGCACTCCATCCGACACTAAATCTTCCACGCTGTCCCGTAAAGCGATCAGCGGATTGTCCTGATATTTTTCGCCGTTCATTCTGGTCGTGTGATCCAAATATCCCGACCACGCCGACAGCCCTCTCTTGCGAGCTTCCTGCTCAAACGCAACGTCCATAATACGACCGATGCGGCTGATCGCCTCGTGATCCTTGGCAGATCGAGATTTAGGATCGGTGATTTTCGCCGCAGACCAGTCGTGTTTTTTGAAAAACGCCCGCATCTCCAGTATCGTCGGCGCGCGATCAAGATCAAGCAATGTTGTAGCCAACAGCATAATCAACCTCAATTTTTCATAATATTTACCCTACTAAACGTTGTTAGGAAAAAAACGTATTAAATAATGTTGTATCAAACTATTTATGACATTTTCGCTCATTATTATGAATTATTAACCCTACTGTTCTCTGTTTTAATTCCTAATAATCTAAAAACTCTTAATTTAAGTAGGTCATAGCGTTCTGCGACATTTCCGGTCTTTAATAACTCTTCCCGATCCCATCTTTTTATTTTTTTAAATCGCATTTTTTTTGTAAACTGCTGCTTAGTAAAATCGCGTTTTATACCAAATTTTCTGTTCCAATAATGAACAATTCCGTCATCAGATACACCACTATAGATTTTACCACCATAAAGTTCATTAAAAAGCAAAGCAGTTATTGCACACTGACCTAATGCTGGATTTTGTGGTGTCCATTTTTCAGCATCTTTTCGATATGCAGTATCTTTACTCCATGAAGCATTTAAGGCTTCAATGAATTTATCGTATTTACTCATAATTACTCCCTCTTTGAAACAAAACCAGCTATTGCTAAAAGAATTGACCCAGCAACGAATAGAGGAATTCCTATGTTTGGTGGCACTTCGTTCATAAATAAACTAAGTACTCCATTCAACCCAACACCAACTGCACCTAACAAACTGAAAACTGCACTAATAATTGGCATAAAAGCGGACTGCTTTATCGTTATAGGAATCCTAATTTTAGTTTTCTGCTTTCCGTCATCTGACAAAACATTAAAAGTCACTTGCGTTTTCATTTTCGCAGTTTTGTTTTTTGGGATAAAACTATATTCAAGTATATCATATCTGCATTCTATTCTGTCTTTATCTCCATGAGAAGAAACAAGCACGGTTGTGTCATATTGTATTTCAACGCTCGCTTCTTTTTCACTATGTTCATTTGAATTATACTGAACAATTTTGATGGAAGAACTTTTTCTTTCTTTCATTTTAATGCGCTTCGTTTTGATGGGAATTTGAAGTTCAGTTTTGAAAAAGATCTTATCAAAAAATTTTTCATATTTACTTAGCGCTTCAATAATCCTAATCCACGCTCGTTCTTGATCGTCAGAATTCTTGTGATTAGTTTTTGAGACTATGTCAGGAATACTTTCTGTAACAAAAACATTGTTTTTATTATTATCGACAAAGTATCTCTTAGCAAATGCGACATTGTCGTTATATGAACTACTTGCTTTCTCAAATTCAGAACTGAATGTTGGATAATCCTTTGTTATAAACTTGAATATAACTATCTTGTCTATTTCCTCAATTGCATCTATTTCTGCCCAACGAATTGGAACAATAAATGGCTCGATGTGCTTATCTTTGTCGGCAGAATTTGTACGAAAAGCTATCAAGATCCTTGTTCCAGGTTGTAGTTTATCTTTCAATTGATTGAGTAGGTTTACATCAATATATTCTTTTTTATACCTAAATCGATATTCACCATTGATAGGCGCGGCGATTACATTAAAAATGTCTTTTTCATACTGCGGTGTACTATCAGATGAAAACAGGACTGCTACCGCTGATTTGTTATCCATAATAATCCTCCATTTGGACCGTGATTTCGTGATCGACAAACACCTTATTGTTTTTTAATCGGCATGCAAATGCAGATATTCTCATGCCACACTCAAGACATTCATATAATTCTTTATAAAAGGTTGTATCTCGGGAAATACTAACAGATTTTAAGTATGGATTTAGAGAGACTATGATATATCGTACCGTATACCCTTTACGTAGCAAACATTTTAGTTTCGCCAATTGTTCAAGCGATCGCTCAGAAAACACTGTCGGGAATTTGGCATCGATTTCCATCGACAATACACTCTTTATTTCGATAATCGTCTCCGTATCCTTTATAAAAAGGTCACTCTTATATCCGTCGACATAATGCTCCTTAATAATTGTTTTCCGCTTACCTAAGTCTGAGAGTCTCCTGCTATGTATACTGTTTTCTATTGCTCTGTTTGCAATTGACGTGTTCAGGATAATATAACTTTTTTTGTATGGGACTGCAAACAAAGCATATTGGGTTCTTGTGTTTTTCGTTTGAGTTGGTACTAAAAGAACCTTTTTGCCCTCCAGTTTAAGGAAGTTACTTAAGTGGCAGGATGATGGAACATAGCAGACAACATGCTCTCCGTCAATCTCAACCTCGCAAAGAAAACGATTCTTCAGTTCTTTGATAAAGGTCGCAGTTATATATTTGGGATCATATGCTGTCTGCATAATCTATCTCCTTATAATTCACTAATAAAGCTCTCAAGCTCAGCCTCAGAGATATAAAGCCCCTGCATACGGATGGTATCGCTTTCTGTCACCAAAAGCATATCGCCCTTACCAAGCAGATTTTCAGCGCCGGACATATCCAAAATGGTTTGGGAATCCGTATGTGACGGAAGTCTGAAGGAAATTCGATATGGAATGTTTGCCTTCAGAACGCCGGTCACAATATTTGCACTCGGGCGCTGCGTTGCAATTATCATGTGAATACCAAGCGATCTTACCTTTTGTGCCAGCATGGAAAGGAATTTCTCAAATTCTTTTCTGTTGCCTTGCATTTCCGCAGTCTGAATCAAATCTGCGTACTCATCGATAATGATAATAAGGCGCTTCATGCGATTCGTTGGATTCTTCTCGTTGTAAGAATCAATATCTCTGCTTCTACAGGAACGAATTCTCGCCATTCGCTCCTCTTTATCAACATCATTAATTCGCTGAATTAACTCCAACGCTTCCTCCGCATCAGTAACCACATGCCCACCATACAGGTTAGGAAGATCCTCGAAAAACACGAAGTCGGTTTGCTTTGGATCGACAATCAAGAATTCTAAGTCCTCTAATGGATACTTTTTTAGTAGGCTTACAATAATAGAGTACAGGAAAATAGTCTTGCCTGAACCAGTTGTACCGGCAATTAGCATATGCGGAGCCTTTGAAATATCGACAATTTCAAATTTCCCATCAGCTTTTTGACCAGCAACCACATCAAGCTTACCGCTACTATTTTCAAGAAGATTTAGATGGTCAAGAAGATTGATCGCTTTGCCAGCTCCTGCAAATGGGACATCAACAGACAAATACTTTGTTCCCTTAATATGATCAATGAGTATCTCTCCGTTTGCCTCCAGTTGAATGCCTATATCTGTTTTGTACCGCTCAAGTGTCCTAATTGTTTCACCAGATTTCAATTCAACAGCAAATCTTGTAAAACGCGCCGCCTCTTGAACCATTTCTGGCTTAACAGGGTATGCATTAATCCCATAATCTCTAAAAACCTTGTTAATGCGAGCACATTTTTCCTCAATAATAGTATTGTCCGCCTCTGGTTCTGGTGCAATTTCGTCTTCTTGATTTGCATTTACAGGAGTATTAGAATCTGCAACGCTTGTGGTCAGCACAACGCGGGTAACGCTTGATACATTTTCAGACTCGGTGATTACTGGAGCTTGTGTATCACTTGTAGCATCGCTCATTTGTACGTCAACATATTCATTATTGGACAAAATTGCCTGAATCTCTTCACTACCTATTGTAGTAAGAAGGAAATCATCATTTGAAAAATCATCTTTTCCCTTATAGCGATTAAGGGAACTACCTGCTTTTTCAAAATCAACAAATGCTATATTCTTATTAACCTTCAGCCTGTATTGCCCGGCAAAAAGCTCATTAAGCTGTTCACTATACTTTAGCTTTTCATTTGCTGTAATATCAGCTTGGAACAGCCCCTCAAATACTTGCTCACGAAGAATCTCGCGCCTTGAAACAGTTGTGATTCTTTCGGCTGCACCAAACATTTCCTTGACGAGATCCTCAAGAACCGCTGCTTGCTCTACAGCGTGGCCTGAGATACATCCTTCTGAAATAACGAAGGAATTCGCATTATCTGAGTAAGTTTTAACTTCAATAATATCGACAGTCGCGAAGCGGCCCTCATCGAGTTGAATTCCTATCAAGTCGGGTAACTTGCCATCCTCTCTATCAGAAAGCCATTCTTGAGCGAGTTGCGTATCCAAACCAACAATGAGAGCATTTGGATGCTTACGTCTATAGTTTAAAGCCGCTATGGCAATTCCAAGGCTGCCCTTGCCGTGATTTGTATCAAATATCCTGTTCGTTGAATGCGATACAATGCTTAACAGGCCATCATCGTTGATTTCACGAATTGCCTCAATTATTTCTTTTATGCCTTCTGCCTTAGGAACAAAATTGCCTAATTGCTTTATGAGTGCGTCGTATCCTACAATAAACTTACGGCAATTATTAGAATAAATACCTACAGAACGATAGCTGTTTTCTCTATAAAACAGCTTTTCGCTTGCTGCTCGCAGAGAAATATCCCAATTCTTAAGGCTTTGGTCAAGTATTATTAGCCAGTCAGCCTTCTCAAGAAGCTTTTCGTAGGTATCTCTCTTTAGCGGGGTGTGGAAGAAAGTTCCGGTATGACTAAAAGCAGAAGGGTGTTCGTTTAGCTTTTCAATTATACTTGAATAAACCGTGAAAATTCCACCCTCGCTTGCCGGTCTGATTTCAACGTTTTCATCGAGAGGGTTATACTTATAAACCTTTGGCACACATAGTGGATGAATATGAATATGTCTGTTGTTTTGCGCTGTTTCGATTCTTACCTCGTTTGGGTCAAAGAGAACAAGAAGATGTTGCTGCTGCGACAAATCTGAGAGTATTTGATTATATGATCGACGCTGATCCTTAATCTTAAGCTTAAAGTTCAAGCTTCTTTTTCCTTTTATCTTGCCGAGCATTCCATCATTTAGAGACTCATCCTCTATTTCGATCCAATCATTAGGTACCTCTTTGGTGCGATAAACGCACACATCAATACCGGAAATATTAAAATCCTTGTCTGAATTTAATGCTTTCAGCATTGCAATAACAACCTCAACTGAGGGCGGATCTATTACTGCAAGCTTTAGCATCATTCCAGCGTGCGGGTACAAGCAAAGATAGCGGACTATTTGCTGTTTAAGCGTATCCACACCACTTTCACTTTGGTTGATTTGCGGTTGGTTTGAATAAACCGGCAACATTCCGATTCTTCCAGATAGAGGCAGAAATTCGGCGCCTCTTGCCAATACCGTAACAGGCAATAGCATTACGGAAAGTGGATCAGGAATATCGTCCGCTTTTCTGACGATAAAAGCCTTATCGTCATCGCTGAGATGACATTCCTCAATATTTCCCACGCCTCGGCTTGCTACAATTTCCTTTGCAAGTTCAACGTATTTCCAAAGGTACAACGGGTGCAAAGGGGTAGGTATAGCATGATGCTTTGTTTCTCCGATTATAAAAACATAATCAAGAGACATAACAATATTGATGATTTCCTTGGCATTGGAGGGCGCAATAGCCCAAATCTTGGGAAAATCATCGTTGATTGCGTTCAAAAGCTTTTCATACGCTTTCATGTAGGTCTCGAAAAGAGGATACTTTGCAAGAACCTGAAGCATAGGCGCATCCTGAAGTCTATTACGGAAAGGTATTAGTTTTTCCCTGGCATCTAAAAATTCACGCAAGCTCTTTGAGACACTTTCTTCGTCCGTTAATAGCGTGTACAATTTGTTTAGACTTGTCCAAACAACATCAAGGTATTCTTTCTTAAAAAGCTCTGGACTATATTTCCCTATGTCACAAATTGCCTCCGCAGGTGATTGCACCTCGGCTCGGATTATTCCACCGAAGTCATCCTCGTTGATTAGCTGCGATGCTATTGCTTCTGTAACAGGCTCAGTTTTAACCTGAAGCTTGATATCGTTTACGTCAATATCTATCCGGTCAGCCTTTTTACGATTAGAACGTTCATCAACACTATGCTCAAGCTGGGTAAGAACCTCCTCTATTTGAGCCGGATTATTGTCAAAAGCAAGCTGCGCTGCTAACGCAGTTGGATTAACTCTGCTCTTTCCTCTTTGAGTTGGCGGAGCTGGTGTTGACTTTTTTGCAGCCTTAAGACATTTTTCAACCTCGTCAAGGTCCATATCCTTAAGCAACGTTACAGATTTGGTTTTGTAGTAGCTAAGGATCAAACGAGGAATGTCTTTGTTTATATTATCCTTCGTATAGTAATTTGTGATACTCTGACGCTCAGTTTGCTCGAGATTACTGATTCTCTCAACAATCTCATGGTTTTTCTTTATTCGAGAAATAAAATCTTCTTTCGACGGATTTCCACTGTCAATACTTTTATCGGCACACAAGCCGAGCAAATAAAAGTTACTTTTTACAACTGCGGGAAGATCTCTTGCTTCGGAATTTAGCAACAATTCAAGATAGTTAAGAACACGTTCAAAGCTTAAAATGCTGCGAACAATCTTACTGCGCAGAGCTTTTATAAGCGACTCTATGACACTGTTTGTCCCTGCCAATTCACTCTTAACATAATCGCAGCTTCTGGTATATACCTTTTCAAGAGTGATCTCCGGGAACCATCTAAGCGAGGATATTTTCTCGATTTCTGCTCTTTTGATAACCAGTATTCTGAATATTTCTTCGTTACCGGAGTTCCTTGATATTTCCGCCTCTTCAACGGTATAGCTATATTTTACGGCATCACCGCAATCGGGCAGTGAGTTTATTAATGCGGTCTTCTGATCTGTTGAAAATCCCAAAAAATATAGCTCGGATTTTCTGCGAGATGACAGTCCTTGAGCAAACTGAGCATAATCAAAATCAGGAATAGTTATAAGAGATACGCCATATTCACCTGCGTTAGAATATTCATTTACCAGTTCGGTAATTACATTCGTTATTAAATGCTTGCTCATATTACAACCTCCATCCAATGAGAGTAACACCATCGGCGTATTTCTTTCCCAGACCCAGTGATATGTATGTATCTGCAAGCTTTTGAGCATTTATACTCAAATCGCCACGTAGATCACCGGGAGTGGCTTGTGCTATATTATACTTTTCAAGTAAGCCATACTCATGCTCTGAATCGGCACCGATAACAATATTGTATTTATCAATAAGTCTTCCGCTCAATTCTTTAAGCTCGATTCCTTCTGTCAGTTCTTCAGTGGACAAGGTACTCAGAGTTATCGTTTCAAGAGTAAAGCTGTTTATTAAATACCTCTTAACCTTTGCCCGGTTTCCTTTTGGACCGATCAAGCCCGAGCGAACACCCAAGACTCGACAAAAGTCTGACGGTGAGCTGTTCTTGTATTCGCAGGTGTATAGAACAATTTGTAAGGCTCTTGACAATGCCATAATAGCAGATGCTTCCTCACCGGAAAAGCTTTCAAAATAACTACTCAGAGCAGGTCTAATAGTATCTGCTCTGTCTTGCGTAGAAAATGTCATTCCCTCAATCCAACGTTTGCAAGCATCAATTGAATCTGTTGCAATTTCATCCGAAAGCCACTGTTTAATTGCATTGGCATAATAGTCCTCAACCGCCTTTTTTGCAGAGGTATATGCCTGTTCACTTGCATTCTTGACAGATTCCAAATCTCCTCCGGCGTCAATAACTATGGGAGGCTTGTCTCCGCTATAGATTGCATGGTTACAGTGAGTAAGATACAAGAAGGTAGCAAAAATAGAATAATTGACAATTCGTCTCAAAACAAGCAGACTGTTCTTGCTCTCTCCGGTAATCTCAAGATTTGCAGATAAACGATCATAACCTTCGCGAATAATCTGTTTGCAGGAGTCCCAGGTGGTATTTGAATCGTCAAGATAGTCCACGCTGGACTTATTACGTTTTTCCTTTTCAGATGGAAATGCAATAATTGGCTTCACAAGATTTGTAACATCGTCATTATCGTTCTCAAGAGCCTTTTGAATAAGACTTATAACCGGAGATCTTTTTCCGTTGATTTGCTTTGCCAAAATCTTAAAGAGAAACTCTCCAATATGTCCCTCTGAGTTAACGGCACCCCTAACCATCCAATGAGAGGAGATTGTCATAACCGAGAATCCATAGTTTGCAGGTCCTGCATAGGCTCCGTTGTCCTGATCAAAGATCTCCTCTAACATAAAACGGAATTCCTTTATATTTGTTATTTTTTCTTGGAAGCCGTTTTGAAACAGTTCTTCATATTTATTAAGGATTTCTTCTGATGGAGTGGAGTTTTTTGCGTTATCCTCAAACATCCACTCGTGAACATCTCTTGTATCACAGGTTTCTCCTATACAATGCCTAAACAAACCATTCGCGATGTGTGGTGGCTTTGTAGAGTTTGAGGTAGGAATGAAGCCAAGATAGTCATTGCTTATGGCATCTCCTATTTGCTTGAGTTTGTCTGTCGCCATTTTTATTCCTCCTCAAATCCATATTTACCGTCTTGAATAAAGACTAATTTTTTATAGCTCTTTCTTCGACTTGCCAGAATAACCTCGTTATCATCATTTTCTTCTGTCAATCCGTTGTCATCAAGCTGCTGCAAAAACATTGCTGCTGCCTGTTCATATTGTGGAGCAAGCAAGCCTACCGGATAACCTTCATCTATAGCATCAAGCGTTCGCAAAAAATCAATATCGAGCCTAAGCACGGGCTCATTTTTACCTTTTGGCTTCAATATTATATGATTTGGAATGTATTCCAGCCCGGGAAGCCAATCAGCTGGTCTTGGCATTTGAATGTCAAGCTCTCCGGCGTCTATTGATTTTCTTGATATTGCAGCTGCAGCCGGAATACTCATGTCATAACGATGTGTAGTCCAAATGTGTAATTGCTTTTTGTCATCTGATGATGGCAAAAAGAGCTTGTTAATTGATTTGATGATTCGTTCCTTTATTTTTTTCTTTTGAGAGTCAAAGCTTGTAAAAATTTCGGCACATTTCCGAATTTCATCCGGCTGAAGCTCCAGTAGACTCTGCCCGTGAACATTCTCGAAGTAATATCTACGCTTTATCTCCTTAAAGCAAGCAATGGCGCCATCAATATCATCCTCGTATGATGGATCATTAGGCCACTTTTTTGGTGCCTCAAGAATCCATCCCGCTGTTTCTTCTCCATTCCATAGTGCTTCATCAAGATTTGGGGATGATAAATAAATAGGATCAAATTGCTGAACGACTGTTAATAAAGAGTTTGAGCTTTCAAAGATTGCCGAATAGTATTTTTCTCCCTCATGCTCCTCAGACTTACAAGCTGTAAAAATAAAAGCAAAAGCACCCAAAATATCTCTAATTGCAATATGAACACATTCCGAAGAAGCAAGGGATATAAGTGCAATAACTTGTGCTTTTATTTCAGGAATAGAAACCGCTTTTATATTGTATTCTAATGTGGTATTGTGTTCGGTATCTTCAGAAAGGAGCTCGATAAATTTATCAATTATCTCACTTAACAAATTGCGATCGGTATCTAAAATATTTCTTTCGTTCAAATCAATAACAGCTACTCTACCGGTAAGCGGAGAAGATGTATCATATGTTATTGCAGATTTTTTTGCTGCATTTATTTCTCTGCTCATTTCCGGAGAAATAAGCCTTAAATCCTGGCACAGCTTTAAAAAGGGATATTCATTGATAGCAATCACTGCGGGACGGTGCTCACTATAACAGGCGGCAATTTCACTTGCAACTTCTTCATATTTTATTACGCTGTTCATGTCGAATTTCGTATATGCGTTTGTAGAGTCTATAACACTCTTAATTGCCCTAATAATAAACGTTTTTCCATCACCGGGATTTCCTGTGAGAAAAACTATTTTCCCTTTGCGAAGCATTTCGGATATTATGCTTTCCACCTTAGAGCTTATATGGAGCAGATTTAGTTCTTCCTCTGTCATATGGTCAGAATAGCAGTTTTTTCCGTTATATAGCTTTTTTATAAAATCCAGCTTTGACATGTTTGCCTCCTTATATATTCCCTAAAAGTATGCTTTCGATATTGAACGAATTAAGTCTTTGCTCAATATCAATTGAGGTTAAACGCATTTCTAACCATCGAGTATACCAATAGTCAATTAACTCCTGTGTCTTACGATTAACCTCGGAATCATTGTTTATATCGTAATTGTATTCAACATCGTTGTCGAAGCCAAGTAAGTATTCGTTTGTGTTTTTTGCAAGATTAATTGAATAGACAATGCGAGGAGAATAGTGCTTTAGAAATGCATCTGCTCTGATTCCGATGCTACTTAATCCACGACTAATCATCCTGAAACGTGGACTCGTTCCTTCGCCAAACACATGATTAATCCTTTTCCCGCCATCCTGCAATTCAAGAAGGCGAGAAAAAATCGCTGTCGTTTCCTTTGAGAAAAAAACCGTTCCATAGCCTTCGGTTATTCCCATTTTTCTGTATTCGAGATAGTTGTTATCACCAAGAGGCACTTTTATTCGGTTATACTGACTGCTGCCAACAGCATATAAACTTGTTGTGCCAAGATAAACCAAGCGACTGTCTCGGACAACGCGGCTTCCTTTCATTCTTGATGCTATTTCACTTATTTGCTTGCTATACTTTTTTGTATAGTCTCGCACAACCTTTGGACTACATGCTAAAATGCTTATGAGTTTTCCACTAAGGAGTTCATTATATGGCGGAATAGCGCCGCATACTATTATGTCCATCATGTTTGAACCGATTTTTCTTTTTCTATTCGCTATAAGGGCTGTATGAATTGCCTTTCGTCCTGCCTCTGAGGATAGCAAATATAATAACTGCTCTGAGTTCGTTGTTCCTTTAGCTGTATTGAAGCAAATTTTTGTTTCCAACAGCTTTGCTAATTCTGAAGCACGCTTACGTTTGAATAGATTACTTTGTGCTTCTTCCTCCCATTTAGGGGATTTTTCATTATTCTTATTATTTATTGATATTTCAGAATATTCCTCAGCCATTCTTAATAAATCAGCAATTTTCTCTGGCTTTGGGTGCTTGGTGTTTCGATGATACCCTAAATCCTTGAGAAATAATTCAGAAATAGACTCTTCAACACTTCTTCTCAACAAAGGCAACATTTTGTCTGCATAAGCACTGGAACGTTTAATATGCTCATCCTCTGTTTCGATTGGAATATGAATATGAGTTTTAATCCTTTTTCCATCGGTACCGCTGATGATTTGCTCGCATGTAGTATCCTTTGAAAGCTGCGCCATATTCCTTTTTATCGCTTCAACAGTCCAGCCAATATCGTCATCTCTTACAGTGAGATTCAAAACGGAGTTTCCTAATGCAAAAATGCCTATAATGGGGTGGTATGCTTGAAGGCGATCTCTTACCAAATAGAATATATTTCTCCCCGGCATCGTTTTATATGGAATTGACCAAGTATATCGAAAATACCGCCAAATGTCAGAAAGCTTGTATCCTGTCAAATTATCTCGCGAGGCTGTCACCAATTGAATGTAAGGATCACATACGCGTTCTCCATTTTTAATTTTTTCAATCAATAGATTCTTATCACCTATCAGATTTCTTATTGAAACAATGGCTCCACGATAGTTTTTTTCAGTTTCCATTTGAGTGATGAAGGAGGAGATGCTTTCACTTTTGAACTGGGCATTTCTCTCAGCGCTCAAGCGATATCTTATTCTTTGCTTATCATCAAAATTGTCGATATCCATTTTTAAAATCAATGTGCCGTTTTGAATATCAAACGCCCAGCCTTGAAGAGATAAATCTACAAGTACACTTAATGCTGCTATGTATTTTAATGCTTCAACATCACCATTTATATTTTTCTCAGATACTCGTATAATTTCTTCTTTTATTATTTCTGCTCTGTTTGATGGAAAAGTATTTCCCATTTTTATTGTCAAAGCTTCGAACAAGCTGTTATAATACTCATTTAACGTTGGTTTGAATCTTTCAGTAGCCAAGGCTTGCTCGTCTTTATCAAAAGTGGATCGCAATCCGGGTCCCTCCATTTTTTTGGTTTTTAATAATAAATAAATTGTCACATGAATTCGACTATGCGTTTATTTCGTTTCCTAAATCTGTAATATTGTTCCGTATGGTAATAAACCCCGGTTATTCACCAAGTATCATATTTTGGATGTGTTCGTATAACCACTGAATTTCTTTCGGATATTGTACTTTGTAGTCATTGTGCTCATCAAACTACTTTAAATGAAATCAATCAATTTGTGTCAAATTACATGCTTGCACGTATATATCCTTGTTTTTATTATTCATCAGTTTCATAGTAATACGAATAATCAATGCCTTTCATGATAATCTCGCGGTTGTAAATATCATCGGTCAGGGTATTCTTTATCAATCCGTAGATTTTTGTCGTATCGGAAACGCTTTCGCGCATGGCGGCGAGATAATCTTTTTTGTCGATCAGGCTCCAGTCAACGCATTTTTTCAGATTCTTTTTCAGAATAAGATCAAGCCAAATGCGCGTGCTTCTGCCGTTGCCTTCCATAAACGGATGAGCGACGTTCATTTCAACGTATTTTTCAACTATCTCTTCAAGCGTGCTTTCGGGCATCTTTTCGATATGTGCGAGAGTCCCGTCCAGATACAGCGCGGGCGCAAATGCAAAACCGCCCTTAGCAATGTTGAGCGTCCGAATCTGTCCGGCAAAATCGTAGAGACCGCCGAAAATGTATCCGTGGATCTGCTGTAAACCTTTTGCCGTTCCGACTTCAATGTTGTCAATGAACCCGCTTTCAAAAAGCTCGTATGCCTTTTGCTTGCTCTTTTCGTCAAGCGAGGTCTCCATGTTCTTCATCCAACGGGCGAACAGCTCGGATTTTTTGCTCGGGATCAGCGCGATGACAGTGTTAAGCCCTTGCTCGTCCACAACGTCGGTATTATAAAACTTGCCGTCCCGCGCTTTTAATTTCAGTTGTCGACAAATTGTCGACAACTCATTTTTACGACTTTTAATTTTGTTCCAGTACGAGCGAGGATTTTTGCTTTTGGTCAGCGCTTCGGCAATATCCGCAGCACAAAACCACCATTTAGAGCTTTCTTCGTCCCAAACGGCGCGCACCGGTATATTCTCAAAAAATCGAATGGACGTTTTTTGCATAACTACCCCTCCGTGGATTTTTTAAAATACGCTCATGATGATCATATAACCGCCAATGATTTAATCAATTGTTGCTTTGATCCTATTTGTTAACTTGGTAGGAATGTCATCTTCTGTTTTCCACATGATCGTATTTTTTTGTGCTATATCAAAATGCAATTTCACTCCATCTTTACAAAGTTGAATAACGGGTTTACCAAAACCCATTGCATATCCTTCTTCAAAATACGCACCATTGTTTTGATGAGTAAGATCAACAACGACAAATTTGCTATCACGGATATGTTTCAACAATTCAGGCGTTATAAAACCGATATGCTCAACTTCGTCAATAAATACAGCATAATAACCAGCATTATCAACGCCTTTACGAATTGCTTCGCGTAATTTTAGTGTATCTTCACCAAACTTCATGGCTACTAAAACATTACGCCCGTAAGATGTGTTTCTTTGCAACTCATCAACGCGAGCGTATCCCTTTGGAGTTAACGTCAGTTCTGCTCCGGTTTCAGAACGCAATTGTAAATAATCTTTTATGTAACCACTTTCTTTTAAATAATCCAACATATAATCTGCTTCCGATAAACAGTCTTTATCTTCTCTCCATTTTGGAACATCTTTTGAGATAAAAGCAGGATTATCCATCACTTCTTTTCTGTCAATAAAAAGAAGACTTAGCATTTCTTGATTATTAAATTTCACCGGATGACCAATGTGTTTTGCAAGCGATGAAACACGAAGAAGAATACTATCTATACGTTCGGAAAATGACTTAGGATACCAATTATTGACAATATCTTCATCCATATGTACTGGGTGCCCATTTGTTATATCACCATTATTAAAATTCTTTTTATATGTATCACACGTTTCTTTATCCATTGTTGTGTGATAACGGTACTCTGTATGCGACAATCCACCAAGAAAACGATTATAATAAAGATAAGGTGCAAGATGATTGTTGTGCTGAATTCGAAATTCGTTTAATGTAAACTCAAATTTTCCACATACTGGACAATCATAAAACACACTATTGTGTTGAAATTCAGGAAAGCAAGATGCTTTGCTCCTACAAACTGGACAATCTTTTAATTCTGATGACATATTTCATTCCCCCGCATCTAAACAGTATTATCTAAAATCCATTGTGGATCAGATTTCGTATTTTTTCGCTTGCTTATTCAACTTCCACAGAAAATATCCGTTGTGTTCATGTACATCTGTAAAGTACTTTGATAAATCCGCAATTCCCTTTACAAATGCACATGCTGCACCTATAGCAGTTATGCCTCCAGTAGCAAAACTGGCAACAAGACTTCCAGTCATAGAAACCATATCAAGTTTAAGTGTTCGTGATATCTTCCTATATTCTTTTTCAACTTCCTGAACCTGTATACTGTTTAATTCATATGAAATTGCATTAATTTGTCTGCGCAAACTCTCTGCATCAGAACAAGAATCCAAACTTAATAATTTAGAATTCAATTCTGTTCTAAAATTATGGAAAGCATCTCCATAATTACTGCGAATTGATATTAAGTCTTTCATAAGAACTTGATTTGTTATTGGTAGATCAAGGGAAAGTCCCATTGTTGCTAATTCAGCTTCTTTAGATGGTCGATCAATAGCCATATTTAATGTTTTTGAAACAATGTTTGACTGTGTTAGATACATGCAACCATATGTTTTTGAAAAAATTAGTTCTTTATAAATCTTATCAAAGCATGTATTTGCTGCTTGATTAACAGATTGATTTACCCATATGGCAAATTCTCTTTCAGATATTGAATCTGCTGGCCTATATCCTATTTTTGCCGTTCCGCTTTTCCCGCCATCAAAAATTTTTGTTCTCATGTATTGATAAAGATGGCCTGTAATACAGTCTTCATCAGTAAACTCGATTAAAATCCGGGTTCCTAAATGAAGGTTTTCATCATCTTTCACTAATAAGCCTTTTTCTGTTGGTTCTAAGTTTTTTACATGAGCAATTGAACGATAGTAATCAAGAATATTCTTCGGAATTTCATCAGAAAAAGCCGTTGGGGAATATAGAATTGGGATTTCTGTTCTTTCGTGAATACGTGATAGAGGTGCCATTACAACAAAACCAGCATCTATTAAAGGAATGATACAAACAATGTAATCTATCAAATCGCACAATTCGTTTTTGTTTACTTTTTCATGCGCCTTTAAACCTAAGAGTTTCCCCATTGCTTCAGAAAAAGATGACTTTGGTTCTGCGAGATCAAAAATTGGATCTTGGATAACAACTTGATCTATATACAATATTAGTTGTTTGTACATATCTTCTGTTGGTAATTTTTCACACGACTCTATACAAACATTAAGTTTGTTGTCGTCGTTCCTGACTTCACCTCGAATTTCGTCAGCATTTGATAGTATATATTCCCGATATTTTTGAAGCTCGTTGTAAAGTTCGTCATCAGAATACATTTTATATTTATTATTCCGAGATATTGGATCAAATAGAAAACTGTTTTTAAGAAACTCTAAGGCTTTTTGTGACATAAACAATCTCTTTCCTATTATAATTAATAATGATTGTGCCCTATAAAATGGACTACTTACATACTTCTTTAATTGTTTCGTAAATCCAGGATGTTGCGTATTGCGTTTCAGCAAGTAGAGTTTTTCGTTCATCGGGAGTGGTGACGCGTCGGAGTTGTGAAACAACTTTCAGAGTAACGCCGTCTTTGCCGCAAGTTTTCAGTGCCTGAACAATGAGCGCTGATTTCGACGACATGTTGGACAATTCTTTCTTTGCCGTCCGTTTGAATTTCAAAGTTGCTTGTCCGTAACCGTATTCACGGTACGGGCCGTCGCTGACGTACACCCAGTTTGCGGGAACCTGTTCAGACAAGCCGAGAAGATTCATCGCTGTATCGCCGCAGGGAGCAATCGTCCACCCGTAATTTCTTGCAAGCGCGTGGGCAACATCATCCGGATGAGGCGCAACGTTTTCGCCGAGCATTTCACTATGTTTCGGCTTATAATATACGCCGCGCATAACACGGGTCAAAGTTCCATCGTTTTCCAAACGCGTAATCGCTTTGCGAACTGCGTCCGGCTCTGCGAGATCGGAAAAGTCCGAAAGGATAAAAACACTTCCGGATTCGGCGGCTTCTATTCGGTTTCGGATCGCGTCCATACAACCTGTTTGTCTCATGTGGCACCTCTTTCTCATCGTCACCTCAATTATACCACATTTGTGACAAATAATCAAGTGGTATTTGTGAACTAATTGAAGAAAAAGGGCACAGCGTTTGCAAGTGAATGAAAAGTGGGGGCAGTTATTATAAAGCCGGAAATGATATTTCCGGAAGGTGGGAGCAGTATTTAAAATCAAGAGTTCTTAAAAAGGTGGGCGCAGTATTTTAAACAGGAAAACAATCTTTCTTCGTAAAGATTTATAAACTTGTATGAAGAAAGTAGCGGAGCCGGGGCTCCGCTGCTTGGTTTAGTTTTCATTTGTGAGTTGGATCGATATGCTTTCCGCTATCAGCCGAACGCCCAGGGAGAAGCCGTATCGGAAAGCGGATAGCTCGGCGAGGGAGTGCATTTCGTTGACGGCGGCGTCGTACTTTTCGAGAGTCTCCTTTTGCCGTTCGGTGAGTGTGTCGCTCAACTTGTCCTGGGTTTTGCCCATGAGGGAGAGCAGATTTTTGAACTGCTTGTCATTCTGCAGGATCGCTTCGTGCGGGTCGATGTTGCCATACCACAAGTCTTCCAGTAGTGTCATATGAAAATCACCTCGTTCAGGACGATTTCGTTGACCCGGTCGCGGATGTTGTTCATCGCGCCGACCCACGCCATTTGATCGCGGCGTTTCAGTTCCTCGGTGATACCTTCTTGTTTGGCAAGTTGTTTTACCAACTGAAAACACATCTCATCTGCTTGTTCATCAACCTCTCGCAGATATGAGTTCAGCGTCCCGTTCATTCTCATAACGTTGACGGTTGTCGGACGGTTTTCCTTTAAGTACTGATAGTGTCTCTGACCCCAGATTCCTACGCCTTTTAAATTATCTTTCATAGTGCAATACCTCCTTTGCGATCTCATTGTACCGCAAAGGAAACGAAAAGAAAAATGTGCGATTTTATATAAACGACAAAAAGCCCGGCTCGATCGGAATTAACCGAAAGAGTCGGGCTAATTGTTTTAGATCAAAATATCGATCCGGATATCTTTCCACTGACTGGTCTTGAAGTGGTGGACGCTCGGGGCGGTTTTGACAAACTCACGGGCGTAGGCTTCATCGACGGTCAGTTCGGCGATTTTTAAGGGTTTGCCGGGATTATTTCCCCTGCTCCTTAATAGCTGCCTGAGCTGCGGCGAGGCGGGCTATCGGTACTCTGAACGGTGAGCAGGAAACGTAGGTAAGGCCTATCTTATGGCAGAATTCCACGGACGTGGGATCTCCGCCGTGCTCGCCGCAGATGCCCATATGCATCTCGGGGCGTACCTGTTTGCCGAGTTTGACGGCCATTTCCATCAGCTTGCCGACACCTGCCTGGTCGAGCTTTGCGAACGGGTCGTTCTCATAGATCTTGGTATCATAATACGAGGGCAGGAACTTGCCGGCGTCGTCACGGCTGAAGCCGAACGTCATCTGCGTCAGGTCGTTCGTGCCGAAGCAGAAGAACTCCGCTTCCTTTGCGATCTCATCGGCGGTAAGAGCCGCACGCGGGATCTCTATCATGGTACCGACTTCATACTTGAGCTCGACGCCCGCAGCCTTGATCTCGGCGTCAGCCGTTTCAACGACCACGTTCTTAACGAACTTAAGCTCTTTGACTTCGCCTACGAGCGGGATCATTATCTCGGGGCAGACTTTCCAGTCGGGATGCTTCTTCTGTACGTTGATGGCGGCGCGGATGACGGCCTTTGTCTGCATAACGGCTATTTCGGGATACGTTACGGTAAGACGGCAGCCTCTGTGACCCATCATCGGGTTTGCTTCGTGCAGACCCTGGATTATGCCCTTTATAGTCTCAACGGACTTGTTCTGCGCTTTTGCGAGCGCCTCGATCTCCGCTTCCTCCGTCGGAACGAACTCGTGCAGAGGCGGATCAAGGAATCTGATCGTTACTGGGCAGCCCTCGAGAGCTTCGTAAAGAGCCTCGAAGTCAGCCTGCTGCATCGGCATGATCTTTGCAAGCGCGGTTTCTCTTTCTTCCTTCGTATCGGAGCAGATCATCTCGCGGAACGCGGCGATTCTGCTCGGCTCGAAGAACATATGCTCGGTACGGCACAGACCGATACCCTCGGCGCCGAGCTCGCGTGCTTTCTTAGCGTCACGCGGCGTGTCGGCGTTCGTTCTGACCTGGAGTTTTCTGAACTGATCGGCCCAACCCATTATTCTGCCGAACTCGCCTTCGACCTTTGCGTCGACGGTCGGGATCGCTTCGCCGTAGATGTTGCCCGTGGAGCCGTCTATGGATATGACGTCGCCCTCATGGAACGTTCTGCCGGCGAGCGTGAACTGTTTGTTTTCTTCATCCATCACTATGGCGCCGCAGCCGGATACGCAGCAGGTTCCCATGCCGCGCGCTACGACAGCCGCGTGAGAGGTCATACCGCCGCGGACGGTGAGTATGCCCTGCGAGGCTTTCATACCGGTGATATCCTCGGGAGAGGTCTCAAGACGGACGAGAACGACTTTCTTGCCCTTCTTCTTCCAGGCTTCCGCGTCTTCAGCGGAGAACACTATCTGACCGCAGGCAGCGCCGGGGGATGCGCCCAGACCCTTGCCGATCGGCGTGGCGGCCTTAAGAGCCTTCGCGTCGAACTGCGGGTGAAGCAGCGTGTCAAGGTTTCTCGGGTCTATCATGAGGACGGCCTCTTCGGGCGTTCTCATACCTTCGTCAACGAGGTCGCAGGCGATCTTGAGAGCCGCCTGAGCGGTACGCTTGCCGTTTCTGGTCTGGAGCATATAGAGTTTGCCGTGCTCAACGGTGAACTCCATATCCTGCATATCTCTGTAGTGGTTTTCAAGCGTCTTGCAGACGTCGACGAACTGCTTGAACGCCTCGGGGAATTTCTGCTCCATTTCGGTGATCTTCATAGGAGTACGCACGCCGGCGACAACGTCTTCGCCCTGCGCGTTGGTGAGGAACTCACCGAACAGGCCCTTGTTGCCGGTAGCGGGGTCACGCGTGAACGCGACGCCGGTGCCGCAGTCGTCACCCATGTTGCCGAACGCCATCATCTGTACGTTGACGGCGGTGCCCCATGAATAAGGAATGTCGTTGTCACGTCTGTAAACGTTGGCTCTGGGGTTGTCCCATGAACGGAATACGGCTTTGATAGCGCCCATGAGCTGTTCCTTCGGGTCGGTCGGGAAATCCGTACCGATCTTGGACTTGTACTCGGCTTTGAACTGCTCCGCAAGCTTCTTGAGATCGTCTGCATCGAGGTCGATGTCGTTCTTTACGCCCTTTTCGGCTTTCATCTTGTCGATGAGCTGTTCAAAATATTTCTTGCCGACTTCCATAACGACGTCGGAGTACATCTGTATAAATCTTCTGTAGCAGTCGTACGCCCATCTCGGGTTGCCGGATTTTTCCGACAGGACTTTAACGACTTCCTCGTTCAGACCGAGGTTGAGGATGGTGTCCATCATACCGGGCATGGAAGCTCTCGCGCCGGAACGGACGGAAACGAGAAGGGGATTTTCCTTGTCGCCGAATTTCTTTC
>JAEEGL017464565.1_pt1 | contig 23902 bp, 20 predicted proteins | sample 9134231 | NCBI WGS metagenome assembly JAEEGL01 (sample SAMN16246548, study PRJNA631951) | gut metagenome | biome: gut microbiome; feature: rumen; material: fiber-attached | host: Bos | place: Iran: Karaj | collected 2018-10 | reverse complement strand
TAGCGCCGTCCTTCTGGGGGAGCCTTAAAAACCCGAAACCGGTCTTGTTCATCCGCGCCGTCTCCTTTGCCCTAAGCCCTGAGAGATCTGCCGAAATCGTAGAGCTCTCTGCGTTTTTCTTCCGACTTGTTCTGCTTTCCGTTGGCGGTGAAGATGCCGGCGTTCTTCACGCCCCAGTATTCCACGATGGACTGGAAATACTCCGTGATGGCCGCCCCGTAGACGTACTTGCTGCCCGAGCTCATGATGAGCGCTACCTGCTTCACATTTTCGGGGATGTCGACGGAATAGGTCCTGTGGATGGCCGCCTGGAGCTGGGCCGACAGGGTGAAATAGTAGATGGGAGAAGCGAAGACTATCATGTCCGCCTCAAGGATGCGCGGATAGATCTTCTGCATATCGTCATGCCGGCAGCACTTGCCCTTTTCTACCTTGCGGCAGTAGTCGCAGGCCATGCAGCCCTTTATATCCATGTGCGCGACGTTGAAGACAGTGACTTCGTTTCCGGCCTCGCGCGCGCCTTCACTGAAAGCGCTGACCATATCGGACGTGGGCCCGTCAAGGTGGGGACTGCCGTTAAGTACCAGTATATTCATTTTGACCTCCGATAAAGCTTTGAGGAGCCCTTAAGGCTCGTTCAGTATTAGAGCCCGAAAGACTCATTCGACGGCGATAGTTATGCTGACGTCTCCGTTCGAGAGCAGAGAGCGCAGCTCTTCGCCGCTCTTGTCTGTTATACGGCCGAGCCTGGTGTAAGACCAGGAATTCGATCCGTAGAATATGACTATCCTGTCGGAAGAATACAGGACGATGTCGCCGCAGGATGTCGTCGTCTGGCTGTCGCTGCTGGGAAGCCTGCTGCCCAGACTGCCGACCTGCTCGAACCCGCCGTACATCTCCATCTCCACAGTCAGCGGCCCTTCCTTAGCCAGCTCCTTAAGAGCCTTGACCGACTCGTTGTCCTGCCATTCGACGCTGACAGGCGTATCCGCGATAGTAAGCTTAAGTTCCATTTCCTCATCTTCCTGCGCATGCTCTTCCGCGCCCCGGGCGGCAGCCTCTCCGCTCTCAGCAGGGACCTCTTCACTTTGGGAGGGAGCATCTTCGCCTTGAGCCTGGGCCCCATCCCTGATCTCCCCGGCGGCCGCGGCAGCAGCCTCTCCCTTTACGCCCGACAAGGCGCAGCCGGGAAGCAGCAGTGTCAGAACGATATATATTGCCAGCGCTGCCTTCATGAACGCCCTCCCCGGGGCGCCTTTATACCGCGCATCCTGAATTCGGTCTTTCTGTTTATCATGTATCTCATCTTTGCCTCCTTGATCAACCCTTAAGATCAGCAACTCTGATCCAGCTACATAGTATCACAGCAGGTATTCTCTAACAAATACTTATATCTCATGAATATGTATGCTATAATGGCATAGAAGCTCTGTCATATCATCAAGGCGCGAGATCTTTGGAGGAAACATGGATAAACAGACGATGGAATGCTTTCTCGCCCTGACGAGAGAGGGGAATATCTCGGCGGCCGCATCGGCTCTGCATATATCCCAGCCTGCCCTGTCGAGGAAGCTGATGGACCTTGAGGAGCAGCTGGGAGCGAGGCTCTTCGAAAGGGGGAGCCGCCGCATCACCCTCACGGAAGAAGGCCTGATACTGAAGAAAAGGGCCGAAGAGATAGTGAGGCTTATGAGTCAGACGGAAAGGGAGATCGCTTCGGCGGGCAGCGGCATCAGGGGAGAGATCAATATCGGCGCCGGAGAATCTTCCGCCTTCCACTTTCTTTCCCGCGCCGCGGGAGAGCTTTACAGGGAGCATCCCCTGCTGAGGTTCCACGTCACGAGCGGCGATACCGCCGATCTCATCGACCAGCTGAGCAGCGGCCTTCTGGATCTGGCCCTCGTCTTCTCAGATTTCGACAAGGAACTCTACCAGTCGATAAGGCTCCCCCTCCCCGATCATTTCGGCCTGCTGATGAGAAAGGACAGCCGTCTGGCTGCCCTTGAAAGAGTCTCGGTTAAGGATATAGGAGGCGGGCCCGTACTGATCTCCAGAGCGGAGGCCGCCGTCATACAGGGCGACGACCGCTTCAGAGGCCTCAATGTGATAGGTACCTACAACCTGATAAACAACGCCGCCCTCATGGTCGAGGACATCCGCTGCTTCGCCCTCTGCTTTGAGGGCCTCGTCGATACCGGAGCTGAGAGCCCTTTATGCATCAGGCCCTTCGATCCGCCGCTGAATGCGTACGGCAGCGTCATCTGGAAGAAATATCAGCCGCTCTCCGCTGCCGCGCAGCTCTTCATAAACAAGCTCAGAAGCATGGCGGAGCCGGGCTAGCTGTCAGCTCACATCCTCTTGTTCTCCGCCGCGAACCTCTTTATCTTCGAGGCCGAGGTCTTCTCGAAGTCTTCGATCCTGACGACCAGCCTGCTTATCCTCTTGTAGAGGGGCTGGTCCTTGTTGTAGTCGTCGACGACCTTCTGCAGTATCTCTTGATGCTCGTCCTCATCGGGCTTGTGGCCCAGCACTTCTTCGAAGTAATCGTCGTTGGGCCTTACGGTGGCGATGATGCTCCTGTCGTCTCCCCTCTCGGTCTCATCGGCCCAGACGAAGGCCTCCTCCACGTAATTGCTCTTCTGCAGATGGTATTCGAGCTCCTCGGGGAAGACGTTCTTGCCGTTGGCAGTGATGATGACGTTCTTCTTGCGGCCGGTGATGTAGATGTAATTGTCCTTGTCCAGGTGGCCCAGGTCGCCGGTGTGGAACCAGCCGTCCTTAAGGACCTCCGCGGTCTCGTCGGGCATCTTGTAGTAGCCCAGCATCACGTTGGCACCCCTTACGCAGATCTCGCCGTTGCCGTCCTCGTCGGGCCGGTCTATCCTCACGTCGATGGTCACGGGAGCGTGGCCGACGGAGGCGTTCCTGAGCATCTCCCTCTTGTTGGGATTGACCGAGACTAAAGGCGCGCACTCGGTGAGGCCGTAGCCCTGGGCGGCAAAGACGCCGGCGTCGTTGAAGAAATCGAGGATGGCGGGGTCTATGGCGGCTCCTCCGCTGACCAGGTTCTCGAGCCTTCCGCCGAAGACGTCGGTGATGGCCTTGAGGGGCGAAAGCTGCTTATTGATGCCCAGCTTATGCATGGTCCTCTGCACCCCGAGCAATGTCTTTACGGCCTTTTCCTTGCCGTTCTTTCTGATGGTCTTCCAGATGTTGGCGTAGAACTTCTCAAGTATCAGGGGCACGCCGAGGAAGAAGGTCGGGCGCAGCTCCTTAAGGTTCTGCTGCATGTACTTTATGCCCTGGCAGTATCCGATGGAGGCTCCTACCATGAGTGGGTAAAGCATGCCGCCGGTGCATTCGTAAGTGTGGTGGACCGGAAGCACGCTGAAGAACATGTCGTCGGGACCGCATCTGAAGATGGACTGGCAGATCATGGCGTCGGCGCAGAGGTTTCTGTGCGAGAGCATGACGCCCTTGGAAAGGCCGGTGGTGCCGGAGGTATAGAGCAGGACGGACATGCACTCGGTGTCGATCTCGGCATCCAGGAAGCTCCTGTCGCCCTCTTCCATCAGCTTTCTGCCCTTTTCCAGCAGGACCTGAAAGCTCAGGATGTTTTCGTCCGAGGGCTCTTCGGCAAAACTAATGAGCAGAGGAGCGTCCTCTTCCGCGAGCATGGGAGCGAAGACCTTCTCGAACCTCCGGCTCATCAATATGCATTTAACGTCGGCGGTCCTGACAAGGCTTCTGAGATCCTCCGCCGCCAGCTCCTTGTCGAGAGGGACGACCGCTCCCACCCCGCTGGGCGCCGCGAAATACGATACCGCCCACCAGTAGGAGTTCTCGCCGATGACGCCTATGTGCGCCCCCTTGAGGCCCAGCGACAGCAGCGCGGTGCCCAGGGCGTTGACGTCGGCCAGAGCCTCATTGTAGCTCTTCGCCGTGTAGGTCTTGCCGTCGAACTTCTGCCAGAAGGCCGGCTTGTCTCCGTAGAGCTTCGCCCCGCCCTCGATTATATCTTTGAGAGTATCTACGGGACGAACGCTGCGGTTCACCTGATAGGGGTCTTTGGACTCGTTGAGAGTCTTCGCGTACTGCTGTCCGAATGTCATGGCTGCTTTGTTTTCCTTTTTCATTTCTCGTTTTCAAAATATTGTGATGTAGTATTGAAAACTATATTATCATGACTTTCCGACATAGTCAATGATTAAAGCCGGGACAGGATCCGGCGAAAATGTCAAAATAGAAGAGATATTGTTGGACATATGTTGGACAGGGGCGAGTATTATCAGTCTGTAAATGTGATAAAAGGCCGCCGGCTGCCCAAAAGGGCTGCGGCGAGAAGAGTTTTGGGGAGGAATACCATGCCCGGTTCTGAGAAAAAAGATCTACAGTATTTGAATTTCAGATCCCCCTTGGATAACAGTTACGAGAGTGAGAACAGAGCAGAAGAAAAGGCGGCCGGCAAGGCTGAGCAGCTCAAGACCGTCACCGACCTGTACCGTAAGGAAAAGCAGGAGCTTGAACAGAAGATCAGGGACAGCAGGACCGGAATAAAGACAGTTCGCGAAAAGCTCATGAGGCCCGGAGCAGTGGAGACGGTCAACGGATCGGGAGCGGTAAGGTTCAGCAAAGGCTCGGTGAGCACCATCATCGACATTATAAAAAACCGCGAGATCATCGACAAAGCAATGAAAGGCGGTCCCGCGAAGCTCGACGAAAAACAGAAGCAGATCCTTGAAAAAGCGGGAAACTCCGGCCTGCGCGTAGATAAAGAAGTCCACGTCGACAATTCTCCGGGCCATGACGTCAGCAGACTGGTGATACTCACCGATTACGCGTCGGCTTACGAATATGCCCTGAAAGTCCGCAAAAACAGCCCTCAGGAGCCTGACGCCAATAAAAATGAAGAAGGGCTCAGGCAGTACGATCCCAAAGAGCAGCTCGCGTTCAACAGGTATGCGGTGGACAACTACAACAAGAAGATCCTTGACAGCAGGAAATGCTTTGAGGACGTGTTCGGAATGAAAGCTACCGTTGAAAACGTCCAGGGGATAATCAATTCCGTGGATCTCGATTCCTACGTAAAAAAAGGCATCACCCAGATCGACAAGCTTCCCTACGACCCGCAGCAGCATAAGCTTCCACCCGTCAGCGAGACAAATCTGGGCGACATGACCTTCCTTCTGATGTCGGGCATAAAGACCGCGTCCTTAGGGCCTCAGGAAGCCCCCAAGTCGATACACGACCTGGAACGGGAAGATCTGAGGATGCAAGATGTGCATAATAAGAACGCCATGGACGAGGCGGAAAGGCAGAAGCAGCAGGCTGAGCTCAGCGAAGCCCGCGGGAAGGCCTACTGGGAATGGCTGGCCAGAACAGCCGCCCTGGTCCCGTATAAGGGAGCGGCAAAAGACCCTGCCCCTCAGCAGGAAGCCGAGCAAAAGGAAGGTCCGGGGCTGCAGGAGGGCCCGGCGCCCATGGTTTAGGGGTCCAAAGTATCAAGTGCTGTAAATCAAAGATAATTAAGTCACGCCCGTGATCAGTTCTTTGACGAGCCGGCCTCTTCACCGTTCACCCGGGGCCGCGGGGAGCCCGAGGAACTCCCGGCAGCAGCCGGTGAGTCTGTAGACACAAAAAAATACGGCAGGCGCTGCCGGGGAGAGTATAAGCTCCGACCCCTTCAGCCCTGCCGTTTTTCATGCTTTCTTTCCGGTCTACTTTCTGTTCTCCTCAACGAATCTCTTGATCTTTCTGGAGGTGTTCTTTTCGAACTCGGCGGTCCTTATCCTGACCTGCCTTATGGCCTTGAAGCTCTGGAGCTGCTCGTTGACCTTTTCGACTTCTTTATTGATGAGCTCTTCGACGGCGGACTGGCTGCCGGCGGTCTCCTCGCCCAGGGCGTCCTTTATGGCCTCGAAATCGGGCCTTATGGTCGCGGCTATCACGGTATCGTGGCCGTCTTTGTCCTTTTCGGCCCAGACCATGGACTCGTCAATGAACTCGCTCTTGTTGAGGTAGTACTCCAGCTCTTCGGGGAAGACGTTCTTGCCGTTGCTGGTGATGATGACGTTCTTGGCTCTGCCGGTAATGTACAGGAAGCCGTCATCGTCCATGTAGCCCAGGTCTCCGGTGTGGAGCCACCCGTCCCTGATGACTTTGGCGGTCTCTTCGGGCTTGTTGTAATAGCCCAGCATAACGTTGTCGCCCTTGATGCATATCTCGCCAATGCCGTCCTCGTCGGGCTCGTCGATGTGGACCTTGAGGGTGGGCATCACGTGGCCAATGGAGCTGAGCTTTACCAGCTCGGGCTTGTCGGGGTTTAAGGTGATCATGGGAGCGCACTCGGTGAGGCCGCAGCCCTGCAGGGCCAGTATGCCCAGGTCGTTGAAGAACTGCAGGATCTTGGGGTCTATGGCGGCTCCTCCGCTGATCATGAGCCTGAGCCTTCCTCCGAAGGTGTCGTATATCTGGCCCAGGAACTTCTTGTTGAGGTCGAGGCCCACCTTCTTCGTGACCTTGTTCAGCTTCATGACGGTCTCCACGGTCTTGAGCTTTCCGGTCTTTTTTAGGGTCTTCATGATATTCTTATAGAAGCTCTCGTAGACCAGGGGCACCGACAGTATCATGGTCGGCCTGATCTCCTTCAGGTTCTTCTGTATGTACTTCAGGCCCTCGCAGTAGCCTATGGCGGCGCCTTTGTACAGGGGCATCAGAAAGCCGCAGGTGCACTCATAGGTGTGGTGCAGGGGCAGTATCGAAAAGAAGATATCCCAGTCGTTGACGTGGAGCACCGTCGGGGCGATCATCAGATCGGTGCATATGTTCCTGTGGGAGAGCATCACGCCCTTGGCGGTGCCGGTGGTGCCCGAGGTGAAGAGCAGGACGGCCATCTCTTTGGCGTTGATCTCGGCGTCGAGGTAATCCCTGTTGCCTTCAGCGATCAGGGCTTTGCCCTCGTCTATGAGCTTTCTGAAGGAATATATGCCGTCGGCGTCTTCAGCGGCGTTCATATTGCAGATGTATTTAAGGGGGGTATCGCCCTCCTCCAGCATCTTCTTGAATGTCGGAAGTACTCTGGCGGTGGCGAAGACCGCGGTGACTTCAGCCTCGCAGACCTGCTCCCTGAGCTCTCTTGCGCCCAAAGACGCGTCGAGGGGCACGACTATTCCGGCTCCGCATATTACTGCCAGATAGGCTGTCGCCCACTGGGAGCAGTTCTCCCCTATGACCCCTATTCTGCTGCCCTTAAGGCCTTTTGCGACCAGGGCGGTGCCCAGGCCGTTCATGTCGTCGTAAAGCTCGGCATAGGTTATCTGTTTGAAGGGAGCGTCTTTTTCAAAGCGCTGGTACATGACGACGTGATCGCCGTAGAGCTGAGCGCTGCCGGCCATCATATGCTTAAGGTCTTTGATCGGGCGGCTCAGTTTGTAGAAAAGGTACTTGTCGGTGCTCTCGTTGATCTCCTTCACCGTATCGAGGGCGTCAGCCATATCGGGAGTGCGCTCGTATTTTCTGTAATCACAGCTGGTTTCCATGTGGATGCCTTTCATAAAGTCATATTTGTTAATTATTTTATCATCAATAATTGACTTGGTCAAACCCGCAGTAAGCTAAAGCAAGATCTTTTTTGTTCGGATAACTGTGTGTTCTTATCACACTAACTTCGAAAGGCGATTGCCATTGCCACATGACGTGGTATATAATACGAGAAGGAGGATACTCAGATGAACGACATAGCGTCTCTTTTCCATATTCCCCGCTGGAAGGAGCTGCCCCAAATAGAACTGTACATGGACCAGCTCATCAGGTTTGTCAACAACTGCTTTGAACCCGTGGCCGAAGACATCGCCCTCCAGCCCCTGACCAAGAGCATGATCAACAACTACGTAAAGGCGAAGATAGTAGAGGCGCCGGTCAAAAAACAGTACTCCACCCTCTCTGTCGCCATGGTCATAGTGGTCTACCTCATAAAGAACTGCTACACCACCGAGGACGCCGGCCAGCTCATAAAGCTGGGCCTGGGCCTGGAAGACATACCTCTCACCTACGACCGCTTCTGCGATGCCGTGGAGACCGCCGTAAAGGCCTCCTTCAGCGGAGAAGTGCACGTAAAGAACGAAGACCTTCCGGGCCGCGAAAACAAGTACTTAATGGAGAATTTCGCCCTCTCGCTGGCGGGAAAATTCTACGTAAGGGCCAATTTCAGCTGTGAACGGGCAAAAGATCAGGCGCCCCGGGATGGGGCGCCCTGCTGAACCGGCTGATTGTAATAGTGTCCCTTTATTTCTCCCTATGCCGCCATATCAGGGCCGGCTTCAGTTTGTAATCATCGGGAAGGTCGAAGGGATAAAAACCCTTGGGCATGTTTTTCCATTCGAAACGCATAAGATTGGCAGCTCCCGCGCCGGGCGTGTCGGCGACACAGAAGGTATCCGCGAATTTGCTGTAAGGCACGCGGAAAGAAGTGTTTGCCTTGACCACGATCAGATCGTAAAGGGTCGGCTCTATGCCGAAGTGGCGCAGGATCTGCGGATCTCCGGATGCGACCGGGTGTTCGCAAAGCAGTATGTCCACGCTGCCGAAGCTGACGACGGCGGATCTGCCGATATTGCGGACAGAACCGCGGCCGGCAGGACCCTCCCTCCTGAATATCCCGTCATGAAGAGACCGCACCTTTCCTGCGGCCTTCAGCGGCCCGGGCAGGCCCGGCGTGAATTTGGAGCCGACAGAGAATTCTGCGGAACCGCCCACGCCCAGGGCGAAGGCCTGAGCCACAGCCTCGGGGTCGCGCACGAACATTCCGATCCTCAGTGATGAGCCGCGCTCCAGGGCCCGCAGGGCTGCTACCGGGCTGTCACCCACGGCGCCTCCATTGGGAGAATCGGCGGAATCCACCAGTATCACAGGCTTGTGAGAGGCCGGGTCTTCGGCTTTATCCAGGATCTCATCAACGCTCATGAGCTCGGGCCAGTAAGCCTCCCGGCCGGAAAACAGTTTTTCTGCCAGGATATCGGCCTGACGCTTCGCAGTTTCGGCGTCTTCGGCAACGGCTATGGCAGTCGAGGCGATGACCGGGATATCCAGCCAGGCCTGGACGTTGAAGACCGTGAAATCCAGGAGCATCCCCTTCTCTGTCATCTCTTTTCCGCAGTCTATTACGCCCTTAAAGGGTTCGTCCAGCGTCGTATAGCCGGAGGGCGGCACCATCATGGGGACGTGCGCTGCGGCCATATACAGTGGCTCTCCCCTGAGTAAACGCATACATAGGCTTGCCGCCCGGTATCCGGTCTCATAAAAATCCAGATGAGGATAGGTCTGATATCCGCAGATCACATCGGCGCAGCGCAGCATGCGGGGCGTGATATTGGCGTGAAGATCGCAGGCAGCCGCAACGGGTATATTCTCCCACACCAGGCTGCGCAGATGCTCCAGCAGGGCGCCGCAGGCGTCGTCCTCGCTCTCGGCGCAGGTAGCGCCGTGCAAAGCGGCGCATACCGCGTCGACAGGGCCGGAAGCCTCAACATAGTATTTCAGTCTTTCGAAGGCCAGGTCCAGGACCTCGTCGCTGATCCTGGCGCCCGAAGCGGAGGTCAGGGAAAAAGCGGGTATGACCTCTCCGCCGTTTTCCTCTACGGCAGCTATAATGCCGCCCAGCTTATGACGGTGCGATATCGAATCTTCATATAAAGGCGCGCCTTCTGTGTATTCTTCGGTCTTGAGAAACTCCCGAAGCGGCATGACCAAGGGGTTGAAAGTGTTGGATTCCTGACGGAAAGCAAAGATCAGGACGCGTTTGTTCTTCGTCATCATTTATCGCTTCCTTCCGTATTTACGGTATTCATCTGCTGAAACAGGGGCTTCAGCACCGTATACAGCTGCTTATATACTTCGTAGCTCTTATCATAGACCGCGCTCACCTCGGGCCTCGGCCAGAAGCGCCGCGCCGCAGGCAGGTTTCGGGCTGCCTCCTCGAAATCGGCGTATTCTCCCAGGCCTACCAGAGCACAACAGGCGGCGCCGACGGCGCCGGCCTGGCGGCACATGTTAGGAACGGTCACCGGCTTCTTCAGGACATCCGCCAGCATCTGCATCCAAAAATCGCTGACAGCGCCCCCTCCGATGACGTTGAACGCCTCGGGGCAGGGATACTCTCCCGTCGAATCCACGTGATCGACCCACATACGCAGCTGGTAGCATATGGCCTCCATCATGGCTCTGGCCATGTGTCGGCGGTCATGTCCGGGCCCCAGATTCAGGAAACAGCCCCTCGCGTCGGGGCCGCAGATCAGCGACGATCCCCCGTAAAACCAGGGCGCGGCAAGGACGCCTTCGGAACCCGCCGGTATCTGCTCGGCCTCGCGGTCGATGAACCCGAAGACCTTGCCGCCGAGCTCTTCCGACTCGGACGTATACAGCTTCTCGGCGATCCAGCGCAGGGTAAGGCCTACGGAGCGTATGCCGTAGACCATGACGTTGCGCGTTTCGTCAAAGGCGGAGCCGGTAAGAACGGGTTTATGCCTGCAGGTGTAGCCTATCCAGCCCGAGGAGCCGAAATATATGTGCACCCCGTCCTGACAGGCGCTCCCGGATCCTATCGTGATCGCGATTATATCGTTGCAGCCTCCGAATACGGGGATCCCCGGCACGAGGCCCAGCTCCGCGGCAGCCTTTTCCGTTACCCGGCCGACCTCGTCATGACAGTGGTCCAGTTCCGGAAATTTCTCCTGAGGCACGTCCATGAAGGACAGGACCTGTTCGTAAAAGGACTCCAGTTCGGGATCAAGGGAGCGTACGAAGCAATTGCTGATATCCACCGACGCGCGCGACGTCATCTTCCACTTCAGGAAAGAATTTACCTCCAGGATAACGTCGGCCTTTTCGATGATATCGGGACGGTTTTCCCTCAGCCACATAAGCTTGGGCCAGAAATAGGCGGGGGTGAATTTACCGGCGCCGAAATGCTCGTTCAGGCGCTTTGCCTGATCTCCGGCCCTGGAATCCAGCCACAGTATGTTGTTGTACAGTACATTGCCCTTTTTATCCACGGGAATGATGCCCCGCCACATGGTGTCGGAGACTATGCCCGCGACGGAGGACGGAGAGATGCCCGACTTTTCAAGCAGTCTCTTCGTTACGCTGCATACGCCGCGCCAGTAATCCTGCGGATCCTGCTCGGCCCAGCCGGGATACGGCGTATAAAGCGGATAATCTTCCGTCTCGGAGCGGAGTATCTCGCCCATCATCGTTACCAGAACGCCTTTGACGCCGCTGGTACCCACGTCATAGGCAAGTATGTATCGGGATCGATCCATGATCTGCGCTTCCCCCTTCAGCCTTATTTGCCGTCTTCAAACGGCTGAACGGCAACGATGTCGACGCCGGTGCCGCAGATATCGGAGATCACCGTGTCATAGCGGCTGACGGGAGGCTTTACCGCCGTTTTGCGGATGATCTCCATGCAGTCGAACAGTTTTTCCTTCGGGACAGGCCCTGAACTGCGCACGGGGAGCAGGGTATCGTCCCGCCCGGCTATGCGGACGGAGCTCGTCAGGACCCGTACCGGATGGGTAAATTCCGCGGTGGCGTAGGCCAGGCCGTTTTTACAGCTCCAGCCGGTGACGGAGACGATATTCTCCCCCTCGCCCTCTACCAGGATATGGCATCCTCTCGGACATACGGTGCAAATGATCTCTTTTTTCATGGCTTCAGTCCTCCTTCAGGATATCGACGGTGAGGGTATCGCCGCTGAGATCCGCCGTATTCACGCTTATCCTGAACATCTCGCCGGGATTTGCCCGCAGTTCCCTGCGCTGCGCTATGACTTTATCTCCGCAGCGTACGGTCACCCTGACGTTTTCTTCCGGCCGGGCAGCGCGGAATGAGAGGACAGCCTGCTCCGCGGCAGCGGGCGCGATCAGCGTCTGCGGACAGACGTAGCGAACGTTGCGGCCGGGCGTGCAGTATACGGCGGCGCCTTCTTCGGGAAGCTGCCCCCCGGCATATCGGGCTGCGTACTTGCCCGCCAATGCGGCTTCCTCGCTCACATTGTCCACCAGATCGTGCACCTGGAGCACGTTTCCGCAGGCAAAGACCGAAGGAGCGGAGGTCTGCATGTACTGATTGACGGCAGGGCCTCCGGTCACCGGGGCCATGCGTATGCCGCAGGTCCTGGTCAGCTCGTTCTCGGGTATGAGCCCCACGGAAAAGAGCACCGTGTCGCAGGGGACGAATTCTTCCTTTTCGGTTATGGGCTGCCGGTCTTCATCCACGGGCGCCACTGCGACGCCGGTGACGCGCTCATCGCCCTCGATGCGGGTGACGGTATGGGACAGCATCAGAGGGATATCGAAATCGTCCAGACACTGCACCCTGTTGCGGGTAAGAACAGCCAGATCAGGCAGGATATCCACTACCATGACAACCTGCGCGCCCTCCAGAGTCATGCGGCGCGCCATGATCAGGCCGATGTCGCCTGAGCCGACTATGACGATCTTTTTTCCTACCAGAATGTTCTGCCGGTTCAGCAGTCTTTGGGCAGCGCCTGCGGTGTAGAGTCCGGCGGGACGCGTGCCCGGGACTACTATGCCCGCGCGGGTGCGTTCGCGGCAGCCCATGGCCAGCACGATGCTCCCCGCATGAACGCATGTCAGACCGACATCGCTGCCGGTGCAGACGATCTCCCCCTTATCGGGCCGGATCTGCAGAACCATGGTGTTCAGAAGGATCTCCACGCCCAGCGACCGGACTTTATCCAGATCGCGTCCGTAGTACTCGGGGCCCGTCAGTTCCTCATGATAGCGCCTCAGGCCGAAGCCCGCGTGTATACACTGCTGCAGTATTCCGCCGGGCGCTTCATCCCTGTCAATGACAAGCACCTTTCCGGCGCCCTCTTCTTTAGCCGCCGCAGCGGCTGCAAGGCCCGCGGGGCCTCCGCCTATAACGGCCACATCACATTTTATTTCATGCATATGCCGGATCCTCCTTAATCTAAGCGTGCCCGTCCGGCAGCCATATAGGAGCCGGGATTATTTTTGTTGATCTCCCCGGGATCGCGCTTAAGCTCGCGCGCGAGGATCTCCAGGACCTTGGGCCCGCAAAAGCCCGCCTGGCAGCGGCCCATTCCGGCGCGTACGCGGCGCTTGACGGCGTCCATGCTGCGCGCGCCTAAAGGCCGGTGTATAGCCTGCAGGATCTCCGCTTCGGTAACAGTCTCGCAGCGGCATATCACGTTGCCGTACTTCGGGTCTTCTTTCACCAGAGCCTCCTGTACCTCAGGGGGCTGCTCGCTGAATTTCACGATGCCGCGGCGTTTTGCCCTGTAATCGGTTTTAAGGACGAGATCCATGCCCTGATACAGCATCTGCTGCACGACATATTTTCCCATCGCTGCCGAAAGCGTAAGGCCGGTGGAGCGGACGCCGGAGAGATTGATGTATCCGGGCAGATCGTCATAAAGATCCACGTGAAGGCCCTCCGGGTTGCGGTTGGGCCTGAGTCCGGAGTACTGGGTGATGGTATCACGGACGTTAACGCCGGGAATCATTTTTGAGACATCGGCCGTGATGCTGGCAAGGCCCGCTGCCGTCGTGGATTTATCGGTCTTTGAATCCTGGTCCTCCGCGGTGGGCCCTATGAGCATATTACCGTGGATGGTGGGACACATCAGTTTGCCCTTCGTGATCTTGGTGGGTATGGGCAGAACGATATGGGAGACCTTGCAGGACGTATTCTTGTCAAGGATATAGAACTGGCCTTTTCTCGCGACGACCTTGTAATCCGCCTTTCCTACCATGGCGGCGATCTCGTCGCAGTAGAGGGCGGCGCTGTTGATGACCCAGGCCGCTTCTATCTCCCCGCCGGTCGTCTCAACGACGTATCCGCCGGCTTCATGCCGGATCCCGGTGACCCTGGTATCCAGCAGAAATTCCGCGCCGTTTTCATAAGCATTTTCAGCGTAGGCCTGCACCAGGATAAAGGGGTCGATTATGCTCTCCCGGGGGATATAGAGGCCGCCCTTTACCTCAGGGTTAAGGATCGGCTCCATCTCAAGAAGCTCGGCTGCCGACTTGAATTCCACATCGAAGACATTGTTGCGGAAGGCCTTCTCTTTTATTTCCGGCAGCTTGGCAAACTGCTCGTCGGTAAACGCCGGTAAAACGGCGCCGATGCGGGAAAACGGCACATCAAGATCTCTCGTGATCATGTCGTACATCGGGTTCGCCGCGACGACCAGCCGGGATTCCAAGGTTCCCGGAGACGCATCATAGCCGGTATGGATGATGGCGCTGTTGGATTTGGAGGCGTCTCCGCCGACGTCTTCATTTTTATCAACGACCGTCACCCGGCAGCAATACTTTGCCAGCTCCCAGGCGATGGCGCAGCCCACGGCGCCGGCGCCTATTATAAGTACATCTGTTTTCTGCATGGGATCACATCCTTTTCCGTTCGGGTGCCGCCACAGTTCAATATCTGCGGCTTCAGTATAAAAACATGATAATACATTGTCACAATGTTGTCAACTATCCCCGTTTTTTTATTAAAATCCACGGTTTTTTGCTCATATATGACAATATTTTGCCCGCTTGCTTGAAAGCGGGCATTCCACGCGGTATAATGAAATATCATATTTTTCCAATGGGGAGGCTTGCGCATGAATCAGGATCGCAGAAAACAGATCACAGATCTGATCAATAAAAACGGGACCGTTTCCAACGCTGAGCTGATGGAACGTTTCGGGATCTCCATAGAGACAGTACGGCGGGACCTGAGCTATCTTGAGAAAAAAGGCTGCCTGGAGAGAGTTTACGGCGGCGCTGTAAAGATGGCATTCCGCGGAGAAGAGCCGCTCTACATCAACAGAGAAGTGGAGAACCGGGCAGAAAAGACCGCCATCGCGGCGGAGGCGGAAAAACTGATATTCCCCAACGACGCGGTGTACTTTGATCTGGGCACGACGGTGCTCATGCTCGCAAAACAGCTGGATCCCAGCAAAAAGGTGACGGCCTTCACCAATTCCCTCAGGACTGCGGTGGCGCTGAGCGAATCGCCGGCAGCCGACGTCATCATGCTGGGCGGGCAGCTGCGCCCCAACGAGCTCACCGTATCGGGCCATTTCTCCGAGCATCTTATGCAGAATTTCAACGTGGACAAGGCTTTTATAGGCGCGGCGGGCATAACCGAGGACGGCCTGACCGATTACCATATCGGGGAGGCGAACCTGAGGCGCATCATAATAAAAAACGCGCGTCAGGTGATAGTCCTGGCGGATTACAGCAAATTCGGCGTTCGCACCATGAACAATATCTGTCCGCTTGAGGATATCGATATCCTTATCACTGATAAGAAAGCCCCTGCGGATCTTCTTAAAAGAGTTGAAAAGGCAGGAGTCCGCACGATAGTCGTATAAGGCGGACGGCGGCTTTTGCCCTATAGTCTTTTCTCTGCCTGTATCTCTATATCCTGATCTTTCTGAACTCGGGTATGAAGCTGCGCACGTAGGAAGCGGCGATGTTCAGCATGTCTTCGCCCTCTTCGGCCGTTGCGTCCTTTGGATCATAGGGCCCGAACCAGCCGCTGGGAGCAAGCTCCTTCGTGTCTCTCGTGAGGCCCACGGTCCCGCCGCGGAAGCTTACGACCTGTATGTACTTTGCGCTGATCTCGCCGGTGGGCTTTCCCGGATCCATGGGCATGCAAAGCGAAAGATCCACAGCCTCGGGGCATACTGCCATCATCGCGGACGTCTCTATGCGGTCGCCGTGGCCGCCGGCCTTAAAGCGCTCGTCCAGCTGGCCGACCAGGCTCCACCAGTCTATGCTTGCCATTATGCCGCCGGCGTGATACACGTCGAGGGACACCTTCTGTATGGCGGGGGTATTGCCGCCGTGGCCGTTGAGGACCACGAAGCGCTTCACTCCGTGGCTCATCATGGCAGAAGCCACCCTTCCCAGCACCAGCTGAAGGCCGTCGAGGCCTATGTTGACGGTCCCGGGAAAACTCATGTGGTACTCGCAGACGCCGTAGGGTATGGTGGGGACGATGACTATCTCATCGCTCATCATCTCCTCGAGCCTCTCAGCCAGGTTTCTGGGGACCATGAAGTCGGTGCCGAGAGCGCACTGGGGACCGTGCTGCTCGGTGCTTCCGATGGGGATAACGCAGACGGGGTCCTTTTTCAGGAATTCCCCTGCCTGCTTCCAGCTCATTCTTTCAAGGAACATCTCTTCCTCCTTCTCCGCCTCTTCGGGGCGTTTTTTATTGCTTGACTGCTTTGGCGTTTATTTTGACGCTTTCCCGTCGCTGCCGGCCGCTTCTTCCGCAGGCGCGCCCGGCCTTTCATAGCCTATCATGGCCAGCATCCGGTCGGCGTCGATCCATTTTTCCATACTGAAGCGTCCCATGGCCCTCAGGCACTGGGGAAGGCCCTTCACGACCGTGTTGACCTTCTGCTCGGTGGTCACCGTTGACCATATGCCCTCTTCGGCGAGGACGACCTCGCTTAAGGTCGTATACTTTCCGTGGGGGTAGGCGAAGACCCCCTGCTGTTCTCCCATGGTGAGGAGCAGCCGCTTCATGGTGCGGGTGTCCTCCTTAAGGAAGCTGACGTAATCGCTCTCGCTCTCCCCTTCTTTGGGCAGAACTCCCACCCTCACCGGGGCAGGATCGAGGCCTTCCACCTCATGGACGTTGTAGCCGTGGCTCTGCACGCTGAAGAGGCCCTTCCCTATCATCTCCATGGCTTCATCAGCCCCGAAATGGGGGTTCATCTTCTTTCCGGTATCCTTGTAGGCGTCCTTGCCCACCGATACTCCTATGGCGAATACGGTGGCCTTGAACCCGTATTTATCAAGGACCGGGCCTGCCTGCTCGAAATTGCAGAGGTAGCCGTCGTCGAAGGTTATGAGGACCGGCCTTTCGGGAAGAGGCCTGCCCTCGAGCACGTAGGCTCTCAGGTCGCTGAAGTCGACAGCGGTGCAGCCGGCTTCGCTCAAGGCCTTCATGTGCTCTTCAAAGAGGGCCGTGGTGATGCCGTACTCCCCCTGGTGCTCATAGGTCTCGTGATATGTCAGTATGGGTATTCGGGCGCTGTATTCCTCTTCGGGAAGGGGCGACGCCGCGTACTCGGCTTCAAGGGCGGCAGCAGCGGTCTCGCTCCTTATGTAATAGCCGAGATCCTCGGGAATATAGGCCTTCTCGTTGCCGTATATCCTGGCCAGGGCCATGGACCCCAGGCAGTTTCTGAAGTGGGTCTCGTCGTAAAAGTAGCGGGGCTCGTAGCTTGCGCTGCTCATGGTGAAGTCCCAGTAATCGCCTATCTTTGAGAGCTCTACGCCGAATTTTATCAGGTCGCTGTGCTGATAGTACTTTACGTACTCGGAGTACATGGGCGGGCAGATTATTGTCATGCTGACTCCGCGCTCCTCGCAGAGCTCCTTTATCGCCCTGAGGCTGCCCATGCACTGCTCAAGGCAGGAAATATTGTAATTGTACCGGGGATAGGCGGCGAAGATCCTGTAGTCATCGCGGGTCACGTATTCCGCCAGATCGGAGATGGGCTCCACATCCCTCTTGCTCTTGTCATATGCCCCTGTATCGGGATCAAAGCAGTCGTAGGCGGCCTGAAGGTAGCCGTTCTCCTTGTCCTCCTTAAGAGTTTTAAGCTTGGCCCGGCCGAAGCGCCAGTCGCAGAAGAGGTAGCGGCGGTAAAACTCAATGGCGCTGCTTCCGTCGGCCTTGTAATGCATCAGGTCTGTTAGCTTTCCGCTGTTTACATCGTACTGCATGGCGTCGTGGGCCTGGACGCACAGCATGAGGTTCTTGACCTCGCAGTTCTCCATGAGCCAGCGGGCCGTCTGCTCAACGTCGAGCATGTCGGAGCCGTACATAATCATGTTGAACCATCTGGCGCCGGTGTATTCGTTGAGCTCATCTATGGGGAATGAGCTGGAAGCGGAGCTTCCTATTATGTAGGAATCATATTCGTCCTTATGCTGCTCAAGGTAGGAGATCTTCGAGACCCTGGGGTTTTCGGTCATGTCGTAGCTCCACCAGTGCAGCACCCTGTCGCCGAAGGCCCCGAAGGGGTCGGTCAGCCAGTTGAAGGCGGCATAAAGGCCTGCCAGAAGTATGATGGTGAAGGCGAAGAGGGCCAGCCATTTTTTTGAACTGAGTCTTTCCCTGTTCATTGTCTAGAACTGCTTGTATATGAATTCCGGAGCGATGTAGTCGCTGCGGTCTATGGCGAGGAAGTATATGAGGACCAGGGGGACGACGATGTAAAGCCACTGCACGAAGGCGGGGCGGTCTTCAAGGCGCTCCCTGAAGGACCCGTTCCTCTCCTGGTAAAGCTCGATGATCAGCAGGACCAGCACTCCCGCTCCTATTATCATGTAATCCCCGAACTGAAGGCCCAGATCGAGCCAGCAGCCCCTAAGCTCCGCGATATCAAAGGAAAGGACGCTTCTCTTGAGCATCGAAAGCGCAGCCATAAGATCGTCGGCCCTGGTGAAGTAGCGGCCTATGAAGACGAGAAGGAAGGTCCTGAGGGTGCGGAAGGTGACGAGGAGCACATTGCTTTCCTTGAGCCTTAAGAATTTTTTGATCTTTACAGACGGCCCCTCAAGGAGCTGTGATAGGCTGATGAGGCAGCCGTTCCAGAGGCCGAAGGCCAGGTATTTGAGGCCCGCCCCGTGCCAGACGCCTATGATGAAGTATACCGCGAAGGTGGCGAGGGCTGTGGGGATGATCTTGCCCGGCCTTCCCTTAAAGGTCTTTCTGGTGAAGCCTCCCAGGCGCACGAAGGGCTTGCTCAGGATCAGGGGGTAGAAGACGTAGTCCTTCATCCAGCTGCCCAGGCTTATGTGCCAGCGCCTCCAGTACTCGGCCAGGCTCTGAGCGAAGACGGGCCTTCTGAAATTCTCAGCCAGGTCTATGCCCAGCATCTCGGCGGCGCCTCTTGCGATGTCTATGCCGCCGGAGAAGTCGCAGTAGATCTGGATCGAGTACATGAGTACAGCCATTACGGTAACGCTGCCCTGAAAATCAAGGTGTTCCGAGAAGACTTTAGAGACTATTACCCCTGCCCTGTCGGCTATGATCATCTTTTTCATGTAGCCCCACATGGCCAGCTGTATGCCGTATTTGACCTTCCTCGCGTCAAAGGGGCGGCCTTCGAGAAGCTGCGGAGCCAGCTGTCCGTAGCGGCTCACCGGTCCCTGGACCATCTGGGGGAAGAAAGAAACGAAAAGGGCGTATTTTAGGGGATTCTTTTCGGGGGTCTGCTTGCCTCTGCCGCAGTCGATCACGTAGCCTACGGACTGGAATGTATAGAACGAGATCCCCAGGGGCATGACGAGGCCCAGTCCCGTGTACTTTACAAGGCCCAGAAGGCCGAAATTAACGAGGCAGACCAGGGCGGTCAGAAGCCTTCTGCCCTTTTTCCCCCCAATCTTCGGCATGGCAAGGCCCGCCCCGTAGGTCGTAAGGATCGTAAGGCAGAGATAAACGGCAGCGCTCTTTCCCGCCGAGGCATAAAAACAGCAGCTGGCCGCGAGAAGCAGCAGCCACCGTATCTTTTGGGGCGCGATATAATAGAGGACCGTGGTCCCCAGCACCAGGGCGAGGAAGGGCAGCGAGGTGAAGCTCATGGCTTTTAAGAAGCTTTACAGCCGTTCTTCCACCAGAGCGGTGATGGCGTCCAGATCGTTGAAATTCTCGGGCAGCAGGTCGTCCACGTCCAGCTCGATGCCGAAGCGGTACATCAGCTCGGACACTATGGTGATTATGTCGAGGGAAGCCAGCAGCTCGTCGTCTATAAGGGCCTTCTCGTTTTCGAAATCTATGCCCGGGCAGGTCTCCTGCAGCAGGGCCAGGACCTTTTCTCTCATGGATAATCCTTTCTCACAAAGCTTTGATCCTATTATAATTCCAAATCAGCTCGTTGCAAAGAGCGGACGAGGACCTTTGACACCATGCCCGAAGCTTCAAGGCCCAGGCTCCCGTAAAGCTTTAAGGCCGCTTCGTTGGTCTCGTTTACCCAGAGCCTGAGGCTTCCTACGCCTTCGGACGCGAGAGCCGAGGCGATCATAGCCTTCGCCCTTCCCCCTCCCCTGCGATCCTTTGATACTGCGATGTGGCTTATCTCAAGGCTTTTGCCGCTTCTTTCGAAGTGAAGAAGGCCGGTAATGGCGCCTCCTTCCCTTACGCATAACAGTTTTCGGGCTTTTATGTCTTCAGCGAGCTCGGAGGCGAGAGGCAGGCAGCCGGTCAGAGGATCGAAGGAAGCTTTAAGCAGAGCCATCGCTTCTTCGAGGTCTTCGGGCTTTAAGCCTTGGGGGGAGTGATCGGTTGAGCCCGATCTCAGCAGGATCTCTTGGGCCGGGGCGCTCAGGCGTATCCTTTGAAAAGCTTCATCAAAGCCTGAAATTTCAAGGCTTTTAAGGAAGGCTCCCATGTTTCCGCCGCCATCCCTCACGGCGGCTTCGAGTACTATGGGCTTTAAGGTCTCAAGGTCCTTCAGGGCTTCGGCTGTTCTTAGGGCATCTTCAGCGCAGACCCAGAACCTGAGCAGCGCGTAAGGCCCTCTGTCTTCAAAGAGGAGAAAACTATCTCCCAATCGCTCAAGATCCAGCCTTCCTTCAGCTGCGGCGGCGCCATATGAAGCAGCGGAAAGCCTGCCGTTGGTCAGAGCCCTGTTTTTTAAGGCCGCGGTTATCAGCGCGGAAAGCCTTTTAAGATCCCTAAGGTTTTCCATGGGCGTATTCCCTCTTGAGTGCAGCCCTGTCCAGCTTGCCGCTGGCAGTCAGGGGAAAGCTCTCAAGCTTTATATACTCATTGGGGCACATGTATCGGGGCAGCAGGCTGCCGAGGACCTGGGCAAGAGCCTCTGTTTCGACGCTTCCGGTGTAAATGCAGAGTATCCTGTCTTTTTCTTCGTCGAAAAGGCAGACCCCCAGCTCGACTCCGTCAGCGCCGCGCAAAGCGGTCTCGATCTCGCCCAGCTCCACGCGGTAGCCCATGTGCTTTATCTGGTCGTCTTTTCTGGCGAGGAAGTAGAGCATACCGTCCTCGCCCAGCTTTACCATATCACCTGTACGGTAAACTCTGTCGTGCCACCAGGGGTTCAGGGGATCCTGAACGAAGGCTTGTCCGCTTTTTTCGAAGTCGCCGTAGTATCCGAGGGACACTCCCCTTCCCCTGACCCAGAGTTCTCCCGCTTCGCCGGCTGCAGCCGGCTTTCCGCCTTCGTCAAGGACCATCAGCTGCATGTTGGTGCAGGCCTTCCCAATGGGTACCGGCTCGCCTTCGGCGAATTCCCTGTCCACCCTGTAAAAACAGCAGTCGACGGTGGTCTCGGTGGGCCCGTAGACGTTTATTATCTCGGCTTCGGGGGCCGCTTCCTTCCAGATCCCGATCTGTTTCGCCCTTAAGGCTTCTCCTCCCAGCACTATGCACTTTAAGTACAGGGGCTTATGCTTTTCGAGCACCCTGCTGTTGGCCACCAGATCGAAGGCAGAGGTAGCCCAGTTCAGCACGCTGACCCTGTTCTCATTGAGGTATTTTATGAGCAGCGAGGGGAACATGAAGAGCTTTCTCGGAAGGATATGCACCTCCGCCCCCGTCTTTATGCAGGGGAAGAGATCCCTTCCCGAAGCGTCGAAGTAAAACGGCGGCTGGTTTCCGCAGACGTCGTCTTCGCTGCTTTTGAACTCTTCGCAGTACCACTCGGTGAAGTCGATAAGATTCCCGTGAGATACCGCTATGCCCTTGGGTTCTCCGGTGGATCCCGAGGTAAATAAAACGTAGGCCGGGTCTATGTCGAGGACCAGACTCCTGCGCTTTTTGAGCTCATCTTCGTCTATGGAACCCGCGGCGGCCTCCTCTGAGTTTATAAAAGGGATCCCGAAGGCTTCGCAAAGCTCTCTGACCCGCTCCTGATCATCTCCGCTTCCCACAAGCGCCGAAGGCCTTAAGCCGGCGAAGAGCTTTTCCATGCGGGCCTTGGGCATGGCCCTGTCCAGGGGGACGTAAAAGCTCCCCGAAGCGAGGACCCCCATGAAGCCCGCGACGCTCATTATATCCCGTCCGGTCATGACGAACACGGGCCTCGCGAAGGGAGGAAGAGCGGGCCGCTCTGTTCTTTCGGCAGCCGCGGTCCCTATGGCGAGGGCCATGGAATAGAGGCGCGAAAAAGTTACGCTTCCCTTTTCGTCAACCAAAGCGGTCTTTTCAGGCAGTCTCTTTGCTGTATTCTCAAGGTAATCGAAGATGTTGGTCTGCATCGCTTATTAAATGATCTCGTAGCTGCCGTCTGCGGTGAGCTTAAGGGCCGACGAGAAGGTCTGCCTCACCAGCTTCACCATTGCCTCCACGTCCTTCGCCGCCACGGTCTCATAGGGCGAATGCATGGCCAGCTGGGCCGCGCCTATATCGGCGGTGACCAGGGGTATCTGGTGCTGGGAGAGATTGCCGAGGGTGCCTCCTCCCGCTATGTCGGAGTGGTTGGTGAAGACCTGGACGGGGGCTCCCGCTTTCTCAGCCATGGCTCTCACCACGCCGGTGCTGATGGCGTCGGTGGTGTACTTCTGGCTGGCGCTGTACTTGAGCAGGACTCCGCCTCCCAGGACCGGCTGGTTGACCGGGTCGCACTTTTCCTCCCTGTTGGGATGGAGGGCGTGGCCGTTGTCGCCGGAGAGCATGAAGCTCTGGGCGATCTTTGCCGAGTAAGCGCTGTAGCCAAGGCCCAGGCTCTCGCATATGCGGAGCATCACGTCCTTAAGCAGGGTCGAAAGAGCGCCCTGCCTGCTCGAGGAACCGACCTCCTCGTTGTCGTATATCACATGCATAGGTATCGCTTGGGAGGGGCTGCTCTCAAGGAACCCCATCAGAGAGCAGTAGCCGCAGAGCACGTCGTCAAGCTTGGGCGACGAGAGGAACTCCTTCCCGGCTCCCCAGAAGGACGGAGCCTGGCGATTATAGAGGAAGAGGTCTCCCGCTATGATGTCCTTTCTCTCAAGGCCGCATTCTTCGGCGATAAGATCCATCAGCTGCCTGTCCCTGTTAAGGGAGAAGAGGGGCAGCAGATCCTTCTGGACGTGATACTCGTAGCCCTTGTTCACCTCTCTGTTCATGTGGATGGCGAGGTTCGGTATCATCACCAGGTCTCTGTCCACATTGACGTTGACCGTCTTTATGCCCTTTTCGGTCCTAACGCAGACTCTTCCGGCAACGGACAGGGGCCTGTCGAACCAGGGAGCGAAAAGTGCCCCACCGTAGCCCTCCACGTTGAGCTTTACATAATACCCTTTTACGTTCATCTCCGGGTTTTCTTTGATCTTGAAGGTCGGAGAATCGCAGTGGCTCGCCATGACCATAAAGCCCGTAAATTCAGGCTTTTCGGGCATTCTGAAGGCCACCAGCGATGACCCGTTCCTGGTCAGGTAATAGCCTTTTCCGGCCTTAAGCTTCCACTCGTCCGCCTCGCTCAGCAGGGTGTAGCCGGCCTTCTCAAGTATCTCGGCGCTGCCTTCCACCACGTGGAAGCACGAAGGGTGCTCCTGAATGAAGCGGCCCAGTTCAAGGGCATAGTTCTTGGACATTTTGTTTCCTCCCGGTTTATTATTGCGAAGCCTTCGGCTTCCATTTTTCGTTGTGATAGCGCAGGTACAGGGGCACGCTGGTTATGATCCAGGTCAGAGGATAGCACCAGCAGAGGCAGTCCAGAGTCGGTATCATCCTGAACACAGTATACACCCAGAGCACCCTCATAAGGCAGGTGCATATGCCTATGATGAGCACCGGCACCCTGGCGTCCCCTACCCCTCTCAAGGCTCCCGACATTATCTCTATGAAGGTCCAGACCACGTAGAAAGGCACGAAGAAGTGCAGTATGTGGGCTGTCACT
>JAEEGL015653510.1_pt1 | contig 23903 bp, 34 predicted proteins | sample 9134231 | NCBI WGS metagenome assembly JAEEGL01 (sample SAMN16246548, study PRJNA631951) | gut metagenome | biome: gut microbiome; feature: rumen; material: fiber-attached | host: Bos | place: Iran: Karaj | collected 2018-10 | reverse complement strand
GTTTCTCGATTAATTCCAGGTCGCGCGCAAACTGCTCGATGCTGCTCATCACCATGAGCGCCGTAAGCCTGCGTTCTTGCTTCTGCTTGATGCGGTTTATGATTCCGGTCGTGCCGAAGGTCAGGATAATGGACAATGTCGTGGCGGCGAAGGCGACCAGCAGGTCCTTCACCCAGGATTTCTTTTCAGTAGCCATATCGGGAGTTATGTAAAGTTATTATCTTATTTTTTCGACCAGCTCGAAGAGTTCTTCTTTGCTGTTTATCACGACCGCTTTCCCGTTCACGAAAAGGCATCCGTGAACGTTTTCCCTCGGACTGAACAGGTCCGCGACGTCCACTTCAAGAATGTTCGCCACTTCAGTCAATCTGCCCAGCGTCGGGTTTCTGTTCAATGACTGTGAAAGGGTGACGGGAGAAATGCCCATCCTTTCGGCCAGGTCTCCCATCGACATTCCCCTGGCTTTCGCTATTTCTTTTACTCTAAGTGCCATGACTATCTTTTTATGGTACAAATATAGTCATTTTAAGCTTAAACCCATAATCATCTTGAAATTTTTGGAAATTTTATGAAAAAAGTCATAAAATTATTTTTCCGTTTATGAATAAACTCTTATATTCGCAAAGGACTTATGAATGAACTCTTAAATAATTGATAAGCCATGAGCGCCAGGAACAGCTACACGACTGCCGATTACCTCGAATGGGATTCCATGCTTTCACTGATCAGAAAACTCTTCAACGACGGTGACTACCGTTTCAGCCTCCTTATCGGCTGCGGCAGTTTCTTCGGTCTCCGCATCTCCGATCTCCGCACACTCACATGGAACATGCTGCTCGGACAGGACTCCTTCATGATCACCGAGAAGAAAACGGGCAAGAGAAGGATAGTTAAAATCAACAAAGGGTTTCAGAAACATATAAAGGACTGCTACGAGGCGCTGAAGATCACCGACGTCAACGAGCCCTGTTTCCTCAGCAAAAAGGGATGCGTGTTCTCCATTCAGCGCATCAACTACCGCTTCAAGGAGATCAAGTTCAGATACGGTTTGAAAATCAGGAACTTCTCCACCCATTCGATGAGGAAGACGCTGGGAAGGAAGGTGGTGGAATCGGCCGGTCCTAACGCCGAGATGGCCCTCATCAGACTTTCCGAGATGTACAACCACAGCAGTCCGCAGGTCACGAGACGGTACCTGGGACTCAGACAGCAGGAACTGGCGGGCGTGTATGACGCGCTCGATTTCTAATCACTTAATACAACACCATTATGAAACACATCATGAACGTTTTGAAGAACGAAATCTTCAACCGGTTTTCCGAAATGGACGGTCTCGTGAAGAAGGTCACCGTCAGTCAGGAATCCTATCTCAAAAACCGCGGAAACGAATCGCTCTACGACAGTTGGAGCGAGAACGTCAGGGACCTGCAGAAAGCGGAGTCCGATATGCGGCACCTTCGCGCGGCCTACTCGGAAGTCTGCGAGGCGTGCGGGACGGAACCCATGAGCAACGAGGACATCGTGGCTGAGAAGACCGCGAAGGCCGTTAGGAAGTCCGAGCGGAAAAGCCGCAAGGCCGAGACTAAACAGGACGAGAACAAGGATGGAGAAAACGAGTAAACCGGCCCCCGTTTGCTGTATCTGCCACCGGCCGATAGAGGGGTATCCGCACAACGCGGCCCCTCTGGCCGACGGCGTCTGCTGCGGAAAATGCAACGTGGAAAAGGTACTGCCGTACAGAATCGCGATTTCGAGGAAGGGCGGACCGGTCGTCCTGGAGAACTGGACGATCGAGGAGGAGACGGGTTACAAGCCCGTCACCACCTTCTACACCGATTTCAGCATAGCGGACAAGTTCGGCCTTTCGGCGATCCAGGATACGTACGACAGGGCCTTTGAGGAATGGAAAACGAACTGCAAATACGTCACGGAACTGGCGATGGTCCTGAACTGGAAATGTTGGAGATGGTACAGGGTGAACGACGAGTATTCCAAGCTGTACACCGACTTGTTCCGCAAACTCGACGAGTGGCTGATGAACAACCTCAAAGGGGAAGAACTGGAATACTACATCAAAACCACCGACTGAAGCCATGAAAAAAGGAGACAAGGTAAGGATCGTCAGAATGGACGACAAGGGCGGTAAGGACTGGCAGGCCACTCAGATGAACGGCGTCGAAGCCGTCGTCAGCTTCATTGACGACGCAGGTCAGATCCATTTGGAAGGCTACGGCCTGGCCCTGATTCCTGGTTTGGACGAGTACGTCGTAATCGAAGAATCTCCAAAATGACCGTTTCAGGATTCCCCTGGTTCATACTGCTTCTCTTCACGATCTGTGGGACAAAGGTCGTTCAGACCAAACCGGGGGAATCCTTCTTATTCGTCCATAACGGGCGCATAAACGGCCCAGAACTCATCCAATCCGCTATGAAATAGGAATTTATGGGTAACAGGCAAAAGTGTCCCAGAAGCCGCGTATGACGATTCGGAGTGTCAATCAGGCGCTCTTTTTTATTGAAAATAAGTACGATCAACTTTGAATTTCGGACACAATGTTCCTATATTATGTATAGGGGGAAAAGTGTGTTTTTCCGAATACCGTCAATCAACAATTTAGGACCTCGCGATGTAAAGGATATCGTATATCATCACAATGAAGTATAAAAGAAATGTAGCGGAACTGAACAGGTTCATCGACTCTATGGACGAGGACTCGAAGAGAGACCTCAAGCAGACGCTCAAGGCGGGTGACGAGTATGCCAGAAAGTGCGGCATGACGTTTACCGGCGAAGAGAATTACGTGAACAGACTGACCACGATTCAGTCTTTCTGTGTCATAAACCATGCTCTGTCGGGCGATGACAGGTATAGCAACTATCTGCAGGAGCTGTTGGCCATAACACCGGCTTCGCTGCTGCCGTTGATGGAAAAAAGAATGGACGGCACGTTTGCGCGGATTGTCATGAAACTGAACGGGGTGGATACGACCAATATGGTTTTCGCCTGAATGCTGAAAGACGGTTCCTCAAACCGACAAAAATATAGAGAATGAAGTATGAAGAAATTTTCTAACAATCTGTACAGGGCGCTCAAACTCTTGGACGCGTCCGACGTCCTCGGCTCGGACTTCATCAGCAAGTCCGACGAAGAAAGCAGTTTTCAAGAGGTCGCTCTCTGGTATTTGATACTGGACTATCATCTGCAGTGGCTCGACGAGGCCCGCGACAACGAGATGGACGCGGTCAAGGAAAAGTTCAAGGAGATGTACCGCATGATGCCGAAGATATACCGCGTACTGGCTTTAGAGCTCGTTAACAGCCTGCAATTCGGCAAGTCCGGTTATACGGTAACAGTTGAAAAAGCTGACACGGACAATCCAGAAATCACGTTTCACAAGAAAAACGAGTGAGATTATTTGAAAAAACGGCCCGGAAACTGAATTTCGGGCCGTTTGTTTCTATATTCCTTTGTAGTTAACTTAGAGAAGGAAGAACATGACCGAAGAAGAAATGGCGCAACTGACCGCAGAATACGTAGTCCTTGAAGGATATACCGATCCTCGATCCATACTGATTGTGATGTCGCAGGAGTATCCAGGCAAGTTCGACAGGAGAACGGCCATGAAGGTGATTTGTAAGGTTTTGAAAGAAGGATTATGAACGAAAAGAAGCTTGATTTGAATGTCGGTGACACCGTCTATTACGTGACAGGACACGACGCGCTCTACTCGATCAGGAAAACCAGAATCGACAGGGTGATTGAGAGAATCTACATACTGAGTGTCCTGGACGAACAGCCAAAAAAATATGCCGTTTACTCGACCGAAGACGGGAACCTGATTTGCCAGGTAGAACCGGAAAGGACCGACGAAATGGATCCTTCACAGGTGTTTCTCACGAAGGGAGAGGCCGTATTATATGTTGTGTTTCTTCTGAATAAGGAAATCATCAGACAGAAAACGATCATCAAAAATGCCGTACAGCACCTTGAAGAGGCCGTAAGGGTTCTCAAAACAATTGAAAAAACAGGAAAATAAATGGCCGAAACTCTGAGTTTTCCTTACGAAACTTCTATATTGATAATGGGGACGGGTTGTTTGACGGATTCGTTCTCCCATCGTGATTTCATTTTCAATATTTTTTACTGTGCGGACCCGTGTAATGCGGGTCCGTTTTTCTTTTCAACGCACAGATAACTAGACGGAAAAAGCGATGCTAGTCATCATGGTCAAAGCGATCGTTCCAGTTTTCGAGCCAGGGATGAGAGAGTTTATGAGGTTTCTGCTTAACATGAATGCTTCTTGCAGGGAGAATAACTGGAGCTTTGATTGTTTTATTCTTATCCTCGGGCTCTTTTTCGTAGTATTTACCTGTTTTGACTGCTTCTGAACTAGACTTATAAAGCAATCTATCAAGTGTGATGCTCTCGGTATGCTCAATATCAGTACTACGGGGAATCAAGCGGATTTCTATAGGAATATCGGCAGAGCGTATAATCTCTTTAATCTTAGCCGCATATAATTGAGCGGCTTTATGGGAGTCGTTTTCTTTGAAATTCTTCGCTTTAATTGCCTCTGCTCTTTTAAGGAGTTCATCATCTGTCTCATTTGATTGAGAATAAAAGCACCTAAGCAGCGGATATTTATTGACGAACACGGTAAAAAACAACCTCTGAGCATTTTCTTTTAATGAAACATGAATATCCTCTAAGTCTGAGAGAGCATATAAGAAACATACTGCCACTTCAAATGCTTTAAGTCGACCATCTTTCTTGGTTTCTTTAGTAAAATCAACACCTTTTCTATAGTTGATTCTATAATCTCCCCAAGAACGACTTAATATTAAAATACTATGCTTCTTTTTGCTTATCTGACAACTAACATGACTGCGCGGTTTCCACAACTGAGAATAAATACGAATTGCAGAAGAAACAGCTTGCTCAATAGTAGAGTACGTAAATGTAGCAGTATAGACAGGCTTCTTTTTCATTAACCTTGATTGTTTTAAATCAGAACTTGTCATTAGTATTCTCACCAGTCGTCGCCCCAGTCCTTCTCCTGCTCTTCTTCCCAGTCGTCATCACGATCTTCTTCGTCCTCATGATCGACCGTCCAATGATCGTCGGGGTCTGTCTGGGTATAATCCTCCAACTCATCCCGCCAATCTTTTTTCAGCGGTTGATGATTGCCGAATAAAAAGTTTAAAAGGCCCATAGACAATTGAGTTAAGAATACTTGACAAAGATAGGAAAAACTCCCCATTTTACAGATGCATTGTGAATAGACAAAGACCAATCATTCAACCATATCCTTTAGGATGAAAGGAGAAAGATCATCAAACAGCAATTTGAATTAGGGGATATAATCATTAACTTTGGACAAACAAATATTCTTATGACCAAAGTATACGTCGCATCAAGCTGGCGAAACAAGCATTATCCCGAAGTAGTGAAACAGTTGAAATCTCACGGATTCGATGCATATGACTTTCGCAACCCACCGGACGGCAAGGGTGGATTTTTTTGGAAAGACATTGATCCGAATTGGGAAAATTGGTCAACGAGAGATTATATCGACAACCTCCGTCATCCTTGGGCTGAATACGGATTCAAAAGGGATATTGACGCCATGAAAGAGGCGGATGTCTGCGTGCTTGTCCTACCGTGTGGCAGATCGGCGCATTCAGAAGCCGGATGGATGGCAGGGGCAGGAAAGCGAGTGATTGCCTATATCCCAGAGAAGCAAGAACCCGAGTTGATGTATAAACTGTTTGATTATGTGACAGATTGTTTGGAACAGTTGATAGAGATTGTTTCTAATTGTTGACAGTTTTTTTATTGCAGAGGCGATAAAATAAAACTAACTTTGTATGTTTACACTATAATTCGCATACGCGTTTTTTAACGGAAATACTTGTATAATGGCAGATATTATTTCTCTCTTTTCTGGATGCGGTGGTCTTGACCTTGGATTCGAGCAAGTCGGAGACTATCATACTGTTTGGGCAAACGATTTCAAACACGAGGCATGCGAATCTTTCCGAATGCATTTCGGTGATGTAATCAGAGAAGGTGACGTGGAAGCAATCGACCCTTATAATGACCCAACTATTCCAGATTGCGATTTGATTCTTGGCGGTTTTCCTTGTCAGGATTTTTCCATTATTTGGAAACAACCCGGACTTGACGGTTCGCGAGGTAATTTGTATAAGAGTTTCCTACGTTTTGTTGATGCTAAAAGACCTTTAGCTTTTGTTGCCGAAAATGTTAAAGGAATATTGACCGCAAATGGTCGAAGGGCTATCAAACAGATTATAGAGGACTTCCAGAACATCGAACCAGGATATGTTGTTATCCCTCACTTATATGATTTCGCAGATTACGGAGTCCCCGAGTTTAGAGAGAGAGTGTTAATTGTTGGTATTCGGTCTGATACTGGTTTTGATTTTCATCATCCGAGACCCACTCATGGTGTTGGGGAAGGACTACATCCTTACGTTACAGTAGGAGAGGCATTCCAAGGGGTGGAAGACGTCCCATATAACAATGAGCATCTCCGAATTAAAGAAAGGACCGCACATGTAATTAGCCTTATTCCTGAGGGCGGGAACTTTACTGATATCCCTGTTGATAGCCCCTATTATGTTCACGGAATGATCAGTCATGTATACCGTAGAGTTAATAGAAATGAACCCTCGAAGACCATCATTGCTCAAGGTGGTGGCGGAACGTGGGGATATCATTATCCGGAGAATCGTCCTTTAACCAATCGCGAGAGGGCAAGAATACAATCATTCCCCGACGATTTTGTATTCTATGGAAATACGACAGAAGTGAGGCGTCAAATTGGGAACGCAGTCCCTCCCGTTGGTGTACATGCTATTGCCAATGCATTAAAACCCTTGTTTACAGGGGACTACGAGCACATTGATTTACGTGCGAAGTTTGAAGAACTTCGCGCCATGCCATTTGAACAGAGGTACAGATTAATAATGCAGTTATAGAATGGAACTGTTGTTCACCAAGAACCCGATTATTCGTTCTTTTTCACCGAAATCCGTGAATGAGTATAGGACGAATTTGATAAACACTGCCGCAAGATTCAATATCGCGACGGGGTTCATTTCTGGTGATTCCATTGTTGAGTTGAAACGAATGGTTGATTTTCGTCAAGGAGGTTTGTTCGTCAATCTCTTTGTTGGAATGAACTATCTAGATGGTTTCACTCAACTTCAGTATTCTAAACTGAAGGAATTGGATTTCTTCCTTCGAGATAAAAATTGGGGGCGCGTTTTCGTGTCTCCCAATGCTCTATTTCATGGCAAGTTATATTCTTTCACTGATGCCTCGAACAAGTGTTTAGGAGGGTTCGTTGGCTCTTCCAATTTGAGTAGTTTTCTTTCCACCAATCAAAGTTATATAGAATCTGATGTGTTTTTTGGCGGAGAGGAGGCACGATTAGTTGACAACAACATTAAGTTTATTATCAACGACCTTGGCGTGCATTTTAGTGATGCCGCACCAATAACCAACTTCCTTCCACCGGAAACAGATTTGCTCAAAGGCAATGAACGTGTGCGAAAATTGTCTGAGGACGAGTTCGGTGCAGCAATGTCATCTCTAACGGGTATTACTGTGGAGGTGCCACTCAAAACTGAAACCAAGAGCAACCTAAATACATATTTTGGAGCGGGAAAGACTCCAGGAAGGTATAGCCCGCGTAGTTGGTATGAAGTGGAGATTATTGTTCCTAAGAACACGCCGAATGTTGAACTCTTACCAGATAAAGATGCCGGCCCTTTTAAGGTCATAACCCCAAGCCATTATTCTTTCTATTGTGAAAGACAGGGAGATTATAGTAAGAATCTTCGTTCATCTGGAGATTTGCGAATCCTCGGGAAATGGATAAAAGGAGAAATGGAGAATGCGGGTGTTATCCAGTGCGGGGAAATGGTAACCTCTGAAACACTTAGGCAATTCGGAAAAAGCAAGATTGTTTTCACTAAGTCAACAGAGGACTTCTGGTTTATTTCGCTGCAATAATTATGTCTTTTCTCCAGTCATATATCAATGGGATTGACAACTCCGGGTTGGTTGATTCGATATTAAAGACCAGCGCGGATGTTTACCATAATGTTCAATTGCACTATAACCTTCGTGATTCAGCAACAGGTCTTCTTCTCGGTAATGTACAGAGCGGTAAGACCGGACAAATGTTAGGAATCATATCAAAATTAGCAGATGAGGGATATCGCCTTTTTATTCTCCTAACAACCGACATTGTTGACTTACAACGTCAAACTTATAATAGAGTATTTAACTCTTTACCTCTATTCTCTGTACTCACAGAGAGAGATGAGGAAAAGTTTCGAACACTGAATCAAAGCAAACCAATAATTATAGTTTTAAAGAAGAACTCAAGTGTGTTAAAGAGATGGAGAGACCTTCTTATTGCGTCGAATACTTTTAGAGGTTTACCTCTAGTTATTTTTGACGACGAAGGCGATGCGGCGAGTCTGAATACTTTAGTTAATCGACATCGAGTTAGTACAATAAATAGCAGACTTGATGATATTAAGAGAACCGCATCTTCATCTTTATACTTTGAGGTAACCGCAACGCCACAAGCTATTATTTTACAGTCAATTATTTCCGACTGGAAACCGTCTTTCACGAATTATTTCAAACCCGGGCAAGGATATTTAGGCGGGAACTTTTTTTACTCCGACCCAAAGAGTTACTGTATTCGGTACACGGAGGAGGACGAATTGACGCAGGTGTTATCCGATGACGATATCCCGTGTCCTCGTGGTCTTAATGAGAGTATTTATTCCTTCCTTATCCTTTGCGCACACAAAAAACTGATTGGAGAGAGCAATTGCAACTTTATGATTCATCCTAGCACTAGGATTTATATTCATAACAGGTTTAAGGATGTAGTTGATTCTCAACTAAATCTTTTACAGCGGTCAACAGAAGAAAGAGGTTTTGACGAGTCATTGAAATCCAGTTGGAGCGACTTGCAGCGAACCCGTCCGGATCTAGAACCGTATGAGGATATAAAAGAGAAGGTGATAGAGATACTCGATAATGAGGAGTTGTTTGTAATACCGCTTAATTCTAAGAGTTTTGTGTGTAGAGATGCGGATAATCCCGATGCTCTGGACCTATCAAAAGGTTTTAATATTGTCATAGGAGGTAATACTCTTGGCAGGGGAATCACATTTCCACATCTTCAAGTAGTTTACTATTGTCGCTCTTCAAAGAAGCCACAAGCAGATACATTTTGGCAGCATTCCAGAGTGTTTGGATATGACCGAGAGCAAGAACTTGTGAGGATTTACATTCCGGAGTCTTTACATAAATTGTTTGTTGAATTAAATAAGGCAAACGAAGTTATCATAAAGCAGGTTGAGAACGGAGCTGATAGTTGTCAAATTATTTATCCGAACAATATACAGCCAACTCGTAAGAATGTTTTAGACATTAGTTATCTAAACGTTGTCTCTGGTGGCGTTAATTACTTTCCGGATTATCCAATAGAAGCAAACACAAGTGCCGTGGATTTATTGATGGATGGTTTTGGTGATACTGAGGCAATCGAAGTCAATAAAGAGGTTATTATTGACACACTTAGTCTTTGTGGAAGTGTAGATAAGGATGATTTTGATAACGCTAAGTTTATCTCGTGTATTAATGCCTTGGCAGGCAAAAGACCTACAACCAAGTTTCGACTCATAGTAAGACGAGATCGTGATATTAGTAAAGGAACCGGTACCTTGCTTTCTCCAAATGACAGATTATTAGGTGAACACTATTCAAAAGATGTGGTGTTGACACTATATCGGGTCAAAGGAAACAAGGAGAAAGGATGGAAAGGAACACCCTTTTGGATACCTAACATAAAATTACCGGAAGGGTTCTGTTTCTATGACTCCAACTCTCCTATTCAGTAAATGCCCGATACCCTGTCCCCTCAACAACGACATCAATGTATGTCCAACATTCATTCCTCTTCGACCAAACCCGAAGTGAAGCTGAGACATGAGTTGTGGAGAAGGGGGTTCCGATACAGGAAGAACGACAAGAGGTTGCCAGGCAGTCCCGACATGGTATTTCCTAAGCATCGTACGGTGGTGTTCGTTCACGGATGCTTCTGGCACGGGCACAAAGGCTGTAAGAAATACACCGTCCCCAAGACGAACACCGAGTTTTGGATCGAGAAGGTTTCTCGGAATCAAAACAGGGACGAGAAGGTATGGCGGGACCTCGAATCGGAGAACTGGGAAGTGGTCATTGTATGGGAATGCGAGCTTGAGAATAAGAGGTTCGGAGAAACCGTCGAAAGGGTCGAGAAGGAGATATTGAAGAACGGAGAGACATACAGGAAGAGGGAGGCGGAAAGAAGGAGCATAAAGTCCGATTACAGAGAGATTTGTGTTCCGTCGAGTTTTTCATTGCCTTTAAAGAAACACTAAAACGAGTACACCTAAAACGGAAAACACAATGAAAGAAATCACAGAACTATCAGAAAGAATTTGGGATGAAGTATACGAATTCAATAAAATGATTGAGAAACGGCTGAAAGAGCTGTACGAAATCTCCAAACAAAAGGGAATCAATGATTTTGGTTGGAAAGACGAACTCCCTTGTGAGGATGACTTTGAAACAGAGGAAGATTTTGAATCCGCTAATGAAGAGTTTCAGGACCATGCCTTCAATCTTATCCGTTATGGGTGGGATTATGCTTCGAATACAAGAGAGTATCCGTGTTGCTTTCGGTTCAGATTTGATGATGAGGCGCGTTTGATTGTCACAAGTTATTATGATGAAAGTGAAAATGAACTTATCACAGATTGCGAGATTAGCATATCATATGATGATGGTTGTTTCAATTACAGACAATTACCATGCATCATTGAGATGATTGAGGAAGAATTGGGAGTAAAGGATTGACAGTGGCTTGAGAGCAATGGTTTCGTAGAGAAATTCAGGAAGAGGGCGATAGAGCGGAGGCTTATAAAATCTTGTTACAGAGATACTTGCAAGGCCAAATAAATAATCAAAAAACTTACATGTTTTATTGAATTTTTTGAAAAAGTTCCTATATTATTAGTGTAAGATTGAATTAATAATATAGAACCTTGCGGGGTATAGGCAACTGCATTTTTTGTATGGCGAGATATACTATTAAGGATGGAAAGGGAATAATTGATCCAGAGTCCAAAACGATTGCGAAGGCTGCGTTCGAGTATAATGAGGAATTGAAAAGTATAGAGATTCCCCAATCCGTGACGAGAATTGGAGATGAGGCTTTCTGGTGTTCTAGTTTAACAAGCATCGTAATCCCGAATTCTGTGACGAAGATTGGCATTGACTCTTTTCATGGTTGCACCGGTTTGACGTACATCGTAATCCCGAATTCTGTGAAGGCAATTGGTTTTGGCGCTTTTCATTGTTGTACCGGTTTGACGGACATCGTAATCCCGAATTCTATGACGAGAATTGGAGAACAGGTCTTTTCGGGTTGCACCGGTTTGACGAGCATAGTCATACCTGATTCTGTTATTGAAATTGCTTATGGGGCTTTCGCTGGGTGTTCTGGTTTAACGGGCATTGTAATCCCCGAATCTGTGAAGAAAATTGGTTTAAGTGCTTTTATAGATTGTACCGGTTTGACGGACATCGTAATCCCGAATTCCGTAAGGAGGATTGGAGATAAGGCTTTCAAGGGTTGTTCCGGACTTAAACATGTTTCCATTTTGGGCCCCGTCAAAAATATCTACGGGGTGTTTCAGGATTGTTCAGCATTGGAAACAGTGACGTTCGGCGTTGGGGTCAATGGTTTTGATGATAGTACGTTTTGTGGCTGCAAATCGTTGAAGGCTATTTATGTTCCGGCCAAGAAAACGGACTACTATGCTCGGCGTCTTTCAGACCTGCCAAATGGAGACGCACTGTGTAAGCTTATTGTAGAACTGCCAGAGAAATAGAAGTAGGGTTGTTCGACCTAATAAATATTCAGAATTCGTAAAAGTGAACATAATACAATAACCCAAAAACCTTGTCAGTGTATAGGTAACTGCTAGTACAATTATGGGACAGGCGAATAAAACTAATGAAGAGAAAAAAAAGGAAGCCGAAGAACTGGTAGAGAAGGTTACGGAATTGCTCAAAGAAAGGGAAAAGGAAAAATTCGTACTTAAGTATGAAGAGTATGATGAAGACGAGGACGACGACTTTGATGATGACGACTTTGATGATGACGACTTTGATGAAGATGACGACATAGATGAAGATGACGACATAGATGAAGATGACGACTTTGATGCGGATGACGATGAGGAAAGCAGAAATAAATATGATGTATTCGTAGAGAGTGGTGACGAAGATAACTATGCAATTTTCTACGGTCTGGGTTGGTGCATAAATGATGAAATATATCTCAGGAAACTATATCTTGATGATGATGCGCTTATGCTTAGCCTGCTTAATAGACCATATGATGCTTATGCCGGAGAGTGGCGTGATTATGAGTTACTTGATGATTTTTATGCTGGGGATATCGTAGGTAGACTCGGTACTATTGAACGACTTGATGAATTTATTGAAGGCATGAAGAAAGTTGTTGAATTGATGGAGAAGTAATAGTCAATATTTACCCTCTAAGAAAATGACAAAAAGAACAGTCACTTATGCTCAACAACATAAGTGACTGTTCTTTTTGGTGAAGATGTCACATGGAAAATATTTCCAACGACAAAGGCACACTAGGGGGGGGACTTCAATAGCGAAGCTTTTAAAGCAAGTATTTCACTACCGCATCCCAATCAGGAAACTTCTCTGATCCGAAATGAATCCATTCTCCCTTAAACTCTCTTGTGCCGTTCTTGTCGCGATCATCAATCAGATAGTCGCCATCTATCAGGTCTTTTCGGTGGGTGATGATCATACGTTTATGAAATACGTCATCAAAATATTTGGTTACCCAAATCACCTTATCAGACCATGCGGAAGGATTCTTCCAAGGAGCGGTGGAGAGAATAAACACATCATACACCTCTGCCAGTTTGTGGACAGCCTCAATGGCTCCTGGCATCGGATCCATCTTCCCAAACAAACCAGGAATCTCGTCTAATCGGTCTTTGTCTTCTGGTCCTTTTGCCCTGTATTTGTTCTTGGTCTCTTCATCAGTCTTTTCAAGCCCTGATCGGAAATCAACCAAAACATTGTCCATATCAAAGAATAGTCGTTTCTTCATCATGTTATCCATTTAATAATCGTACTTGTAAGCTCCTATTGTTTCAGCCATAAAGTTACAAAAAACACGAAAACCGCGCAATATTCACCATTTGCAAAAGTGAACATACCAATGCGCTGATTGCCAGTCTCTTGATGTAAATAGGCAAAAAAGAACATTCACTTATGTTTGTAGGGGACATAAGTGAATGTTTTTTTAGGGAAACTGTCTTATTTTATTCTGAGACAGGACGAACCGAGAAGCCGACTGCGACAGCAGGAAGCCGTCCGTATGCCCGCCGAAAAGGGTCAGTTCCCCATTCAGGACCATCACATACGGGGTGAACAGCGGCTCCGGCAGGTCCGGCCACCGCTGAGCCCCGCCGCCGGTGTTTGTGGAGCACGCGGCGGCGAGAAGGGTGAACAGTATGAGGAGTAAGCGCTTCACGCTTACAAAGATAAGGTTTTCTGCGGTTATTCTACGAAGACGGGACGGACTGAGTTGCCGTAGTAACGGGAGGGATGATCCGTGGTGCGGGCAAGTGTCGCTTCGAAGTAGAGGTCCCACGCAAGGATCGGGTTGCTTGTATAGAGGGAAGAAGACCAGTATAAGCCGAGGTAACTGGCATTGTTGTGGCCCGTACCGTTCCGGTTACCTGCGGCGGGAAGGAAGAGGGAGGCCGAAGAAGAATTCTTCACAATCATCCAGCCTTTAACATTTGAATCATTGTATTTAATTGTGCCCCCATCGCACCAGGTCCATGTGTAGTCCGTCGTGTTGCTTTTTGTATTTTTCAGGGCGGTAAGCTCTGCAGATGTGGGCATGCGGAACTTGCCTCCAAAGGCTGCATAGGCCGCGTCATCCTCCTTCTCCAGGGTCGTATAATCGCTGCCTGTGTACTTGGAGAACGGGGTTTTGCCAAAATAGTAGGTGCTCCAGTCAGTGGCAAAATTCGTTTTGCCTTCGTTGTAACCAGTGACCTCGCCCCAGGCGAAATAGTCGCCGTATTCTGTCTCGGTAGTGGCGCCGAGGTTGCACTTCGCCCAGTAGATCTTCTTGCCTCCCACTTCAATCCCAAGGTCCACATACAGGTCGGAGGCCGCGGTGACGGTCCAGTTGGTGCCGTCGGTCAGCGCCGGGAAATTGTACATCTTGTCGGCCGTGAGGGTTTTGCCCGTGCGGGTCAGGGTGTAGATGTTGTCGTCACTGGCCACTGTGAACTTGTAGTCTGCCGCCTCGTCCGGCTTGGTCAGCCGCCCGGCGAAGATGCCGCCGTCGGCATCGGCAATACCGCTCAGGCGGGCGCCGGCCTGCAGGACGCTCTCGGTGATGGCACCATCGGTGCCCACGCTGGCGCAAGCCACCGGCTTTATCTTCGTGCAGCCGAAGGTGTAGTCGGACACGTTAGCCTGGATGCCTGCCACGTGGATCTGCACCATATCGACGGGTTTGCCCATCGATAGCGTAGCGGTTACCGTGGTACCGTCCACAGTATAGTCCTTGCCGGTTTCGAACAGGTAGTAGTTATACACCGGCTTGCCGCCGCTGGTGAAGGAGAATTTGCTGTCGGCGTATGCCACGTCAACCGTTATGGGGAAATGCACGGCGGTGAGGGTCTTGGTGCCCAGGCCGCTGAAGTCCGTGTCCATCAGCGTGCCACCGCCGGATGTGTTGGTCCACGCGCCGCTGCTGCGTTCCAGTACCAGGTATTTGGTCTCCAAACCATTGAAGAAGACGTATATCTTGTCTCCGTCGGCCCAGTCGGTCTTGGCCGCCTTGGTTTCGAGTACAGTCATGTTGAAGGTCATCGGGACGCCCTCGTTCTGAGGAGTTTCTTTCTCAGGATTGAGAACTTCCTTGGCGCAGGACACAAGACCTGCCGCCATGCAAAGAATAATGATTGCTTTTTTCATCGTCTTGTCCTCCTGTGATTAAATGCTCTCCGGTTCCCATTGGGGATAAGGGCCGCCACTGGCGCAGATCACGCCTTCCTGCCTGACCTCGAAGACCCTCGTCGAGGGGGCCTCGTAATGTTCTTTGTGGATTGTTTCCATTATTTGTGTGTTTTATAGGTTTGCGCACTTATACCCCTCACAAAATTAACGAATGTTCATCTAAAATTCAAGACACATTATTGGTTTTTTATCCTCTGTTTTTTAAACATCTGTCTATTATTAGCTATCTTTGTCGTTGATCTTAAGATTTATAATTGAATTTGACAAATTTACAATAAAAAGTGGGCAAAATCTCTCATAGGTCACTTTTCTGCTCAATAATCTTCTTAATTTCCCATTCTCCGTTTTGTAAACTCCCACATCATTCCCCATGGTTCCTGAGCGGCATTTCCGGCTTACAAAAGATCGAACATGGTCCGTATCCAGTAAACTAAATAGACTCAAAACCCTATTAGTTTTATTAAAAAGTACTTGGAAACAGACATGTATTAGTTTACTGCACTGACTATGCTATGATATCCAGTAAACTAATTATGCCCAATATCTCTTTAGTTTTATTAGAAAGTACTAATGCTTTAAGCACAATTAGTTTACCGGCTCTCAGATTATGTTCAGTTTTCTGAGTTTCTTGTGCATGCCCTGTTTGGATATGCCGTAGTCGTCGGCGCATTCCTGTATGGTGCGGTATTCCTTGCCGTTGTACGAGAACGTCCTTTTGCCTTTGCCTTTCGGTCTTCCTATGGCCTTTACCATATATTTGTCGATAGTCTTTCTAACCTGTTTCTCTAAAAGGGCCATGACCTGTTCGTCGGTATCCACGAACCTTTCCAATACGCCTATCCATTTCCTTATCTCTTCGTCGTCTTTCATTACCTTGCCGTTCCGTTTCTCTTTATGTCTGACCAGGCACAGGTAGTTCAGCAGGATAGTCTCGGTCTCGTTGAACAGGCCTTTGGCCGAGTTGTACGTCCTGTTTATCTCGTCCTGATAATCTTCGTCATTGTGACCGGCTATGTACAGGCAACTTGATACGACAGCTTTCTTCTGTCCGAGCCTTTTCACCGTCCTTTCATACCATTCAGGTGCGTTAATCCTGATCGCTTCATACAGCGACTGTTTCTCAGATTCGGTCATGCTGCATAGAACCTATTTGAGTATTTCGATGAATCCGTATTTCCTTTCGTCCTTACCGATCCACTTCTTCCATCCCTCCCTGTCGTAAGGCCTGTCCTTGGACGTCTTGATGCACTGCGAGAGATGCGACTTCTTAATGCCCGTTTTCTGAATCAGCTCGTTCCTTGACTGATATACCTGGACGACGTTTCCAGTCTCGATGTCTATCTGCCTGATCTCGCAGTTCCTGCTTCTCCTGCCCGGATTGGTGAAGTCCATGTTCCATTTGTTCTCTATGCCTTTGTCCGCGAATTTCAGAAGCTTGTCCAACTGTTTGACGTTCAGGTACTGGAGCGTGTTCCAGATGTATTCGTACATCTGCAGGTTCGTGGCCCTTCCATATGCCTCATCGATACCGTCGTTCATATGCAGCTCGGCTATTTTATCCTCAGGATCGCTTACGCGTAGATTCTGTTCGTAATCCTGGACATGTCGTTCATGTCCTCCTCGAAACCAGTACAGGCACTCGTTTTCCGCTTCCAGGGCCATCACCTTGCATTCCAGCTTACGGATCTCGTTAAGGTTTTCGCCGTTGTCCTGGCGTAGCTTCTCGATTTTCGATTTAGCGTTGCGAATCGCCAGTCCGTTGAAAAAACTATTGTCATCGGCCGAACTGATGTACCCTTCTATGTCCAGCGTACTCAGGATGAACGGCTCTTCCTTTTCACAAGGCTTCATCTTGTACGTCCTGTAATACTTGAACCACCATGTCGTGGCATAGACCGGTATCCTTTTGTAGAGAGCGACCAGTTCTTCCTTCGTATATTCTTCTAACTTTTTCATTAACTCGTAATCTGTGTATTTGCTATTGTAAACTAATTAATAATAAGCTTTTTACGGCAATTAGTTTACTGGCTTTTACGCGATTGTGCCTGAACCTGGTAAACTAAACAGGCTCAAAACCCTATTAGTTTTATTAAAAAGTACTTGGTATGGATAGTCAATAGTTTACTGCACTGACTATGGTATGAGATCCAGTAAACTAAATAGGTCTAAACCCTTAGTATTTTTATTAAAAAGTATATAGTAATCGACATGCATTAGTTTACTGAACTGTCTCTGCTCTGTTTCATGTCAGCTTCCAGTAAACTAATGATGTCTAAAACCCTATAAATTTTATTAAAAAGTATATAGCAATCGACATCCATTAGTTTACTGAAAAGCTTATTATTAAATAAAAAAGACATGAAACACATAACTGAAATCATTTGTGAACAATCGACCGTCAGCGGACTTAAGCCTGAATTCCTTTTCAACGACAAACAGGCGATAGAGACGATCATGGATGCGGAACAGCAGAAGTTCCTTACAGCCTCATATAACAGGACCGGCGACGTGATCCGCGTAGATATCTACTACAAGAACAAGCAGATAGGCTGTATAAAGATGACGAAAAGAGACTAGAAAGGAAGTTCGCCATAATGTGGATCGAGGGAGCGCAGTCTCTCCGCTTCTTCTTTCATGGCCTTAATCCGAGACAATACTTGTTCCCGATATGACCTGACGAAAAGGATTTTGAACACCTCATCGTCGGGTTTGTCATCCCATGTTTCTACGTTACGCCATATAGCCTCGTTCACATCGTACGGGACATCTTGCCATTTGGTTTCTCCGTCTTCACAAAAGCATGTAGAGACATAGTAATTGCCCGACTCGGTAATGGCTTTTAGTATGCAGTAGAGTTTCTGGTCATGGACAATCTCCGCAATTCGGTTCAGGATGCGGTCAATCTTCGATTCGACTTTTGAGACAGGCAGATCTCCAAGAGGGAAGATGAAAAAAGGGTAGGAGTGCTGTTTGTTAAGTGCGCCGCTTAACTTGGTAAAAGCGTCGGGACTGTCAACACCGACAATCAAGGTTCGTTTAACAAGCTCCTCACGGTAATCCCCTTTGATATACTCCTTCTTTGAGAGCGGCCCTTCCCAATACTCTTCATGTATAAATTCGGTGTCTTGGAACCGGTGAACGATTGCGTCTATGAGATACTCCTCATTCAACTGTATCGGATATGAAGAATATTGATGCCAGCTGATGCAGGAACCTGATGCGTTGAATGAATGATATTCATCATGATTGGCCGGGTCCGTGAGGTCGAAACCCATTTCCTCCATACTGACCGTCTTGGTTAATTCCGTAGCAAACGCCACTATTTCAGGGGCATGCTCACGATTTTTAATTTTTAAAATAGTGCTGTAATAGTTTCCCATATTATCAAACGAATTTCAAGGTTCTAATTATGTTCAGTTAATGTCAACACGGTTTTGGGGCGGCTCGGATCATCATAGTCTATGTTCAGTTCGTATCCTGATTTCTTCAACGAGACATCCTCAAGCAGGGATTCGACGATGTAACGGGTCTTTTTCGGAATCATCCAGAACAGGGTGTCGAACTTCTCATTGTATGACTCGGCTTCCTTCTCGTCGCAGTCTTCCTTGTTGAGACACCAGAGGAAATAGTCCAGGAGCGAATACCATATCACGCATTCCATCAAGTAGCTGTCCTCGTCGGGATGTTTCTCCTCTATATGCGAGACGAGCAGCTCCGATCCGTCGAAATACTTGATCGCTTTATAGAGATTGTTTGAATACTTTTTCATAATCTTATTGTTACCATGCCTTTACATGGGGTCTTAGTTGTTGTTGATCAGTTCGTTCATTCTGTGGAACTTCTCGTTCTGGAGATTGAGAAGGCATTGGTTGAGAACATCAATCGGGTAAATTATTCTGATAATAGCTTCTTCATCAAAGGTTTGTGTTTCATCAAACGTGTCGATAAGGCCGCACTCCATCAACAACTCGCCCTTCTCATTCAGAGATAAAGCATTTGGTTGTGCCAGATCCGAGCTCTCTGTCCAGTAGTCAAAAATTGTATATGAACGATCATCATCGGTCTCATAGAACAGATTCTCATATTCGTCCATGTTTTCATCCGTTATTCTATCATCTTCTTCAAAGAACCAATTCACAAAACGGGTAATGCCGTGTTCGTTCATGTAGTCCTTGATGGCGTTGATGATGCTCTTCTTAAGCTCGTTCGTCATTTCGGTGAGACTTGCAATTTCGGTGGTAAAATCTATTTTCATGTTTTAGTTGTTTTTAAATGGTTGTTTATTAGTTAATTATATTGAATTCTTTTTTAAGGCCGGTGCCCTATTGACCTCAAATAGCGAAGAGTGAATAGCCATTAGTGATTTTTCGTTTGCCTTAATTTTTCAATTAGAGGTTGGTATTCATTCCTGTAACACCAGTTAGGAGACGGTGAGTCTGCAACATAATCCACATACTCAATACTGCATTCGTCAAAGTCACCTTCATTCAGCCACTCCGCAAGCTCCGCAGGATCTTTTGGCGGGTCGTATTCCTCTATGTCTGTGAGGCCGTGGATGTCTTCCAGGACTGAATATAAGTCTTCTATGGAGTAGCACCAATAGCCAGCTATTCTGAACATGGGAAACACAAAGTGCTCGACATCATCAGTCCACTCTTCATCATCGGTTGAAAACCAGGTAAATGCAGGATAATGCCTCATAAGCGGATTTAAAAATAAATCATCTCGCTTCCACTGTGAATACTCAACATGTATCCCAGAATGTTTCTCATCATAATCATAGATATAGAATTGGGTGTCTTCATCGACGACTGGCTTCAGGGCCTCAACATACTTTTTGATACCTTCTGCTTCTTCGGCACTACAGAAGAAAAATTTAGCGTGAAATACTTGATATCCCATTATTTTATTGACGATTTTCCTGTCCCATCGTGAAGGTTCTGATTGTTTTTATTGAATTGCTGGTATGGGAGGGACTCCTATTGTTTCTGATGCCGGAGTCCGAAGAGGCATCTGTCTCTGGACGATGCGTAATGGTCTTTATAATCCCGTAGTCAGTATGTCGTTCTCCCGTCTTTCTTTCAGGGTGTCGTAGAGCATGGTAAATAATGTGATCATCAGATTGATTTCCATTTCTGCTGAGAACTCCGCCGTTGTAATACACAGGGCTTTTGAGACCTTTTTGTTTTTGCCGCGATTTTTGCCGCGGAAATACGTGTTGCTGACTCTTTTTGAAGACTGATTGTTCATGACTTTGTTGTTTTTGTATTAATCGAAAGAAATTGTTTTTAGAAATTACGTCCTAATTTGCCTGTGTCTTATCTGGTAATGTAGCATTGGCCGCATTTAAGAACTCTGACAAATCTGACAATTCTATATGTCCATCTGAAGTTTCGCAGAACAAAAGAAGATTTCCTAATACGCCGTACAAGTGTTTTTTCGGCATCATTGGATAAATATTCACGAAGGTTTCAATTGACCAGTCTTTTAGTTCGGGACTAAAGCAAAAGACCATTAACAATGTGGTAAATATCTCGCACCAATGATTTTCATCGAATAATAAGGGATGCACTCCTTCTTCGTATTTTGATCGATCACTAGAACAACAAGCTAGGACTTTCTCGCCATTCTCACCTTGTCCCGTGAGATACTCTATTGCCTCATTAAACTCTTCTGGATAACTGTTATTGTCGATTGGTCTCCAAATCAGGGCCTCTTCGCCATTATTTGAATCGGTGTATATTACATACTCGTCATTACCAGATTTAACTTGCGTAAAATAGGTTTCTTTATCTGAATAGTGTCTCTCCAAGAAACGATTAATTGCGGCAATTCGTAGTTTGTTGTCACGAGGCATGTCCGACTCATTCATTTTGTGTTTCATTTTCTTATTGACGATTGGCCTGTACATCGAGAGGTTCTGATTGTTTTTATTGTTTTTGTTTGTTGATGATTTGCTTTAGGCTGCGGCCAAGGTGATTTTGGCGATGTCGACTGACTGCGGCTTGAAGACGATTTCGACGATTTTGTAGACCTTTTTCTGGCCATTGATTTCTGATACGGCGATCATTTTGCGCGAATCAATTTTGAGAACTTCATTCCCAATCTTTTTTACAAAACTCTTTTTCATAACTTTTTAATTTTTAATTATTAAACACTTCTTTTTTAACTCAACCCTCTCATCTCTCTCCCTACATAGTTAATATGGTAATGTCTTTTCCAAATTCAAAAAAACTTTAACTTTTTTTTAAATCGGCCTTACACTGCACTGTGGGGCCGATTTTTGAGAGAAAAATTTTTGGCGTTTCGATGAAGTTCTTGTAACTTTGTGTTATGGGAAAGAGGAAATACACGTCAATCAGCCTTCCGCCGTCCACTATCCACGAACTGGATCTTTGGCAGCGGGCTTACAAAGAATCAGGGATGAAACTGACGAAGGAACAACTGCTCGAAGAGATGATGCTGAAATGCAGAAGGTTCCTTTGGAGAAGCGAAGAGGGGAAGAAGATAGTTACCTATTACAAGGCGTTGAAACTGGTCGAAAGGGATAAGATAGACCTATATGATGCGTATGAGAAGGTCAAGGCCTATGACGAGGACACTACGACCGAATCACAATGGCCGAGACACGGGTATTACGTGATGGATAAGGACATCAGCGGGATTAAGAGAGGGTGGTGAGGTCAGGCTTTCTTTTTCTTCTTCTCCATCATCTCTTTCTTCAATTTGTCTTGCTTTATTTTGTTTGAGATGCTGTACCCCGGCTGGTGCTGTTGACCTTTGATTCTTAGTACGAACTCGTAGGGGACCTCTACATCGTCCATTGTGAAACACTTCTTAGTATAGGAGTTGAATTTGTATTGCTCGGATGCGCCGTTTTCATAACGGACGGTCATCGTTCCGTATTTGACGCCCAGCCCTCTTTTGCGGATCCTTCCTGGTTCCGGGATTCCGCCCTTTTCGACGAGTATTTCCGATATCGTTTCATGTATCAGCTGAAACCTTCTCTGGTCATCGGTAATCGAACCGAGATCGTGATAGGCGCCGTCATCGATCATCTGAGTCGCATGCCAGTAAGCATTTTTATTTATCAACTCTGTTTTCCAATGATACATACTGTCCAATAGATCTTCCCTTTCTATATAGATGTCACTGAGCATCTTATCTCCAAGAGATTCTTCCATTTTCCCGAATACTATTCGTTCCTGTATTTTGGCGATCTGTTTTTCAAATTCGGCGAGTTTGCTTTTTCCGTTAGCGACCTTCATGGTCAAGGACGATATATCGTTGGAAAGTTCCTCTCTCAGCCTTTTGGCATTCTCTGGGACGTTGAGCCTGTTATATTGAATGGTGAGGTGCCAGGCGAAACAATCAATCAGGTTTATGGGAACGGTCACCGTTTTACGACGTGTCACGTCGAGCCTGTCTGGAACGAAACAGTATGATGCGACGGAAGGTGTCGCAAACAAGGTCATTCCGCTTATTCTGTCTTTTACCAGTCCTTTGCAATAATAGATGTGTTTGTGCCTGGTTTTGGGCATTTTCATCCTTTGCCTCAGAACCGTCTGGGCTTTGTTGAACAGTTCGTCGGAAATGATTCTCGGATATTGGTTGTAGTTTTCCTTGTTCTGCCGCTTGTTGAAGGGAGCTTTTCCTATGTATGCTGTGTTGTGAAGAATGTTCAGTATCGAAGATGCATGGCCGTGGACTGTGGTCGTTGTGGGAAATTCGCCCGTTTCCGTCAGTTCTCTTGCGATGACCGCTGCGCTTTTGTTCTCATAGACGCACATTTTGAATATCCTTTCTACCAGCTTGGCTTTCTCCTCGTCCACTATGATGTGCCTCTCGGAATCGGTCGTATAACCGAGCGGCAGCCAGTGGCTTACAGTCTTCCTCTCTAGCTGTGCTTTCCTTTTGCCCCTGCTACACCGCTCCTTCCTTAAATAACCTTCCTGTTCAGCCATAGCCCCGAAGACGGAGAACATGATGGACGCGGACTGGGACAGCTTCCCGTCTTCCAACAGCCGAATATAGGGTTTCAGGACTATCAGCTGGATGTTCCGGGCAATCAGATAGTCTCTGATTGAATATAGGACTCCTGGTCTTCGTGACAGACGAGACAGTTCATACACATAAACGCAGTTGATGGAAGGATCCTTCTCAATATGCTCCTTCATCTTGTTCAACCCCTGTCTTTCTTCTTCTGACAGCTTGACGGCGCTCTCCTTATCTTTGATGAAGATAATGTTCTCTTCCGAATAGCCATCCTTGATCATTTCGGCCTTCACAACGTCTGCCTGTTGTTGCAAATCCTGGACGGCGGTCGATACTCTAATTAATCCAATTGCTTTCATACTCAAATCTTTATATTACCTATTAGTAATATAGGAACATGAGCATCAAGAATTCAATCACAAACTATCAAAATATACCTGCACGATAAGATCAAGCTCAACAAGAACTTCTGCCAGCTGGTCCATTACTATCGCGTGCGCGAGGCGATGCGGCTCTATGCCCAGAATCCGGAACAGACCATCACGCAACTCTGCCGGAGGGTCGGTTTCAATTCCATGACGACCTTCAATACGGCCTTCGGCCGGAATACCGGATTCACACCTGCCGAGTGGTGTAAGGAGTTTCGCAAAAGAAATGAGTCGAAAACGCCGGGTCAGTGATGATGAGATCTTTGCCAGGATGGATGCCCTGATGC
>JAEEGL015594833.1_pt1 | contig 23903 bp, 25 predicted proteins | sample 9134231 | NCBI WGS metagenome assembly JAEEGL01 (sample SAMN16246548, study PRJNA631951) | gut metagenome | biome: gut microbiome; feature: rumen; material: fiber-attached | host: Bos | place: Iran: Karaj | collected 2018-10 | reverse complement strand
GGTGTGCTATACAGTATAAGGTCAAACTTTACATCATTCAGATACTTCTTGATAGCACTCTTATATTGACTTTCTACCAAAATTTGTCCGATTCCTTTCTCTATAGTAGTGGTTTTCTGCAAATTCAAGCTTTTTACACCTAGAATATGCACTCCATTCTCATCCCTCAGTTCTGTTGGCTTTCCAAGTGAACGTTCATGAGGCATCACGATGTAGACTTCAAATCCCTCGTCACGGAATTTCCGCAGTAAATCTGGGTAGATTCCTCGACTGTTGATATTGGCCGGCTCACGGCTCATCGTCAGAAATATAATTCTTTTACTCATTAGCCTACAGATACTAAGTAGTCATTCTTCGCAAACATACGGCCAATCTCTGGTTTCAGGATTGCAGCATCCACTTTCTCTCCTTTTACCCACTGTATGATCGCCTTGGGCATATTCACACCTGCCTCGTATGAGAAAGGATAACCGCCACCAAAACGAGGATTCAGTTCCAGCACACAATAGTCACCATTGGCTCTCTGCATAATATCCACGTCAAGATTTCCTATATGCTTCAAGTTCTCGCCTATCTTGCGTCCCATCTCATAGACCTCCGGGATGTCAACTGTAATTGCCTTGTCCGTCTCACCTGCACGCATAGCAAGCTTTTGCTTTACAGAAACAGCCACATTAGTGCCCTGTAGATCATTCATCACATCAAGACCAAACTCTTTTCCAGTGAGTTTTTCCTGAATCATAATATACTCATCACCAACAGATGCTGTTGCAAGAATAGTCTTCTTGATTTTCTTCATCAGCAAGTGATAGTAAATATCCAACTCCTCCATATCATCAATGGTTTCCAAACCGATGGAACCACTACCCCAGCGAGGCTTCATGAAGAGCGGAAACGCAATCTCGCCTTTAGCCAGTGCTTCTTTTGCTGATGCCAAAGTGACATATGTCTTCGGAGCGTTCAGCCCAAGAGACTCAACCCATTGTGCGGTCTTATATTTATCAAAAGCAATATCAATCACTTCTGGGTCAGACACAATTACCTTCACCCCTAAAGCCTCAAATCTCGCCTTATTCTCTGCAAGGATTGGCAGTTCCAAGTCGTTCAGACACAGCAGAGCATCTATCTTCTGTTCTTTACAGAGATTTAGAGTAATGTCTATATACTTTGGGTCATATACAGCGGGTACCTGTATCTTCACATCAGCAGCCTGTAATGCTGGAGCTGATAATTGCATATCAGTTGCCACAATCTTATCATCCTCAGAAAGATTCTCTTTGAAGTATTTAAGCAGATATGTGCGTCTGCCAGCGCATGTAAACAGTATATTCATTTTATTTCATTAAATTCATTATTCCACCTGTATGCCAAAACACAATCTTCTTTTCCTTCAGACCCTTCTTTTTGATGACATCCATCATTCCATAAAAGGCCTTTCCAGAATAAGTTGTGTCAAATACTAAACCAGTTTCCCTCATTACCCCCTTTAGATATGCATCCATCTCAAGAGTGTACTGTTCGTAACCTCCATAGAGATAATCCGTATTGAAGAGGATTCTGTCATCATACTTCTCTTTCATTCCGTAATGCTCTGCAAGCATATTTGCGAACTCGGCTATTACCTGACGTCCACGCTCATACTGACGAGCCACAGAAATACCGACACATTTTACGTTACTCCACCCTACACGGTCTAATCCAACGACAATACCAGCCTGAGTAGAGCCGGTTCCTGATGCATGGAAGATATAATCAGGCTTTTCTATCTGCCTAGCTAATTCTTCAACTGCCTCAACGAAAGAAACACCCCCTGGAAGGTCATGACCGCCACCATGGCAGTAGTATGGTTTATACCCTTCAGCGGCAAGCCGTTCCATGGCTTTATCCATAGCAACGGATGTATCTTCTGGCTTAATAAGTTCGCACTCTGCGCCACTTAATCTATCAAGCAAAGCATTACCCTTTTCTGACAAGAATCGTTCTTCTTTCCCTTGGATGCACAGATGACATTTCCAACCATTCTTTGCACACATTAATGCTATTGCCCTGTTGTGGTTACTCTGAATACCGCCACAGGTTACGACAGCATTATAGCCTCGTTTTCTTAGGAGTGTTTCATAATACACTGCCTTGCGAGCCTTTCCTCCACCCCCGATAAAAGGAAATATATCGTCTCGAACAACCGTCAAAGGCTGTCCATTAACAATATAATCTTGTTGTATTAGAATTGTTTTATTCACTTTTCTGGTTCTTTCTATAATCGTCTAAGTCTGGTATTGCCTGTAAAACCACATCTGTTCGTGCTAACACATTGTGTATGGTCTTGAACAGGACCTTTATGTCCATCATAAGCGATAAGTTCTTGACATACTCTACATCGTATGCCAGCTTTTTATCCCATCCTATAGTGTTGCGTCCATTAACCTGAGCCCATCCACTAATTCCGGGGCGCACTGTGTGGCGCAGGCGTTCTTCTTCTGTATAAAAAGGCAGATACTTCACCAACAATGGCCTTGGTCCAATAAAACTCATATCTCCCTTCAACACGTTTATCAACTGAGGTAATTCATCAATCGACGTTGAGCGTACAAACTTCCCCACTTTCGTTAGTCGCTTTGCATCAGGAAGCAGATTGCCTTCTGCATCTCGCTCATCGGTCATCGTTTTAAATTTGATAACCTTAAAAATCTTGGCGCCCTTACCAGGCCGCTCTTGTAAAAAGAAAGCGCCTGCCCCTTTATTGGCAAAGTGCAGCCAAATGGTTACCACGAGCAAAATAGGGCTGATGCAGATAAGCGCAATCAGCGATATCCAGAAATCGAAGAATCGCTTAAAAAAAATCTTATACATTTTAAATCCCTTTTACTTTGTTGCCAACTTCCATTAAAAAAACAAGAATATCATTAAAATGCTTGTCGTAATCACTAAATGCAGTCAGCTGCTTGGCCATTTTCTGTTTCATTTCATGTTGTAATGATTCATCTTCAATATATCGTTTAATCTGCATTGCAGCCTCTTTTGCATTCATGGGTTCATAATAGAGACACGCATCTCCCATCACTTCTCGGTTAAAGCTAAAATCAGTTGCTATTATTGGAAGTTGGAAAAACATTGCTTCCACAGTACTTGCAGAAAACACCTCAAGCAGAGTCGGTAGGAAGCATAGTTGGCACCGTCTATACATATCTCCAAGCTCTATCTGGGTTAAACGGCCATGGTTAACTAACATTCCTGAGAGGCCATATAGTTTCAGCTTCTTCTCAACAGCACTAAGAGTCGGCTCATCGTCAGGTAGAGTAACGTGGAAACGAACATTATTCACACCAGTATAGTTAAGGGCCTGCAATACATCTGGAATAATATCAAAATTTTTATGTGTAGTAGCTGCACCTACACAAGCTATGTTAATGTAATTGTCCTCTTTAATTGGTGAATTAGCCATTGACTTGAACACGGCAGGGAGCACATTGTTGACAACCTTTACGTGTTCTTTCGATACCCCTGTTATTCGCCTTATACCTTCTGCACAAGTCTCTGTTTGAGTGATGAAATAGTGACACTTTTTCATCAGCCTCTTTTGATTTAATCCGTATAAAAAATAACGGATTTTAGTCATTATTGGTAGTACACTCCAAGCATACTTATTGGGATGCGTCAGCCAAGGATTGGTAAAACGCATCACTTCTGGCGCTACAAATGAAAAATAGCTAGGGGCTGTAATAGAATAAACTACATCTGGTTTTAACCTTTCTTCCAACTCTGCCAACTCCTTCTTCACTTGCTTATAGCTGTGCTTAAAATCCGGCTGTGTGGGAAAAACATAATAATCTCTTGTCGTTTTTATCTTCTCTGACAATATCTCATCAAGATCTTTAGATACTACGTAAATCCATTCAACCTCATCATGCTCCAATGTCTTGGAAATAAAGTTAAATGCAATCTGATAAGCGCCTCCAGAATGTTTTTTCGTAGATATTGTATTTATTAAAATGCGCATTATAATATTTCTATTTTATAAAAATCCAATATTTCTTCCTCGTAAGTCTTGTGATTACTTGTGAGATATCTATCGAGATTCTCTACAAAACTGTTATATCTATTTGGCTGCCGGATTTCATCAATTTTAGCCTCAATATCCTTAACAATTAGATCCACCACTAACCCTGCTCCAATTTTCTCAACCTGAGAATAAATTCCTGTATTATTACTTACCAGAACAGGCAGTCCAGCCGCCATCATCTCGGCAACAGACAAAGAATAAGCATCAAAACGGCTCATGTGTATGCCAACATCATATTGGCTCATTTCTTTCATCATAAGCTGTTTCGGCACCGTCCCATGGAAATGAATATTCTTAACTCCTTTATATTTTTCAAAGAGTTGCTGTTGTCCTTGTGAGACACTACCGTATAAATGAAGTTCTACATCTTGATTACTTACAAAATATTGCATCAATAAATCGCACCCTTTCTGATATGTAATCTGACCTGCATAAACAAAATGCTTTATTTGTTCTCTTTCTATTTTTCTTGACTTCTTTTTATAGTCATCCCATCGGGGTATTCCATATGGAATCACTATATAGTTTTTATTCGGATAATAATGACGATATGTATCTGCAATAAATTTAGAAGGAACAAGAAAATTATTCTCAAATGCCATTAAATCGGGTAACATTCTGGCTCTTACCTCTACTTGTTCCATGCAGCCTCCTAAACCAATGACCTCCAATTTGGGTTTAATATTATCCAAAACCCATTGTTCGCAAGGATAGTAAACATCTGCAACAGTCTTTACCTCTGGATGCCTTTCTTTATAAATTCTTATACTATCTTGACAGAAGTTTGGCCAATAGTGAATAATCTTAGGGTTCACGAAAGGCAATAGAGTTTTAAGATGAAATTCAAACAGTGGCTTTTCGAACCTCTCCAACCATCGTTTATGAAAAGTTGTTCTATATATATGAAGTGCTGACAAAAGTACACAATTTGAATAATTTGTACTGTAATACCTAACTCTAGGATTCTTAATCAGACGCTTTGTCCAAAAAGGGAATAATTTAAAACTACAATACACAAACTCCAGACCGCTCTTCAATAACCCCTTATAAATGGTATAAGAGTGGTCTGGCCGTGCCAGCAGCAATACGTCTATTTTTTTCTTTCCCATATTCTCTTCATTAATGTATCAGGTTCGAAAGTCTTCCCATCAGCATCTTCTCATAATAGGCCGCCCAAAACGACACCCTGAACAGCCATTGATGGAACCGCCCCTTCTTCAGGTAGTATTTCACATACACAAGCATACTCTCCACAATCCATCGCTCATTACGCTTGTGGCTTGTCTTGCTTTTCTTGATGCTGTGATGCTGGCGGTGCTCGATATATGCGCCTGTCACCACACATGTTTTCTGCCCGTTCTCCTTGATTTTATAGCCAAGTATATTCTCTTCCCCATAGAGGAACGTTCGCTCGTCGAACAATCCTATCTGCTCAAGCGTCTCCGTCGTCATGGCAAAGAAGCAACCCGACACACAGTTACAATAAACCCTCTCTTCTCCTTCTTTGGGGTAGTCACAGTACATGCTGTGGTGAATAAGCCTCTTCAGTTTGTACAACAGCAGGTACTGATTGAACAACAGTTCCCAATACCCCGGCACCATCCACCCGAAGTTAGAGGTTATTTTCCCGTCAGTATGGATCAGGCCGGTACTAATGCCTATAGTTGGGTCCTTCAGTGGTTCCAGGACTTTCTCCAGATCTTCGTTGTTGAAGTATATGTCCGGATTGGAGATGATGATATTGCCTGTGATCTTGTGGTCGATGATATACTCTAGCCCTGCATTGTTACCAGCTGCATAGCCCCGGTTTTTAAGTGCTTTCACTAACTTTATCTTCTCATGGACAAGAAGGGGGGATAGCCTCTCCACAGAATCATCTGGCGATTGGTTATCTACAATAACTATCATATCAACTGCAGCAAAGTCCTTCACAGCGAGACAATAGCGCTGCGTCTCTTCCCAATCATTGTAGTTCAAAACAACAATCACATTCTTTCTGTCTATTGTTTTAATGCTCATTCTAACGATTCTTTATACAGTTTTTATAGATTTCAGCCATACCCCTCGCTATATTCTCCCAAGAATGTTCTCCCTCTGAATATTCCTTCATGATACGCCCTCGGTATACATTCAACTTTTCTGGTGATTTCAACAAGGTCAAAATAGTGTCTGCCAAAGCATCTGCATTACCAGCTTCTACTATAGGGCCATAGGCTCCATTACCTACCATCTCTGGCAGACCTCCTGCGTCAGACACTACCACAGGTGTGTTCAGCGAATAGGATGACATGATAACCCCGCTTTGCGTGGCATCGATATATGGGCACACTGTAAACAATGCGTTTTTGATTAGGCCAGCCAACTCATCATCTGGGATATAGTAATTGAGAAAGTCTATCGTGCCGTCTTTCTCATACTGGTCTATGTCAAAGTAAATGTCACCTCGTCCCGCCACGATCAATTTTGATTCGGGTAACACTTTTCTTACCCTTCGCATGGCTTCGCATAGCACATCCAGTCCTTTATACGAGCTTATCTGTCCAAAGAACAAAACATAGTCCCGCATATCTGTTTTTTTCGTTTCAATGTCTGAGAGATGATAGTATTTCCCTAACCTCGATTCATAGATGTTTCTGTCCTGTAGCCGGTAGGACCTGATAAAATCCTCCCGCTGTGTATGGTTCAGAAGAATAAAGTTGCTCACCATCTTCATTGCTACCTTCCTGTAAAAATCACTTGTAGCGTTTACATTACTGGAGTGTGGTAAGGGGTCATGCACCGTAAGCACCATCTTCTTACGTAGAAGGTACAACGGGAAGCCATCGAAAGCAAATGGCCATGTGAAATGAACGATGTCATAATTCCCTTTTTTCAAAAACAAGTATAGTCTTATGCCGGCAACAATGAGCGACTTTCGGTCTGTCCGTCCTTTCCAGTTAATATATACGTTATTAAGGTCGAAATACCGGTGTATGTTCTCCAGACCCTCAATCTCTACAGCCGGAAAGATGCCATTTTCCCTTTTAAACTCGCCAATGTTCAACATCGACTGTCGTTTGCTACCTTCCGACACATTTAGGATATACGTTATATCCACATGCTTCTGCAATGCTGCCACTAAGGGCACATCACAGTCAGCAAATGCAGGTGCTGAGAGATATGCTACTTTCATCTTCCCCATATCCTACTTGCTGTGTATTATCGATGTTTCAATATCCTCCATCATCTTCTTATATGCTTCCACATGTTCTTGCGCCACCTGTCTGACATGATTTCTGTCATACCCGTCTAACTTTTCAAGCACATAGTTGGGTGTAGGCTGTTTATATCTACCAAACAGGGCTATTCGGTTCTCATCTTGTCCGAACTTGTTCAGAATATGATAGATTTTACTACTCTTCTCGTTGACGAAAAAGTGATATTTAATGATGCCATAATTGTCAAAACTGAAGCAAGGCACTGCATTATGCAGACTAACTACAATAGGGTGCATATTCTCGCCAATATATGCGTAGGCATATTTGATAAGAGCATACCAGTCAAGCGGTGAGAGTGGCAAACCTATTGCCTTATCAAAGGGATGTATGAAGTTAATTCCCTGCGGGAAAGGGAAAGCAACACAGGTTACGCCACGTTCATTCATTTTTCTTTTCATCTCTTGAAGCCATTCCATATTGACAGCTCTATCGCTATGAAAACTAAACAGACAGTAATCTCCGTCAAGCCCAAAGCGTTTCCTAATATCCTCCTCCGAAGGTTGGTTCTTCACATTGAAGTTGAATGCGAACACAGGGTCTGGAGTAACCGATGGCTTTATCGCTCCATCCATATACCATTCAACCATCTTCGACGTCCAATCATCCCTTGTTGATATATACGAATATCTACTTAACAGTTCTTTCGCTAGCCTTCTCTCTTCTTTGTTTGAACTCTTGTATGGGCTATTCTGAGAAGATGCAGACATGTAGCAAAGTGGTATATCACGTATTAAAAGAGGGTAATAGCTTCCCCAAAATGGGTTAGGACATATAGAGTCGGTGGTTGGATGATAGACTGATATAAACTTATGGGTCGGAAACCTATAGCGCGACCTAATGGGGTTTGTTTTCATAACGGCATCGCTTCCCACTACAACCGCATCTATGCCTTCATCGTTAATGACGGAAGCAACCTCTTCATCAGTAAAACATTCTCGCGACAATGGAAAGAATTGTTCACGGAACTTTTTATGAGCGTCAAATTGTTCCTTTGGAGTATTTTTCAAGTAATACTCTTCAAGGTCTTTTGTCATCCAATTAATGAACATGGGGTCATACCCATGCTCATTCCAATAGCTTACTGTGGAAAGTGCCTGCAAGTTCGCTCCGAAATTACACGCCGCGTGATATGTTAAAAGTCCAATTTTCATGTGTTTTTACAGCTGATAAATGTTCTTTTCTTTGTCTAAATATAACAAACCCCCAAAACAGTGCAAATATCATTAAAAACCATGGACAGATAAGAATATGAGAAACCATCGAATTTATAAAAAACATTGCAACTGATGCCCCCATAGCTGGAGCATATTGGGATTTCTGTTTTATCATCATTCTACATTTTGAAAACAATGCAATATGGAATGCTATATACATTATAAAACCAACAAGCCCAAAATCCACAAAAGATTCTAAGAAATCATTGTGGCAAGTCATTCCGAAATTACTACTATTTATAGAACCCTCCCATCCTCGTCCGAATAAGATGTATGAAAAAGAGCTATTCCAAATCATATCTACGTATTTTCCATAAAGAATTAATCGTCCTGATCCTCCAGTACTACTCGATTCATCCAAATGATCCAGTAACATTCCTTCAAGCATATTATCATTAAGATACAGTGCAAAGTACACAAATAGTAATATCAATGCTATTACAATGAATACACTCTTAAAACCATATCGTTTTGTATTAAGCCCCATCTGTTTTATTAGTACATATACTACCATTCCCAAAAACACGCATAATGTTCCACCTAATTTTAGTGAAAGTATTGAAACAATAAAAGTTATAATTATGCATATGTTCCTGACAACAATCTTATTATGACATAAAAAGAATGGTAGAAAAAAAATAATATAATATGAACCACTTGTTCTTTTCTCTGCTATCATATCTGTCATGTTCACAAAGAAAAGCACGGACAGACTTAATGCCACTAAAGTCATCGTCCAAACAATCAGGTTATCATTCTTAATAAAAATTACATAAGAAGAAGTAAAAAAAAGCAAAAATAGTGGAAGTATTATTAGAAAATAATTAGCCCGAGAAAAATTATAATTTGATGAATAAAACAAAGATATTATATATATCCAAATTAAAAGAATGAAAAATTTTTGAACTACATTATCTCGTATTATCCTTCCTCTTAAAAACAATGATGTTATTACAGACAATATTAGCATTATGACAAGGTAAATAGTACCCGTCGGCAAATTGTCATTCTCTAAAAACTCCATTCTGAGCATTACAATACTCTCATAGAAGTAAAGCGATAACGCAATTATTAGTAAAAACAGAACATATATATATTTTTTCATCTGTCAACTTTTTTGAATATCATTTTTATTTACCGCAATCCTCAACACCTAACGCTTGCAAAACTACACGGCTTGTGTATAGTTGAATACACATAACAAAGAACATACGACCATATAGTAGCAATGTGTTATTTGTTATACGTTTATTACTATACATCGATACATTTTCTATTTCAGTCTTTTGTGACATTTCCTAGAATTAACTTTGTCAATAAAGGAAAACTTTTTCTCTCTATCGAATCCAGAATAATATAGTTCTATACTCTAGATAAACATGTTATAGCCTTCTTCAAAGAAGTAGTCCAATAAGGTACTTTTATACCAAACGTTTCTCTTATTTTTGTCTTATCCAGAACAGAATAAGCGGGTCGCTTTACAGAGCTGGGAAATTCGTCACTATGGCAAGGCAACACCTCGCAAGCTCCGTGTGTTCCAAAAGATTCAGATGTTTCAGGAGTTTCAATTTCAACCGCAATTTGTTGAATCATCTTAGTGAAATCATACCAACTGCAGACACCCTCATTACTATAATGATAGATACTATTTTTGGTGAAGGGTTCATGATTCATGGTTAATGATTCTTCCTTGTACGCTTCTATCGCCACTAGGATAGCATCTGCCAGGTCACGGGCGTATGTTGGTGTTCCCACTTGATCAAAAACAACTTTCAACTGTGGTTTAGTGGCGGTCAAGTTGAGCATTGTTTTCACGAAGTTCTTTCCGAACTCACTGTAGAGCCAAGCGGTACGGAAAATGAGATAGTCAACACCTGTTTTCTGGATATTCTGCTCACCATGTAACTTTGTTAAACCATATACACCTGTGGGTGTTCCCTTCTGATCTTCCTTACATGGTGTATTGTATGGATCACCACCGAACACATAATCCGTAGATATATGAACCAGTAAGCCACTAACTTCCTTCATGGCAATGGCCAAGTTCTCAGGCGCCTTAGCATTCAGCATTTCTACAAGCTCATATTTCTCAGGATCTTCTGCACCATCTACATTTGTCCAGGCGGCACAGTTTACTATAACCTTAACATCATTTTCTGACACCATTTTTCTGATAGCATCAAGGTTTGTGATGTCAAGTTTAGTTGTTGTAGTATCTACATCATCACCTGCCAGTTTGCGAAGCATCTCAATAGATTCAGGATGCTCATCACAGACATCTGTGAAGATGTATTTATCTTTTGAGCCTTTGGTTACAATGTGCATTTCATTACCTAATTGCCCATTGGCTCCAGTTACAAGAATATTCATAAACTTCTCTTTGTTCGTTTATGCATCATCGGCTGCACCTCGGAAAAGCACAAACAAGCTTGGCTCTCCTCTCGGTTTGCGCGATAATTCATTTTTTAGTAAAGTGGTATGTTTATATCAAACGGGCTATCAAAGTCCTTCAGCAAAGCATGTTTGGTATCCTTCTCACTGAGGTTGGCTTTCTCTGTAGGTATTTTCCAATCTATACCAAGACTCTCATCCAATATGCTGATGCCACCATCTACCTCTGGATGATAGAACTCATCGCACTTGTATTGGAAAATAGCAGTATCTGAAAGTACGGCAAAACCGTGTGCAAAGCCACGGGGCACAAAGAACTGGAGACCGATGTAAGATGGAAGAGGGCTGATGGAAGATGTAACCTCTTCACCTAATTCCTTTGCAAACCGTTCTCCTTCTTCATCATGAGCCGCAAGCAAACAGGTAACATGCTGTCCGTATGTAGGGCTACCCTTGCGAATATCTACAGCAACATCCAAAACAGCACCCTTCACACAACGCACCAGTTTGCTTTGCGTGTAAGGAGGCTTTTGAAAGTGCAGCCCTCGCATTACACCGTAAGAAGACATACTCTCATTATCTTGAACAAAGTTGATAGTATGCCCAAGAATAGGAGCTACTTTCTCATCAAATTCTCGTTGTGAGAAACTTTCAAAGAAGTATCCTCTCTTATCACCAAATACTTTAGGCACTATAATCAGAATCCCTTCTATTTCTGTTTTTATTACGTTCATAAACTGATATTACCAGTGTTTTGAATTTATTTAACAATATCGGCAAAAGCACCCCTATAGTCAAATATAAAAACCACCAACCTTTAGTCGTATAATCCGCTATAATTGGAAAGCCTGCTATCTGTGATGCAGGCAGCCCATTCGTCCAGACAATCAAAATCGATACTATTTTAAAACACAAGAAATGCCAAGTCAGAATAACTAATGTTTTATCACCAAGAAATGTCAAAACCTTATCAAAAACGCTCAAACTTGATATAAAATGACACAATGAGAGTACCATAACAGAACCAACAATTGCAGTAAAACTATAAGGTATAACATACATATAACGCACTGTTGACAATGTACTACTCCAATATAGCACCCCCAAATGGATAAGAAACACGCTGATTGGCAAGCAAGCGATGTGCCTCTCTACCTTCAGTCCGTTTTGTTTATATAAGTACCCTACTATCATAAAGAAAGCGCCAAGCAAATCAGGCGTCCCAACCCTAACGCCAGAATATATTTTCAACGAGCATAATAACAATAGTATGCCCCCCCCAAGTAGAATCAACTTCTTTCGGTTTTGGCTCAGCCAAACAACAAGAAAGAACATAAACGAAGCCACAAAATAGGCTTGTAGAAACCAATATCCGCCCAACAACTTTTCGGAATGAGTTAGGGTTAAAACCCGTAATACATTGACGACATAGTCACGAATGCCGAGGAGCGAATCACCAAAAAGCGCATCATAGAAATGAAGCCGATAAAACACATTATGTAGGAAAAGAAACAAGAGCCCCCATTTTACATAGGGTACATATGCTCCTTTAATACGTTTGATGGCAAATTTTTTAAAATCTGACAAGTAGAATGACTTAAAACAATAACCGCTCAGAAAAAAAAACAAAGGCATATGGAACATATAGATAAACTTACCGCCATATTCGCTAAAACCGGTATGCCCCAGCACCATTAATACAATGGCCAAACCTCTTGCCATACTAACAGACTTATCCTTCATAACTTGAGTTTGTAATATTTCATTTAAAGTATCCAGAAATAATGCAAAACAGGTTTACACAAAGATAAAAATAAGACAAGAAAATGAGGATAATAACTTAATGCAATGTACGCAATAACCTTATGTCACATTATTTTGAGACCTGTAAAAGGGTACTAGAATTGATTTCCTCCTTCATTTCATCAATTACCTTTAAAAGGTATTGACCATACTGGTTTTTGAGCATGGGTTTAGCTAATTCTTTCATCTTTTCCTCAGAAATCCAACCATTGCGGTAAGCGATTCCCTCAAGGCAAGCCACCTTAAGACCTTGTCGTTTCTCAATGACTTCGACGAAAGTAGATGCTTCAGCTAAAGAGTCATGAGTTCCAGTATCTAACCAAGCGAAACCACGGCCAAATACCTGAACCTTCAGCTCACCATCCTTCAAGAACTCTTGGTTAACGGTAGTGATTTCCAGTTCTCCACGGGCTGAGGGCTTAATGTGCTTGGCCACATCTACTACTTTGTTGGGGTAGAAATAAAGACCTACTACTGCATAGTTACTCTTTGGTTCTTTTGGCTTCTCCTCTATGCTCAGGCAATTTCCCTGCTTGTCAAACTCTGCAACTCCATAACGTTCAGGATCTGATACCCAATAGCCAAAAACTGTAGCCTTTTTGTTCTTCTCAGCATCCTCTACAGCATTTTTCAGCAGTTTTGTAAAACCACTACCATAGAAGATATTATCCCCTAAAACCAAGCAGGCACTATCATTACCAATGAATTTCTCACCAATGATAAAAGCCTGTGCCAGCCCATCTGGTGAAGGCTGCTCTGCATACTCAAAATGGACGCCATAGTCAGAACCATCGCCCAGCAGACGCTTGAAGCCTGGAAGGTCATAAGGAGTTGAGATTATCAAGATGTCCCTTATTCCTGCGAGCATTAGAGCGCTTATGGGGTAATAAACCATCGGCTTGTCATAAATAGGGAGCAATTGCTTGCTCACACCCTTAGTAATAGGGTAAAGCCTTGTACCGGAGCCTCCGGCGAGTACTATTCCTTTCATAATTATCTGTTTTTGTACATGTTATCGTAATACTTCTGGTAATCACCAGAGGTAACATTATCCAACCATTCCTGGTTATCTAAGTACCATTTCACAGTCTTCTCAATACCTTCCTCAAACTGGAGGCTTGGCTCCCAGCCAAGCTCTCGCTGTAGCTTGGAACTATCTATAGCATAACGGAGGTCATGGCCAGCACGGTCTGTGACGTATGTAATCAAATCTACGTCAGCTCCTTCCGGACGGTCTAAGAGTCTATCAACAGTGTTTATTAAAACTCTGATGATGTCAATATTTTTCCACTCATTAAAACCACCAATATTATAGGTTTCTGCAATCTTACCCTGATGGAAGATGACATCAATAGCACGAGCATGGTCTACTACATACAACCAGTCACGCACATTTTCACCTTTTCCATAGACTGGCAGCGGCTTGCGGTGACAAATGTTGTTGATGAACAAAGGAATCAGTTTCTCGGGGAACTGATAAGGGCCATAATTGTTGGAGCAATTAGTCACAATAGTTGGCATTCCAAAAGTATCATGGAACGCACGAACAAAGTGGTCAGAGCTGGCTTTTGCTGCACTGTAAGGGCTATGAGGCTGATACTTCAAATCCTCCGTAAAGAACTTCTCACCGTATGCCAAATGATGCTCGCCAGAACTAGCCTTAGTAGTAAAAGGCGGTTCTATGCCCTCTGGGTGTGTCATCTCCAATGCACCATAAACCTCATCTGTTGAAATATGATAGAATCGCTTGCCTTCATACTTCTCCGGCAGGCTCTCCCAATAAGCCTTGGCGGCCTGTAAAAGGCTCAAGGTACCCATCACATTAGTCTGAGCAAAAGTGAATGGATCCTTGATGGAGCGATCAACATGACTCTCAGCTGCAAGGTGAATAATACCGTCCACTTGCTTGTCCTGCATCAGTTTCAAGAAGGCGTCGAAGTCGCAGATGTCCATCTTCACAAACTCGTAGTTAGGCTTATCCTCAATATCCTTGAGGTTCGCCAGGTTGCCGGCATAGGTCAGCTTGTCGAGGTTGATGATGTGATACTCGGAATACTTGTTCACGAAAAGGCGCACCACGTGGCTTCCAATAAAGCCTGCGCCACCGGTAATAACTATATTGCGTTTCATCTCTTATACGTGTTGAAGTGTATTTGAATTAATTTTCTCCTTCATCTCGTCAATCACCTTCAGAATGACAAGATGGTTAATCTTTTATATTTCTATTTTTTAGGCCTTTAACAAAAGAGATAATGATACCCTTTTCTTTATGATTTAATACACTATAATATGAGCCAAGCAATAGTATACCATCGGAAACTATTGTAACAAGAAATAGCCTCATAATATTATGTACCATGATAGTGTTTATTAAAAAACCGCCTGCGAAAGATATTACAATGATAGCAATCAAGGGGAGCAAACATTTTTTTAGATAAACTGTTACCGGGAAATCTCCTGTTTTATGGGCAAAATAAAGCCGGACTATCAAGCAGCCTATTTCGACGAAAACCATTGTCAAAAGAACATAGCTGGGAGAATAACCATTGTTTAACAACACCATGGAAAGTGGAATACTAGATAATATGACAATTGACATCATCAATCTATAAGGTCCAATCTTTCCGACAGCATCTATAGTCAAGGCTACTCCAGAAGAGAGTTGATACAACAATTGGGCTAATAAGACTAGCTGGCAAAAAATAGTCGTATAGTTAGGTACATTATTATGCAGCCATATTCGCAACACTTGGTCCATTTCTATGATTAATGGAATAGCAATTAAAGCAAAGATTATTGTTGCAATCTTAACTAAAGAAAAAGACATTTCAAACATAGCGCTACGCTGGTTGGCACCTTCTCTTTGCATTAACTGAGGAGATACTGCTTTTTGAATCGTTGCAGTGAATGAAGAAACCACTCCATTAGCCTGGTTGGCCACACCATATGCAGCATTAATGACTGTTCCCTCAAATCTGTTTAACAATATTGCGATTCCCTGATTTTTGACAACATTTGCAAAACTTCCAAATGTGTTCCAACCCGCATATGAAAGCATTTTATTAAATAGTTCTTTTTCTATCTTTAAGCGGAAGTTTATTCGTATATCCTTGTATTTCCTACTTACAATAAATGCCCTTATATATGTTGCACATACCGATATTATAGCGATACCAATACCATATACTATCAATCTGTCCAAACCTATATGAAAAAGTGAAATAGCTAACAGCAATTTTATTAAAGATTCTCCGATTGCAATCAAAGAAAAAGCTAGCATATTTTCATAGGCATTCAATACGGCATCAAAGGGGACTGAAATGATAGAAAAAAAAGTGCTTACAACCATAAGCTGATAAATCATTTCTGCAGCCCTCACCCTATCTGACGGTATATTTAATAAACCTCCAAATAGAAATGGCGTAAGCACTTCCAGAATCAAAACGATAAAAAGTCCAAGTATGACATGTATTCGCAACCCTGCATTGAATATAGCATTCAATTTTGGAAAATCCCCTGAACCGAGAGTTACTGACATATATCGTTGGGTAACAACTGTCATGCTCGCATTCAAAAAAGCAAGCATCGCAATAACGCCTGCAACCAAATTGTACAATCCATAATCAGACTGGCCTAGGGCTTGTATTACCAAAGGTACAGTCAACAAAGATATTACCATACAGATAATAATCTTTGCATACAAAATAAATGTATTTGCTATAATACGGTTATTCGATTTCATTAATTAGCAGAACCTTCAATCGTTAATGTCCGGGATTAATAAATCTGATAGTTTTCTATAACAAAAACCCCCAAGCAGTTTTTGTATCTTACTGTCATCAAAAAATGTATGATTACTCTCTAACCTTAAATCATCTTCCGGCCAAGCTGTCGCGGCTATTTTAACACCATATTTCTTTGCAAATATCTCTGCAGCATCATGTAAAGAATAGGTCTCTCCTCCAACATTGAAAATCTGATTATCAGACTCCGGTTTCATTGCACCTTCCACCATTTGGTAGCAAACGTCGTATAGATGTGTAAAGGTACGCTTAATAGTACCACCACCATACAAAGTAATATCTTTCCCTTCGGAAGCCATCTTGATAAAAAATCCGACAGTACCAAAACTATAATTATTATCCAACATATTTCCGTAAGGCACACAGATACGAAAAATGGTATATGGGATGTCAAAGTTATAACAATACGCCTTTAAATAGCCCTCGCAAGCCAATTTATTGGCGGCATATATAGTCCTGGCATCCTTTTCGTCATCTTCACTTAAAGGCTTATCAACGCCCCTGTAAACGAGCCTCGATGAAGGAAATACTACTTTAGGTCTATATGGAGACTTACGAATAGCATCAAGCAAGTTCAACAAAGTCAATTCATTGATGTCTACAAACTGTTCATACTTTTCAAAACCCAACTTTGTACCAGTAAGGCCCGTCATCATGAAGATAAAATCGACATTCAAATCAATATCGCCCGCTGCTTCTTTGTTGAGCAGATTCAATTGATGATAATGCTCTTCCTGAACTTCAACGATGTCGTACTGCTCAGCAATTATTCCTTTCTTTTCCTTCAGATACCAAGCTAAATGGCGGCCAATAAAACCTTTCGCACCTATAATTGCAACCTTACTCATATACCTGCCATTATTTTAAAGTCCGTCAGCAATTTTGCCTCTGTTCCAATTAATTCATATTCTTTCTCTCTTAAAGCATCATCGGCCATACACATACCAAATAGTTCTATGCTCTTGCGGAAAGCATCATCTGCAGGAAGCTTACAAGTTTCGTAATCCTGATTTTTTTTGATGGTGTACTCTGGCACAAAGCCAGCTGGTGCGGTAAGAATTCGGTTGGAGGTGATAGTACCTTTACTTCCCCAAATCTCTATTTCGCATTTATAATCATTATCCATGCCGAAAGCCAACTGAGCAGTAACACCCTTATCGTTAACCATTGTGGCAGAACCATACATATCAACATCGAACTCGTCCAAATAATTGGCCTGAGCTGTAGTCAATTTTGCTGTAGGTCCAAGAAGAAATGATCCATACTTTATTGTATATCCACCTGCATCAATCAAGGCTCCACCACCAAGAGATTTAATATAGCGGAAGTCATTCTGTGCACGACGAGGGAAGCCAAAGGTAATGCGATAAAGACGAACATCACCAATCTCTCCGCTGGCCACCACATCATTAACAGCCTTAAGTTGGTCATGGTAAATAAACATATAGTTCTCATGCAGGGCAAGCTTTTTTGCTTTAGCGATCTCAATCAAATCGTTAGTGTCTGATACATCTGTCGTGGATGGCTTTTCTATAAATACATGCTTTCCACACTCCAAAGCAAGTTTAGCCCACTTGTAATGCAAAGCAGGAGGAAGAGGAAGATACACAGCATCTATATCACTCGATGAAACAAGATTCTCGTAACCGTCTATAATCTTCCCACCGCCCCATGCATCAAGGAAAGCCTGAGCTTTGGCCTTTTCTCGTTCCACTCGTTTTTTTTCTAATTCGGCATCGTAAGTTACATCGCTACCATACCACTCCTCTGCACTTGCGATACCGATTGCTATAAAAGAAAAATCCTTAACAAGTTTCAAAGCTGGCATGAACCTTCTGAAAGCAATTTCAGAAGGGCAAATAATCCCAATTTTAATCATATTATATGGTTTTATTTTACGAAACTAATAGCGGACAAAAGAGAACGAGCCGCAATGTTCAAATAATTATTGTATGTTACAAACGACAACAATTGGTTCAAAGTTAGCCAACAATAATTAGGTTCTACCTCAATCGGGAAATCATCACCCACCTGAACAATGGTGTTCAAATTCTGTTCTTGGAAGAAACGGCCGCCCTCCTCACTTTGATATGTTGCATACCAAACATTTTCCTTAGGTGCATTCATAAAGCACTCCAAATACGGAATGGTATATTCGTTATGGCCCTTGCGATAGTTGCCTGTTAGACACTGAACCGTTGGCGCCATTTCAACAATATCGAAGTTTCCAGATTCTAGTTTAGCTTGAACCAGGAAGTGATAAATGCCATTGATTTTCTTCACAAGGAAGCCAATTAAACCTTTTTGGGCAGAACGCACCATAGGTTGATCCCAAGACACTACCTCTCGATTCCCGATCTCACAACGTACACCAATTACATCAAAATACTTATTAGCTTCATGATGAATGGTATTACCATCAAAAATCCAATGCTGCATATTGCTTATGCCTATCTGCTTAACGCCAAGTTCATACTTGAACTTTAATGATGTAATCCAGCTGATGACTTCATCCAACTCATGCAGATGATTATCTTTACTTAGCATTGAGTAAATCAACTGATTGTCGCTCTTGGTATTTTGTTGCATGAAAGCAGACATCATCTTGAGAGAATGTTCTGAGTAGTTACCAAAACGGATGCAAGAAATTACCGTGCGGGCATCCATATTCATAACATTCGGATGACGCATCAGTTCCTTTAACTGACCAAGAGTAAGCCATACGAACTGTTTTTTTACTTCAAATCCTTCATCCTCAGGTATCTCAACAATTATATTACGATTTCTCTTATGAAGAAATCTGGCACCTTGTTCACTTTGAAGTTGGTCAATGAGAATGTTAACCTTTTTTTCGCCATTAAAGTACTCCAGATAATTTGGCCTCTTGCCACCATGTACCTGAGTGAAATTACTGCGGGTAGCCTGAAGAGTCGGAGAGAGTTGCACCACATTAAGATTTCCTGGTTCAATCTTAGCTTGAGCAAGGAAATGCAGAACACCACCTATTTTCTTAGTAATAAAACCAAGAAACCCTATTTCTGGCTGATTAATGATAGGTTGATCCCATGTCGGCACATTACGATAATTCGTCGTAATGCGGATGCCATCAATAGAGAAAAATTTTCCACTGTCATGGCGGATTCTATCATCACGATAACTCCAACTACGAACATCATCCAAAGAAATCTGTCTTATATTACATACAACTTCCTTGTTCTGCTTTTTCATCCAAGCCAATACCTTATCCGTTGAAATGATATTGCCCTTACTGATTGCAGAAATAAGAAAGTCAAGTTCTATATTCTCCGTTTTCATTGTGGTAAAAACTTATAGTTTATATAAATCACACAAGTATCCATAAAAAGTCTTCGCGTTCTCCTTTTCCCTGAAATACTTTCTCTTATGCGTGGTTTTAAAGAAAACAGTGCCAGAAGTTGTTGATTTCCAATTATTTTCATTAAACCCTTCATTCATATTATGGAGAAGATAATATAACTGTACGTTGTTGACAGGAATATTATCAAATAATTTTTTTACATAATTACTTTTTAAATAAGCTACACGGAAAGATAAAAGCATTATAAAATAATTCACAGGAACATTAAATCTACTCCAATATTTCGTAAGCGCATCCCTTACAAAAATTATTAATGGATTATGCGGTTCTGAGAAACAGAGGAAAAAACCTGAGATATTACCCTGAATAAGAGACTGACCTAAAAACTCCATCTCATTACCGGTATCTTTCATATTGAAAGAATAGAATGGATAATCAAATATTTCTTTGGGAAATGGTGATGTTAACATTATAGTAATATCTAACCATACTCCGCCATATTTTTCCAATATAGCACACCTCAACCAATCCGAAAGATGTGTAAAGGAAACAATTCCTTTTTCAACTTTCTCCTCAATAAACCCAGGGAGTTCCACATACTGTTTAAAATTATCTCTGGTTATCATTATATAGGTAAGTCCTTGATCTATTACATATTTTTTGTGGCTCTCATAGCATATTTTATTCATCTCAGGCATACTATCAACTCCTTGCCACCACATAGACCAAACAATGCGTGAATTGCCAGACTGATTCTGTACTATCGTCTCATCTCTTACTTTATCTTCAGCAAGAAATTCCGACATAAAATCTGTAAGACAATCTATATATTCTTCTAAACCTTCTTTTTCGGCTCTATTTAATTTACGAGTCCAGGAATATCCGAAGTTTCGTATAAACAGAATTCGTTTCTTCAATACATTACATGCTATCCTATAAGTATCAGATATACCATGCTTTTTAATCTTCGAAATAATATTTTTTATCATTTTACAATAATATATTTATTAGTTATTAGTTTCCTTTTTTACGTCATTATTTGTCATAATAACCATCTATTAAAGCATTGGTGACAATCCAGAAGATCTGCAAAAGGGCAAATGTCTTTAAAGCGGTTAACCGTGAGTTGAATCAGCGTTCAACTACTGCCGATATATTAATGAACTGTTTGGGATATTCAGGCGTGCTCAGCGGCCAGAAACGGCTACCTACCCACCTGCCATTATAACTAAGTGGTTATTGAGCATTGTTTTGTAACTTAAGTTCTTCGCGCCCTTCTAGCTCGTGCCGCAATTGGCATGTAAAAGGTTAAATGTTAACTGTTAATTGTTCAATGTTTGGCAGATGATGTGATTCTTTCCTATCACATTACCCTTACTTTATTTGTGTGTTTGGCTGTTGCCAGCAAAAACCCACAATGATTCACGGTTCAGGATTCAGGGTGAATGGTGAAGGGAAAATGGTGCAAAAAAAATTTAATTACTTTTATTGTGTATATTTACTTCTATCGTACAACTGTCTTTCTTTGGCTTTAGATATCGATAAACCTTCTGCGGCTCTTTCCTAGAAAGAATCATCAATGAATCAACCTTCCGATCTAAGGCTTTCACTTTTTTTGTCAGAATCTCTACTTGTATGGAATCCGCTGGAGTAACAGCATTTTGGGGTGTGTGATGATTTCTCATACCCAATGCTTTGATAAAGGCAACCAATGCTATAACTGCCAATATGAAGAGGATAATCGCTCCAACCTTGTAAAGCCAGCTAGAGAAATGAGATTTGCTTTTGTTACTCATTGTATATGGTCATTAGAATGTCGTTGAACAGCTTGTCATGCTTCTTTTCAAACTCTCGTATTGTCTCTATAGTCACCTTGCGATACTGGAATTTTTTATTATTGCGATATGCCTTATTGTATTCTTCACATTCAGTAGCTATTGAAAGCAATTCAGTTTGGAATGGCAGCAGTATGTCAGTAGGTGTTTTGTACTGGGTATTTAACAACCTTAACAAGTCGTTGGCATAGATACTTGTCATCTTAAAGTTGTTGACAATCTGCTTGGGGCGCTGTGATGATCCCGTCAAATCACGGACAAGATCTCTGTATTGTTCACGAACAGCAAGTACTTCTTTGCTGAAATGATCTTTGAGCTGATGATTTCGGTCTAACTTTTTCTGTAAAGTGTCAACAATCCAAATAGCAACAAGTGCTGAGACGACTATTCCTATCGCACTGACAGCTATGGATGTTATGGACAACCAGTCTGAAGGTGTCATCATTGCTGCAGTTCCTCCGTGTATTCAATCCATACCCGTTTAACTGGAGCTCCATCAACCAATCTATACCATGCACCATGTTTTTTAGTTATTGTTGCCTGCTCGCCTTTTTTCCTACGCTCCTCCCATTTAGGATATGTTTTCTTTTCAATTTCATCAATCCAATAGGGTTCCCAATTGGACACGATAAGAAGTAATGACTTGACAACATCAAGAGTAAAGTCATATACAAGGTTCCCGATGGACTCATCCAAGAAAGATGGAGTATAACCATCGTCCCCCCCATCCAAGACCAATTCAAGAACTTCATTTTTTGTGTAACACTCGTGAAAAATTTCATTCAATTTGTCATGATAGAAATCCTCACCCGAAGTCTCGCTGAATCTGCTATGACGTATCCCGGTATCCTCGGAATAGTCTTGGTGAATATTAAATGTCATATTACTATAGTAAACAGTTCATATCTATCCGCCAGCTATAAAGAGTGCCGTTGAAAGTGCCACGATGCTTGGCGAATAATTTATTCTCCCCATTCAGGAAGTCAATAATAGAATTATTTGTCACGACTTTTAAGTCCTTAATATAGCCATCGTCCATCGCGGCTTTTACGCAAGGTAAACCTCTGTTTCGATTTGTTTCCAACGCAGTGGATCCATATTTCTGTTCAAAAGCACCAAACAGAATGTCCGCATCCTTCTTGAAGGAAATGATATTCTTGATATGTTCCCAATAGTCTATATACAGTTTCTCCAAAATTCCCTTACCAAGATCCAATGCAACAATTATCACTTTATCGCTTTCAAACTTAGCACCTAACGTCCACTGCGATTTGTCTGCTTCACTCCACTCAACAGAGTTGGCGCATATTTCTTTGATAATCGTATTATGCATACGTGTATTCGTAGTATGGCCTAACAAATGTTGTTTTATGTGGCGCACAAGCTCACGAAATGCACGATAGTGCTGGCTTGTCAGTTTATACTGACCACGCTCCACGGTGATAAACTCACTTGCTGTTGAACTGGGAAAACGGCGTCCATTTTGATCAAATAGTTTATTATAGAAACCCGACTCTCGCAAATACTTGTCGCAGTCTTGACGTTTTGGAGAGTTACCACTGAGGCCACATCCATTATTTAACAATTCCTCTCCTATTGCAGACAGCATCATCGTTGAAGCAAAGTCGATGTGCCGGACATTCTCCATATTGATTCGGTAACGCCTCATTCCTAAAGCTCCAACTTTTCTAATCCTCTTGAAGAATACTGCACATTCTTTGGTATTAACCAAAAAGCGAAAATCAACAGGAGCCTCATCATCATATTCCGTTGTAGGTATCGAGGCTAATGAAACTTGCCCCCAGCCTCTTAAGTACAAGGGGGTATTCCTCAGCCACTCCTCCTTTCTTTTTTTTCTTTCAGCCTCTTTGTGCAGCCTTCTACATTGTATATGATATTGTTGTGCATATCTCATTTCTCAAATAACACCTTATGCTTTTCGTTATATCTCGTTTGTATGCGTTGGTCGTTATGACAGGGGACAGGTTCGTGTCATATTTTTGCGAACTGAATTATTCCTCTGCTAATGCCTGTCAGACGCTCCAGCTGGCGCACTGATGCGCCCAACTCTCGCAACTGGCCTAATGCTTGATTCTATCGACTTCCGTCGCGACTCGACAAAGGTCATGCAAGCATGTCTCTGTTCTCGCTGCTCCGTCAGTTCTCGTTGTTTCGTCTTATCTATTTTTTGAAAATCACTACT
>JAEEGL016479730.1_pt1 | contig 23904 bp, 18 predicted proteins | sample 9134231 | NCBI WGS metagenome assembly JAEEGL01 (sample SAMN16246548, study PRJNA631951) | gut metagenome | biome: gut microbiome; feature: rumen; material: fiber-attached | host: Bos | place: Iran: Karaj | collected 2018-10 | reverse complement strand
TGAGAAATAAATACCATTTTGGGTATATTCTCCACCACCACCCCAAATATGGTTTTCCACTAAATCAATATGTAAATCAGTACCTAAGCTATTCTTAAAATGAAGTGTCTTAAAATTATATTTGTTTAAGATATCACGATGTTGCTCTAATTCCTTCATATGATTTTGCCAATCACTAATACTATCTCGCGACAAATCAATTCTTGATGCCTTCATTATTGCTGCAAACAACTTATCATATGCATCACTATCATTTTCAAATACCTTATCAGCCCAAAGCTTATTTGGCATACTAACAACACACCATTGTCCCTTATTATTCATTGAATATTCTCTTAAGAAAGGGACTTTTTTCATATATGCAAGATTATATTCTTGCATCTTATTGATATCAAGTCCCTTCATAATACCAGGATTAGGTGAAGAGATAGAAAGCATACAAGCATTATTATCAACTAAATATTTTGCTTGATGATAAACATAATCAGGAATATTTTTAATTGTATCTAAATCTACATTTTCAAAATAAGCTCTTGAAATATAATCATCATTATATTTAATTACAACATCACTTGCGCCATACTTATAAGCCATACTTGCTACAATGCGCGTAAATTCATATGCTTCCACATTTGTTTTTATATTTAATATTTGTCCCTTTTGCAGATTAAGCCCTAATCTAATAATGACATCCGCAAAGCGTTCCATGAACTTTATTTTATCCATTTTTATTTCCTACTCTTTAATGTTACAATAGTTGACGCAATCAATGTAATAATTAAGATTGCAAGTCCGCCAAATACACACATCCAAACAGATGTTGATGTAAATAATACTCTTATACGATTTACTACAGTAATAATTTCAATCTTATTACCACTAGCATCAAGTAAGAATTCATCAGCAAGTGATGCATTCATTACATAATTACTAAATGAATAGCTATAGAATGAATTCAATAACTTAACAAGACCAAAGCTAGCAAGAATTGCCATTCCGATAATGATAATAACCATTGGAATATATGTAAGTAAATTAAGCACAATTAAATCTTTATTTCTAACACCAAGCATTGAAAGCTTAGTAACTGATTCAGATTGACGAAGTTCTTTTAATACGATGAAACCAATCGCAAGTACAAGGGCAACACCAATAAAGAAACGATATAAACTATCAATAACTTCAAGTAATGAATTACCCTTATCAGATGCAGTATTACAATTCTCAACCTCACTATTATAGTAATCAGAATACAAATAATAAGGAGAAATATTACCCTTAGATGTATAATAACTATCATCTAAAGAAATTTGTCTGATAACACTAGATTTCATATATACATATTCGCCACTAATAGTACCAAAATCCATACCATCAACAGTGAAATAATTATCGCCATCTTTTGTAGTAACTACGTAATTTGGATATAATGATGCAAGACCTTCAAAATCAACCTCTGCTATCATTTCACCCTTGTTTTCCACAAACTCTAAATATGCACCAGGCATAATATCTTCAGGTACCAAACAATAACCCAGTTCAAACAATTTATTCATTAATCGTTTTCTTGATGCAAGATTTTCACCCTTTAAGTTAAGACTTAAAGTAGATGATGGATCTTTTTGTTCGATGTATAATTGACTATACATATTATCACTAATATAGAAATCACCAGTAAAGTTCTTACACAATCCGACAACAGTGAAGTTTCTAACTTCAATATTTCCACCAACATTGAATGTCAATCTTACACTCTTACCATCAATATTTTTATATCTCAAGCTAGCAGTATTTTGCGTAATATTAGCACTTGGGAATAATTTTTGTGCCATATTAACTGATATGATAATTTGATCATCTTCTAATTTATCATCACTTGTTGAACGAGCAAGTAATCTATTCTCTAAATCGATATTTAGATTATCTTCTCCACCAACAAAACCAGCCTCACTATAATCTCTCAAACCACCAAAGGCACTAATATATGGCTTTAAGCTAATATTAGAACTATTAACAGCATTTATCTGATATGGGTCATGTCTATTTTGATTAGCATTTGTTGATGAAAGTCCATTCTTAACAACAATATAACCACTTGGTTGATAATATAATGAATTCATGAATGTTTCATTACCACTTTGTGATTCAAAATTATCAAGTAGATAATATCTACCTTCATTATAATTATATTTATAATAATCTAAGATACCAGTATCAATGATACCAACAACAGAATAACCAATTTCATTGTATAAATAATAAGTCTCAGTACCAGATAATGTACCTTCAAACTTACCATATGTATCCCATACCTTAAAATTATTCACATTCGACATTCTAATAATTTGGTCAGGATCATAATTCATTGCTTCTGCATAAGCAGGATCATATTTAAGCTCATATGTATCATTTAATAAATCATTATAATCTACAACATAATCACTATAGAATGGAGCATAAGCAGCACCTGGTGAATATGCACGACGACGAAGATACATATCTGCAATAGTATCAGTTATCAATATTTCATCATCTTTTTCAGGAAGTCTACCGGCAACTAAATCATATTTATTATTATCATCATATGTATAAGCAACGAAATTAGATTCCTTATATACCTTCCAATAATAATACATACCATTATATACATATGATTTCAAATATTCATTAGATACTCCTGGAATAATCAATTTTTCAAATTGTAGATCATTAGTACCCTCATAAATATCATATTTAGATGGGATATTGCTTTTAAGTAAAGCGTAATCTCCTTCTTTTAAATTATAATCATATGTATACGCATTTTGAATATAATAATATGGATTATCAGCATCGCCTCTTTTCACGATCTTATACATATCGATATCATTAGCGATTTCTGTTTCTATTGCTCTGTCGACATTGAATTTATAATTAGCTGTACCAAAATTATCATATTCTAGCTTTACCTTCTTCTGTTCAAGGGCAACATTAGTAATAGCTAAACCCACAATCAAAAGTACCATTACAAATAAATTGATAATCAAACCAGTCTTTAAATTATGTCTAAATATTGGCATTAAAGAGAATGGTTTAGATTTTCTCTTTTCTAATGTTTTAGCACTTTCTGTTCTTTCATTATATACAATATCTTCTTCCACATTACCATCGACTAATCTAACAAGCCGATCAGCATACATTGTTGCTTTCTTTAAGTCATGTGTAACAACAATAACTAATTTATCCTTACTTAATTCTTTGAATAATTGGAAAATCTTATGGGCATTCTTACTATCAAGGGCACTAGTAGGTTCATCAGCAAAGATGATCTTACAATCTTTAATTAAAGCTCTTGCGATGGCAACTCTTTGTTTTTCACCACCAGATAGTGCTTTAACCTTTTTATTTTCAAAGCCCTTCAAACCAACACGCTCTAAAGCATCACTAATTGATGATTGATTGTTTTGGATGTTCAAACATAAATCAAGATTTTCTTTAACTGTCAAGTATTCAAATAAAGAATTCTTTTGGAATACAAAGGCACTAGTGAAATTACGATAATCAGCAATCTCTGTATAATTAGCTTTTGCGATATCTAAACCATCACATAAAATTTGACCTTCAAAGTCTAAATCCATTGCACCTAAGATATTGATTAAAGTAGTCTTACCACAACCACTCTTACCGCAAATGATATTTAAACCAACTTCACCAAAGCTCAAATTTAAATCGCTAATAACCTCTTTACCACGAGTATATTTTTTCTTTAAATTCTTAATTTCAATCATAATTTCCTCCTATAGATCCTTAATAATCTCAATAGGACTCTTTCTTACTATTCTTAATACCATCACAAATAAGCTAAATAGCATAATAGCATAAACAATAGCATCCCATCCAAGAATACTTTCTAAGCCTATGTAGAAGAAATAATATTCCTTAATTTCTTGCTCAGTTGTATAAATAAGGCCATTAACAACAAGTGGATATACAAACTTGATAAGTAAGAATGAACCAACAAAAGCTAAAATTGTGTAAAGCACAATTTCAAAGATATATGGTTTCACAATATCCTTCTTTGTAATACCAAATGAATATTTAATACCAATCTTCTTCTTTTCCGCATTCATAGTCATTGAGTTCATAATGAACGCAAATACAGTCATAATCAGTAACATTGTGATAATGAATTCAATCATAACATATTTAGAACTATCAGCTCTATTCCATGTAGCTCTCGCAAAAGTAAATGACTGATTAACAACATTTTCATTTAATAAAATCTTCTTATAATTTGGATCAGTTCTTCTAATTAAGAATTTACACATTTGTTGCTTATCACGATATTTTTCAAATAATTGTTTACCAACAATTAATTCATATTCAGTCTTATTTTCTAAATTAGTAGTCATTGAATCATACATTGCGGTAGCACGTAAACTAAATGTATATTTAGCACGTGTTGAACATACGAAAGATATAGAATATGATGCAATAATTGGATCACTATAGCTCATTTCTAATAAATCAGTCCATAGTGCCTTAGATACCATACCATTCTTCTTATTAGTCCAGTTTGCAGTAGATGTTAAAGAAGCAGGTTCTGTAGTCAATTTTCTCATCAAAACACGACTATATTTAGTTTCTGCTGGTATTTTAGTAACAATTGTATATTTTACATCTTCTTCAAAGAAAGTCATATTATCCCACCAATATGTTTGACCAAGAGATGAAACATAGAAGGCATTATAATATTCTAAGTTTTCTTGGAAAGCCATACTAGTAAATAAATCACTTGTATCATAATTGATATATTTTTCATAAGATGTATCAACAATACCACAAATAGTGAAATTAACACCATTTAATCTAATAGTATCACCAATACCTAATATTTCACCATCATTATAAAAAGCGTAACAATCAACATAATAATCTGTAATCGCAATTTGCGCAACATCAGGATACTTTGAATTAGGGCTTACACCATCAATATATTCAAATGAGCCATCATCCACAATCAAATTAGTGACTTCAGTCTTATAGAAATTATCTTCTTCAATACTATCATCTTTATTAGTATAATAATTAATACCATATACTTCAATTAAATTACTATCATAATATTTTTCAAATAAATCAATATAATGATCAACATTATAATTGACAGTATAACCTGAATATGTATCTGCAAGCTTAATAAATTCAGAACCATATTCATCTTGATATGTTGTATAACTCTTTTCAATATTGAAGAATACATATCCACATAAGATATTACCAATAAATGATATTAAAATCATTAAAATTAAAATTGTTAGAGAACGTCCAATATTTGAAAAGATGAAATTCTTTGTAAAGCTTAATTGTTTTTTAAAGCCAATCTTAGGTTGAATAAAGTCAGTACTTCTATTAACAGGAAGTTCAGTATTGATACTTTCATCTTGTACCTTATTTTCTAAGATTCTACCATCTTCAATTTCAATGATTTGATCGCCATATTCATGAGCAGCATCATCATCATGAGTGATAACTACTACTAATCTATCCTTACTAATTTCTTTTAGTAAATCCATTACAATCTTAGTATTTTTACTATCTAGGTTACCAGTAGGTTCATCGGCCAATATTACAGCACTATCTTTCACAAGTGCACGGGCAATCGCAACACGTTGCATTTGACCAGAAGATATTTCATTAACACTAGAATATTTGATATCTTCAATATCAACCTTCTTTAAAATATCATCAATAACACTAAAATCTTTAATACCTAACAATTCTAAAGGAAGCTTAATGTTATCATATACATTCATATCATCAATTAGGTTATAATCCTGGAATATTAAACCTACATATGAATTACGATATCCAAATAATTCCTTCTTATTCTGCGCAAAAAGACTCTTACCATCGATGATTACCTCACCTTCAGTAGGAGTGTCTACGCCTGATAACATGTTCATTAAAGTAGATTTACCAGAACCACTAACACCAACTATAAAGACAAGCCCATGTTTTGGGAAAACTAAATCCATGTTATTTAAAGCATGAACGAGCTCATATTCAGTTCGATAAACCTTGCTTAAGTTTCTAACTTCCATACATAATCCTTCCGTTTTTTCAAACAATTTTAAAAATCTTGTATATTATACCATCTAGTGCTTAAAATTACAATAAATTTTATTGACAAATATATACAAATAAAAAAGGCTAAAAATAGCCTTTTTTATTTTTTTTATTAATTATCTTTTGGATGAATTGTGGTAGTATAAGTACGACTAAAAGTATAGTCATTATATGAAGCATTAACTGTATATGAAACAACAGTGTCTTCACTAACATATTTTAATAATTCACCATCATCAGATAAGATATCAGGATTATTTGATTTATAAGTTACCTTTAAATCACTTAAATTATTAATGATAAATAATTCAATCTCAACCATTTCATAGAAATATTCTAAACTGAATTGTGATTTTTGACCATATTCAGAAGTTCTAATCATTGATTGTGGACAATACTTACCACTGAAATTACGATGTTGCATAATACGATCTTGGCCTAAACCATAGATATGTAATAAGTGAGCAACAAGGTTCGCAAATCTCTTTTGAACCTTAGAATATTCAACACCATTATGAACACATGATTCAATACCTATACTATTATAATTTCCACCACCATTAGATATCTTCTTATATGTAGAATTATAATAATAATTATTGATATAATAATTACCATTTTTACCAAGTGTTGTAAATAAGCCAGCTGGAGTAATATCAGTTGCAATCTTACCATTTTCATCATAAGGTGCAAAGCATCTTGAACCAACACCATTAATAATGAATTGACCAGTCTTTTCATCAACAACTATTTCTGGATTTTCAACTGTGTATTTAACACCAGTATCACGAAGTTGATATGTTCTTCCACCATCACCAGCATGATATGCAACTTCATTTAGTGGAATATGTTGAATAATTTGGGTATCATCAACAGTGAAATGCCAACTTACTTGTCTTGAACTAGTAGTTACCTCATTAGCCCACTCTTCAGCATTAAATTTATTATCACCAGTATCATGACATGTTACAAATTCAGTAGATGTTTTAATTTCAAGCGGACGTTTAACGGTCAAACTTCTTGGTACCATCATTACCTTAAAATCACTTTCTTTCACATTAGTGTTATAAGATTGACTACCATATTTATAACTTGAACCAGTATCAGTTAATACTAACTTAGATTCATCTAAATCAATAGTATAAAAATTCAACATACCAAAGTCTTCATTAGCATGGCCACCTTGTACAATATATGTATAGAAATAAGATTGGAAGTATTCATCCTTATGCATCTTATCCATAATATATTCAATGGCATCAGCCTTAGATAATGTCTTCATTTTTAATTCCTTAGTAACAGAATAATCATTTAAAGATATCACAATATTAAAAGTGATTTCTTTATCACATACCCAATTAGTAAATTTACCACTATCATCGACAACTAATTTATCATTAGATTCCCATACCATATCAACTCGACCCTTATCATCAGTCTTAGGAAAATCTAAATCACCCTTAATTGTAGTTGTGCCCTTCCAATTATCTTCTAACCAATTAGCAGCAGCATCTACATATTCTTTATCGTGATTACCTTCAATTACAACTTCTTTTTGTGTTTTAATGTTAAAACCATTTACTTCAATATTAGCACTTATTGTAATTTTAGTATCTTCACTATCAGTATATTTATAATCACCATCACTAGATAAGATATCTTCATTACTAGATTGATATGTAATTGTACCCTTTATTTTTCTTTCTTTAAAGATTTCATCTTCCACATATTTAAATTCAACATCTTTATATATTGAATCTGGAATATATAATTCATTAAATCTCTTTATAAAATCAGCTTCACTGATTTCACCATCTACATTAATAGAATAATTAAGTTCTTCCACATTTTGGCCATTTACAAAAACAGCACATTTGATATTTGCGACAGTATCAAATAAACTATCTAAATACATTAACTTACCTTTTCTACTAACACTTACAACATTAGTATTTAATGATTCCCATTCTAGATATGCATCTGAACCATCACTGAATGAATAATCTTGTGGTAAATCAAAGCTTTTTGTCATCTTTTCTGGAATGATTGTTTCCATATAATCATTCAATTCTTTTGCATATAAAGATTCCTCTTTATCATTATCTTTACCTTTACATCCGCCCAAAGTAAAAACTAATAATAATACGAATAATACTTTAATAAATTTTTTCATTTATATCTTATTCCCCTTTTTTCCATCAGATATTATAACATAAATCACACATTTTATCAAGTGAAAAAGATGTCTTAGTAAAGACATCTAATTCATTATTTCCTATCTATACTAGATACCATATTCAGCATATCTGGCAAACAACAAAATTTTATTGTAATTTTAAGCACCGTATAGTAGATACCATATTCAGCATATCTAGCAAACAGTATCATCATGATGTTTGATTACTATATAGTATAGTAGATACCATATTCAGCATATCTAGCAAACCACCTTAAAGTGTACTTCAAAATCTCGCAAGTATAGTAGATATCATATTCAGCATATCTAGCAAACACTATATGCGACTTCATCTTCAAACAGGTTGTATAGTAGATACCATATTCAGCATATCTAGCAAACTTCTAATACATGTATTCCCTCGTCATCTAAGTATAGTAGATACCATATTCAGCATATCTAGCAAACGCTGTTCTCTATTATCCTTGTAAAGAAGAGTATAGTAGATACCATATTCAGCATATCTAGCAAACACATATGTAGGTGATGAAACATTTGATAGTGTATAGTAGATACCATATTCAGCATATCTAGCAAACACAATAGATTCTCCATTGATGGTTTGTCTAAGTATAGTAGATACCATATTCAGCATATCTAGCAAACTACATATATTTTATTCATAATAACCTCCTAGTATAGTAGATACCATATTCAGCATATCTAGCAAACTACGAACTAATGAAGTTAGCCAACGAGTTGTATAGTAGATACCATATTCAGCATATCTAGCAAACCCTTAATAAATGTTCGACTACAACTGTAAGTATAGTAGATACCATATTCAGCATATCTAGCAAACAATGTTGTTGTTGTGTTTGGTGCTATCGCTGTATAGTAGATACCATATTCAGCATATCTAGCAAACAGATAATCTTGTTCTTTTCATTTTCTTCAGTATAGTAGATACCATATTCAGCATATCTAGCAAACTAAGATAATCTTGTTCTTTTCATTTTCTTCGTATAGTAGATACCATATTCAGCATATCTAGCAAACTCGAAAAGTGTTGACAAGATATTCTACTTGTATAGTAGATACCATATTCAGCATATCTAGCAAACTTACGATCATTCTTGCTCTTTCATCGATTGTATAGTAGATACCATATTCAGCATATCTAGCAAACAGCCTTTGTTCTAATACGAATTAAACGTCGTATAGTAGATACCATATTCAGCATATCTAGCAAACACTTGCTCCATCTGACAATTCAACTCCTTTGTATAGTAGATACCATATTCAGCATATCTAGCAAACTTAGTTAGATTTGCAACAAGTTCAAAAAGGTATAGTAGATACCATATTCAGCATATCTAGCAAACTAGTATTTGATTCTTTAAATTGTTCACGCGTATAGTAGATACCATATTCAGCATATCTAGCAAACGAATAAAGAATGGTGATAGATGGACTTCTTGTATAGTAGATACCATATTCAGCATATCTAGCAAACTTTTTGAGCTGTGACATATTCAATGATTACGTATAGTAGATACCATATTCAGCATATCTAGCAAACGATTAAGGCTTGTAGCTCTCTTTGATGAGCGTATAGTAGATACCATATTCAGCATATCTAGCAAACCTCAAATTTTGCTAAATATGCTAAATATTATATCAAAATATACTCATTCTTGTCTTTTATAATTTCTACATTCTTTTGTTTGTTAGGTTTGATATCTACTAATACTATTTGTTTCATTTCCAATTCTTTATTTAGCTGAATTATTTCATTTTCATCTAAATAATCGGTTAAATTGTTGCTTAGGACAATATTGCATCTACTAATTTCTGAAATAGTAACAATATAATTTACTAATCTTTTAAAATAATCACTTTCTTCTTCTTTAAATCCTAATTGGAATAGATTGAAAAATTTATTATAATCATACTCGGTATTGTATGTTAAACTATAATTGTTTGAATCTATTAAAAAATCCAAGAATTCAATTGATTTTTCTTGTATTATACCATACATTTGTCTTTTTTCATCATTGATGCTAGATTGTAAAATTTTATATAAAACTGAAATATTTTTCTTCTCATTAAGATTAAAATCAATTGGATTTAAAATCTCTATCACATTCTTAGAATAGTCAAGTTCCTTGCCGTCTTCACTGAAAACAATACTTTCTTTCACGTTTAATAGCAATGTTCTATACTCAACTGGGCTTTCAATTACAAATACATTTATTGTTTTTTCCAATGCGGTAAAATGGTTCAACGATTTAATATTGACAAATTTCATTATAGAATTACCACCCTATTATCATCGTTTAAAACATTTGTGATATTTGTCCCGCTAATAACATTTATTTGTGCGAATTGCTTTTCTGTTATATTCAAAACCATAATACTCCCATTGTTAGGGGCAAATCCTCTAATTTTATTAATTGTTGCATCAACTGCCTGATGATCAATAGATAATTTTATATAGACTGATTCTTGTAACATATAGAATCCACATTTTTTAATGTTTTTAATGAAATGTCTATAATTTTTTAAGTCCTTATTTGTTAGTGTTGGCAAGTCAAAAAATAAAATCGATCTCATATATCTATAACTCATATTCTATAAATTTGATATTTTCAATATCATTATCCTTAATACATGATACAGCATTCATAATATATAAATGAATTGCATTATCTAATAATATTTTTTGATTATTGAAAATTACTTCTGAAGCCAACATATCAATAAATATAGTTTTATAATTGTCTTCATTAACCATTTTTTTAATTACATAACTATCTATTAAAGGACGAATTGGTTCCATTAAATCACAAGAAAAATTAAATGGATTTGATTCACCAATATGATGTATTCCTAATTCAGTTAAATACCCTAAAAACTTAATCTCTCTATTTATGCTTGACAAAATAATTGAATAACCATAATTTAAATATTTATTAGTAACATTATCACTATCCCTACTAAAACCCTTGCCAAAAATTGCGTTAAAATATACTTTAGCACTATGTCCCTCTCTATTACTAGAATCCCCTTCTAAAACATTATTTTTATATTCTTCTAGCATTTCATATTCATCAATGCAATTAATAATCTTTAGATTACGTGCTTGATTATATATTTTTTCTTCTACAATGCGCTTCCAAAAATTTCCTTTATTTTCAATAAATTTAATTTGGTCCTTTATCTTTCTATATGAATAATAATTATTTTGATAAGGAACAAGTTCGCATTCTGGGTTATGTCTTTCATCACAAAATATTAATTTAATCTTATTTTTAGATAACATTGAGATTAAACTTGTTGTTATGCTTACTTGCGTTGAATTAATGATCACAAGTTTAATCTCATCTATTAATATTCGTGTTTCATCTAATCTCTTCTTACAAATCAAATAGTTTAATGAATATTCAAGTTTGCACCTTTCATTAACTATTACGTTTCTAAAACTCATCAGGGACCTCAAAAATCACATTTTTATAATATCCTGTAACTGATTCTTCGAATAATATCATATTTGGTTTTAACACTTTATTAATTGTTAGCGTACCAGTACTTTTTGGTAGATTTATCATTCGCAAATCTGAAGTCGATCTTTCGTTAGTTTTTAAAATCTTTAAAATTTCTGTTAAAGTCTTAATTTTTTCTTTAAAAGAAAGTGAATACAATAGATGAATATTTTTTCCAATTGTTTTAATAATTGAAAAAGCGTAAATATCCTTTTTATATTTCTCATCTAGATCAGATATTAAAGCATCAAGTTCGTCATTTGTTAGGACAATAGGATTATCTCCATTCGCTAAAATTGCTTTTTCTTCGTCAGTTTCAGCCAATAAACCGTATTTCAACATATCGTTATATTTACTGATTTTACGAATTGTTAGTAATTTGTCTTTACCAAAATTTCGATCAATTAAATTCTTAATCAAGTATGAATCATTAGTTTTTCCTGTCACACAATATTTTAGTTTTCCTTGCTTTATAATTACATTAGTATGAATCTTATCCTTAATTATCTCATAAGACACATTCTTATTGTTCCCTATAGTCATTCTCAAATAATCCGGCATATTATTTTCATAAGCTTTTGGAATTGATTCTAATATATATGATACCTTATTTTTATCATTAGTTAATTTTATTATGCAGTATTTGCATGATGAATGAGACAAGAAACCACCATATTTATTGTAATCTTTTCTAGGATCAGATGTTTTTATTGGAATATTTGCTTCGCCTGCAGGATAAATAGTAACTTTTTTAAATAATTCGTTTGGATTATATACTCTTGTAGTTTCATTTATGTCATATCTTTCATAAATATTATGTTTAACAATCTTTAAAGTTTCATCCTTTTTCCAAATTGTTTTTAAAGAACCGTGCAACTTAATTTGGCGATCTTTTTCAAATAACTTGTCAATATTCATTGTTAAATGATTGCTTTTCATATATTCTATATCACTATATGATTTAAAACCTATACTATTGAAATAATCATTTATAACTCTTCCAACAACAACGTTCAAATAAGCATCATGTGCGTGATGATAATTGTTAGCATCTCTTGACTTAATTATGTCGAACATTTTTCTAAAAGCACTTATATTTTCACCTTTTGAGTAAATAATATCTTTTTGATCTACGCCTTTATATTGCTTTAATAAATCAATTAAACTCTTAACTGCTTGATTAGTTACAACAAGTTGTCTATTAACAAATCCATCTAATTCGTTTTTACTCATTTCTTTTTGAGTAAGTCTTCTATATTTTTCTTTTGTTATCAAATTTGCATTCAAAAGTATTTTATAAAAAGCTTCTCTAGAATTATAATTAGCTAGCTCTGGATTATTAATATCAAATAAAAATTGATCTCTTTTAATGTTTTGATTAAAGTTTCTTGAAGTTAATACTCTATTGCTAAAAGAATCGTCTTTTATTAATGATTGTGGATAAATATGATCAATATCATATTTTGCATTTGCGATTGCATCGTCAAGTGAGATATCCCTTAAAGTATACATATCTTTTCCCAATTGAGTAAAATATAAATATAATGTGTCATCCCTAAGTCTATCTTCTTTAATTGATTCTAACTTATTACTCAATTTGTTTATATTGATGTTAAATTTACTAAATTCAATACTTTGTTTTTTACATTCATTTAATAAATCCTTGACCTTATTATATCTTGAGACTGTTTCTTTCTTTTTAGCGCTATTCGTTCTCGTACATTCAACATAGTATTTATCGATTTTTTGTCCTAAAATATTTTCTACTTCTTCAATGATTTTATATGCTTGAATAAGAGGACGTTTCATAAGAGGAGATACATAAATATTTTCATCAATAAAATCTCTAAAGTCAACATAATTTTGATTTTTTGGGATATCATTATTATACTTATCAATTGCATCCATAAAACCATATTGATTTGAATATAATATTTCTTGAAGATTCATATTAGATTTTCGCATGATATCTATAATTGGACCGAAACGTTCCCCTGTTTTTTCGTTTGTAGTAACAAATTCTGCTAATAAGTGCTTACTTAATGAAGAATAACCTTTGTAGTTTAATCTTAAAATTTTTTCAATTTTATTATTATCTAAGTTATATACTTCCTTTAATCTTCGTTCTAACACTTTCTTATCTTCAAAGATAGTGATGTCTTTTATGATCTCTTCTATCAAATCAACTTTATTTTCAAAATCATTTTTAAAAATTTCTTTGAAATCAATATATGATACCATACTACATGTTAATGAATTTAACTTTGTTTCTAATTCAAAATTATCTCCATACTTTAATCTTATCGCCTTTCGAATATCTTGTAACTTTGGCGTTTTTATTTTTTTGAATACATTATCTAATATGTACTCTTTTATTTCTAAATCAATTTCCTTACCATTTATTCGAAGTTTATTTAAAACTTGTAGGCAATCAAATTCAGAGAATAGTAAAGAATACTTAGGAAGGCAGTAGTCATTGCTTCCTTTAAGATATGAACACTTATTTTGCATCCTTTGAATAAATGCTTTCGCAGTTTCATCTATATCAATTACATCTTTATAATTCCATGGATAAATCTTTTGATTGCTTCTTTTAACCCAACTAAATTTCGATTTATTATTTAATGGCCCTATATAATATGGTAAGTGATATTCAAAAATTGAGATAATTCTATCTATAGCACTTAGACCATTTTCTTTTTCATTAAGGAAAGAATAATATTTTGATTGTTTTTCTAATATTATTTTTAATTCGATTAAATTCAATTGCATAGGCAATGCAGAGTTATGACTAGAATTTTGTCTTTCCAAAAAATCTGAATTATTAATTAAGTTTAATAACTCATCAGCTTCTTTCTTATTATCATCATTTACGTATTTATTAATTATACCTTTAATAAATGTGTAAAAATCATCTTGAGTGCAATGGCCAAATCTCTTAATTTTACTATTTTTGCTACTAGCTCCAATATATTTTGGATAATTATAAATTTTATCACCAATTTCTCTAAATACATGTTTATATTCTTGTGGACAATTTTTATGAATAAATTCTTTTAATTGCTTCAATTGTTTTTTATGCCTATCATATTGCATTACAAAAGCGTCACTCAAATATTGATTGTCACCTAATAATTCATATAAATAGTAGTAATCATATATTTCTTTTAATAAAATAGCTAGTTCAAATCCATCAGCAAGTTCACTAATATTATTTTTTGCATTGCTTATTTTTTCGTCTAAATCTTCACTATCTAAAGACATTTCTGCCTTTTCATATTTCTCATCTTTTATTAGAGATAATTTACTACAATCAATTTTACTTCCTGATAATAAAGGAATAATAAATTCATTAGCAAACGAATTCTTGGGAACATTAAAAAGGCTTAATAATTTTTCCTTAGTCTCCTTTATTCCTACTTTAGCAAGAAAGATAGATTTTAATTTTTCAAAAAATTCATCTTGTTCAATATCTATTATTTCAAAAAAATCTTCATCATCTTCAAATAAATTAGCATATTCTTCTAATTTATTATTGATATATATAAAATTATCTTTTATTTTTTTTATATCATTCTTATTAAAACTCTCTCCCTCATTTAAGAAGTGTCCTCTATATTTTATAATATGATGACATGCAAGATATAATTCTCTAATATCTGATTTTTCATCTGTATTTAATAAATGGCTTCTCAAATGATATATGGTTGGATATTTTTCAAAATATGTTTTATCAGAATAGTCATCATCAAAATAAGTATAATGATTATTATACTTTTTGTCTTCTATTTTGAAGAAAGAATCATCTAATCGTTGAAAGAAATTAATATCTATTTTTTTAATTTCATTCTCAAATTCACTTTTTAATAATTCTATTCGCTGTTTACGACGTATTAATCTTCTACGTTGGCTTCTAAAAGAACGCCTTGACTTTGCATCTTTTGCTTCATCAAACATTCTTACTCCCCACATAGAAAATTTGTTTTTCTTTACTATTTGATTGTTTTCATCAACAACTGCCCATCCGACAGAATTTGTGCCTATGTCTAAACCTAGTGAAATATTTTTCATAAATTCCTCCAATTTCCCTTGACATGTCATTTTAATTTTGATAAAATAATAGTGTATTCAGCATATCGAGTGCAAATAAAGCTTTTTATGCTATACTATTTTGGTCCGGTTGCGGACCTTTTTTTCAAAATACAACTAAATATTATCATTTTTTTTAATGATTTACAATATCTATTATATTTTAAAACAAACAATGTGTCAAAAATGACACATTGTTTTTATTTTTTCATAAAAAGAGAGCTCACCTTTATTACCCATACCCACATACCAAGGAAGTTTAAGGCTGCTTCAGTTACGACCTGACCTGGTTCGCCACTTGTTATTGGATATAGGTAATAAAAATGAGTTCTCTTATATGATAATTATATCACAAATATTGAAATTATGCAAGTTTACATACATCGATTATGTAATTGAGCACATCTTCAATATCTTTTACACAATGAATTACAATATATGAATCATCATTAAATTCTATTTTTAATCTTTTGGGATTCCAAAGACTCACAATATATGCATTTTTGATTTCACTTAGATATCTATTACTATCAACATTTACATTATTTCCACCCTTGTTCATACAAACATTGAAATATATTTTAGTGCTAGATATCGCCATTTCATCACTACCATAAAATCTTGCATAGTCTTTATATAATTTAGATGCTGTAATTAAAACTAACAATAAATAGAATACAAGCACAAATGCGAAATATGCATACACATTAAAAGCTTTAAATAAAAAATAAAGAGAAGCAATAAATGAACAAGGAATTAAACTAATAATTGCAGCTTGCATATAAAATTTATTTTTCTTTATTTCATTATATGCTTTAAAAAGAATATTCTCATTTTCAGGAATAATCATTCTTCATTCCCCTCATTAATATCTTCTTGAATATTTTCAACTTCTTCTACATTTTCTACTTGTTCTACTTTTTCTTCTTTCACAGTCTTTTTAGTACTTGTTTTTTTGCTAGTAGACTTTTTAGTTGAAGTTTTCTTCTTACTTGTAGATTTCTTTTTAGTGCTCTTTTTCTTTTTTTCTTTGCCTTCATCCTCTTTAGGATCCTTAAAATCTACTACACCTTCGTAATCATTTTGCAGGCTTTTTAGAATATTAGCACTTTTAGCAAAATAATTGATATCATTTAAGAACTCTTCTAATGTGATAGCTTCCCATTTAGCATATAAATGAACATCATTTTTCGGCATTTTTTCTAAATTATATTCTAATTTAAATTCACTATCTAAATACCAAGCACCAAATTTATAGCCTTCTTTTTCAAGAATTGGTAATGTTGGCATATCTTTTTTATATTTCATTTCAATTGGTGCTAATTCTTGGTCTGAATTAGTGTGAAAATATATAAAATATTTTTTAAAAAACATATATCCTCCTAATATTTAACTTCTCTTAACTCCTTAAAGAAATTTTTCATTAGTTCTTCAATTTCTTCTTTCATTAAGCCTTTTTCCACATCAACATTATGGTTTTGTTTGTGCTTGAAATAATCAAGGGCTTCGTTAAAACAACCAAAGCGGTCCATTTCAATACCATAATATACTTTTTTAATTCTCGATTGAACAATAGCACCACTACACATTAAACATGGCTCTAAGGTAACATACATCACGCAATTATCTAAAATCCATGTATTTAATTTCTTAGATGCTTTTTTTATCGCAATTATTTCCGCATGATACAAACTACATTTTAAATTGTGTCGTAAATTATGTCCACGCGCAATAATTTTATCATCACATACAATTACACAACCAACAGGCACTTCATTTTTTTGATATGCTTTTACGGCTTCCTTGTATGCCTCTTTCATATAATATAAATCTTTATTCATTATCGTCCTTACCTAAAACAACATGACAATGTCTGCACCTTGCTTCATATTGTTCAGAAGCGCCAATGAGAATAATCGGATCATTGTAATTTGCGGGTTTACCATTAATTAATCTTTGGGTACGTGATGCTAAATTACCACAAACCTGACATATTGCGTGAAGCTTAGTAACATCTTCAGCACGAGCAAGAAGCTCAGCCATTACCGTAAATGGTTCACCTCTAAAATCACTATCTAAACCAGCAACAATTACTCTAACACCATTATTTGCTAATTCATTAATCGCATCAACAATTCCCATATCAAAGAATTGTACCTCATCAATAGCTACACAATAAGGTAATTTATCCCCTAACTTTTCTAAAAGTTCTTTAGAATCACTTACAGATATCGCATTACGTCTAGAATCATTATGGCTAACGACTTCAACCTCACTATATCGATTATCAATTTTAGGTTTAAATACGATATAATCTTTCTTTGCATATTCAATTCTTCTAAGTCTTCTAATTAATTCTTCAGTCTTACCTGCAAACATACTACCACAGATAACTTCTAACCAACCTTCTTTCAATTGAATATCCATATTTTCACCTCATTTTATGTACACTTATTATACTAAATTTTCCCATTTTTTGAAAGTCTTTTTCAAAATATTTTATCATTTTTTTAATTTTCAATAAACCCTTGACAAATCGCCTCATTTTTAGTATAATAATACAGTAAAAATAACTTTCTATGGTATTTAAGATACTATGGCGGAAGGAGTAGACTATGAAACAAAACATTCATCCAAAATATTACAAGACAACTGTTACTTGTACTACTTGTGGCGCAACATTTGAAACAGGATCTACATTAAAAGAAATCCGTGTTGATACATGTTCAAATTGTCATCCATTCTATACTGGACAACAAAAATTCGCACAAGCTACTGGACGTGTTGAAAGATTCAATAAACGTTTAGAAAAAAAGGAAAAGTAATATAAAAATAGTACCTATGCAATAGGTACTTTTTTTATTTCTTTAATTTCATATTCTTCCAAATATCAGCTTTAGGTATCAAACTAAAAGTCATATATTCTTTTGTAACTGGATGCACAAATCCAATTTTGTATGAGCATAAACCTAAATCATCACATTTATTTTTAGCACCATATTTTAAATCACCATAAATAGGATGACCAATAGACGCAAAAGATAATCTAATTTGGTTATATCTACCACTTTCTAAATTAACAAGCACATAGGTATTAATACCATCATTATTAATAAGCTTATAATCTAAATGTGACATCTTACCATTTTTATCAATGATAGCTCTATTATCTTGTTTAGATATCTTTATATCAATACAACCATCTTTATCTAAAATACCCTCTACATATGCAAGGTATTTTTTTTCAAATTCATGTTCCATGATGCTTTTAGAAAGTCTACTTGCCGCCTTAGATGTTTTTGCAAGCACCATAATACCATTAACACGTCTATCAAGTCGATGTACAAGTCCCAAATACACATTACCTGCTTTATTATATTTTCTTTTTAGATATTCTTTTACTATCTCATTTATAGAAAAATCATCAGTTTCATCTTTTTGGCTCAATACATCTTTTTCTTTATTTACCACAATTATATGATTATCTTCATATAATACTTCTAAATTACTAACATAATATTCAAAATCTTTCATTAGTACTCATCCACTGCCTTATTAATAGAATCATATATCTTATCAATATCATTATTTTTAATGATATTCCATTTATTATTTTTCTTAATATATATGTTCATTAAATCATCATTAAATTCAATCAATAAAAAAGCATTCAATCTTTTAAATACCATTTTATTCTTATATCCATATAAGCTAATCTCTTCTGATATATCTAAAACATAATCGATGATTTTCATGCATATATTTTTATATTTAGAATCGATATTAGCATCAAATGAATTTAAATTCATTTTTCTACTGATATTTGATTTATTTAAAATCGCATTATTCTTATATTTATTTAATGTGTATAATTCAATATCATATGGAAGATGGCTAATTGCGTTATAATCATTCTTATTTAAATTACTAGCGATTATTATTAGATATGGATCGAAGATAACATCCTTAATAAAATCATTAATCATATCACTAACAATAATCTTGAATTCACTTAAATGATTTTTAATATAATCAATATGATTCAAACCCTCTTTTATTAAAGCAGCATCTCTATCATATCTAAATTCTATTAAAGCTAATCTTTTATTATCATCTAAACATAGATATTCAATATAATCATTATTATTATCATTAATAAAATATTTCTCTTTTAATATAACAAGACCCATCATTTTAGAAATCTTTTCTTTAAATAAAACTCTATATAATGATTGATCAATTCTATCTTCTTTTTCAATTTTTTCTTTATTTAAATTCAATAATTTAATATCCATATAATTCACCTAATTAAAATTATACACTATAATTTGAAATATGTAAAATAAAAGTAGTATTAAAATTATTAATACTACTATTATTTTTATTCTTCTTTGTTTTCTTCTTCTTGATTATTAACTTCTGCATTATCAACTTCTGTATTAGTATCATTTACTTGATAATCTTCTTCATTTACAGCTTCAGCTTCTTCTTCATTATCTAAGTCTTCTTGATGAACGTAAGTAATAGGTTTAGTAACTAATTCTTTATCAATTCGCTTAAAAGGTTTAGCTTTAGCTTTTTCCATAATGATATTAACTAAAGTATCATAATCACCTTCTACGATCTTATTAGGATCCTTTTCAATAATGATAGGTTGTTTTTGAACATATAAGAAGAAATATTGAGGTATTTCCACAATATCAGTAACATATGCCCAATCATAAGGGAATGGTTCGCCTTTTTTATCCTTAGAATCGATTTGAAGTGTTACTTCTCTTTCAGTAACAGTAACTGATAATTCAACAACTTTTGGATTCTTATAGAAATGCATTGTGATATTCTTATCAATAACCTTTTCGAAACAAATTGATTGATAGATAAAATATACACCAAATAATGCGAAAATTCCAGTTAATACTAATCTCATTGGTTCAATTGTATCTTGAGTGAAAGCAACATATGCAGTATAGCCCGCAAATCCAAATGATAAAAGTCCCATAATGATATACACAATTCTAAAATGTTTACGATACATCATATTGTACATATTGAAATATTTCATAGTACGATAATCATATCTTGTTTTTGTTTTTACAACAGGACCATTATATTCTTCAACTGTCTCTTCTTGAACTGTATCACTTGTTTGTGCATCTTCAGCTTCTACAGCTTCAACTTCTTCTTTTTCTTCATTTAATTCTTCAAGCACTTCATTTTCTAAATTTTCGCTTGTTTTTTCTAAATCTTTTTCGTCAGCCATTTTAATCTCCTTTTTAACGCTATCAATATTATAACATAATTATTATTAAATTAAAATAAAAATGTTTTAAAAAAGTTAAAATAGGTTTATAATATATGTGTAAAAGAGGTGAAACTATGTCAAAAAAAGTATTTATTAGCGCTGATATTGAAGGTGTCAACAACGTATTAACCTGGGATGAAACAGAACTTGATAAACCAGAATACCCAAGATATCGTAAACTAATGACTCAAGAAGTAAAAGCAGCATGTGAAGCTGCCCATAATTTAGGCTATGAAGTATTTGTGAAAGATGCACACGATAGTGCAAGAAATCTGCTTGTAGAAGACCTACCTGAATATGTTACATTACATCGTGGCTGGCAAGGATGTCCTGCATCAATGATGGCAGGTTTAGATGAATCATTTAGTGCTGTTATTTATATTGGCTACCATAGTGCAGCTAATACTAATGGCAATCCTTTATCACACACAATGACAACAAGAGTAAATCATATCAAAATCAATGGTAAAATTGCATCAGAATTCCTAATGAATTCATATTATGCATCATACAAAAAAGTACCAATTGCGTTTTTAAGTGGTGATGAAGCACTCACAAAAGCTGTAAAAGAAGAAAATGACAATATCGAAGTTGTTGCTACTAAAAAAGGCCTTGGAAACGCAATAATGTCAAAGCATCCGGATAAGGTATATAAAGAAATATATGATGGAGTTACAAAGGCCTTATCAAAGGATTTAAAAAATAATCTATTAATGCTACCACAAAGCTTTGATATCGATATTGAATTTAAAAACCATCAAGAAGCATATTCTAAATCATTCTTCCCTGGATGCAAATATGTAAATCCAAATCGTTTACTATTTAGTTCAAATGATTATTATGAATGTGCAGTAATGTTTAAATTTGTGGTATAAAAAAAGAACTCGAAAGAGTTCTTTTTTTTCATACTATTTTAAACCTCTCATTAATGCCATTGCATCAATAGCTTTTTCTTTATCAGCATTAGAAATTTTAGCAACTTTTCCTTTGTACTTAACTTCTAAACTAGCCTCAATAGTACCTTGTGCGTCTTCTTCCTTGATTTCAGCTTTAACTGATGCACCAGCAAATGATACATCGGCAACATTAATTGTAACATCAGCTGTCAATTTAGATTCAGAATTTACAAAAGCTTTTTTAGAAAAATCTGCAGAATATGTAACTTTTCCACCTTTGACTTTAGAAATTGTTAATCCATATTCTTTAACTAATGCTTCAATTTCAGCTTTAAGTTCACCTAATTCAGCGCCATTTTCCTCAAGAAGTTGTTTAAAACTCTTACTGTTTTTGCCTTCTAATACAGATTCAATTTCAGCTTTTTGTTCTGCAGTTAATGCTTCTGCAGCAACTAATGTAGATAAATCTAATTTAAGAATCTTTTCATTAACTAATTGAATGATTCCACCAGTAGATGCATCTTCTGAAGCAATGAAATTAGCAAGCTTAGCGTCTAAATTAATTTTTGCATAAGCAACGCCTTCTTCTAAGAATAATTCAATTGTAGATTTAGCGAATTTTTGCTCTTCACCGTTTTCACCAGGAATAGTTCCACTTAATTCAACTTTAGCGTTGAAAGCAAATGCTTTAAGAACATCTAAAGTAGTTTCTAATTTAGCATCCTTATCAAATGATTCGTTTAATTCAATAGAACCTTTTACATCAATTTTTTGATCTTTCCCAGTTTCATCTTTTCCACTCACATTAGCTTTGAAAGTTAGTTTTGCAGAAGTAGTACTAACTTCTTTGACTGGTGTTTCTGATAATGCAACGGCATATAAAGAATCAACAACTTCTGCTTCGTCTGTTGTTTTTTCAATCTTCAATTCCTTTTCTTCACCTGTAGTCGGATCCTTGTAAGTAACTTTTGAATTTTGACATCCACATAATCCAAATATGCAAAGTCCAATAATAAAAATAAGAGATAATAATTTTTTCATTTAACTTCCTCCTTTATCTCATATATATTTCAACAATACAATTCTTTTTATTCTGTCTTATCTAAAGAAATAATACCAGTTTTTGTTAAAACCTTATGTTTTCTAAAATATTCTAATTCTTCTTCACTTATCAATTTCTTTTCTAATAAAACATCAACAACCTTCATATTATTACTAGCTGCAATATGATTTATTTCTTGACATAAATTAGAACCAAGCTTAGGTTCTAAAATAGTTAAAATATAATCATCAAAATCACTCATGTCACTAACGCCATAAACCTCAAGACCTTCTAAACATTTCTCTCTTAAAGTTCTTACAGCTCTTCTAATAAAATTCAAGTTTTCAAATAAACAAGCAAGTACGATTGGAATGTTTACATTAAATTCCATTTCACCAGCCTCAGTAGCACGTGCTATTGTTAAATCATTACCTTCCATATAATAAACAACTTGTTCAACCATTTCTAATACTACTGGATTAATCTTACCAGGATTTACAGGTGAACCTGGTTGAATCTCAGGAAGTTTTGCTTTTTTATAGCAGCATGAAAGTAATTTTAAGTCATGAGCATTCTTAAGTAAATTAAGTGAGAAAGCCTTAATTGTTGAAGATAAATATGCAAAGCAGTCTAAGCTTCTTGTGCAGTCAACCATATTTTTAGATTGATAGAAATCTTCACCAGAAAATTCAGCTAAATATTTAACAACCTTCTTTTGATATTTTAAATCAGCATTAATACCAGTA
>JAEEGL011351227.1_pt1 | contig 23906 bp, 19 predicted proteins | sample 9134231 | NCBI WGS metagenome assembly JAEEGL01 (sample SAMN16246548, study PRJNA631951) | gut metagenome | biome: gut microbiome; feature: rumen; material: fiber-attached | host: Bos | place: Iran: Karaj | collected 2018-10 | reverse complement strand
GTGTCCAGATCGTCCCTGTATTTCGGCGGCGTGTAGACGTAGCAGCACTCCATCTCGCCGGTGACGGTGGAGTAGAAGTATTCCTGGGAAACGGTACCATGGGGAACGTCCTTGATCAGAATGTAATCCTGATCGGGATCCGGCACTTCAATGTAGTTGATGCCGTATCCCCAACCGTAGCCGATGGGGGCCAGCGGATTGACGACGCGCACGCCGTCCACGTAGAAAATCAGTTGCTTGAGGCCGGGATCCTCGTACTGGATGGTGCCGGTCCACATGCCGTCGTCCTGCAGCTCCAGGGAGACGAGGTTCTCCGGGGGACCCGCCTTGACTTCATTGGCGGTGGGACCGTAGAGGCTGACCCATACCTTGCCGTCCGGGTAGACCTTATAACCCATGTTGGAATCACCGTGTTTGCCGCCGTTGATCATGTTGGGGATCAGCTGACGGTTGAAACCGATGGCGCGGGAATCAAAAGTCTGGTTCGTCAGAAAATGCTCAGGGATATTCATATCGTTGATCCTTTCCGCGGAGAACCGCACATTTTTATTAATAATATGATAGCACTTTCCGCGGCATGGTACAGAAAAAAGGAACAGCAGCAAACGCCGGCTTGACGGCTAATAAATATTAGCCTACAATGAATGCATCGGAGGAAACCGGAAATGGCAGATACGAAAAGAGTCATTCTGGAAGAAGCGGTAAAACTGTTCGCCAGAGACGGATATGAAGCGGTGAGTGTGGAAATGATCGCCGAAGCGGTGGGGATCAAAGCGCCGTCGCTGTATAAACACTACAAAAGCAAGAGGGATATTTTCGACCATATTCTGAGAGAAATGGAACGGAGAGACGCCGTTAATGCATCGGAATGCGACGTACCAACCGGTACGGCGGAGGAGATGCCCGAAGCTTACCGGAGTACGGACGTAGACGGACTGCTTGCGTTCTGCAGACTGCAGTTCCGGTACTGGACACAGGACAGTTTTGCGTCGCCTTTCCGAAGGATGCTGACGCTGGAACAATACCGCAGTCCGGAAATGAGAGATCTGTATCATCAGTATCTTGGCGCCGGACCGCTGGAATACGTGCAGGATCTTGTGGAGTCCAGGGAAAAGGCGCTGACGCTGTATGGACCGATGTTCCTGCTGTACAGCATTGCGGACGCGGCAGAGGACAAAGAAAAAACGGCAGCCTTGCTGGACAGGCATCTGGAGAACTGGAGATCGGAAAATTGCTGAAAAGGAGAAGACCGTATGGAAGATAACGAAGTCATCATCCGGCGTGAAAGAAAAGAGGAAGAACGGGAAACGGAGGAGCTCGTCCGGGAAGCGTTCTGGAACGTATACCGTCCCGGCTGTCTGGAACACTATGTGCTTCATCAACTGAGAAACGATCCGGCATTCGTGCCGGAACTGGACCTGGTCATGGTGAAGGACGGAAAACTGATCGGGCAGAACATGTTCATGCATGCCTCGATCCAAAAAGATGGCAGAGGAGAAGTCCCGATCATGACGATGGGACCGATCTGCATCGCACCGGATCATCAGCGGAAAGGCCTGGGCAAAGTGTTGCTGGACGAGTCGCTGAGAAGAGCGGCGGAACTGGGCTGCGGCGCAGTATGCTTCGAGGGAAACATCGCGTTCTACGGCAACAGCGGGCTCACTTTCGCCAGGGAATTCGGGATCCGGTACGCCGGTCTGCCGGAAGGTATGGACGATTCCTTCTTCCTGTGCAGGGAACTGATCCCGGGATACCTGGACGGCGTCACGGGCGAATACGCACCGCCGGAAGGATACATGGTGGATGAGGCGGAAGCCGAAGCGTTCGACAAGGAATTCCCGCCGAAGGAAAAACTGAAACTGCCGGGGCAGTTCGCATAAAAAACGGAGGACGTTCCGTCTGGAACGTCCTCCCTGCTTTTTAAGTACGGTTATTCTTTGGCAGCCGCAACTTCCTGATACTCTTTCTGGGTATCGATGGTCTGGGAGATCAGCAGCAGTCCCACCGCGACGACTGCGGGGATCCAGCCGAGCAGAGCGCAGATCGTGTTCTGCGTCGCGGCGTTCTGCACGCCGCCGTTCTCCGACAGCGCGGCGTTGAAGCCGGATGCCGCCAGCGCGACCAGGAACAGCTTGTCCACGGCAGCTTCCGCGATCTTTGCGGCCAGGTTGTCGCCGGTGGAGACCATCGTGTCCAGCCTGCGTCCGTTCTGCAGTTCCACGATATCGGAGATGTTGTTCCGGTTCGTGTTCATCAGGATGAAGGTCATGGTCAGGCCGATGCCGGCGGAGATCGCGTTGATGTACGCGGTGACGACGTTCGTCGGGGCGAGAACGAAGGGGATCTTCCCGAGGATCTGAATGATCGCGGCGAACGCCATCGTTCTCTTCCTGCCCAGCAGGCTGTCGATCTTCGGCGTGACGATGGAGAAGATGATGGAGAACAGCAGGTACACAGCCATGACCGGCGTCGCCAGCGAGCTGTTGTTGAGGACATACGCGCAGTAGTAGGTGATGGAGGAGGTCATCAGGCAGGTGCTGACGCCATAGAACATCACGTAGAGCATGTTGCGGACCCAGGACTTGCATTTGAAGAGCATGCGGTAGGTCTCGAGGATCCCGAGATCCTCTTCCTCGTCGCTGGTCTGAGGGATCCGTTCCTTTGTCGTGAAGTAGTGCAGCAAGCAGCCGATGACGATCAGTACGCCCATCATGGAAGCGCCCTTGAAGACTGCTCCCGCGTCGCTGGAATTGATGACCTTGTGATCGCGCAGACCGCCGAACATGCGGACGATCATAGGCACGGCGACGGCGCCGATGCCGGAACCGATGCAGGCGCCGAGCGAACGGAAGGCGTTGATCGCTTTCCGGTCTTCATCCAGTCCGGAAGCAAGCCCGCCCATCCCGTTGTAAGGGATCCCGCGGAAGGTGTTCGCAATCTCATACAGGAAGAAAATGACAAGACCGAGGATGATGTCCCATTTTTCACTGACGCCGAAATCACAGAACAGAAGTACCATGCCCAGCGCGTAGGGTACGGCGATGTACAGCAGCCAGGGACGGACTTTCTCTCCGGATTTGAAGTGAACGTTGTTGGCCCATACGCCGAGAAGCGGGTCGTTGACGATGTCCCAGATCGTCCCGATCAGGACCATATTGGAGACGGCGAGGGGGTCGATCAGCAGCACGCTGGTCAGGAAGTACTTGTAATAGGTGCTCTTGAAGTTGAAGACGATGTTCGTCGAGGCGGAGAAGCCCATAAATCCAAGTTTCTCGGCGATCCCGACAAGACCTTTCTTTTCTTTACGCATAATCCGTACGCTCCGTTTCTGAATCTGACGAGTGTATTTTCTACTTATTCTACAGTTTAAAGCAATAAAGTCAATGGCGCCGCAGCCGTGAAGCGATCTCCGCGAGGAACCCGCCGGTGTCAACGGCGCACACGGAAATGCCGGGTTCCGCCATCCGGGCGAGGTCTGACGTCATGATCCCGCTGTTGATGACCGCCAGGGTCTCCTGTTCCAGCCTGTCCGCGAAAGAGACGAGATCGACGATTCCGTCCAGTTCGCCGCGTTTACGCAGCGCGCCGCTCCAGGCGAAGATGGTCGCGACAGGGTTGGTACTGGTCTTCTCCCCCCTGAGATACCGATAGTAATGACGGGTGACGGTCCCGTGGGCGGCTTCGTATTCATATTTCCCGTCGGCGGACACCAGGACCGATGTCATCATGGCGAGGGAACCGAAAGCGGTGGAGACCATGTCGCTCATGACATCTCCGTCGTAGTTCTTACACGCCCAGACGAATCCTCCTTCCGAACGGATGACGCGTGCGACCGCGTCGTCGATCAGGGTATAGAAGTACCGTATCCCAAGGCGCTCGAAATCAGCGGCGAACGCGCCGTATTCTTCCTGAAAGATATCCTTGAACCGGCCGTCATACTGCTTGGAGATCGTGTCCTTGGTCGAGAACCAGAGATCCTGCCCGGTATCGACGGCATACCGGAAACAGGAACGGGCGAAATCCCGGATGCTGCCGTCCAGGTTATGCTGCCCCTGGAACAGGGCAGGGCCGTCCGTTTTCTGTACGACGGCTTCCTTAACGGTGCCGTCCGTTCCTTCGAAAACCAGCTTGCATACGCCGGGTCTGTCCGTAACGAATTCCACGGCTTTGTAAATGTCGCCGTAAGCGTGGCGTGCGATGGTGATGGGTTTTTCCCAGCAGCTGACGACGGGCCTCACCACATCCGTGAGGATTGGCGACCGGAAAACGGTGCCGCCCAAAATGGAACGGATCGTCGCATTGGGTGACTTCCACATCTCTGTCAGTTCCGGATACTCCTCCATACGCTGCGCGTTGGGGGTAATGGTGGCGCATTTCACTGCGACGCCGTATTCCCTCGTGGCGTTTGCCGCATCCACGGTCACCTGATCGCGGGTCGCGTTGCGGTTCAGCAGACCGAGGTCAAAGTAGACGGTCTTCAGATCCACATAGGGAAGGATCAGCTGATCCTTGATCTCCTTCCACAGGACCCTCGTCATCTCATCCCCGTCCATCTCCACAAGAGGGACGGTCATTGTAATCTTTTCCATGTTCAGTCCTTTCCGTATCCGGAGGCGTAATAATTGATCAGACAGCCCTCGGTGAGGATGAGCCGTTCATCCGGTGTGAGCCCTTTGCAGAACAGCGTGATCTCCGCAATCCGCCCGTTTTTCAGCAAATGTCCGCGGAACTCTTCTTTTCCCGAAAGGATCCCTTCCCGAAGGCCGGAGACATAGAGCCAGTCTCCCTCTTCCGGAAGTTCGGTCTCAGCCGGGTCCAAAGTGAAGGGAACGATGCCCCAGTTAATGCAATTGGAGCGGTACCGCTTCGTCGCGTATTCGAAGCAGACGTTGGCGAATCCGCCCAGGACCTTCTGACAGGATGCCGCCTGTTCCCTGGCGGAACCGTCTCCCGGTTTTTTCGCGAAGACGGCGCTGCCTACGGAAGTGCGGGCGGGATCGAAACCAAGGATCTCCGCGGCGGACGCGAGTTCCGGCGCAACGACGCCTTTTTCCCTGAGTTCCTCGATGGCACGGACGGCTTTGGACCGCGGCACATACTCCGGAACACGGCGGGAAAGCGCAAAATCGGAAAGCCTGACCGGGTTGGAACGGTAGCTTGACGTTTCTCCGGAGGGAATCAGTTCGTCCGTCGTTGTGACCTCGTCCCGAATATCAGCGCAGAAGCGAACGAGCAGATCGTCTTCCAAAGCCGGCATCACCGGCCAGTCCGCGATATTGGGACCATAGACGAGTTCCGTGTCCGGTTCGGGTCTGCCGAAGCCGTCATATACTCTCTTGGCGTAAACGGTGTCGGTGAAATGGTATTCTCTGGGCGTCGTTTCGTAGGGAACATCGGTGGCTGCCGTCAGGACCCCGCCGTTTGCCGCTGTGGCGGCGATGGAGCGGGCGTCCATGAGGGCGACACCGGAGATCTGTCCGTCTCCCGGTTTCGAGCCTTCGCGGTTCGGAAAGTTGCGTGTGGCGTGCCGGACAGAGAATGCATTGTTTGCCGGCGTGTCACCGGCGCCGAAGCATGGACCGCAGAAACAGGGCTTCAGTACGGCACCTGCATCGATGAGATCGGAGGCGATCCCATCGCGTATGACTGCGCTGTTGACCGGCGCAGAGGAGGGGTAGAAAGAGAGACTGAAATCGCCGTTTCCGGTGGAACCTCCCCGGAGGATGTCGGCGGCTGCCGCCAGGTTTTCGTACATTCCCCCCGAACATCCGACGATGACGCCCTGGCCGCAGCGGATCTTTCCGTCCGGACCAATGTTTTTCCTGAGGTCCAGCCTGATTCTTCCGCCCAGCTGATTGGCGCACTGTTCCTCGGTCGTGCCGAGGATCTTCTCCGGATCTTTCTGCAATTCATGGATGGTATAGACGTTGGAGGGGTGGAAAGGAAGCGCGATCATGGATTCCATCTCATCCAGATGGACGGTGACCATACGGTCATAGAAGGCTCCGTCTTCCGGCTCCAGTTTCCGGTACGCTTCGGATCTGCCGACATCTTCGTAATACTTCTTTACGGTGTCGTCCGTGATCCACACGGAGGACAGGCAGGCGGTCTCCGTGGTCATGACGTCGACGCCGATGCGGAAGTCCATGGACAGATCCGTCACGCCCGGTCCTGCGAACTCCAGGATCCGGTTTTTCACGGATCCGCTGCGGAAGGTCGCGCCGACCAGAGCAAGCGCTACGTCGTGCGGACCGATGCCGTGGGGGACCTTTCCCTCGACCCAGACCAACACGATCTCAGGAGGGTCGATGTCCCAGGTGTTTTCCAGAAGCTGCTTCGCGAGTTCGCCGCCTCCTTCGCCGACGCCCAGCGTTCCGTAACAACCGTAGCGGGTGTGGGAATCCGAGCCCAGGATCATGCCGCCGCAGGCAGCGAGTTTTTCCCTGGCGTACTGATGGATGACCGCGAGATTGGCGGGCACGTAGATCCCGCCGTATTTTTTCGCCGCAGAAAGACCGAAGACGTGGTCGTCCTCGTTGATGGTCCCTCCGACAGCGCACAGACTGTTGTGGCAGTTGGTGAGGACGTAGGGGACAGGGAACGCTTTCATTCCGGAAGCCCTGGCGGTCTGGATGATTCCGACGTAGGTGATGTCGTGAGAGATGAGCGCGTCAAATCCGATATGGAAACGGCCGTCATGTTTCTCGCGTTTCTGATGGGAACGGAGGATACGATAGGAGATCGTCTTCTCCCGGTCCGGATACTTCGCTCTGTCAGCAGGAGAAGGCCGTCCGCCAATGATCCGGACGGGACCGTCCGACAGTTCAATACGTGCCATTACCGTCTTCCTTTCTTTCCGAGGGCTGATACAGCTCCGTGAGACGGAACTGGGCATTTTCAGTGTGTTCATCCATGAGCTGCTCCGCTTTCAGCGGATCCCGTTCCATCAGAGCTTCCAGGATGCTTTTATGCTCTGCGACGGACTGGTCCGCGCGGGACCGCTTTTCCACAGCGGTCTTGCGGAATTTCTGGATCTTGCGGTGCAGCGGCAGAAGCGTGTCGTACAGCACAGCGCTGCCGGAATATTTATAGATGAGTTCGTGGAACTGAGAATCCTGTTCCTTGACCTTCCCGGAATCTCCCCGCTGGAGATAGAACTCCTGAAGGTCCACGGTCTCCTTCAGCTCCTGCAGCTGTGCGTCCGTAGCGGATACGGCGCATCTCCCCGCAGCCAGTCCTTCGATTCGTTTGCGGATCTCATAGATGCTGATGGCGTCCTCGAGGGTAATGCCCAGGACTTTCATGCCTTTTCCGCAGTCCTCGATCAGATGCTCCTGTTCCAGCATCTTCAGGGCTTCGCGTACGGGCGTCCTGCTCACGCCGAGGGATTCGCTCAGTTTGATCTCTGTGAGGATCTCCCCCTTCGGGTAGACCCCGAACAGGATATCGGTCTCCAGTTTCTCGAAGATCTGGGCGGATAACGAAATATTCTTATACATAACAGCTCCTATACTCTCTGATATTTGCCGTTTGACAGTTTTTCGATCTGTTCTTCCAGTTCGGAAGTGCTCAGAGTGGCAACGCGTCCTCCCGCGTATTCGCCGTCGATCCATTCCTTCATGGCGACGACCAGCGGGTCGTGCTTGTCAAGTTGTTCCGATTCCGGAAGATCGTAGTTGTTGTTGATCCAGTATGCGATACCCGCCAGTCCGGAGGAGGCGCCGATCAGAACGGCAGGTTTCCGGTTCAGGATCTTTTTGGTGTTGAAGATGTTGTAGATCTCCTCGTCCTTCATGAGTCCGTCCGCATGGATCCCGGCGCGGGTCATGTTGAAGTTCCGGCCTACATACGGGGTCATGGGTGGAATATCGTACCCTATCTCGTTCCGGTAATAGTCCGCGATCTCGGAGATCACGGAGGGATCCATGCCGTCCATCGTTCCTCTCAGGGACGCGTATTCCATCACCATCGCCTCAAGCGGAACGTTTCCGGTACGCTCGCCGATTCCGAGCAGCGTGCAGTTTACCGCGCATGCGCCGTACATCCACGCAGTGGAGGCGTTGGAGACCGCTTTGTAGAAATCATTGTGACCGTGCCACTCGAGGTACTCGCTAGGGACATCCGAGTAATGCTGCAGGCCGTAAATAATGCCCGGCACGCTTCTCGGAAGGGCGACCTCCGTATAGGGGACGCCGTATCCCATCGTGTCGCATGCACGGATCTTCACCGGTACACCGGCTTCCTTGGACAACCGCATAAGTTCGTTGACGAAGGGGACGACGAAGCCGTAGAAATCCGCCCGGGTGATATCTTCCAGATGACAGCGCGGCACGATCCCGGCTTCAAAGGCCATTTCCACGGTGCGCAGATACCGTTCCATCGCTTCCTTCCGCGTGAGATGCAGTTTGTTGAAAATGTGATAATCACTGCAGGAGACCAAGATCCCTGTTTCCGGGATGCCCAGGTCTTTCACCAATTTGAAATCCTCTTTTGTCGCGCGGATCCAGGTGGTGATCTCGGGAAACTTGTATCCGAGTTCCTGACATCTGGAGATCGCTTCGCGGTCCTTCTCGCTGTAAACAAAGAATTCCGTCTGGCGGATGATGCCAAAGGGACCGCCCAGACGGTGCATCATGGTGAAAAGATCCACGATCTGCTGAACGGTATACGGTTCCACGGACTGCTGACCGTCACGGAACGTCGTGTCCGTGATCCAGATCTCCTCCGGCATCCCGATGGGAACGCGGCGGTGGTTGAAGGATACTTTCGGAACGTCGTCGTAGTTATACAGATCCCGGTACAGGTTGGGCTCTGAAACGTCCTGCAGGGAATATTTATAGCTCTTCTGTTCCAGAAGATTCGTTTTTTCTGACAATTCCAGCATAGGATACCTCCGGTTAATTGCGGATACTTGTATACAATTATACAAGTATGGAAAAGAAAGGCAAGAAAAAACGGACTGTTTCTGCGGTATGATAAAATAAGATTCGGAAACAGCGGGACAGAGATTTTTCGGGGATCGTGCAATGGACAGACAGAAGATACTGGGAAAACTTGCAGGAAAGCTGCTCGCGGACAAGGTGTCCGTGAGGGATTCCTTCGACGGCGGAAGGGTGAGGATCGAACTGCTCAGCAACGGTGCGTTCCGCTACGTGCTGGACGGAAGACCGGTACGGTTCGCTTACGCTAAGGCTTCCGTCGCCGACGGCAGAGTCATTGATACCAGAACAGCGGAACTGACCTCGATAAAAACGGAGTCCGGTGAGAACGGAAAAGAGATCCGGGTCTCCTGCGAAGAGAACGGATTGCGATTGCAATGGCATATTCTTCTCGGTGAGGGACTCCCGTATTTCACGGTGTCCTGTTCCGTGAAGGATCTGAAACACAGAAAGACCGAGTCCAACTGGCTGGCTCCGCTGGATTTCGGATATCCGAACGCGGACTGCGATCCCCTGTTCCGGTCTTTGGATCAGAAGATGCTTCTGGTCCCGTATGACAACGACATGTGGGTGCGATATGAAGCCGCGCCGCTGCGTCCCGGGCGGACGAGCTACGACGTCAGCGCCATCTATAATGAGGAGACGGGCGGGGGGCTTGTCGTAGGGGCGCTGGACTTCTCAGAATGGAAGAACGCCATACGGTGTTCTTCCAATGACGCGAGATGTGTCACCGCATTTTCCGGCGCGGCGGACGCGGAAACACATGACTGTATGCCTCACGGGACGCTGCTCGGAGACGAAGTGACGTCTTCCCGGTTCTTCTGCGGGTGGTTCGATGATATACGGGACGGACTGGAGCTGTACGCCAGGGTCTGCATGGAGGGAAAGGACGCTTTTGTCTGGAACGGCCCCGTCCCCTTCGGCTGGAACAGTTACGCAGGTCTTTCCGTCGAGATGCCGCTGCTGGATCACTGGGAGGAAGCGGCGAGATTCATACGGGAAGAACTGCCGGCGTTCAGGGATGCCGGAGGGAAAACGACGGTCAACCTGGACGGGAATTTCTTTCAGGACAGGAAAAAGATGAAACGGATCGTGGAGGAGATCCACGGGACGGGACAGCTGGCGGGGAACTATATGGCGCCTCTCGTCTCTCACAGACTGAGCGGGATCGTTCCTCTGAGGGGCTCTCCCGGCAAGACAACAAAAAGTATCGTCATGAAAGACGGGAAAGGCGACCCCTATCCCGCTGTTGACGGGTTGGTCCCGGTGGACATCACGATCCCGGCGGCGGAAAAGAATCTCCGGCTGTGGATCCGGGAGATCGTGGAGATGGGATTTGACTACATCAAGATCGATTTCCTTTCCCATGGCGCCGTGGAGGGCGTGAGGTACGATAAAACCGTACGGACGGGGAGACAGGCGATCAACCGATTCTACAGCATTCTCCGGGAAGAACTGGATCCGGAAAAAACAGGCAGGGAGATCTTTGTCGACCTTTCCATCGCTCCGCTGTTCCCGGCGGGAGGCGGACACGCGAGAAGATGCTGCTGCGACACATTCGGTCATCGGGAGGACGTGCGATACGTGCTCAATGCGCTCAATTACGGATGGTGGACCAGCGGTACGCTCTACCCGTTCGCGGATCCGGATCACACGGTCCTATACCGCGCTTACCCGGACGGAAGGGGGGGCACGGAACTGAGCGAGGCGCGTTCCAGGTATCAGGCGTCGGTGATCTCCGGCACCGTGATGCTGTTATCGGATAATTTCGGCCCGACGGGAGATCCGGAAGAGGTACTTCGCGGCAGGGAGAGAGCGAAAAGAATCGCTGACGACCCGGAGATCAACGCCGTGGCACGGATCGGCAGACCATTCCGTCCGCTTTCACTCAGGAACGATCCCGCCCGGATCTTCTGCCTGAAAGAAAAAGAACAGGTCTACGCAGCGGTGTTCAACTTCGGCCCGGAGGAGAGCTTGTGTGAACTGCCCGCGGCACAGATCGGCGCTTCGCCGTCAGGCGTCGCCCGCAGCTTGTGGGACAAGACCGAGATCCCGTACGAGGAAACACTGACGATAAGGACGGAAGGATACGGCTGCGCTCTTCTATGCATGCCGGCAGATGACGCGGCGGTACGGTAAAATATATAGGAACGGCCGGATAAGGAAAAACGCCGGAACAGAGGAAACAACTCTGTTCCGGCGTTTTGCTGTGATGGATCGTTTATAGTCTGGCGGTCATGACGCGGATATGTCGGGATCCTCTGAAACCTGTTTTCCGCCGGTCCACAGGAGAATGATCACGACAGAGCAGACCACGGGAACGATGCATGCGCGGAAAAGACGGGAGTAGCCGATTGCCTCCGCGATCCTTCCGTTAATGACGCCGCCCACAAGGGCGCCTCCGTCATAACCGAAATAACAGGAGGAACTGGCGGCGCCTCTTCTTGCGGCAGGGGTGCTTTTCATGACGAGAGCCTGCAGCAGGATGTGCGCGGAGGAGAATCCGGCCGCATGGAGCACGGCGCATAGCCAGAGTTCCCACTTCGAAGACACGGATGAAAGGAGAAGGAAGAAGGCGCAGTAGATCAGTAGACAGGGAACGATGACGTTTCGTATCCCGTATCTGTCCGACAGGGTCCCGGCCAGAGGACGGAACAGGACCAGGCATACGGCAGTGACAGTGTAGTAGTAACTCAGGCCTTCCACGCCCCTGTCATTGACGTGGAGGACCAGGAAACTCTGTGTTGCGGAAGCCGCAAAACTGGTCAGGAAGAGGATCAGCACGGGGACGGCAGCTTCCACGGCAAAAATGGACCTCGTATTGATCCGGTACGGCTTTGCCTCATGGTCATTGTAGTCCATGAGAAAACCCATACAGGCGGAAGCGGCAATCAGGATGCCGGAGATCAGATACACGAGCCGGAAACCGTACTTGTCCAAGAGGGAAAGACCGATGCCGGGCGCCAGCGCCTGGGGCAGAACGTTGCTGAGAGTATAGGTCGCGACACCGCTGGTCAGTTTCTCCTTCGGCAGGGAACCGGAGGTCATAGCGAGACACAGGGAGGCCTGGCTGCCGTACGTGATGCCGTGGACCATCCGGAAAAAGATGATCCAGGCGAGACTCGGCGCGGCGCTGTAGCCGAACATGCATACCGCGTTGCCGAAAGACAGCAGGATGAACAGCAGCTTCTTGTTGAAGGCGTCGATCGCGGGTCCGGAGAAGGGTCTGGAAGCCAGTGCGATCAGGGAGAATGCGCTGGCAACAACGCCGATCAGCGTATCGGTAGCACCCATCGATCTGCTGTACAGCGGCAGAAGCGTATTCACCAGATAAACACCTGCCGCGGATACCATGTGGGATGCGAACAGAAGCGTGAAATTGCGTGTCCAGATGCCGGAGTGCACATTATGTTTTTCCATAGATCCGGTTCCTTGTCAGTAGTTTTCGGATGAGGCGGAATTCTTTCCGCGTGAGAAGCGTCAGGTACGGGATGCGGACTTTGCCCGCTCCTCCGGAAGAAGAGAAGGGTCTTTCAGACGAAGCGCCCAGACGCCGTTGCGGATCATGCCTTCCCGGTATCCGGGGAAGGAACGGAGCCGTTCCGCACCGATGACGGGGTCTGTTGTGCTGGACATGGTGACACGGATGTCTTCGCCTTCGAGGAGCGCTTCGGCATCCGGATAGTGTTTCGCTGAGGAGACGGAAACGGTCAGTTTTTGTCCCGTCTCGGTGTCTGTGAAGCAGAGAATATCTCCCGGAACGAGTGTTTCATAAGGAAATGGCTCTTCCGCTGTTGAAACGCGGACTTCCGTCGTTTTCGTGCCGGCGAGGATCGCGCGGAACGCTCTTGGGTTGAGAAGAAAGTGGTACATCATCAGTCCTCCGTTCCTGTATATCCTAACATAACCGGGCACAAAAAGAGAGTGCACGGTCTCCTTCACCGTGCGCTCTCATCGTGTACAGGGGATTCAGGTCGCTGCCGCGTTCACAGAAGTTTGTCCAGCGCTTCATCGACCGCTTTCATCCTCTTGACTTTGGGATCGGTGATCAGTTTGCCGCGGATCGCGACCATCTTCACATCACGCAGCGCTTTCAGATCTTCCAGCGGATTCTTTTCGACGACGATGAAATCGGCGGATTTTCCGGGCTCGATCGACCCGGTTTCCCCGTCGATCCCGGCGATCTCAGCGTTGCGTTTTGTCGCGGTAAAGAGAGCGAAAGCGTTGCTCACACCGCAGTATTTCTGAAAGTAGACCGGCTCACGCCAGAAGTCATAATGAGTGATGTAGGTCACACCTGTGTCTGTCCCGAGCCCGACGGGGATGCCGTTTTTCAGACACGCATTCGCGCAGTCGATGATGCCTTCCATGACGACCTTTCCGTTGTTATGGGCGACTTCTTCGAAATGCGTGACGGAGGTGTCGATCAGGGCGTAGGGGATCGTGGGAGAAATGGTGGTAACGAGGGCGGCTTTCTTTTCTTTGAACAACGCGATGATCTCATCATCGGGCTTTGCGCCGTGTTCGATGGTGTGAACGCCGTTTTCCAGCGCGACTTTCAGACCTTCGCGTCCTTCCACGTGGGCGGCAACGTAAAAGCCGAGTTTTGCCGCCTCATCGCAGGCCGCTTTTACCAGACCAGGGGCCATTTTCAGCGCGCCGGGCTCACCGAGGGTGTCGGCGTCCATCACGCCGCCGGTGATCATCAGTTTGATCAGGTCCGGTTTATCCTCTGCGATCTTGCGCACGAAAGCCCGGGCTTCTTCCTCGCTCCTGGCTTCATAGGCAAGAGAACCCGCCATGTGGCCGCCGGGAACGGAGATCGCCATGTTTGCCGCCAGCACACGCGGCCCGAGGACCTTTCCGCTGTTGATGTCGTCCCGCAGCTTCGAGTCGAAGGCTTCTGCGCCTCCAACCGCACGGATCGTCGTGACGCCGCTGAAGAGGGCTGTCCTGGCATAATTTTCGGACATTTTCTTTACCACGAAGCGCAACAGGTCGTTGGATGTAAGAAGACGGACTGTCTTTTTTGCATCCAGCGGTTTTTTCCTCGGCTTGCCGTTTGACGGAATGTGCACGTGAAGATTGATGAGACCGGGCAGAACATAAGCGCCGCCCAGATCGACAGTACTGCAGCCGGACGGGAGTTCCGCTCCCTGGTCAAGGATCTCTTTGATCCGGCCGTCAGACACCAGCATGGTCTTTCCATACTGAGGGGCCATGTCTTTGTTGCCGTTCAGAATAATCCCGTTGACATATGCTTCCATGATGATTTCCTCCTGAGATGATGCGGCGCGTTCCGCGAAGAACACTGATGTGTCATTAGCCGAACAATAGCAGATTTTGTCACGACATTCAACAGCCTGACGGCTGGCAAAACCCGCAGATCCGGCGAAAAGGATCTCCCGATTCTGCTATAATGACCGTAACAAAGCCGGTTTACAGGAACTGCCGTCCGTCTGCCGGACAAACGGGCGCCACAGAAACAGGAAAAAGGAAGAAACCCATGAAAAAGATCATGTGCTTGCTGCTTGCGGGGATCCTGACGCTGGTGCTCTGCGGATGCGGAACGGAATCGGCGACGCCTGAGCCCCGGCCGGCAGAGGAACAGGTCCTCTTACCGGCAGATCCGGCCCCGGTTGAAGAACCGGCCGTCCCCGATGAACGGGTACTGCGCTCAGCGGTGAAAATCCTCACGGGAGCGGGAGATTACGGTTCAGGTTTCGCTGTTGAAAACGGGTACATCGTAACGAATTATCATGTACTGTATGCAAGTCCTGAAGATATCACTGTGATCACCTGCGAAAAGGAAGAATATCCGGCGGTTGTGCTGGGATATGACGAATCGGCTGATATCGCTTTGCTGGAGATCGACGCAAAACTGGAACCATCCGTTCTGGGGGATTCGGATTCGGTGACTGTAGGAGAAATGGTGACAGCGGTCGGAAACCCTTACGGGGATCTGTCTTTTGCCATGGTGTCCGGGTTGGTACTGGATGTGAACGAAGAACTGTTGGACACCATTGACAAGAACCGGCAGTTTCTTCACTTTGACGGAGATGCGGTTTCCGGCTTTTCCGGCGGACCGGTATATAATGCATACGGTGAGGTCATCGGCTTGCTGAACGGCAGATACACCGGGGATCTGTCGACGTACGATTTCGACTGTCTTTGCAGGATCATTCCGATCAACACGGTAAAAAAAAGCATCTCAAAGATCCTGGATCGGGGAAAGATGCAGTGATCTTTGGACGGGAACGTAATGGAAAAGCAGAAAGGATCGGTTTGTAGAAAAAAGTGCCTGTGATCAGGGAAAACCTGAAGCAGACACTTTCTTTGATGCTTTGAACAGTTTAATCCTCCGGGTAACGGATCTCTTTTTTCAGAAGGATCCAGGAGACCATCAGCAGGATCCCGCACGCGATGGGGACGATGTTCGCGAGAAACAGTCCGGAGTAACCGACGTTTTCCGCGATCTTCCCGTTTATAAGTCCCCCGACGGTGGTGCCGCCGTCATAGCCGATGTAGCAGGAGGAACTGGCGGCGCCTCTCCGGTTCGAGGGAGTCAGTTTCATAACGATCGCCTGCAGCAGCGTGTGCGCGGAAGAGAAGCCCGCAGCGTTCAGCAGAGCGCAGAACCACAGTTCCCATTTGGAGGAGACACCGGAGATGAGGACGAAGTAGATACAGAATATGGCTAGACACGGAATGATGATCTTGTGTATCCCATACTTATCGGACAGATCCCCGGTCAGCGGGCGGAACAGTACCAGAAAGACAGCACTGATGATGTAATAGGTGCTGAGTCCTTCGATATTCCTGTCAGTGACATGCAACACAAGAAAGCTTGACACGGAAGAAGCGGAAAAAGCCAGCAGAAACAGCAGAATGACGGGAACCGTCGCTTCGACGGCGAAGATGGATCTGAGATTGATCCGGAAAGGTTTCCGTTCATGATCGCGGTAATCCATGAGGAAACCCAGACTTGCCGCGGCGGCGATCAGAATGCCTGAGATCAGGTACACGAAACGGAAACCGTATTTGTCGGAAAGACTCAGGCCGATGCCCGGAGAAAATGCCTGGGGAAGTACATTGCTTAGCGTATAAGTTGCCACACCGCTCGACAGCTTTTCTTTCGGGATAGATCCGGAAGCCATTGCGAGGCAGAGAGCCGCCTGACTTCCGTAGGTGATTCCGTGCAGCATTCTGAAGAAAATGACCCATCCCAGATTCGCCGCTGAACTGTAGCCGAACATGCACAGAGCGTTTCCGAAAGTCAGAAACAGAAAGAGGGCTCTTTTGTTGAAGGCGTCAATAGCGGGACCGGAGACCGGTCTTGCTGCCAGCGCGACGAAATAGAACGTGCTGGAGACGACGCCGATCAGCGTGTCTGTTGCTCCCAAAGATCTGCTGTAGAGCGGCAGAAGCGTGTTCACCATGTATACTGCCGCAGATGTAAGAAAATGTGATATAAATAGTAGGATGAAATTTTTGGTCCAGATGCTCGAATCGTTCGGTCGGTTCATGAATACTCCCAGATGTTTTATAGATATAATCTACCACATACGGATCAATTTGTGTGATTGAATACGACCGGAAAGGTGATGGCCGACATGTATGAAGAACTCTATGCCCCGCTGCCGGATGCGGGCGCCTATCTGGAGCGGATCGGACTGGCGGGAGAAAAGCCTGTGCCGACAGCCGAATGGCTGGACAGGCTTATCCATGCCCAGCTGACGCATATTCCTTTTGAGGCGATGGATTGCTGGGGAAGGGGCGACACGCCCTCTCTCGCGACCGGAGACCTTTTTGACAAGATCATTCTCCGACGCCGGGGCGGCTACTGTTTCGAACTGAACAGCTTGTTCTGCGCTTTTCTGCGCGCGCTGAACTTTGAGGCATATCTTGTCGTCATCCATCTCCTTCGGGATTTCGTTCCCCCTCCGGCCCACTGCGCTGTGATCTGTGTTATTGACGGAGAAAAATACTTCTGTGATGTCGGTTATGGCGGACCTGTACCCGACGGCAGCGTCAGGTACGGCGGCGCGGTTCATCACGGTTACCGCATCGTCGTGGACGGTGATCGCCATTGCCTGGAGAAAGCCGGCGAAGGGAAAGCGGAAAAAGTCATGCTTTATACCGATGCGGCAATTTTGCCGGTGGATCTGATCCCGCTGAATTATTACGTTTCGCAGCGGTCAGGAACGCCTTTCCGTACCACGCTGAACGTCAACCTCAGGGCGGAGAACGGAAACGTCTGGATCAGAGGAAACCGCTTCTTTCTGCACACCGCAACGGAGCATATCGAGCGTGAGGTCCGGGATACAGAAGACCTGAAAGATCTGCTGGAGCGCTATTTTGGGATCCCCGGGACGGAAATACCGCTGCCTGCGCCATCAGAACCCTGACGCGGGAACATGTCTAGCATGTCTGATCTTTATGAAAAAGAACCGTATGAACTGCTCTTCCGCTGTTCAGACGGTTCTTTCGGATCGTTGTCAGAAAACCGGAAACCCCGTCGAAGGCAATCGACAGCTACCGCCCGAACACCGGACAGACAGCAGGGAAAAATCCCGGCGGCATTAGAACCGCCGGGACAGTATTGCTGCGGGTTCATTCCTCCGCAGAGAATTTCTCTCTGGAAAGCTTGTATACCTCAAAATCGAACGGAATGCCGGGATTGTCGTAGTTGGAGAGGGCAGCGGGCTTATCCTGCACAGCGAACTCCTCCACGAATTTGGCTGCCATCTTCCTCTGCGTGTCTTCGTCTGCGTCAACAGGGCACTCGGAGGCGGGCACGTTCATGAGAAAACGGTCGCCGTACTGCTCGAAAAGCATGTGGTAATCATTGATGGCCATACCGTCCCAGGCATCCCATCCGGCGTCGATCATGCAGGGTACGAGTTTTTCCACTTTGCCGCAGGAATGCAGATTGGTGATGTAGCCCAGGCTGTGGATATGATCCGTGACCTTGCGCATGTAAGGGACGAGCATTTCCCTGACGACTCTCTCGTGGAAGAAAGGTCCGTCCTGGGCGCCCCAGTCGTCGTGAATGGTGATGCCGTCCACAAGGTTGCCGTAGTATTTGTATACGTGATCCACGACATCGATCCACAAGTCAGCAACTGCGTCCATGAAGTCCTTCACGTCCTGTTTCGTCTTACGGTTCATGAGGGCATACGCAGCGGGGCCGAAGTCCATAAACGCGATTAACCTCTCAAAGAAACCTGTGAGGATACAGAACAACTGGACTTTGGTGCTCTTCTCGAGATAGTCTCTGTCTACTCTGGCACTCTTTTCCCAATCCCAGCTGTCGACGTCGGGGAAGTGTACGACTTCCCGCCACTTTGTAATATCGGTGAGGGTCGGGTTGCCGGGACGAACGATAGAACCGTTGGCAGACGGAACATACTCCCAAAAAACGCCGAACATGTCCAGACCGCCCTTCGGGCCTTCATACGGCTTCCCTTGGACGACCAACGCTCTGGCCGTGTTGTCAGGAACGATTTCAGGAGTGAAGTTTACCTTATCACCGCCCATAGGCATCCAAAGCTGCTTGTGTTCAAGCGCCCGGTGGAAGTTCTCTCTTGCGGTGATAGGGGAGTCAAAGTCAATCATGACTCGCCTTCCATACACGATCTTTGCGTTTTCAATCTCTTTCGGATCGAATTTCATTGTCTTCTCTCCTAACTTTTTTCTTTATAATACGCTATCGAAACGATTTTGAATACTTTAATTCCTTTAAGAATACTCAGTGCGGATATCCGTGCCTTCAGTCATGGGAGGAGCAGTGTCTCCTGTGTTCGCAGATTCGCTTTTTTGCCGATTCTGTCATAGCGGTACAGATCGTGAACGCAAAAGCAAGGATATTTTTACTCCAAGCACTGCTGCAAGTTTTGCTTCGTAATAGACCGGATCACTTTCAGCACGTATTCCTGACAGACAGTACAGGAATACGCGTCGAAGGGATGGCCCAGCAGTTCGTTATTGCTGATTACTCGGATTCCAAGGAACGGGATACCATAGTGTCCGCACACCTGTGCGGCGGCAAAAGCTTCCATCTCTTCGCAGTCGGATCCGAATTGTTCTCTCAATTCCCGGATCGCATCTGCCTCGCGGTTGAATCCGTCCCCGGTCGCGATCGTGCCTACCGTGACACGGTCATGTACATCCGCCGCCATGGCAGCGAGGTCGATCAGTTCTTCCCGGGCAGTGATCTCACATGCATCCTTCCATCCGGAACCGTCAAACAGTTCCCCTGAAAGACGCTGGTTCTTCAGGGAATATCCTTCTCCTTCCTTTCGGGGCTGAAGCGTACGCACGGCGTCGTAGTTGATGTACCGCATGCCGACGATAATATCCCCGATCTCAAGATCGGGACGGTGCGCGCCTGCTGTTCCCTGGTTTAGGACGAGTCCCGGTGCATAATTCCGGATCCCGGTGACGGTAGCCATTGCCGCGTTGATCTTGCCGGAGTACGTTTTGCTTACGACGACTGGCATTCCCTCCCATACGCCGGACCAGAACGGAAATCCATCATATGTGCTTTTTTCAACGAATCCGAGCCGTTCCAGCAGAAAAGAGATCTCCGCGCACATAGCTCCTTGAATCAGAATCGGCTTTTCCATCTCCTGCTCCTTTCGGAAATCCATTTATATTATAGTATATATGGTCTAGCGGAACGAAAATTGATCCATGCAAAAGGATCTTTCACACGTTGTTGGATATTTGTTGGACTGCATATGGCAAAATAGAAAAAAAGAATTTGAATAAAGGAGAAAAGCATGCCAGGATTTTTGTTTCCTACCCAAAAGGAACGCCGTCAGTTGATGGAAGAGCTCCGTGAACTGGAACAGGCTCAGGGAGCCGCATTCACAGACAACGAGCTGTATCAGAAGTATCAGCAGGCGCTCGCCGATGTGGAAACGCGCATCGAACAGCTCTCCAAGGTCAACGACAAGGAAGATTATGAGAGGGATAACAAGAAAAAGTACGGGATTATCGATTCTCTTACTCAGCAACAGAAGGACGAACTGCTGCAGCTCATGATCGCTGCCGGCCAGGTGGGAGAAACCTTCCTGGGAAGTCTTCAGGAGCAGAACAAAAACCTGAACACGCCGACCGCTGGACGAACTCCTGTCGGAGTTGGGGGATATCCCGGCGGAGAAAGCACTAACCGTTGCCGCGTATTTCCATGCCAAAATTGAGGACATTCACCCGTTTGCGGACGGAAACGGACGGACAGGACGATTGGTTATGAACTATCTGCTGCTTGTGAACGACCATCCGCCAATCATCATCCACGAGGAAGACCGAAAAGAGTACTATGCCGCGTTGGAGAAATGGGATGAGTGGCAAGAACTTGACCCATTGATTCACTTTCTGCAGTGGCAAACAGAAAAAACATGGGAGAGGCAAATTGAGCGAGCAGAACGCAGGTACCAAGGACCGATACGATAAAAAACGCAAAAAATGAATCAAAAAGGCACGCTGAGGATCGAATCTATGATTGATGGAAATGTATACGATTTTATTGGTAAACAGATGGTTGGCAAGCGAATACTTCAATTTGGGATTCTATTACTTATTGTATTAAAATTGGTGTTCTTTACTCTGTGGTTTCCAAAGCAGTTCTATACGGATCCTATCTCTTTAGAAAATCCAACCATTAATTCACAAGCCAGCAATTATGTCACAGATAGTCCAACCATAAAATTGCAGATTATTCTTCGGTGTTTTTTTTGCGTACCAATAACCAAGGAACAATTCTCAAAAGGAGGAACATATGCTCCAACTGAACCGGTGGACACCGTCGCATATATTAATATCACGCAAACAAATGGTCTTCTGGTTATTTCCTCAGGCAGAATAGACCTTGTAGCAAATCTAATTACTGTCGACGGTAATGACATCTCTACTTATTGGATCTCTCCTCCTGGTTTTGCAAAGTGGGTTCTAAAGATGAGAGAGGAAAACCTTCGTAGATTAGGTGTTGCATGAGTGTTTGAATTATCCTATACAGAGGATACAACATCAGAAGTAGCATCATAAGATTAGTAACAGATTTTTCAACAAAAAAGGAAGAAGAGTACTCGAACTACTCTTCTTCCGGTTGAAAGATCACAAAAATGACGTTTTTTGGACCATCAAGTCCCGTAATCTCTCTCACTATGGTACGAGAATTATTATGGGACTTACATACGATTAATAGCGATGAAGGCAAAGCGTTGTTTGAAATGACAGTGGGTCAGCAAAATGGACCCACTGTTTTTGTGTCTAAAGTTTATGGAAGGATGTAAGAAGTGAAGAATATCTAGCCTTTAACGGAAAAAACGTTAATGATTCCACCAGCCCTAATAAATTCACGCATCTCCTCATAAAAATCGGAGAACTGTTGATAGTACTCACAGATTGATTTGAGTTCTTCTTCAGAAATGTGATCAATACATTTTTGGGTTTGGATAGCTGAATCAACATACCCGTTTATCGGTCGTGGTTACATGGATGATACAGGCGTTTTTCTGCACTGTTTTCTAAATGTAATTCGCAGAGCAATAATTAAAGCGAAACAACTGTTACCTTAATAATATTTTCTGCTTTTTAGATGTCACCATGAATGCTTTGGATAAAGTGTTGACAAGCTGAGTCTAATGATGTAGACTTTACATAAGGACTAATGCATTAGACCGACAATCGGAGGATCATGTTATGGAACTATATCGGTTAGGAGCTATGGAATACCGCTTCCTTTCAATCATCTGGGAGAATGAACCTGTAAACTCTACGAAGCTTGTTGCTTTATGCAATGAGGCATTTGGCTGGAAGAAATCCACGACATATACGATGCTGAAGAGACTTCAGGAAAAAGGATATGTCAAAAACGTGGATGCTATGGTCACCTCTTTAATAGAGAGATCGGAAGTCCTGTCAAACGAAAGCGAAGCTTTTGTTTCCGAGACGTTTTCCGGTTCATTGCCTGGTTTCTTAACTGCTTTCTTCGGAGGCAGGAAGATAACAGAAGAGGAAGCAAAGGAACTTAAAGACCTGATCGATTCATACAAGGAATAAGAAGATGGTTAGATTGTTTCAATCCGTGTTACAGATGAGCATTTCTGCGTGCTATGTGATCGCGGTGGTCATGGTGCTGCGATTCATACTGAGAAAATGCCCGAAGAAGTATTCATATGTTCTTTGGAGCGCAGTTGGCTTCAGGCTCTGCTGTCCGTATTCTCTGCCTTCAGTGATCAGCTTATTCAATCTGTCTTTCAACAGAAACGGAAGCACAGTAGTAGATCTTTCTGAAGTTACTGAGATCATCGGAAGTTCCGGTTCCGGCTCTGTAAAAGTCGGGATGCCTGCAGTCAGCGAAAGCCTGGATCAGATGCTGATAGGATCTTCAGGGACCCTGTCACCTGTTGAAGGCGATCTCGTACCGTTTGTGCCTGCGGAAGCTCCTGTGTCAGTTGTATCACAAAGCCTTTCCATCGATCCTATGGCAGTACTTGCTGTTGTTTGGGCGATCGGGGTCTCGATTTTGCTTATTTACAGTTTCATAGCATACTTCAGGGTAAAAAGAGAGGTCAGCCTGTCACTGCCGGTCCGCGGCAACATACGTAAGGCTGAGATACGTACACCTTTCATTTTAGGTTTTATCCGACCCGAGATATACATACCGTTCGGGCTTGAGCCTGCTGTGGAGAATATTGCTGTTTCTCATGAACGGCATCATATAAAGCGTGGAGATCACTTTGTAAAGGCTTTTGCTTTAGTTCTTCTTTGCCTGCACTGGATGAACCCGCTGGTCTGGGTAGCCTACTTTGAAATGGTGAAAGACATGGAGATGAGCTGCGATGAATATGTCCTTGCTCATTACCGTGATATCACCAAAAGCTACAGCATGGCGCTGCTGTCATTCTCCGTAGGAAGACAGTTTTCTTTGTCCAGCCCCCTGGCTTTTGGCGAGTGCAGTGTCAAAGAAAGGATCAAAAACGCTATGAAATACAAGATCGCAAAAAAGTCTGTTTCGGTTTTGGCTGCAATATTATGTATCGTTGCATTGGTCTCCTGCGCGACTAACGGGAGCAAAGAAGAGATACCAGGCGGCCCGAGCGGTGAAACAGATAACAATATTCCGCAGGAGAACACTCCGCAGGAAGAAATAATAGAGTATACAACTCCCACAGTTGTTTATATGAGCAGCATTCTCAGCAATAAAGGCAGTGACGGATGTGTATATACAGAAATGCATCCTTATCCGGGGCTGGAGAATGTTCTGGAAGACAGGCGTCTCGGAGAAAACTTTGTTTATCTTATCAAGATCGATCCGTCAGCAAAGTCTATGAAGGTCAATTGCGATGTTCCCGGCTGCAAGCATAACGATGCATCGTGTCCCGGAATAATAAGATACGATTATTCCAGCATGATGTTTACAGCTCCTGACGGCAGCAGCATCTATGTGATCTCATGCGGTGCGCCGGATGGAGAAGCGACAGAAGATTCGCAGTGCGGAACTATAACAAAAATGGATCTTGACGGGAAAAACAGGGAAGTCATCGTCAGGCTGAGCAAGAATGAACGGTTTGAAAATAATGACCGGGTATATATGGATGATGAGCATCTGTATGCATCTGTTATTACATATGACGAAACGACCGGGAAACGTATGAAAACGCTGAACAGTTTTGACCTGTCAAGCGGATCCGGTGAGGTTCTGTATGAATATGGATATCTTGGCGAGACAGAAGAGCATCTCAGATGTATGGTATCGTCCAATGAGCTGATAACTGAAGATTATTCAACTAATACTTATTACAGGGTAACGTTATCCTCAGGTGAGAAAGAACAGTTGGTGCAGTCTTCCAACCCGGTATTATTTACGGATACTGATATGGTCATGCTGCATGCGCATGGTGAAGGAGCGGGGCTTACTGTTTCCGATTACCGCACAGGAGAAACGAAGGAAATACC
>JAEEGL017079320.1_pt1 | contig 23907 bp, 15 predicted proteins | sample 9134231 | NCBI WGS metagenome assembly JAEEGL01 (sample SAMN16246548, study PRJNA631951) | gut metagenome | biome: gut microbiome; feature: rumen; material: fiber-attached | host: Bos | place: Iran: Karaj | collected 2018-10 | reverse complement strand
GAAGCTTGAGGTGGGTGCCCTTGGACATCTCAACCAGTTCGTCCAGCGCACGTAAATTGTGGGCCCTGCCGAACATTGGATAGTCCATCGTGATTGCAGATTCCGCCCTCGGGTGCACCGTCAGCGGGCGGTCGTATTTTTCTGCCAGAAGAGCCACGTCGCGGGTCTCCGCCACAGAGGCGAAGCGTCCCGGGAGATACATCATACCCAGCGAGAGGCCGCAGGCGCCATCCTTGAGCCCCTGCTCCATAATGTCCAGCATCCGTTTCTTCTCTTCGGGATTCAGCTCGCGGCTGTCATAGCCGGCCACGCTGGCGCGGGCGCTGCAATGGCCCACCAGGGTCGCGATGTTGCAAGGCATCTTACGGTCGATGGCCTCGAAGAACGATTTGACGGTGGGATACACGCCAGTCTTGTCGTCACCGTAGCCGAAGAGACCGCCGCCGATCTTGTCCACGTTGGGCGAATCTGCCTCGAAACCTACGGCGGAAAGGCCGCAGTTGCCGGTGATGAACGATGTTGCACCCTGACGGATGAACGGTTCGAAATATTTGAGCGGTTCTTTCTTTATGGCGAACCAGTCGTTGTGCGAATGGGCGTCAAAAAAGCCGGAGGAGAGGCTCAGCCCGCCGAGGTCGATGGTCTCGTCGGCCTTTTCGTCCAAATTTGCTCCTACGGCCACTATTTTTTCGTCTTCCACCAGAACATCGCCCGAGAAAGGCTCGCTTCCGGTGCCGTCGTAGATCTTTCCGTTTTTAAGTAAAGTGCGCATATCTTTTTGATTTAATGCTATAAAGATATGATTTCTTTTTCTATATTTGTGTATATCCCTAAACATTAAGATTATGAATATTATCCTCACTTTACTTTTCGGCGCCATCGCAGGCTGGCTGGCAGGTTTCTTTGTTGTTAAGGACAAAGGCGGCCTCATCTGGAACATCATTATCGGCCTTCTGGGCGGTCTGATTGGCGGCTGGCTGCTCGGCAAACTCGGTGCAGACGGTGCCTTCTGGTCACAATGGTACGGCCAGATCGTATGCGCCCTGATCGGTGCAGTAGTTCTCCTGCTCATCTGGAACTGGCTCAAGAAGCTCTTCAAATAGCAGACGGCTATTGAGCACAAAAAAGAGGACAGCCTGACGGTTGTCCTCTTTTTTGCTATGTGAAATCACCTGCCTAATGGCTTGAAAGGTACTCGAGCATATCTTTTCTCAAGACGCGGAAATGATTGACGTCCATATCGTATTCCGGGGCCTCAGGATTTGTAAGCAGCCGCCGGCAGAAGGCATCGGCATCTGCTTTTGAACGCTCTTCTATCATACGCAGCAGGTCAAAGTCATGTATACCGTCGCGCATTGCGCAGAGGCGGATTGAGGAGTAAAGCTTATGATTTCCGGGCCATATTATCCACATATCTCCTGCAATAAAATCTCCGTAGGCATCCTTCCATGGATCGGAGTCCTTGCCTCCGACCCAGTAGTTGAGTCCCCAATGAAGGTATCCCCAGGTGTCAAAGTAGTAATTGAGCCAGTGTAAAATCCTGGTTTTGAGGAGTGGAATCCTTATGAAACGGTTGGCATAGTTGCCCTGAGGACCCATCGCAGAATAAATCCACAAAGTTTGACCGTTCTGACGGGGAATGCCTCCGGCAGTGAGAATATCGGGACATGGCATATCCACGGTGGCGGTGTTTACCAGCGTAGATTGTATGGGGTCCATAGTGCGGATGTCCGGCGCCACCTCTTTTACAAGTGCCGACAAGATATTGTAGGCTTCCGACATTTTATCGTCAGGCTCATCGGCAAGAGTCTGGATATACACGTCTTTCCAACTGCGCCCGTCCGGAAGGGTATGGGACTCCAGCATATCACGCAAGCCGTCGAAATAGTGCTTGAAGTAATATTTTACGGGTGCTAAATCGTCTCCGGGGATGGTATAATAATCATATTCGAAGTTGCCGTTTGCATCTGTCAGAAGGTCTCCCTCGGGGGTGAGTTTGCATCCCACGAGCGTCATCTGGCCATCTCCCCTTGCCGCCACAATGTTGTGACCCTGAATCCAGCGAAGGTCCGGACAGTTCTCATAGAACATCTGGAATTCCCTCTCATAGTACGCCTCGTTGAACTTCACCTGCAATTCATACTTGCCGGTGGCAGGATTAATGACAGCCTTGCGGTCAAGATATCTCCAGCCGCCGTCAGCATACACGAGACGCCAGCCGTTCTGCCCGTAGGCGCTGGCAAAGCGCACTATCATCGGCATAAACGTGTTCATCACAGACCAATACTCTACCTCATCCCCGCCTGCCATTGCCTCTACCTCGGAATTCGCCCACTGAAGCACGCTCAAACCCTGCTTTTCCGGGAGAGTAACGTCATACACCTGTATTGTAAATGGGAGTTCCGCAGTACTGTCTCCGCTTATTCGGAAGAGTCCGTCATAAAGACCTGGAGTGAAATCCCGGGGTATGTCAAATTCGGCCCAGACTCCGCAGTATTCTCCCTTCCTGAGCCAGCGCTGGAAGTCCGACTGCGGCATCAGGGCGTCGGGGATATCGTTGATGGAAAATCTGAACATGTCAGGGGCTGCGCCTCCGCACCACGGGTCCCAGTGATCTGTGGCACGGACGTCCCTTACATGGTTAATTCTGGGAGTGATTGACATTCCGGAGTTTTGGCCCTGAGGGGAGAAATAAACAACTTCCGGGAGGAAATTGTTGGCCTGGTCTTCTCCGGCATAAACCAACATCTGCACGGTAGCCGTCTCTCCTCTTGCAACACAAATGGTGTCTCTTACCCAATCGAAGGTGCTTTTTGCAACCGGCTTCAAAAGCGGATCCACCTGTTCCAGCCAAAGCTTGGCCGGGTGCACCAGGATGGTCCCCTTCCGGGTAATGCCGCCGACTGTCAGGACGATATCCACATATCCGGGGCTTACGCCCTTGATTTCGCCGTTTACTATTTCCGCTATTGTACTGTCGCTTGACTCCCATTCGGGCAAGTCCGTCGTGTTTGCCGGAGTAAGCGTCAAAACGGGCTTCATTGACTCGCCTACTGCCAGCGATCGAGTAGAAATTTCCACATTCACGTCTTCTACCGGAATATTGAGCTTTGACACGGTAATATGGCAAACACCCTCAACATTGCCTGCTTTTGCAATGATGTCGGCTTCCCCCTCGGCAATTGCGATCACGGTTCCATTGTCGCTAACGGACGCCACCTCTGGAGCCGACGATTCCCAGACAATACTCTTGTCGTTGGCGTTCCACGGAGCGGCTTCCGCAGTAAGTGTATATCCCTGCCCTATAATCATATTAAGGGTGGTCTGGGACAGGGTAACCTTTTCTGTCTCTACGGTTTTGGCATCAAGGCTTTCAATAGGCTCCGCGTTGGGACGGCAAGAGAAAAGGGCGAGTGCCAAAAACAGGTATATGATTCTTTTATCCATACTATGAAGGGCTACTCTATGTCAAAAGTTACATCACCGTGAATTACAAGGGAATCTCCCCTGGCGGTTATTCTCTTTCCGTCCATCATTATGTTTTTAAGATGCAAACCGTTGAGAGAGTGCTGGTTGGCCTGCACGTAAATCGCAGGTGTGAAGACTTTGTTCTCGTTGAGAATTGTGAAGTTCTCAAGAGTTATGTGCCTCATAAAGCAGATGCCGTCCATATCGGGATACTGCCATAAGGCCACATTCCTTCCGGAGACGTCTATGTTGTCAAACACCAGATTGCGGGCCGTTATCATCTCTATCCTCTCGGCGGTGCCGCCCCCCCAGCTGTTGTCAGGAGAAGCATATTGGCCTATAGCAAATCCTGCCCGAAGATCGTCCAACGCTCTTCCGGCCTTGTGCTGAAGAATGATGCAGTCTTCCACCAGAACGTCGTGGATGTAGCCGGAGCTGTAATCTCTGTTACCTGCTTCAGGACCGATTACTATCCCTCTGGCATAATCATTCCAGATAAGATTGTGATGTATATGAACATCACTCAAATCAGATTCCGGCTTGGCATTGAACCGAACCTTGAGGGTAATACAGTCATCGTAGTTTCTCAGGAAGCAGTTCTTTATCTCGACGTTTTTGGAGCAGACGATGTCTATTCCGTCTCCGTTGAGTTCCCAGCAGATCGCATTCACCCCGTCAATTGTTACACCATCGTAGTTATATACGCTCACATTCCAACTTGGTCCGTTTATGATGGTTATATCCTTAATCAGAAGATTTTTAAGGACGCCCGGCCTACCGGGATTACAATTGAGGATGATAGCACCGTTGCTATACTGATCTCCATAGTGGCGAAGATCATCTCCGCACAGGACGCCGTGCCCTGCAACGGTACAGTCATTCCCCACCACCTGGACCTCGGCATACAGGATGGCGCCGTAATCTATATAGAGCGTTTCTCCCTCATGGAGGGTCACTTTGCCTTCGTGATGCTCTCCGGGGCCATAGTATTTTGTGCCGTAACTGCTTTCTGTGGGCTTGTCGCCGTCGGGGCGCACGGGGAAGAGGAAGAGGTTGTGCTGGCGGTCTCCGTCAAACTCAACACTTACCTTTCTGTGCTCATATGAAGGGATGGTAAAGGCAATCCTGCCGTCTGTTTTTATTTCAGGGGTTATCTCCCACAAAGTGGGCCGCACCCTAACATCTTTGGCTTGTCCGTCAAGCTTCTCCACCAGCACCTCGACGGGGCCGCTAAAATCATCCTCAAAGATACAGTAGCTCATCGTGTCCCTGAGGGCCTTGCTGTTGTCCCAATCGTTCCAAATTGCCCTGTGCTTGTTTGCGTCAGAGCAGAGGGCGTCCCTAACCACCATCTCTTTCCATTTATCCCCGCGGCGCACGTACACCTTGTAGTAACTGGACAACCTTATGCTGTCCGCAGCGCTGATGGGTTCGACAGCACTTTCAAAAGTGCCCGCTTGAGTGGTTTTATCTTCTGAAGTATCCCCATTCCGACCCTCATTCCCTCCGTTTTCGCAGGAAATGATGATTGCAAGGAGCAGGAATAATATCTTGAACTTCATAATTTTGAATCTAGACAACAAATATAATTAAATAATGTTAGCCAAAAGGTTCTATTGTTTACAATTTTTTGTTAAATTAGCATCATTGTATTAGTATTAATGACAAACAAAATTAAAATGAAAAAGTATTTTAGATTATTTACCATTATCAGCCTTGTTGTTCTGACAGCTGTGGTTTCCTGCAAGAAACCCAATGAAGACCCCAAGCCGGATGAAAAGACCTATGCAGACGTTCCTTTCAGTAAGATAACCGTTACCTCAGACGGAGAAACTGTAGAAGGAGCCATTGAGGATACGAAGTATATCCGCTTCCACTTCTCCAGGGCTGAATCCTTCTCAGATGCCACCCTTGCAGTTACAGTAAACGAGGGTTATGAGCTCACCTATCCTACTTCCCTTGAGCACATTGACCTTCAGGCAGAGCCCGTACTCAATTTCAAGGATCCCAAGAACGCTACGGTGAAATACTGGCTTCGCTTCTCATCGGATGCATTCCCCATCGTGGACGAGACCAAGATTCACATCGACGGACTTTCTGCCGGCGAGCTTCTTACAATAGACCTTGGCACCAAGACCTTCACCGTGAAGTATGACCAAAGCAAGCTTACTTATGAAAACGTCAAACTCGTATTTGAGGATGGAGCCCTCCAGGACGGAGCAACCGTTAAGACAGATCTCACTTATGACTTCACAAACGGTATTGAGCAGCCTCTGGTCATTGATCTTGGCGGAGACCGCACTTACACTGTAAAACTCGATGTTTCCGACTATGTCAAGATGACTCCTGCCGACTTTGGCTTCAATGATGAAACCTTCAAATATGTAGATAATGTTGATAACTATCCTTATCTTAAGGTTTGGCGTGCCGACGCAGTGAACGGTGTTCCCGCTTACACCATTGTTGCAGATTATCTCTGGCTGCCGGCCAACCCCTGGGAGTGGGATTATGGCTGGGCCTATGACGCCGGCGGATACGGCGGTCAGTTCCAGTATGGCTGGATAGATGCCTACAGTTTCATTGGAGACTGGACCGATGACCGTATGACTCAGCGTTGCGTTGGTCCCGTGGTTATAGTAACTGTAAACCAAGAGGCCGTAGAAGCTAAGATGGTTTCCAATTCATCGCGCGCCATGAGGCTTGGCGACGCAACAGGCTTCATCACCATTCCGGGTTACAGCGACAACAAGGACAACTGGGACTATATGCTCTTCAACGAAGGTTCCGTCTATGTTCCTGAAGGTGGTGCAATTTACCGTTCTTCAATCGGTATTACTCCCGAGGGCAAGATTGCAATGGCAAACTGCGCTGCTGTCAACGGAGCATCTTCCGTAAAACAGGTTCCTTTCCAGAGCGCCTTTGTTGATAACCCTGAATCAGTTGCCGCATCTGCGACAGACTGGAATGTGGTAAGTGCAGCCTGGGCTCTTCCCTGGATGGTAAGAGACGGTGTCAAGATGGGTTGGGAGAACCTTCTCAACAACGACTCCGAGCGCTGGGCTATCTCCTTCGGTCAGGGTTGGAACGGTATGTACTGTGGCCACGTTGTTATAGGCACCACCTACGACAATAAGATCGGCATTATCTGCAACCCCGGCGGAAGTGACAATTACGACGGTGCAGACACTAACAATCTTGAGTTTGTTCCCGATCCCGCTTACTGGAAGGGCTACACTTCGAACCAACTGGCCTGGATTGCATACAAGCTTGGTTGGAGAGACGTGATGGTCATCAGCGGCCAGAACGGCGAGGGCAACGGTAACGCCAGCACCGTGCGCATTAACGGCAAGAGCGTATTCCATCAGGAAGACCACCCTTACCTGAGCCCTGTATATGACAACGAGGGCGCTGACGTTAACTGCGCATACGCCCTGTCATTTGACAAGCGTTAAACAAAACCTTTTAAGATTCAGCATTTACCGGTTCTAGTGAAACCGGTAAATGCTGTTTTAATAAGAGAGACACCCTTTCCCAATTGAAATGAACCAATTGCCAAAGTTGCTTCTCCTGGCAGTTATATGCTTGATATCGGTCGTTTTTGCCGATAATGCATATGCGCAGGCCGGAAAAACCGTAACATACACGGGCGTTGTGGTGGATGCCACCACGGGGGAACCTCTGCCTGGCGCAGTCGTCATCCTCAAGGGCAGCACCCGTTATGGAGTTTCCGCCGACCAGGACGGAGCTTTTTCGCTCACTATTCCGGCCGACCGTAAACCCGTGCTGGAAGTCTCGATGATGAGCTATAAGACAACGGAGTTTACGGCATCCAAAAGCGACAGAAATCTTATACAGCTGGACCCCGACAACACTTACCTGGAAGAAGTTCAGGTGATCGCCTATGGCCAGCAACGAAAGATATCCGTAACGGGGGCAATTACATCCATGGGATCGGAAGAAATTCTCAAATCTCCTTCAGGTAGTGTTGCAAACGCTCTTGCCGGAGCCCTTACCGGCGTATCCTCCGTCCAGGTATCCGGTCAGCCCGGCGCCGAAGACCCAGAAATTTTTGTGCGCGGAACCGGTTCCCTATCGGCCGAAACTTCAAAGCCGCTCATCCTTGTGGACGGTGTCGAGCGATCCTTCTTCCAGATGGATCCCAACGAAATAGAGAACATCACTGTTCTCAAAGACGCCTCCTCTACCGCCGTATTTGGTGTCAGGGGAGCCAACGGAGTTATCCTGGTGACCACCAAACGGGGCGAAGAGGGGCGAAACAGAATCACTCTCTCTTCTCAATACGGACTTACCCAGCCGCTCCGCCACCTCAAGAGCGTGAGCAGCTATGAATACGCCACCATATATAATGAGGCGCAGCTTACCGACAATCCGAACATGCCCGAAAGCGCCCTCAAGTTCTCTCCATATGTGCTGGAGATGTTCCGTACGGGTGGCGATCCCATCATGTTCCCCAACATGGACTGGGACGACTATATTTTCAAGGATCTTGCCTGGCAGACCCAGCACAATATTACAATGTCGGGCGGTTCTTCCCGCTTCCGCTATTTCGTATCCCTGGGATACCTGTACCAGGACGGTCTGCTGAAGAAGTTTGACCTTACCTATAACCCCAACTACACCTACAACAGGTATAACTACCGTGCCAATGTGGATATCGACCTCACCGGCACGACCAACTTGAAAATCAATCTGGGCGGCCGCGTGGGCACAACCCACGAGCCGCAGACCTACAACCTCTGGGAGAACATCATGTGGTGTACTCCATTCTCCAGCGCAGGCATAGTTGACGGACACTACATAGTGTCCAGCGGCGGTAACGGAAAATATATCCCCATGGAAGGAGGCCTGGACGGCCTTGCCCTTTTCTATAACTACGGTTACGCAGAAACCACGGAGAATGTCCTCAACATGGATGTTCAGCTGGACCAGGACCTCAAGATGATTACTCCCGGCCTGAGGGCGTCCCTGAAGGGTTCATACAACTCGACCTACTGGCTGTCGGTGAGCCGTAACGTGACGTATGCCCCTTCCATGTACTACACGCCGATGTATCTTGGCTATTTCACCCAGCCCGGAATGGACGATTCAAACCCGATGTTTGACAACACCATCGTTTACCGGACTTCCGGCCGGGACGGCCTCATCGAGCCTATGTCCTACGGCGACTGGACCGGCCATTCCCGCAACTGGTACCTCGAGGGCAGCATCAACTATGCCCGCACCTTCGGAGACCACGAGGTGACCGGCCTGCTTATGTACAACCAGTCAAAGACTTATTATCCCGCGCAGTTTACAGAGATCCCCACCGCCTATGTGGGCTATGTGGGGCGTGCCACCTACAACTGGAAGCACCGGTATATTCTGGACTTCAACGTGGGTTACAACGGCTCTGAAAACTTTGCCCCGGGCAAGCGTTACGGCCTTTTCCCTGCAATTTCTGCAGGATGGTGCATTTCTGAAGAACCCTGGATGAGTGCCACCCGCACCTGGCTGGATTTCCTTAAGATCAGGGCATCTTACGGTCTTGTAGGTAACGACAAGTACTCAGGAGCAAGATTCCTTTACCTGAACGGTTCCTGGAATCCCTCGGACGCCGTTTTCAACTGGGGTTATTACGATGCCGCCGGCAATATGTACAAGGGCAGCTGGCAGTTTGGAGACCAATACAGCCCGGTGATGCATCCTGGTGCTATAGAAAACACCGTAGGAAATCCCTCGGTAACCTGGGAGAAAGTGAGGAAGCAGAACTACGGCATGGATGTAACCCTGTTCAAGCAGCAGTTGACGATCAACTTTGACTACTTCTATGAGCACCGCTACGATATCCTCTCTACAAGAAACACCTTGCCGGCAATTACGGATGTCTCACTTCCGCTTATCAACCTTGGTGAGGTCGATAACCACGGCTTTGAGACGACTATTGGGTGGCAGTCAAAGGTACGGGGATTCAGTTACTGGGCCAAGGCAAACCTCTCCTACTCCAAGAACAAGATTCTGTATATGGACGAGGTGAGGCCGATGTATCCCTGGATGGCCCAGACCGGCCAAAGCACCGGCACCAAATACGGTTTGATCTTTGACCGCTATCTCAGGGACGATGACTTTGACCCGGAGGGCAATATCCTTAAGGTTGACTCTGACGGCAACGTGATTCCCACCATGCCGCTCGGTTCCCCCCGCCCCGGAGACATGCTCTTCAAGGACCTTAACCACGACGACAAAATAGACCAGAACGACTGCAAGTGGTTCGGCTATTCCGACCGCCCGGAATATGTGGCGGGCTTCCTGGCGGGATTCAACTGGAAGGGCTTCGGTTTTTCAATGCAATGGACCGGCGCCTGGAACGCCTCCAGAATGATAGACGGAGAGATGCGTACTCCATTTGGTTCACAGAACACCAGAACCCTGCTTACCTATCTTGCCGACGGCCGGTGGACAGAGGAGAACCAGAATTCCCGCTTCCCGCGCATCACCTTCATGAACAAGACGCATTATCTCACAACATGTGACCTGTGGTTGATTGACGCTTCATATCTGCGTCTTAAAACCGCAGAGATATCCTATACCTTCAGCGGCAACCCCGTTCTTGCAAAGGCGGGAATCTCCGACTTAAAGCTATACACCAGCGGGTACAACCTTCTCACCCTGTTCTCAGAACTTGAGAAACTGGACATTGACCCGGAGGGCAACACCTCGGGATGGGACAACAAGTATCCCAACAACCGTATTTTCAACTTTGGTATTAATTTGACGTTCTGACAATATGAAAAAGAGCTTGCTGAATATCGCCGCTGCTTTGTGCATCGTGCTCCCTTTGGTCTCTGTTTCTTGCCAGGACCTCAGGTTTGGTGACGATTTCCTGGAAAAAGATCCCGGAGTTGACGTCACAATAGATACTATCTTCTCTTCCAAACTATACGCAGACAGGGCACTTGTCAGCGCATACGCATGCCTCCGCTGCGGATATCCGGTTCACAACAACGCCTGGCCTCTTGGATCGGCCGGTCAGTTCAGGGACCAGAACGCCTGCAGCGCCGTGGCCAATGACGTACACGATGCCCTGACGGACATTATTGACTCCCAGTGCACCTGGGCCGGAGCATACAATATCTATTACAACGGTTCATACAGTGCTGAGACGGAAAACTGGTCAAGCGGCACAAAATACGGTTATCTGCCCACCATGGAAGGCGCCTGGAAGTGCATCCGCAAATCATATCTTTACATTAACAACGTTGACCGGGTACCGGATATGACTCCGGAAGAAAAGACCCGTCGAAAAGCCGAATGCAAGGTGATGATAGCAATGTCATACCTTGATCTTTGGAGGAACTACGGCGGCGTACCCATCCTTCTGGACGCCGTTGAAGCCGGAAAGGAAAGCGGGGTGGATTACAAGCGCCAGAGTGCCGAAGCCGTCCTGGATTTCATCATCTCGCTTTTGGACGACGCCGCAAAGGATCTTCCCTGGACAGTTCCCGCCAGTGAAGACGGGCACCTCACCAAAGCATCGGCACTTGGCCTCAAGTGCAGGGCTCTGGCCTTTGCCGCCGCCCCCTTGTTCAATGCCGAAGCACCCTATTCTTCCGAAAAGCCGGAGATTGTGCTTGGAAACGTTGAGAAGGTTTCTGAAGATGAGGTGGAAGCGATGTATTGGTTTGGGGGATATGACCCCGGACGCTGGGAGAAGGTGGTGAAAGCCTGCGAGGAGTTCTTCCAGGCCAACGCCGGAGGGGAGTATGCCCTTATCCAGGCCACCGGCACCACGCAGGATGACTATCGCAACGCCTGGAACCGCACCTACGCCGACCGCAACAACGGAGAGATTCTGATCCATACCGGCCGCTATATGCCCACTTTTGCCGACACATACCTCCGCTGCTACTTTGGTCCGGCAGAGGACCACGGCAACAATGGCCGCGGCTATGGCGGAGGCGCCGTCACACTGAACTTCGTGGATATGTTCACCTATGCCGACGGCACCCGGGCAGATTACCGCAAGTGGGTCAAGGAGCATAATCATACCGGCACCCTCACCAACAATCCCTTCATAGACCGTGACCCCCGCCTTTATGAATCCGTCATGATTATCGGAGACCACTTCCAGGGCCATCCGGCCAGGATGTGGGACGATGGCTATGAGCACGGCGGCGCAGAATCACCACGGGCATACACGGGATTCTGCTCGAGAAAGATGATCTGGGACTACAACGACGAGACATTCCACAACAAGCCCACGGATTGGTCCAACCTTCGTCTTGCAGAGATATATCTCATTTATGCCGAAGCGCTCAACGAAACCGGAAAGAAGCAGGAGGCCTATGAGCAGTTGAACAAGATCCGTACCCGCGTGGGGCTCCCTCCCATGACGGACGCCCTGCTTGCAAAGGTTCAGGAAGGGCGTACTTATCCCACCTATGCAGAGCCACTTGCAGGAGATCCCAAACTCCGGGACGAGATACTTGACGAGCGTGCCAGGGAACTCTATTTTGAGGAAGTCCGACTCTATGATATGATTCGCTGGAAGAGGCAGGATATCTTCACAAAGCACCTCTACGGCATCCATATGACCATCCAGAGCGGCTCTTATGAAGAGGGAACCCTCAAACTTAACTTCCTCGATCCATTTGAACCCACTCCCCGCTATTGGAGAGACAATTGGGAGAACAAATGGTACCTGAGCGCATTCCCTACTGTAGAAATAAACAAGGGCTACGGCCTGGTACAGAACCCCGGCTGGTAAAATAGACAGAGTATGAAAAGATTTCTCATAGCGTTGCTGTTCATAGCCCTAGTGAACCTCCAGGCCCCGGCCCAGACGCCGGTAAAGGTGGACGACTCTTCCCAGAGGCATGTCCTCAATGCCTTGTACGGGCTTATTCCGGGACTGCAGCTTTACCAGAACGGATCCGGATATCTTCCGGGAGACAACATCCCGCTGGTCACCGTGCGCGGAAGTGGGTCCTATAGCGGAAACCATACACTGATAATCGTTGACGGTGTCGTACGCGACCCTTCGGAAATTGAGGTTGGAGAGGTAGCGAGCGTTACGGTCCTCAAAGACGCCGCCTCTCTTGCCAGATGGGGCATACGCGGCGCCGATGGTGCCGTCCTAATCACAACCAAGCGTGGCAGTGACAAACCTTTCACCCTCAGGACTTCGGTCCGTACCGGTATCCAGACTCCTTATGGCATTCCGGCAATGGCAAGTCCCGTGCAGTATGCGAATGCCCTCAACGAAGCCCGGTCGCTGGACGGTCTGGGGCCTTATTATTCCGCCTCCGATATTGCGGGAGTCGCCGCAGGAACAAACATCAGGATTCCCACTATGGACTGGCAGACGGCTATGCTCCGCAATGTCGGAACAGCCTCAGACGCTAACCTCTCCATAGACGGTTCTACCAAATCCACAAAGTATTACGTTTATGCCGATTACAGTAGTAACCGCGGTTTTTTGCGCCACACCAATCTCACAGATGGTATCAATACCCAGGCCGAGTTCTACTCCCTTAAACTGCGCTCCAACCTGGATGTGAAGGTTACCCCCACCACAGACCTTGTAATAGGTCTTTCAGGCCGTCTTCAGCAGCAACAGGGGCCTCAGGGAGGCCTTGACATTACGGCGATGTATGCAGCCCCTACCATCGGCATTCCGGCGCGCGTAGACCATATGTGGGTAAGGACCAACCTGATTGACAACCCGGTGGGTTCCGTTCTGGGAACGGGCAACAAAATTGATTTTGGCCGGTCTCTACTTGGGGACGTTGCCTTAAAGCAGAACCTGTCCATGATTCTTGACGGGCTTAAGGCACAAGCGCGCGTTTCATACGACAATGCCGCCGTGATTTCCGACCGAAAGAGCTTCTCGTATTCATACCTTACCGCAACGCCGCGCTTTGATGAAGCGAGAAACATCTCAGACTACGCCCTGGCATCGTATGGAAACGATACTGAAATAGACTTTGCAACCTACCTCTCTTCCCAATATATGAGGCTTACCGCCCTGGCAGGCCTTGAGTGGACCCGGGTATTTGACAATCACGAAGTGGGTGCCTCATTAACGGCAAGTCGTGATTGGTATAAACTCACCGGCGCCGGCAACTCCTTCATCCACCACGACTTTATTCTCTCCCTGTCATACAACTATGCACAGAAGATCTTCCTGAATATAGTTATGGACGAATCGGCCAGTAGCCTGCTCTCTACTGGAGATAAGTACCGTTTCTATCCTGCCGTATCCCTTGGCTGGGTGGTTTCTGATGCTCTTAAAGTGAAAGCGTCGGCCGGACTTGTCGGAATGGACGCCAACCTCCAGTACGATATGGACAAGCAGTTCAACGGCCCCGGAAATGGTTACATCTTTACACAGCCCACGGAACTTGGCGGCATGAAAGAGGGAGACCTGCCCTCCGTTGGCGTACGTCCAGAAACTGATTTCAAGGCCGATTTGGGCCTGGAATTCATTCTTCCCTGCGGACTTGGCGGAGAAGCGGCGGTATTTATGAACAACCGCAGCGGCCTCAGGACTAAGGCAGGGAACGCCACCTCCGCTGTTCTTGGAATAGGACTTGGGGATTCCTTTAACGGAAAAGTTTCCAACCGGGGTATTGAGGGCGCACTTTTCTGGGACGGCAAAATCGGAGCCGTAGCTGTAAACCTTGGCGGAACTATCTCTTTTGTCAGAAGCCGCATAGATTATATTGAAGAGGAGTTTCATCCGGACAGTTATCAATATGAGCAAGGCGGATCTGTGGGGCGTTTGTTTGTGCTCCTTGGAGACGGTTTTTACAGGGAAGAAGATTTTGACAGCAGCGGAAATCTCAAGGAAGGCGTGCCTGAGAGCACTTTTGCCAGCGTACGCCCCGGGGACATCCGATACAAGGACCTCAACACCGACGGCAAAATAGACAATTACGACTACACCTGGACCAAGACCCCCACCCTGCCGGAGCTCTACTACGGGTTCCATTTGGATCTTTCATGGAACGGCCTTGGCCTCAAGGCTTTGTTCCAGGGAACCGGAGACTGGACTGCGGTTACAAACCTTCCAAGCATATGGCAACCGCTTTACGGTGGAGACAAGAATGTATCCCAGTTCTATATTGACAATTGCTGGCATCCCGATTCCCAGGAAGGAGCGCGCTACCCGCGTCTCACAACGCTCGAGAACAGCAACAACTTCCGTGACAGCGATGTCTGGACCCAGAACGGAAAGTATTTCAAACTTCGCGAGCTGGAGCTTAACTACAACTTTCCCGCTTCTCTGCTCTCTAATGTCAAACTACAGGAGGCAACCGTTTTCCTTTGCGGGAACAACCTGTTCTCTATTGACGGTATCCGTATAATGGATCCGGAATACATCGCCACCGCTTATCCTCGGGCAAGGACGTTCCAGATGGGTGTCAGACTTACTTTTTAAGATATGGAGACAATGAAAACATTCAAAAGCATAATTGCAATTCTTGCAGCGGCCATCACTGCCGTTTCCTGCGCCTCCGATCTGGAAGTGAACGAGAACCTCTACCACTCCAAAGAGTATATGTTTGCCGATTTTGGGATGGTAAAGGATGTTATGACAAATGCCTACGGCTATATCACGGCCGGTTTCAGCGCCGTTGGCGGCACTATGACCGAATGCGCCACGGACGACGCCGTCTATGCCAATACGCCCAATACCATCAAGGGTTTCTACGACGGAAGCTGGTCGGCCAACAACACCATAGACGACTGCTGGGGCACCCTGTATGCCGCCATACGCTCCTGCAACTATCTTCTGGAGAACTGCCCGGAAGACTTTGAGGTAGCGAAATATCTGGAAGAATATGTCCGAAACATGGAGCAGCTCACCAACTATCCCTGGGAGGCCAAGGCCCTCAGGGCATATTTCCATTTTGAGCTCCTGAAGCGCTACAACAACATTGTGTTAGCAGACCATACCTTCACGGCAAGTGAGGTGAATACGCTGGAGCAAACCGATTATGCATCAGCATCAGGGTGGATTGCATCGGAACTGCTGGAGGCCTCCAAGCATCTTCCCGCGACATATTCAGGAACCGCTTATTCAGAGCTTGGCCGCGTCACAAGGGGCTTTGCCCTTGCGATGCGTTCAAGGGTTCTTCTATACGCGGCAAGTCCGCTGAATAATCCGGGATCTGATAAAGATTCATGGGTGCTGGCCGCAGCCGCAGCCAAGGACATGCTTGACGTCAATGCTGCAGATGGGACATATGGACTTGTGGACGAGACCTTTGGAGGTGAATCCCGCGGCGTGGTCCTCGCTGTCAGACAAGCTGCAAACAACGCTTTTGAACGCGCCAACTTCCCGGCGGGATTTGAGGGAGGTCATTCCGGTGTCTGCCCTTCGCTCAATCTTGTAGAGGCGTTCGACAATATTGACGGAACCCCTTACAATGCGGCGAAGGATGCGGCAAATCTTATGGACCCCGCAAAGAGGGATCCCCGCTTTGCCAAGACAATCCTCTACAACGGCGCTCCTTTTAAAGAGAGCACCTTGGATTCTTATCGCGGAGGAAAGAACGGAGCACCGCTCGACGAAGCATCTCCCACCTCCTTCTACCTTAGGAAATTCCTCCAGGAAGAAACTATCCTGTCTGCAGGAAACACCAACAGTTATCAGCATTTCTGGCCGGTTATCCGTTTGGCGGAAGTATATCTCAACTACGCCGAGGCTCTCTTTGAAGCAACGGGGAATCCCGCCTTCAAGGGGGCGTTGTCAGGCACTTCATTCACCCTGTCTCCATTGGAGGCAATTAACAGAGTCCGGGCTGTCTATGGACTTCCGGGGTTGGATGCCGGTATCGGCGCAGCCGATTTCAGGCAACGACTCAGGAACGAGCGCCGTGTTGAACTTGCCTTTGAGGGGCATCGTTTCTGGGATCTCCGACGCTGGAAAATAGGCCCTGCCACCAAAGATGTTTACGGCCTTGACATACGGCAGGAAGAAGACTGCAGTTTCACCTCTACCCGCACTCTTGTTCAAAGCCGTGACTGGAACGACAAGATGTACTTCTATCCTATCTCAGAAGTTGAAAGGCACAAGAACCGTAATCTTGAACAGAATCCGGGATGGTAGACCTTTCCAAGCTTTTCTGCCGGCATACAAAAAAGAGGACAGCCTGACGGTTGTCCTCTTTTTTGTTGTACATATCGATGGCTGTCTGCTAGTCGGAGATGGGGCGGACAGTGAGGCCATGGCAACGACTCTCGAAAGTGTAAGATATTGTATTTTGATACGTACTATTATTATGATATAAATAGTAATAGTATCCATATTTACCGGATGGCGTGGCCGTCCAATAATGCCCACGATCTGGATAGAAAGTGGTATCAGTATACTCTCCGGAACAAGGGAGGAAAATACTTCTTTCTGTATAGCCGTCTTTCCTGCTCCTGACCAGAAAACCCTGGATGCCAAGGGTTGATGTCCAGGTCCAAGTGCAGTTTGTTCGAAGCCAATTCCACTCATCAAGCGTCGGTGTACGCCATGTTCCTCCCCAAATCTGGGATGCAGCATCATCCACAGACTCTAATTGTGTCAAATTATCTGTGGCATTGTATTTACTGAAGGTTTCGCCACCATCACTTGTAAATTTCGTATGTGAAGCCCAGTTATAACCTGCTTCTTTCCCCGCTTTCCACGTCAAGGGGTTCAGTGTCGTATAGTACGGCTCTGTTTCTCCCCATGCAAAATAGTCTCCTACTCCAACCTCGTTGGTAGCACCGACATTCGTCGTTGCCCATTTGTGGCCATCGCCCAAATCTACAAACTCGTGACCATTTATTTTGTTGTTTACTGCTTTGAACTTGGCAAACGACAACTTTACACCCTGGTATGATCCGGGGTCCGTGTAATCCATGTCATTCTTCAGATATTCATATCGATTGCCATTCGCATCAATTAAGGTTACCTTGAAACGATGACTCATATTTTGAATATCGGCATCTTTCAAGAAATAGAAGGCCAGATCGTTTTCACCATTGGGTTGTCCAAGGGCATAATAGTAAGCCTCCCTACCTCCATGGGAGATTTTTGTGGGTTCAACTATAAAACCCACCGCAACTCTGAGGGGATTGGTTGTCTGCATCGCATAAGTCCCTTCTGGAAGCCCGGTCACCACCACCTGGAAGTCAGAGAAAACCATCCAGTTTGCAATATGGGCGGTTACTGTACCATCGGAATATGTATAGGAATCCGGGTAAGAAAAGGCGAGCAGGTTGGGCTTATATACATCCCTTGTAATAGATCCTATTGATCCTTGTTTGACTGTGTACCAAGCATTTGCCGTCGGGGTGAAATTATATTGATTCAAGTCATTATAACCCTCAAAAACGACCTTCATAGTGCCTTCTGCGGCGGGTGTAAAGCCTGACCGGAGACTGCCTGCAATCCAATCTGTACCATCGTAAGTCATCACAAGATCGGGGGTCTTCTGGGTGTTTTCATCAAACCAGATATTCACCTTGTCGCCCACATACCAGTCGGTCTTGACGGCCTTGGTGGCAGAATTCAGATTAGCCACAGTAATGTTGAACTTGATCTTTTGTGAAGATGTTGCCGGAGCTGCCTCTTTCTGGCAGGAGAAGAGAGTGGAAGCGGCAAGAATGGCCAGCGCTATAAATGCAATCTTTTTCATAATCATCATTTTTAGGTTAATCACTGGCCGAATTGGTCAAATCCAGTTCTGTGGCGCCACTCCAAGGATTGCTGGCGCACGCAATCATTCCCGGTGCAAGGGAATAAACCCGCGTGCGGGGCGATTCATAGTTCTGCTTCATAGTACTATTGTAAAAATCGATATTCCATTTGGAATGTTAAAGTTATCTTCTATGCTTGAAAAAAGCAAGAAAAACGCAAATAAGTGCATATGTAGCCTCTAATGGGTTAATTTTTATGTATCCTTTGCTTTTGAGCGGAAAACGAGACTCGAACTCGCTCCGTATCAACATTTTACGCTCGCCTGCGCCTTAGGTACTTATACCTGCGACTACGTTTTGTACTCTTTCTTCGCAGTCGCAAATATAGGCAAAATAATCCTGATACTCTGTAGTTTAGGACGACTTTCTTGATAAAACATACTCTTCGTAGGCTTTTCTAAAAGCAGTCTCGTCAAAGACGCAGTTATCCTTCAATTTCGTCCAAATGTCTTCCCCGTTATAAAGACGCTCAAATGCTTTCTTTTGAAGATTGGCATTTAGGGGTTTACGCTTCTTGCCGCACTGAAAACGCACCTTACCTAATCTATCCACGATACAGAGATACGTGATTTCGTGGTTTGAAGAAATCTCTATCTCCTTTACAGAGAATGATTGACAGAACTTTCCGTTAAAGTAATCTTTCTCCGTTAAATCAATGGAGATTGAAGGCGTAGTGTATAGTTCTCTCCCTATGCCCCAACAGAAGCAGGCTCTCTTGAAGGCGTCAGAGGCTTCACCTTTCTCCCTCTCAGTGTTGCTCTCCGTTCCGCAATCCCACTTCCAAATCCATTCTCCATTAAGTTGTTGAATGCCAACACCGCAGTACATAATTCCTTTGATTTCTTCGTGTTTTCGTTGCCAACGTTCGCAGCCCACAGTCTCGTCAAGAATGTTCATATCCACTCTTGCGTCTTTGTATAGAAGCAGTTTGGCGTATTTCTTTTCGCCACGCTGACTAAGAGATTGAACACGGCAGTCAATCTCGGAACTCTTGAGGCACCTGAACTGCAGAGGAGTATGTATCATTTCAACTCCCCTAAGGTTTCCTTCACTTGTCTCCATACTGCACATACTTCTTTTGCTCTGATACATAGTGCTTTAACTCGTTGTTTAGCCTCTCGATTTCACGAAGGCAATATTCGACGTCCACTTCTGTCGGGTTTTCGAGCACATAACTGATATTATCAATGTACTCAAGGATTGTTTTACGTTTTTCCATATTATTTGTTGTTTTGATTGTTTTTGTTTGTCTTGTCGCTTTCGATATTCTCCCACATAATACGGAATAGGCATATTGCGCTATTAGTGTTCCCCTTTTTCCCTCCAATGGTTTTCTTCTCAATGAACCCTGCGTCGATAAGTTCCGGGATATAGTTCTTTCGTACGCTATCAACACTCTTACCAATTTTTTTTGCAAGAACCCGCAAATAGCACTGAACGAAATCCCCCCTATGAACCCGATTATTATCCACATTATAACTCTCCCGAGAAAGAAGGTAAGCGAAAAGGAGTTTCGCACAAGGCGAAAGATTGGGGTTATCAAATACCACATAGGGTATCCTGTGGAATGAACAGTTAATGGTTGCCATAACGCTCCATTTGCTACCGTTTAATACTGTGGATTTCGGCGATATAGTTCAGTTCCCTGATTATTTCCAAAAAAAAGGCTTCTGTGTCGCCAAAGTAAGTCTTAGGATAGCCGTGAGTACCCCCTTCAGGGCTATACAAGTCCACGAGCGAGAACGACATTAAATCGCCGAAACGTCCCACGTACGTTAGTTGAACGTGAAAGAGGAGTGTCTTTATGTCTGCGATTAAGAACGGACGTCTTCTCCCGGTTTCCTCACACCACTCAGCCCTGTCAATAATGCTTTGCCCAAGTATGGCGGCAGCGTTTAATCCATTTTCTTTCTGATTATTGAGCAATATTTTGATTTCTTGTTCTGTCATTTTTATCATAGTCAATCTATTTTTATTAAGCGCAAAATCCCCCTGAACGCACCTCTATGCACCTTGAATAACTATATTGAATGGGGATAGGGCTATTGCCCTGAGGCGGCTTACGGGGAGTTAGAGGCGACGCACTACCTCAACACTCTCCACCCAATGTAAACAACGCGCCATTTCTATCCTTGATAGCAGCGTCAGTGGCGGACAATTTCTTATGTCATAGAACACCTCCGATTTAGCACGAAACACTTGTGCAACTCATTTAATAGTATTCTTGCAGACAACACCGCTATCGTTTAAGCAGTATTCATTAAAGTAATCCCCAATCTCGTCAAGAGGGTTTTGGTATTTTGGATTATAAGGCAACGTTGACGACGTATAGAGCCCGAACGGTTTGTTTTTGAGAAAAGAGAAAGCCGCAGTAATAGCATATAACTCCATAAAAGAATAAATCCTTATGCTTTGGTATTGTATGCTACTTAACGGCGCGTTCGCATACAACTCGGCGGTTGCGTCGAAGAATAGTCCGTCTATTTCGTTAAACCTATGCTTACACCAATGTCCATAGGGATTGTAGTAGCCTTCAACACACCGAACAGGTACTCCTGCTCTATTAAGGCGGCAAGCCAACAACAGAGCATTTCCATAGCACCCTCCGGGCTCTATTGCCCCCATTTTGGCTAATTTTGACACCATTTCCCTTACGAGAAGATTTGGGATTTCCTCTATTGGTGTAATTGAAACCGGGGTATCACGTTTCTCAAATGAAAAAAAGGCACCCTGTGGAGAAATCACTCTCGCCATATATTCGAGCGGTATGCCCATATTTGTTAAACGCTGACGGGAGTAAGCGAGAATGTTTGTGGTTTTACCCTTATTTATGGACGCACGGGCAACGTCTGATTTGTGATTACTTACGTACATTTTACTTAGTATGGTAGTTGAGTTTTGGTTTCCCTCAATTGCCGTTGCAAATGTACGTATGTTGTTGATAATAAACCGTTTACGCTTGTTTGCAATATTTTTTGCGTAAACAATAGTGTGCAAAAAAAGCCGTCTTTTTTGGACGGCTTAATTAAAATATGCGAATACGATTACAGGTTCTTCACCAAATTATCGAAGAATACCTCGTTCTCCTGTTTTTTAGAATACCTGAGAGTTTTCGAATAAGTGTTCCTTAAACTATCGGGACGTAGTTCTCCCGTTTTGGCACTTTCAAAGATTTGGGATACAATACGCCATTCACAACTCCCATATCCTTCGATAGCGTGTATCAAAAAAACGAGTTTGACATTTGTCCCATACCATTTTATCTTCTCGGTTGGAATACTAAGCGCTTCTCCTGTCATATAATAGACAAACTGTTCCTCCCCTGTGTCGGCAGATATAAACCCCTCGCGAACCAAAGCCGCATATAGTTTCTTTACGTCAACGGTGGGCTTGAGTAATGACAAGTGCGGAACGCCACTTCGAGTGTTAACCAAATCTGTCTTTTTTAGTCTATCATTGCAGTAGCCCAACACCCTGTCAACCAAATTAGACTGCTTTTTAGACAACTTCTGCTTGGTATATCTCTCGAACAGTAGCCTTGTGTGAAAGCACCACTCTTTATCTAGGATATCTTTTGCGCCTTCCTGGTTCCAATGGCGCTCGACGACATTCACAAACCGCCTGCGACACCTATTCAGGCAATCATACAACTCTTCCACAGAAAAATGCTGGCATACGCCCAATGTATAACCAAGGAAAAGAGCCTCCTTCGTAAACTCACCTGATTTCAGAACCGAGAATAGTATGTCAAACGGTACGGGCTCCTTATCAAACAGGAACACCCCCCTGTTAAAAATGGTGCGATAGTACACAGAGTATCCGTGAAACTCATTTGTCTTCCACGATAGCCCTTTCAATAATAAAACCTGTAAATCGAGATAATAGTTATGCCTATCTCTGCACTCGTCTATGGGCTTTTGCAACTGAATATCGCCTGTCAGTGGGATATAACCAGCCTTGCCGTCTGCGATATAAACGAGATAATCACACATTCTATCCACCTTGCCCTCCGGCGTAAAGCATAAAAGGAAATTGTCCCACTCAGCATAGAAATGGCTCAATTTGTCCTTGCAGCGCTCAATGGGAATTATTCCTTGCCCCTTGTTGAACCTCTCGAACTGCTCGTCAAGGACGTACGGATAGAAGACACGAGCATTCCCTATTTTCTCGTACCGATACCTCAACGCCCCTGTGATACCGCTAGTAAGATAAGAGCAAATACACGTATTGTAGCGCCTGTATTGAATAGTCTCGTCAGCCATATCAACGTGTTTATTTAAGTCCGTGTCATTTTAATATTTGTAGCCACTCGTACGAGATAAAGGAGTTGTTTCGCTTTTAGAGAAAATCTTAAACTATTTCTCTTGCCGAAAGTTAAAGTACATTGCCCTTGCCATTTCCTCGCACACCCTTTTGTAGAACGAAGGCTCCTCGAAGAGTTTGGCGAAGGCGTCCATTTGCTCTACATAGCAGTCCCGAGCAATCTTGTCGAACACCTTGGGAAATATGTTCTCAGAGAACATAGCCACCTCGCTGTTCTTTGCCTGCTTCTTCAACGATTTGCTTTCGCTCTTGAACTTGTCATAGATTGTCTCAACGATTACCCTATCAGCGTCGGTGAAGTTCCCAGCATACATAAGGTTAATCTTCTCGATAATGTTCCCAAGCAAGTCTCTCTTATCCTCCTGCTTTCTTCCTGTTCCTCCTTTCTCTCCCTTGATAGTCTTGTCCTCTTTCGTAGGTTGCAACTCAATGCTACCGCTCGGCTGCACATTGAAGATATGGTGTTCGAGAATGAGTTTGTTCTCTAAATCAACTTTCTCGTGAGGGTTCTTTGGAAGGAACTTGAAAAGGAAGTCGCAAAAGATATACGTCTTATATAAATCCTTGTCAAAGGTGCGGGCAATCTGTGCCATATACGCATAGAACCTGACGAATGCCCTGACAACGAAACGCACTTTGAACTTATCCTCTTCCTCCAAAGCCTCAAAACGGGCTAATACAGGCTTTAAGAGCGACGACAACTTGCCGATTGAAGTCTTGTCTTGCTTCGTCTGATAAACGTCGTAAAGGGCGTCAATCTCCTCTTGGCTCCACAGGTGATACTTCTGCAACTCCGTGAGATACTTGTATACGACATTTACGTCGACAGGGTTGCCAAGGAGCGTATCCTCGTAGAAAGGTTGGAACGACGCCTTAATGCTCTCCGCGGTGTTAGCGAAGTCGAGGACGTAGGTGTCAATCTTTCCTTTGTCCTCTGCCGCCCTGTTCAGGCGGGAAAGCGTCTGCACCGCCTTCACCCCCTTCAAGCCCTTCAAGACAAACATAGTATGGAGCATTGGCTCGTCAAATCCCGTTTGGTACTTCTCCGCCACAATCAAGATATTGAACAAGTCGCTGCCGAAGTACAGGGGAAGGTTGCTCTCCGTGATTTTGTATTCAAGGGTGGTATTGAGTTGTGGCTCCGTGTATTCCATACCCTGATACTTCACCGTACCGGAGAAGGCTACAAGGGGACGCACGTCGTCGTATCCCTTCTTAGCACAATAGTCTTTCATTGCGAGGTAGTACCTGACTGCGTGAGCACGGGAGGCAGATACCACCATAGCCTTTGCCTTGCCGTTCATTTTTTTCAAGGTAATCTCTCGGAACTTCTCGACAATCACCTCAACTGCTTGATTAATTACGTATTGGTGGTTGTCG
>JAEEGL014510187.1_pt1 | contig 23910 bp, 21 predicted proteins | sample 9134231 | NCBI WGS metagenome assembly JAEEGL01 (sample SAMN16246548, study PRJNA631951) | gut metagenome | biome: gut microbiome; feature: rumen; material: fiber-attached | host: Bos | place: Iran: Karaj | collected 2018-10 | reverse complement strand
GAAATGCCGGCTTTTGAGAACTTAGCATTCAAATACTTTCTAATTTTGTCATCTTCGACGATTTTACCGGCGAAATTTTTGCCGCCGTACCAATTAGAGTCCCAGCCTCTCACAATTCCGAGGCGCAAGCCGATAGGATTAACTTTTTGACCCATACTTTACTTTAATTATTTTTGTGATTCTTCAATATTTGCCACTTGTACATTCTCTTCGTTGCGGTCGCCGAGAATCAATGTAACATGGTTGGAGCGCTTGCGGATGCGGGCGGCACGACCTTGCGGGGCGGTGCGGATGCGTTTGAGCATTCTGCCTCCGTCAACCATGATGGTCTTTACGTATAAGTCGGCGTCCTCGAGGCGTTTGTCCTCGTTCTTCACCTGCCAGTTGGCAACGGCCGACTTCAACAGTTTCAGTAATTTTTCAGATGCCTCTCTGTGAGAGTACTTCAACACATTCATGGCGTAATCTACGTTCTTGCCACGAATGACGTTGGCCATAATTCTGGTCTTGCGCGGTGAGGTCGGATTATCCACTAATCGGGCCAGATACACCGTTTTCATTGCTTCTTTACGCGCATTTGCCGCGTTTTTCTGTTTTACACTCATCGTTTTTTTATCTATTTTATTACTTTGTATTTATCTGATATTCAATCAGTTAACCACTTGACAAGTACCCTTTTTTCGTACATTACCAAATTGGCGGCAAAAATAGTCTTTTTTTGCATACAATCAATAGCTTACGAATTTTTTTTTCAACAAAATGAAATAGGGTTTGTTAATAAGGCGATGAAGCGATGAGACGATGAATGTTAAACGCATCATTGCAATATGTGCCGCCGTGTGTTTGTGCAACATGGCATACGCCCTGATGTTTTCCGTGGGTGGTGTGGTGGTGGGAGATGGTTTCTACAGAAACATCGACATCACCACAGGCAACAGTGTGGTGTTCCCGTCACGGCGCAAATCCTTGGTGTAAACCAAAAAACGCTCACCTACGCGTGAGGAGTACTTCTCGCAGAAGGCATCTAACGAGGCGTGGGTTTTATAGCCAGACGATTTAACCTCCATCGGCCAGATTTTGCTCCCTCGTGACAGCAGGAAGTCCACTTCGTAATTGTGTTTTCCACTCTCTGTAGGCCATGTGTGGTAGAATAGTTTGTTGCCCGAGGCAGTAAGCATCTGCGCCACGATATTCTCATACACATATCCTAAATCGGCACTCAGCTTGTCACCCAACAACTTCTGATAAATCAAATTCTCCGTCACCGCCTTGTCCCAGAACGCCAGCGTGATAAACAGCCCTGTGTCGTTCAGAAACATCTTATACCGCCCCATGTCCTCGTGCAGCGACAACCCTACATTCGGATCATCAGCATGATGTGAGAACACCACCACTTGGGAATCTTCCATATCCTGTAGTATCTCCTCCATGCGGTCTTGTTTCCCCTGCTCTATCACGCTCGAAATATGGTAGCGCGATGCGTTTTTGTTTAGCTGTCCAGGTACTGCATAAAACATCCGCGTTGCCTTGCCAGTCGGGTCGATTTTACGGAAATCGTCCGCGTACAGTTCTATAATCTCACGTTTCACCGCATCCACCGCGCTCAAATTATTTGTTTCCAAATAGGAATTCACTGCCTGCGGCATACCACCCACCAACATGTACAATCTGAAGTCGCGCAGTACTTTCCGGGTAACACCATCACCTAATGCCCGCTTTGCCACGTAAGCCTCCCGCAGCAAACTCACCGACACATCATCTCCCAACACCCATCGGAACTCTTCGTAGTCCATCGGCCGAAGCTCCAACCGTGTTTCCTCACTCGGAATCCGGATATTCTTCGTGTTTTTCTTGATGGACATAAGCGAGCCCGTCTCGATGTAGTCATACCGATGGTCTTTCACTAACTTCTTGATGGCCTGACGCGCTAGCGGACAATCCTGCACCTCGTCAAAGATAATGACAGACTTGCGTGGCGTAAGCCTTGTGTTGTAATGGAACTGCAGTTGGAACAACAAATCGTCCAAGTTCGAAATGTCTTCGAACAAATCTTTCACCTCATGCGGTGCCTCTGTAAAATCAATCAATATATATGATTCATACTCCCGACGAGCGAATTCCTCTGCTATAGTCGATTTGCCCACACGCCTTGCTCCCTTTATCAACAACGCGGTTTTACCATCTCGCTCGCGTTTCCATTGGAGCATTTTCTCATAGAGCTTACGTTTGAATATCCTTTCTTCCATAATGCAATCAAATACTTTCGGCCGCAAAAATACATTTTTTGCCGAAAATCTCACTATTTATTTTTGCAAATATGCCGAAAATCTCACTATCTTCATGGTTTTGCCGAAAATCTCGCTATTCATTTTTGTGAATATGCCGAAAATCTCACTATCTTCATGGTTTTGCCAGAATCTCAAACTTTATTTGACTATCGACCACTGACCTTGGCGTTGATCGTCCCCGGAATCCGCAAATCCCCGTTCCCGACATGGGTGCAGTAGGACTGCAACACGGCTTTCAGGTCACGCTCTATCGACTGTTGGGCAGGATCGTTCAAGTCCATGATGTTGTGCTTTTGCAGGGTGTCCGTGGCGGCATAGACGAACAGGCGGCGTTCCCCGTCGAAGTAGAGGCTCAGCGAGTCGGTCAACGCCTGGTAAGTCTGCTGCTGCACGCAGTTGGTCACGAACGGCTTACGTTCGGGTTCGTTGAACACATCGCGGCCGAAAGCGAAATAGGGTTGGCCGTAGCCCATCAGTCCGAGCGTGGTGGGCATGATGTCAATCTGCTGGGTCACATGCTCATAGCGACCTTTGACGGAATGGTCGGGTGTGTACATAAAGTAAATGATGGCCGTGTTACCCTTTGCGGTGCGTGTCTCCTCGGCGGCCATCTGCGGTGACACGTGGTCGGCCACGAAAATGAAGAGTGTGTTCTCGAACCACGGCATCTTGGAGGCGGTTTCGAAGAACTTGCGCAGCGAGAGGTCCGTGTAGGCCACGCAGGGCTGCACCAGCGACCCGCCTTTCGGCATCTTGCCCGCGTACTCCTCGGGCAGATCATACGGGTGATGGGAACTCAAGGTGAACACTGCTGTGAAGAACGGTGTTTTCTGTTGGTTGATCTCCTCGGCCAGGAACTGCAGGAACGGCATGTCCCAGATACCCCACACGTTGGCGTTCCCCTTTTCGGGATGCACCTTCTCAAAATCCTCGCGGTTGTGGAAGTTCTCAATACCGGCCAAGTTGCCGAACGCTTCGAAACCCATCTGGTTTTTGGTGGCACCACAGTAGAAGTGCGTGCTGTAGCCCTGACGTGCGAGGATACGGGGCAGCGCATCCAATTCGGTCAGCGACTGAGGCAGCAGAGCGAAAGGGGTGCGGAAGGAGGGTATGGACGCGAACACGGAGGGTAGCGCCTCGATGGACTTCATGCCGTTGGCGAAGGCGTTTGTGAACACTAATCCCTCGCGCATCAGCGAGTCGAGGAACGGGGTATAGCCGCCGTTGGGGTTCAGATGCGGCGCAAGGTACTGCGAATGCTCCCGGCTGAAGCTCTCTAACACGAAAATCACCACGTTCTTCCCCTTCGCGACGGGCGGCTGTGTCAAATTCGGATAGTGATAGGGAGAATACAGCTCCGCCAACTCCTCTTCATCGAAATAGACCGTCATGTCCAACTGCCGCAGCCCCGTCGTGCGGAGCAGGCAGAAGGGGTTGCTCAGCACTAACGTCCCTTTCTGCGGCGACTGCGTGTAGTAGGCCACGTTTCCCATCGCGATGGGGCGCGCCTTCAGGTCGAACGACCCGCGGATGCCGAACACCCACAACGTGACCGCCACGGCCAGCGTCAGCACGCCGGTCCCATAATACAGCCAATTATTTGCAATCTCCGTGGGATGGTACTTTATTTTTCTATATACATAAACCAGCAGGAAAATCAGCACCGCGCCGAGCAGCACGAGATACCAGTTCTCGCCCATCGCCGTGAAGAGGATGTCGGAGGTGTTGTCATTTTCGCGGAAGAAGTGCATCTCCTCCCACGTGATACGTTTGAAGGCGTAACGGAAATAGACAGTGTCGGCCAGGTTCAGCACCACAATCCCCAAAGAATTGGAGATACCATACAGCCATGCCAGCATCGTCTGGTAGCCTTTCTTTTGACGGAAGCGAAACGGCAACAGCGACAGCAGGATGAAAGGAGCGTTCAAGTAAAATATGGACACAGTGGCGAACTTCAGCGATCCGGCAAGAAGCATGGGGATTTCCGACCACGTCAACGGTCCGAGCAGCATCCGATTGTAAGCATAAAAGGCGATTTGGGTGATAAAAATGCAGGCATAGAGGAGCAACAGCCTCAGAAGCAGCACCGTAAAATCATTCTTGAAAAATTTCTTCATATATAATATATGTCAGACAAAAGGGCGGCAAAAATATATTTTTTTTTATTTGGACGAGCCGACGCGGGTAAGGGGGCACAGCAACCGCACCAAATTTTCATCTCTGTCGTTGCGATGCGTCGGTTGTGAGGCATCTGCGTCCTCGCAGATGTATGAGACTGTCGCACTTCGGCAGCCGTTTGGTCAAGCTCTTGTTTCCACCCATTACCATATTATTGTTTGTATAGTTTTGTTATTAAGGAGCTTAATCGATCACAAGCACTTCGAAAAAGTAGGGCTTGTGACCGCAGCGGCGGCGGTCTCTTTGGAATGCCAACTCAGCGGCACGAACCATGGCGGCCTCTGTGAGTGAGGCATCCATCTTCAGGGGTCGCAGCCCTTGGGACTGCCGAATGTTGTTGATGTTTTTCACCACTTTTTTTGCCTTGTCGTAGTCGAACACGCCGTTGATGGAGCTCGTGGATTGCGCGGCAGCGGGGAGGATTGCCGCGGCATAGAGCAATATGGCAAGAAGGATAGGGAAGGTTTTGGACATAACGGCGTTTTTTTTTACGATGAACGACGTCGAGGAGGTGGGAATTATTGTGGATTGAGCCCTAACCAACCCGACACTCCCCCACCGTCATCGTTCCACCACCTTCCACTCGTCAATTCCCTTGCTTTCGCTGCCGAAACAGCCCCCGACTTTGAATAACTTCCTCGGGTCGGCGGCGAAGGGGGCGGCGTACTGCTTGTCCTCAATCTGCTTCAGGGCCTCGTCGGCGGACTTATCCACTTTCAATTCCATGATATAGATATAGTCGCGGGTCTGGATGGTCACGTCCATGCGGCCGCGGCTCGTGTGACGCTCCACCTGCACATAGAGCCCCATCAGCTTGAAGATGACCGACAGCGTGTTCTGGAAATAGATTTCCAGTTTCCCCATCACCTGGTAGTCGCCGTCGGCGAACAATGCTTGCAGACGGGTCATGAAGCCTTCTATGTCGCCATTCCGGACATCCTTGACGAAATTGTTGATGGTGAACGAGCCGTTCATGCCGCCTGCAAAGTAGTAGGTGGCCAAGAACTGCGCGAAGCCCCGCTCCACTTCCTCGTTAGGGAATCCGAGACGGTAGCTTTGGAACTCTTTGTCAAAGTCCTTGATGGTCAGATAGCCGCTTTGGAACAGCAACGGAATGGGGTTGCTGTACATCATATCGACGCTGTCCATCGTGCGCACATCCACCTCCTCGGTGGTGAGTCGGTCGAGCGGGTAGTCGGTGTGCTGCAAAACCACCACCAAGAAAGTCGGTGTACCCGTTGCGAACCAATAGTCGCCGAAACGTTTACAGTCCAACGTCTTCAAGAGACTGAACGGGTTGTACATCCCTGCTGATTCGGCACTGAAATGGTAGCCGTCATAGCTTGATTTCAGCATGGCATAACACTCGTCTTTCGTCATACTGTTCTCAACAGCCAGTTCAGCAACCTCGTTGTCGAAGTTCTCTCTGATTTCCTGTTCGCTAATGCCGCAAATAGTACCATAGCGATAATCCAACGATATGTCTGACAGATTGTTCAAATCGCTGAAGATGCTCACCTTCGAGAACTTGGTCACCCCGGTGAAGAAGGCAAACCGGATGTAGGAGTCCATGGTCTTTTCCACCCCGTAAAACGATTTCAGAATTTTGCGGTATTCATTCTGCAGTTCCGTGTTGCCGATGGTCTCCAACAACGGTTTGTCGTACTCGTCCACGAGGATGACTACTTTTTGCCCCGTCTGCTCGTACGCGCGCGAAATAAGCTCTTTGAATCGGTCGGAAAGTGAAAGGCCTGCCCTAACAACACCAAATCGTTGCTCCAACTTAAGGAGTTGATAGTCTATGGTTGAGTTGAGTCCTTCAAGATTGGTGTACAATCCAGTATTAAAGTCGAAATGGAAAATGGGATATTCTTTCCATTCCTTCTCCAGCCCAGCCATCGCCAATCCGTCGAAAAGTTCTTTCTTGCCCTGAAAGTAGGCCTTCAGGGTGGAAAGCAGCAGGCTCTTGCCGAACCGGCGGGGACGGCTCAGGAAGTAGTATTTGCCCTCCGAAACGAGCTTATATGCCAGCGCCGTCTTGTCCACGTAGGCGTAGCCTTCCGTGCGGATGTCCTCGAATGTCTGTATGCCGATGGGGTATTTCATAACGGATGATTTTTCGGCGGCAAAGATAGACAAAATTCTCGAAACCTCATAAATCACCACTTCCCGGTCACGTTGCCATTGGTGTAAAAGACCTTCTTCCCATCCCATTCCATCTCTATGGCAAAGCCGCCGTATTTTTCATTCAACTGTTCCGCCTCCTCCGGCGAATCCACTGGAAAGTAATCGGTGTAATAGTCATCGTAATCAAAAATATGACACTCGCTTTGCTGTACAAGAACCAACCCGCCACACGCCGAGCATTGGCACAACAGCCGTTTCCCGTCATCCCAGGTATGGAGGCAGTGCCCGTTACACATATCGCCATAGTCTTTCAACACCGTAAGTTGTCCTCTGAAATGCTCGAAAGCCTCTTGAGCGGTCGGCAAATCAAAACCTACACAATGATGCGTATTCGTACCTACGAACCGGCTATCATTTGCCAACACAGGTTGTTTCTCTCCATTATCATCATTAACACCCTCATTCACCGCTTCCTTGTCAGACTTTCTCGAAATAATTACGACAATCAGCACCACCAACAAGAAGGCTACTGATATGATTTTAAAGGTTAGGTATGGGGACATATTTTATAATATTTTGAGTTTTTATTTTTCTGAAACGATTCATCAGAAAATATACTTCGCATCCACAAAATCGGTCATCCAAACGCCGTTACGGCTTACGAGAAACTTGATTCCATCATCGCTCATCCTACGGGCGTCGATTTCCAAAACAGTGGGTTCTCCATGCCGTTTGCCCACTTTAATGGCTTCTTCCACAGTTGCAGACAGATGGACATATAATCGGCTCATTTTCAGGATGCCCTGCTGTTGTATAGATTCAACAAAACGCTTTGCTGTTCCGTGATACAGGACTGCGGGCGGAACTGCTTCAGGCAGTTCAACATCAACTTTTACACTGTGCCCGTATCTTGCCCGCACAAGAAGTTGTTGTTCGTTGAAAAATTCGAAGCGGCCCTTGTCATCCGTGGCCACTATCTCACACAATTCTTCCGTGGTAAACCCATGATTAGCCACCAAATCGTGTACATCCCGATATCCATGCTCCAAAAAGTCATACGTCTTGTCATGCCTTAAGAGGCGTGCAAGGGTTTTAGACCTCTTTTTGAGATATTGTTTATCCTCGTTTTCCATACTATATCTTTTTATCTGATCTTCAGTGTCAAAACAATCTCCGCAACTCCTGCGACACCACGTCGAAGACATATTCTTCGTTTCCCTGGTTGAAGCGGTACTCACTCTTTGCTGCATCAAACCGGCCTTGGGTGAGGATAAGGTCGGGGGCGGAGGAGAACATCCTGTCTTTCTTCCACAAAAGCAACCGATAGGAGCCGTTCGCAACGCTGTCAACCCGGACAATGGAATCGCCCGTTTCAAACTCCGCCAGCAGCCGACCGGGTTCCGGCAGATACTTCGCCAACGCAGGGTTGAATTCCAACTGTCTGTAGCGGAACTTGTTGCCGTCCCATGTAAAGCGGTGGTAAAAGTCCGTCATGAACTCTCCCCCAACCGGTCCCCTCAGATTGGCAAATTGGGGCATATAGAAATCTTTTCCTGTCAGCTCAAAAAAGAAGTTGCCCTCCCAGCCGCCTTCCAAATAGAGTGACGGCGGTTCAGGGCTACAATAAGCGGAGAGATTGTCCGAAAAGCCCGCCGCTTTGTTGTGAAGTTCGGGAATGCACTCGAAGATGTCGGCAGGTTGTAGCGTACCTGTCTTGTCCATCGTAAACGCATCCACACCGATATCGTATGACCATCCGTCCTCTCGAAAGAAATACTCCACGAGAAAGACAGCTCCATCCGAAGATTCCAGCTGATACAATTTCCTCGGTTCCCGGTAATAGTCCTCCATAAACACCGCACGGAACTTTCCATTTTGCTTGGTTTGATAGAGGGTATGGAAGCCTATTGTACTCCCGAAATCGCCGTCATGCCAGCTATAGATTTTCACCTTCCCATCCGGCGACGTAAGAAGCGATATCCGCAGTTTGTCCAACTTCGCAGACAAGTCCGCATCGAAAGTGGTTTCATCGTGCTGCAGCCTCTCAACGAAGTTTACCAGCTCTTTGGCGTACGCTTTTCTCTCGGGGGAATCGTCCTCGAAGATGAAGAAGTATTTTGTGGGGTCAGAAGATTCTTCGGTACGTTCGTTTACATTTCCCAGGTCTGAATCCAGAAGTTCCACCTTGCTGAAGTCCATTCTCACGGGTGTCACGTTTTGCCAGCCGCCCATGGGGAAGAAGAGGGTGCCGGTGACGCGGATGCGTTTGTTGGCATACTTGGCCGCAAAATCTTTATATGAAAAAGATTCAAACACCTCCCAATCCGGCACAATCATAAACTCGGACTGCAGTGTTGTGCCTGCGTAATCTTTCAGGGCCTCAATACCTTCTTTGTCAAGATATTGAGTCATGTCTATTTTCTTGTCCGTCTTGAGGATGAAGGCAATCATAGAGCCCTCACCGGTCTCGCGGTAGCAATCCACTTCCTGCATTTTCTCGCCATAATTGGTGACAAGGTAGAGGTGGAGGGTGCCTTCGATGGTGGGTTGGGATAATGTGGGTTGTGCGCCTATGGTGCCAATGCATCCTATGAGCAAAAGAAAACCTGACATTGCTGTAATGATGACGGATAGCGCACGCTTTGTCCGATTTTGACGGAGAGTACCGGCTTGGTTTCTGAATATCTTCATTGTTTTAGCTCTATAATGTTTGCAAAAGTAGCATTTAGCTCTATTTTCACATTGCTATTAGATGGGACTATTGTATGCAATGGCGAGTGAGATGTGTGAAATGAGGAATACGCATCGGAAGAACAGCCCGACAAATGGCTGATCATTTGACATATATCATTTGTAACATTATCAAAATCATTATCTTTTGACGATTCTAAAGATAGCACAATTATGTTCTTCCCGATTCTGTTCTGAAATGTTTTGCTGGTTCTGAGGATCGTTGACGGTATAAGAAGCTGTTTCGATTTGATTCGGACTCAAACCTTTTTCAATGAAAAGCTTACGGACATTGTTGGCCCTTCTTTGAGCGAGGTCTCGGTTGTGTTGCTCTGGACCGTTATCGCTTGTATAACCTTCAACAACAAGTTTCAGCTGAGGATTGGCCTTCAGTATTGCAACTGTCTTATTAATATTGTCATTACAATCCTCAATCTTTGGAATGTCTTGATCAACATCGAACAAAATTTTGGTCTTTGACAACACATCAGAGGTTTCAACAACATCGTGTTTTTCTCTATCTCCAGGCATCTTGCCATCATCCATATTAATTTGAGTTTCTGATTCCTGCCCCTTAACTTTCAAATATGCACGATTACATTCCGAGTCACTTTCGCTCACGTCAACAATTGTAATATTTTGCGAAATTCTGGCTTTGTCTATTCCCGAACGAACTAAATAATCCGTTATGTTATCGATTCTTTTTTCAATTAGCCGCATATTATACAGGCTTCTACACCACGGTGTTTCAATCTGGATACCCAAACTCTTATTGTTCTCCAGATAATCTATCATTTTTCCAACTTTTTCAAAGCTGGGCATAGCCTTCCCTTCATCAAAAGAAACAGTTACAGTGATCAATCGACTTCCCGCATCAAGTGCATAAGAATCTTTTTGAGTTGAAGAATAAGATGAGGATCTTCTCGTCCCTTGTTGAACAAAAACTCTACCGGTACTGGTCCCTCCATCGGCAATAATACTAATCTCACCACTTCTTGCCCTTGAAGTAGCGTTGGGGAAACAACGTACTACTAAATAATTGTCATTTTCTGAAACTTCCAGCCAGTCATCACTATTGACAGCAAACCATCCACCCCCGCACGTCACTTGGATGTGATCATCGTAGCCACCCTTTGCGTCAAATGACAGCTCGGTTCCGCTAATAAGACCTGACGGCTCTTGTTTGACAGAAACATATTCTCCAGATGGTTTCTTTGAAGAAATCTTATTTTGACATTCCCCCAACTCTTTTTTCACATTTCCGTCATAATCGCCACAGTCGCTCAGAACTTTCTGATACCATTCAACAGCTATTTGATAATCTTTTTTTTCCTTATAGAACCTTGCTGTTTCCAGCTTTTTAGCACAATCTTGCGCATAAGAGGCGAAAAAACAAAAACTAAAAACAATTAACAAACTTTTTTTCAAATTCATAATACTACTCCTTCCATTTTTTTGTCCATTTATAAAAATCAAAAGAAATACCGACAGAAGAATATCCGTCATAACGGTAGAAGATTCGGGAAGACACATTGTCTTTCTTTATCCAATTAAACTCCGCACCCATTTCAAACAGGAATTTAGGCATTCTGTAAAAATAGGAAAAATTCGGGTACAACTCTAAACTAAACAAATTGACAGAGATACCCATTCCCACATAAGCGGCCCATCGGCGGCCATCGCGAGAAAAGGGCAAATAACCCCTTACGATAGGCTCCCAATCAAGATGAAATGCTTGAATAACATCCCTATATGCGCGTTCCCAATGATACAGATATTCCACATCAAAATCCAAAAGGCTGAACTCGACGAATTTCCATCTTTTTGCCAAGCCACCTATCCTGAATCCCAATGATTCCGCCCCATACAAATCGATAAAGAATTTTGTGGTTTTCCATACTCTTTCGGAACCGTCGAAATAATCATCCAAAAGTCCATTGTAACCTCTTATATTTTGCCGAACATTAAGTGTGTCATATATTCCCATAGCCGAGATAACAACATCTGCCTCCCGAATAATCCACCCATTGTTGTCAGAGAGATGCAACTCTATCAGGCTGTCTTGGGGAAATGCCACCCCCGTCATCCAGTTTTCTTCTTCGGGAACAATATGGAATGTCCAAGTTTGAACATTCGAATGAACTTTAACCTTCAAATCTCCTCCATTCCCTTTCAGATATAAAGACCGGTAATGAGGCCGACTGCCCGTCACCGTCCTTTCTCCATTTTTGGATGGCAACGATATTTTATCCAACGTAGGTTTCGCCCCACCCTGTTCCACCAAAATCGTCTTTGTTCGCTCTTCTGTAGTCGCAACCACCTCAAAAGATGAAGTTCGACGTTCCGCCCATGGATTAGGCTGGCATTTGACAACAATCGCATCGTTTGAGCGATAAACATCCACCCATGTACAGCGGTTTTTTACAATCCACTCATCATTGCAACTTACCCTCAATTCGTTGTTTTTGCCTCCCGAAGCATCAAACAAAACGATGCTGTCAGCCACGCCACTGACACTAAAATAGGTGTCCCCTGCAAATTGGGTGACTTCGATGTTTTGGTTCGCATATTCTCCAAAAATGGTAATCTTTGCTTTTCTTTCCTTGGGATAACCATTGTACACACACGTCACCAGCAACTTGTCATTGTTTTGTTTACTTAATTGAAGCCATGAATCGGATGTGCCAAAGCCCCAATTGAAATTGGCGTCCACAATAATGGTTTGTTGACCACCTCCATTCCCGAATGAAAGAAAATCTGTCTGAGCAGAAACACGTTCCACCCCATTCTTTTGAATAACCGTAAAGTCCTGCGTTCTACCTTTGTCAGACTTTAGCTGTATCGTTCCTTTTCGGATTTCGGCCTTAGGGTTGGCTTCCACATTAAAAACCACCTTCTTTTCATCCTTAATAATCTCAGATAACTTTAACCATTCTGGAAACTGCTTGACAGACCAATCAGTTGGCGTTTTCTTCAATTCCAGTACAAGAGTTCCTCCCTCTCCTTCGCATTCCAATTTTGAACCAGCCGATTGAAACACCGAATTCATATTGGTAATTATTTTCTCACACTCCCTTAATTCAGAATACACCTTTCCATCATAGTCCCCACAATTATCCAACACTTCTCTGTAGCATTTTATGGCTTTTCGATAATCATTCTTGGCCTTATAGTATCGTGCGGTTTGCAATCTCAGGGCACAGTCTTGAGCATACGACGCGAGAACGCAACAACAAATAAGGAGCATCACACAAATTCTTTTTCTCATCATAATTCACTAATGCTATGCGATTTTAATCGGCATCCTTTTGAATATCAGGACTTATTTTGACTTCTAACACACTTTTTCCTTTTGTCTGTTCCAATATAGAATTGATTAATTCCAAGCGTTTCCGAACCGCATCACACAAAGGATTGGATTCCCCTTTATCCAAATCAGGCTTATATTTTTCATTTAAATTGTTCCTCACCTCAACCAGTTTATCTCGATAAAGTTTGAATTTGTCATCAAAAACAGGCACCAGCCCTGAGTTAGAGAACAACGGATCGCTTTTTTCACATTTTTCAATAGTTTGTAGCACTTTAAGCGCGCCACCCACATAATTTGTAGCCCCCTCTCGCCCTTCTTCATCCCTAACAATACGGTTGCAGTAATAATCAAATCCACGGATAGCCTCTTCATGATTTTCTTTGAGCTTTTTGATTTGATCTTCTTCCATTACCATACGAATTTTCTCTTTTTTTTGATGAATGACAACATTTGTCGCAACAACTATTCCCGACAACAAGACCAAGGAAAGCAATAGCCAAAGCACCCGGGGTTCGGGTATAGGATTTGGTTGTGTAGGTGGTTTTTGTCCCGAATCACTTTTTTCATCATTTGTGATATGAACAACATCAAAATTCTTAACGGCAAAATTTATATCCGAAGCAGATTCTTTCATTGAGATGGACGTCTGACCATTCCCGACTGAGAAAGAAGATGGAATCGTGACAAACAAATCACCTAATTCATACTCCAATTTTGATTTGAAAAACGAATTAATACGTTTGATTTCATTGATGTCGTCCACAAATTTCGAAACTTGGTAACTAAAGCTATTCCCCTGATAACGGAATAGTTTTCCTTTCAGCAAAACATCATAAAAGGCTGTTTCAAACAAATCGTTCAGGGTATGGCAGTTTAAGCAATAGACACCTGTCACGACAAGGACAAAACCAAAGCCCCAACAAAAACCATCATCACTTGAGATTTTCCGCACATAAACATACTGGACGAGTTGATTGTCCCGTAAAACGGACAGTTGGGATTCCGAGTTGCATGAAGTCAATATTTCTTGGAATTTTGCACTGTTTGAGTCTAAAGGGTATTGGTCATATCCGTTAGGTGTGCCGAAAATATACAAAGAGAAATTCATACTCAATTATTCCTTTATTAATAAAATTGTCTTCCCAAAGTCGCATACCTTTCTTCCTGCCACTGCCATACGGATTCTTGTGAATAGAATACACTTTCTTCCGCCATCAGATAAAACGGGGTGATTCTGGCGGTGTATCCCACAGGGGATGTTCTGTGATGCGAGGCACAATAAGCTGTTACACGAACAGTTTGCTTCTCATACGCTCTCAAATGCACTGTCACGGTTTTTCGAATCACAATATTTTGGACATCGTCACCCAATGTTTCCAGCAACAACCCTTGTCGTATTACAACGTCCATTTCCATGCCGGTTTGATTCTCTATTGTGATATACAGCCCAAAAATGGAATACCATCCACTAACACCTCCTTGATTGTCTATAGGCGACACCTCTGCAACAACATCTCCATTGTTTATTCTATTTGGAAGACCATCATCTGAATCGTCAAGGCCTATGCCCATGTCTTCGGGCGCAGGCCAGTAGCAACTTCTCTCACTTGTGCTTCTGGATTTGTAGTCACGATGTGCATCGGCACATGTCTCGCCAAGGAGTTTCGCACCACCCATTCCTTTCTCTTGCAACTTGCCCAACTCCGGATATCGGCGAAGAAAACAGTCTTCATAGCGCTCACCCTCCTGTATATTAATAGTTGACGGCTCATTCATCACCTGAGTTAAAGATTCGGAGAGAGAGGGTACAGACTCCTCCTGCGTTTCATCACTATTATCTGAATCATCCTCGTCTGGGTAATACAACCACCGTATAACATCGTTGCCAGGCTTTGGTGACGATCTGGAACAATTTCTTATAGCCAATATGCCCAAAATCGCAACAACAACGGCGAGAATCACGACTATAATGCGTAGCCGCTGCTCTCTATTTGTATAGTATCCATATCTCATAGATGTTTTACAATTTTGTAAATGTCTGAGATTTTATGAGGGGCAATGGGTATTAAACCAAAAACTGATTACCTTTCAACACTATCATACTTGAAATATTTGTCCTTAATATCTTTATAAAAAGCTTCTTGCTCTGGTGAAAGGTATCTCTGTTCCTTGTTGTCCCTAATCCTTAAAAACAACTCATCCATTTCCCGAAGCATTGTTTTCACTTGATCATTAATGTTTGGACTATATCTGATATTTTCTAATGCTTCTAATTTCATTTTAAATTGTCGGATGTCGCTAATGAGATAATAGTAGTTGAAACGACTTGGATGTATCTTTAACGTATCTATACGTAGAAACAATTCATCAATAAAAATGCTCGTGTCCCGAATATTTAGAATATCGTCACTTGTCTGATATAGCTTGTGTGGTACAGCTGTAGTTTGTGTGGATAAAGATACGGACTGGAAAGAAGCCTTTGCTACAATAGCTTTAGGATTTTTAGAGATAGCATTTAATATTTTTTGCACAGCACCCTCGTCTTTTGCGCAGGTGATGATACAACCATTTCCCTCCATATAGAAAGATTTCACTTCTTTAATTTTTGTCACTTCTATAGAATCCGGCGATAAAACCAACCGGAAGGATGTGTCCGACTTAGTTTGCGCACCTGCAACATGTGCGATAACAACTAACAAACAGATTGTTATCCATTTAATTTTTTTCATATTGTTCTTGAATTAATTATCTCATTCACTAACAGTTTTTATTTTCGAGGTCGTTGCAGATGGGGCGCTGTTCCCATTCACAAAACATTTGATTTTACCCGTTTTCTGACGTGGGAATTTGTAGGTAAAATCATTACCCGTACCTAAATAAGCCTCATCTATATACCATGTAATTGTATTTACACTGACCGTTTTATCTGTTGGTTCGAAGTGTAATTGAACATCCTTATTCCAAACCACGGTGGTGTTATCTTTTACGCCTTCGCCGAGCATTTTTATTGTACCATTAATCACTGTAGACGTGGTAGAAATTTTGGAGGATGTAGCAGCTGATCCTGTATTGGTATTGTTTTTCGTTCTTCCAGTATTTGTATTGGTCACAACAGCTACTTTGTTACGTTCGGGAAAATTTGCAGCAATTTTATTCTTATCCTCTTGTGACAAACTAGTTAAACCAACCTTCTTCAATTCATTTTCACACCTTTGAATCGCCTCCTCTTTTGTCCTTATGTTGTTTTCTGGTTTGGCATATTCAACGCAATAGTTCCTATAATTAGTTTGACACTTCCCCATTGTATCTTTGACATGATTGAGACGAGTAAATTGAAGCGAGTCTGCAATGTCTTTGTTGTATTGAACAATAGAGTCGCAATACCCATACGCTTCGCACCATTTTTCTGGGTTTGATTGAGCATTTCCAATCGCTTCGCGCACAAGTTGCATGTGAGTTTCACCATATATTTCTGCTTCTGATACTTCAGGTTTATGTTCGTCTTTAGGGTAGTAAATCACCAAAGCTCCTATTATCAGCACTAAAGCGGCACTGGCGGCAATGAGACTTTTCCTATGCTTATCGATAAATATTTTCCACCAAGGCCATGGTTCGGGGCCTGGACCTGGACCTGGACCGTCTTGGCCTATCACCTCATCCTGATATATTGACATCGTATTGGAAAGAGCGTACATTTTTTCCCTTAGACGGGAGAGTTTATCGCTGGGTGTCGTCAACGATGAGGCGTTTACCGGTTTAATGGCAAGCCATTGCTGTATCTTACTTATGCTGTCATCTGTCCATCCAGTAGCTCGACGGAGATCTCCCATCAACAACGTATAGCGTTGCCCTAATTGAGTCACATCTTTACCAGTGTCTTTTAGTGCCTTAAAATCTTTTTGGAATGCATCCACCTTATCAGACAGTTTTTTACTGCCTTCTGATATTTCGTAGATACTTTTTGACAGTTCCATCAACACTTCTGGCGGAACAACCGGGACTGGATCCTCGCCACCACCACCGTACAGAGGAGATACAGAAACCATTGCATATTTCTTCAGAGCCTCTACAATGGCAGAGTTACCATCGTTAGGTTTCAACCGCTTTTCCATGCCGCCGTTGCTTGATTGAGGAAACTGAGCAGGATGCAAATCGTTGGCAAGCCCATCCTGCAGATTCTGTCTGACAACTCCCTCTATCCACTGCATTACATTTTCGGCATCGGCAAAATTGCGGATTTTATATTTGGGTTTCCCCTGGTCAGGAGTGTCAAACAGGACTGCTTTTTTTGAAAGTGCCTGATAGATTCCGTCAAACAGATCGTAAATGCTCGTAAAATCCGAACAAAACATCCTATTGAACACGACCGACATTCCAAAGAACGAGCCGGTACGGCCTCCACTTGTCACAAATCCGTAACGCAAATAGTTATATGCTATCCATCCGTTTGCTAACCGATGGATTGTCATTTTCACAGGCTCTGTTCCTCCATTATCGAACGTTTGGAAATAGTTCAGTTCCTGCTCTGTCCCTTTATAGAGGTCGAAAGTATAAGGTGCGCCGTATATCTTTACAAAATAATCACCCATAACATCCTCCTTTCCCTATTACCAACCACCTCTCACGGTTTTCATGATGGCTTTCCACAAAGAAGCAGGATAATGGTCTTCACTTTGGGAATAGAATTGACCTCCCTCGTATGTATTATTGAAGCTACCAGCAGAAAAGATGACAAAATCAAATTTGTATTTCCGCCACAGTCTCGTAATGGGATTTTTGTTCTTATAACGAGTGAAAATTCCCGGATACTGTTCTTTAACCTCTCTGAAGAATTGTGGTGCATTGGGACGCCCCGCGACAAACAGACCTGGATGCAAGTCGGCTTTGTGGCAAGTGAAAATAACCCTATCTGTTGGGCGAATCATATTCTCCATCTCCTGAACTTTCTCCGCATATTCTCTTCTAATTTCAGGAAAATTCAGCTGTGTGTTCAAATCGTCGGGTTTCGGTGCCCAATCTTTTTCAACTATGAACATCCATGTTTTAGGATTGGCACTATTACGAATAGTAGTGATATACGGTGGGAATTGCTTACGCGGATTCTTATAGTCAAAGTAGTGTTCGCCGGGAGCTTCCAGTATCTGGCAGATGGGTTCTCCGTAATGATTCCTAACCTTTATCAGCATAAAATTGCACAAATGTGTACGGTCGGCCGCATAGTCGCTGTTGACCATATCCATGAACAGGTTGCACATTTGCTCATATTGCGCCGAATCACTCGACCGGAAGTTTCGATCTGGATCCACTTGGTAGCCATTTGCAGTCAGCCAACGTGTCAGGCGTACAAGTGTCATGGTTTTCCCAGACGCACCAGCTCCAAACAAGATTATGATTGGCGTACTCGTATCCGTTATAGTCACCCTAATACTGTTAGGATCATTTACAGGAGGTGTAGGAGGGATTGGTGGCGTAGGGGGAATTGGTGGAATCGGAGGTATGGGATCTGGATTGGGATTGGGATTGGGACCATCAATCACATCATCTGGGACATGAATTTTACTTTTTCCATTTTCCTTGTTTGAGTCTTCCATAATTACATTTTTTTATTAATCTATTTGAATCTTATATCTATTTATTCTTGTTTATTTTTTGCAGGTTCTTCGTAATGGATTTCCATAAAGTTAAAGGATAGGTGTCACAAGTTGACACATAACATTGCCCTCCCTCGTATGTAGCATTAAAACTGCCTGCAGAAAACACAACGAAGTCGCAATTATATTTCCTCCATAACCTTGAAATCGGATTTTTATTCTCATATTTTGAGAAGATCCCTGGATACTGATTCTCGATATCTTTGAAAAATTGTGGAACATTTGGTTGGCCTGCAACAAACAGGCCTGGATGCAAGTCGACTTTGTGACAAGTAAACATCACTCTGTCAGATGGTTTGATTAATGACTGCATTTTTATAATCTTATTGGCGTAATTCAATCTGTCTTTCGCATCTTTCCAATTACGCTCCACAATAAACATCCATATTTTAGGATTGTAAGTTGTACATATCTTATAAATGTATAACGGGAATTCCATGTTAGGATATTTATCATCAAAATAATGATCGCCTGGTGCTTCTAGTATTTGACATATTGGCTCACCATACTTGTCACTAACTTTTATCAGCATAAAATTGCACAAATGTATATGTCCAGCCGCATAGTCGCTATTGACATTTTCGTCAAATGAGTCACACATTTTTTTATAAAATTCAGAATTGCTGGGTCTGAAATTACGGTCAGGTTCCACATGATAATAGTGTGCTCGCAGCCAACGAGTAAGCCGAATCGTCATCATAGTCTTCCCACAACTTTGCGGGCCAAACAAAACCACGATAGGAGTAGTCTTATCATTTAGATTCACTATAATACGATTTACATCTGGAATACGAGTTAGATCTGGTTCCATCTTCTCAGGCAACATTATGATTAATAAACCACTATTCCGTTCTTCTGAACGCGATGGTGAAGAAAATAAAGCCACCAATGTCCACTAATAGGGCAAGCATAATCCAATAAAGGAAGCCCATTCCTTTGTATTTTCCTTTGAAGTAGTCCTGCCAAACAGAAAACGCATTAAATAGTCGTCCAGATTCGCATTCTTGAGCTTTTGCCTTCCCATCAATCCCTTTTTCAACCTCACCCTTGTTGTTGGTTTTTGGAGAGTACAGGGTCTTGTCATAATTATTCGCAAAACGAATCTGTTCGGGATAATTCGCAAGGACCGTATATCCGTTTTGGATAGGTTCAACAACGAGTTTTTTCATATCTTTAGGGGCAGGAATCGAATCTTTCGCCTTATATTCGTGCAACAGCGCATCCACTTTGTTAAGTGTGTTGAAAGCTTTTTCAGCCTGATTTTTGACAACACCTAATGTTGTTCGTCTCTCTTGTGCTATAGCTTCCTTTGCCTTTTGGATCTTTGGTTCAATTTCATCTCGATATTGGGCTGTGATTTGTCTTCTAACATTTGGATTGCTGTGGTTTCCGTTTTTTTCTGCCAATCCCGTAACGTTATAGCTCGCCAACAGATCATTCAATTCCTTCATTCTTTTTTTAGCTTCGGGGCCGTATCCAGGCATAGCTGTATTGTTATACTCTGTTATAAAATTCTCAAATGCACTAGAAATTTTGCCTTCGCAGTCACTTTGAAGTTTTAGAATCTGTTGGTCAACTTGCTCATTAGTCACTTGTTGTAAATACATCTTTGTTCTCGTTATATCAGGTGAGATAACTCCCTCATATCCTTTATTACTATAGAAAAAGGTATGTGTATTGGTCGGCATACTGAACAAAAGCCAAAAAACCAGCAAAATGGCAATTCCGCCTATCAGTTGTCCACCACGATTGTCAACTCTGATTCTTTGGTTAAGGCTATTTACAATAAGTGTCGCCCCTATACCCGAGATGACATATAACCCTATCGTTACCACCCAATACGGAATCTTACTGTTCATTCTGATTGGATCACTCATGTACAATGATTCCACTGTTGCCCAGCAACTCACTACCATGAACGCTATAAAAGCGATGATTGAGAAAACCTTCAAAAAGTTGTTATTATTCATAATAATAATTATTGTTTGTTAATAAAAATATTCACCAAATATGTTCAATTATTTCAACCCTGCAAAATTACAATCCACTATATATAGCCTCATCATACACTCCTGTAACAAATTCTTTTACACCCCTACTTCACCGCCTTCACCTCCCTCACCTTGCACTCGCCATTTTCCAGTTCCACGGTGACAGCGAATTTAAGGGTGATCCTGGCGTTGTTCTTTGAACCATATAGCTCCGTCACAAAGTCGTGCTCAAGCACACGCGAGATGCGCTGGAGCAGTGACAAGTCGATGTTCTGCCGCTTAAAAATGTCGTAAACGTTCTGCCTGTGGCAGTTCAACCTACGGGCAAATTCGCTCACGCTCATGCCCGATGCCTCAAAATATTTCTTTACCTTTTCGCCTGCGTGTACTTTCATAGCTGCTTACGATATGTTCACCAAACACAATGCAAAAAGAAAGTGGAGCTTTAATTCAACAGTCTCCACTCGGTGGGGTCTGGACTCCCCGTTAGTAAGATACTGAAGAACAAGCCCCACCTGTTTGTATTTGGCAATAAATACTCACAAGCAAGCTTGATTTCCGATATCCGTACTAACATTCGCGAATTGTCCAGATTCACCGAGACGGATAAGCGAAAACTCGCTTTCTTTTCAATAAAAAACCGCTGTAACGCCTTTCAGCATAACAACGGTGCAAAAATACAAAAAAATCGTTTCAAACTGTCAAGACCGCAGAACTACAGTTAAGCACAACACCCTCTTTCCACACGCAGTCGGAGTCTTTGGACGTTGATGCGTAAGCCCTGTCCAATCCCCTCGCCCGCACCCTTTTCCCGCGCCGCGAACCCGAAATCCGGCACTTGCTTTCAAAACATCCGCAACTTCTCCTTATCAACGGGGTCAAGGGAGAAGATGTCGTCACTGCTGACACGAATGACGAGCAGACCTTCTTCGTGGGCGAAATCAGCCACTCCCGCCTCATAGTTGATGGCAGCGATGGCGGCTAAGACCTCCTTGTCGGCGTATTCCGGGAAAAACTTCCTGAACATCTCCATCTTGTGCAAGAAACGTTTCACCTTCTTTTTGGTGAAATTCGCTTTGACCTCCACGGGGACAACAAGCTTCTCATTGCCAAGCATGGCATCCACCTCCATCTGCTTGCCCTCCGACGCAAGTTCCCTCCTCAGATTCTTGCCGCTGTCATGCAAATCGAAACCGGCATCCTTGAAGATTTTTTCGGTGGAAGAGCTCACCAAACCTTCCACGATGTGTCCCGTGACACCGAGGAACTCCACCGAAACACGTCTGATCGTTGCGTTGGTCTCAGCAAACATCTCTTTTACCTCCCTATGGGTCTCAGCAAGCATCTCTTTTACTTCTGTATGGGTCTTTGCCAGCATCTCTTCCACCTCTGTGTGGGTCTTTGTTAGCATCTCTTTCACCTCCCTTTCAGTCTCTTTCCTACTCTCCTCTATCCGCCTGTCCGACTCCCGCCTGCTCTCCTCTATCCGTTTGTCCGACTCCCGCCTGTACTCTTCTATCCGCCTGTCCGACTCCCGCCTGTACTCTTCTATCCGTTTGTCCGACGCTTTCCTCTCTTCGTTTATTTCTCGAACACGTTGTTCATATTCGAGTCTGGAGGTTTCCGCAAATTTTTCAAGCCTATCCATCCTCTCTCTGGAAAGGCGAATGCTACGGTCATTTTCTTTGCGAATATTCTCCAGCCATTCATCTTGTTCGCTGACTTTACGGGCCTGTTCTGCGGATTCCATACGCATTTCGTTGACAATCAATTAGTTTCTGTTAATTCTTTCGGTGTTTTCCAACACCATCTGCCTCAATTGCGGCATGTCCAATTCCATTTGCGCTATCTCGTTATTCATAGTCTTTAATTTTTTTATAAAACATGCCGCAAAGATACAACAAAAAAAAAATCACCTTTGTCAAGTTTTTTTAATTTTTTTCTATACTGGAAATCAATATGTTAAAAATTTTATAGCAAAATTATTGATAAACACACATTAATTTTAACAAAACATTTGGCAGAAATTTGGTCTTTGAGTGTCAGCGTTGACACAATGAGATAACTTTTGAACCTTTCCTCGAAATTGTAGAAACGTTTCATGAAACGTCTCTACAACGTCAATTTCATTTGCCTGCGAGTATTTGAAATTTATGTACCTTTGCCGCACTTAAAAACAATCATCGGAAAATAATGCCTAAAAAACGGATTCTCTTCATTGTCAACCCCATATCCGGGCATCGCGACAAAAGGCGGTTTCGGGAACAGGTGGCGAATGTGCTTGGCCGCGAGAACATTGCGTATGAGATCGCCTTCACGGAACATGCCGGCCACGCCACAGCATTGGCAGAAGAGGCGATAGGGGTTTACGACATCGTGGCGGCGGTGGGCGGCGACGGCACCCTCAACGAAGTGGCGCGAGGACTTGTCGGCACCGAGACTGCCCTGGCCGTGATTCCCTGCGGTTCCGGCAACGGACTGGCCCGCTGTCTGCACATCCCGCTGAACACCGACAAGGCGCTGCATCTCCTGACGCAAGGCCACATCGAGCGTATCGACACCGGCTCCGTCAACGGGCAGCTTTTCTTGAGCGTGGCCGGCATCGGTCTCGACGCGCAAACCGCCCAAGACTTCGCCCAAGACCCACGGCGCGGTTTCCTGACCTACGCCCATTATGCCGTCAACAACTACTTCCACCCCAAGCAGGAAACAGTCAGCATCACCTTCGACGAAAAAGAAACGCTGACGTGCAGCCCGATGCTCATCACCTTCGCAAACTCCAACCAGTTCGGCTACAATGCTGTCATCGCACCGCACGCCTCCCTTCAGGACGGTCTGCTTGACACATGCATTCTCGAACGCCCACCCCTGGTGACCATTCCCGATGTTGTGGCAAAACTGATGGACGGACGGCTTGACAAATCCCGCTACCTCACGGAAAGGCAGGCGTCACATATCACGGTAGAACGCCCCACCGCCGGAGTGGTGAACATCGATGGCGAGCCTGTGATGATGGACGCAACACTTGATGTCCGCATTGCGCCGCAGAATCTTAAGATGTTAGTTCCTTAACTTTCAGTGCTGATCTGGCAATTCTTCCAAAATCCTGTCCATGAACAACCCCACCCTGTTCAGCACAATACACGCCCGACTCTTGTCTATGACGATTCGCACCTTCTTCGTGGTGACGGTTTCCGTGAGTACAATCCGCTTGTAGCCGATGGTGGTCTCTTCAGCGATGGTGCGCCATTGGTCATTCTCATCCTCCACCTCAACATGGAACTTCTCCACCCGTTGGCCCAGCGGGATGTACTCCTGCAGCATCACGCGGTTGAAGGTCTGGGGCTGAGAAAACTGGATTTCCAGCCATGCAGTCGTCACTGAATCATCGGTAGCCCAATAAGTATCGTAGTCGTCGTCTATGACAGAAAAGCCACAACACGGTTCTATAAAAACCGTATTGCGCCACGAATAGCAATTACCCGTATGATCATGTTCATAGACTCTGCGAAAATTCGACACACAAATGTTTCTGATATTTTTCGCCAAATCATGCGCGAAGATGGTGTCCAGCGCGGCGCGGAACTCCATGAGGCGCAGCGAGTCCTCGGCGGGGATAAGGCCGCGGCTATCGG
>JAEEGL015316871.1_pt1 | contig 23912 bp, 22 predicted proteins | sample 9134231 | NCBI WGS metagenome assembly JAEEGL01 (sample SAMN16246548, study PRJNA631951) | gut metagenome | biome: gut microbiome; feature: rumen; material: fiber-attached | host: Bos | place: Iran: Karaj | collected 2018-10 | reverse complement strand
TGCCGGCATGAAATCCTCGTATGCGCTGATCGATAAGCTGGCGGCAGCGCTCAACAAGAACATCCCCGACGAGGGCGAGCTCATCGAGCCGAAGCTCGAAAACGGCATCGAGCTCCGCGATCTGAACTTTGCGTATGAGGAAGGCAAAACCGTTTTGCATGACGTCGATATGGATATGAAAGCGGGCGGCTGCTATGCGCTCGTCGGCGGCTCCGGCAGCGGCAAATCGACGATCTTGAACCTTCTGATGGCGTCGTCCGAAAACTACAGCGGCGAGATCCTGTACGACGGAAGGGAATTGAAAGGCATTTCGACAAGCTCGCTCTATGACCTCGTGTCCATCATTCAGCAGAACGTGTTCGTGTTCAACAGCACGATCCGCGAGAACATCACGATGTTCTCCGAGTTTCCGAAGGACGAGGTCGACCGCGCGGTGCGGCTCTCCGGTCTGAGTAAACTCATCGAGGAGAAGGGCGAGGGGTATCTTTGCGGCGAAAACGGCTCCGGACTGTCCGGCGGTGAGCGGCAAAGGATCTCGATTGCTCGAGCGCTGCTTCGCAAAACCCCCGTGCTGTTTGTCGACGAAGCGACGGCGTCGCTCGACGCCGAGACCACCTTCGAGGTGCTCGACGCGATCCTGAAGCTGGACGGCTACACCCGCGTGATCGTCACGCACGATCTCGACGAAAACATCCTGCGCCGCTGCACCGGTCTCTTTACGCTGAAGAACGGCGTCGTGGAGGAGCGGGGCACCTTCGACGAGCTGATGAACGAAAAGGGCTACTTCTATTCGCTGTTCACCGTTTCGCAGCGGTAACGGCACGATAGGATCTTCAGAACCTCTTTTGTCCGGCGGGCAAAAGAGGTTTTGGACAACCCGGATATGATACACGAACGGTTCGGAAGGACGCGGTCCGAACGGAAAGGACAGGGTGGAAAATGATCGTACTGAACGTGACGTATCAATGCAGGCGGAACTGCAGGGAGGCGTTTTTAGAAGCGATTCTTGCGGAGGGGATCGACGAAGCGAGCCGCGCGGAGGCGGGCAATCTCAAATATGATTACTACCTGCCGTTCGACGGCGGCGACGAGCTGCTGCTCATCGAAAAGTGGCGCGACGAAGCCGCATTATCAGCGCATACCGAAACGCCGCATTATGCAAGGCTCAAGGAACTGAAGCCGCGGTTTGTGACCGAAACGGTCGTCGAGCGGTTCAAGACGGCGGGAACTGAATGACGCAGATGGATGCCGAAGCATATAAAAAGGATCCGTGCCGCGCGTCGTCGCTGCCGTTCCGGAAGATCGGGACGACGGTGATCCCGCCGCATCTGCGGATCGTTCGGGAGGACGAAATGACCGAAGCCGTCGATGCGGGGACGGACGATCCGTATTTTAAGATGGTTCATCGCCTGAAAACGGTGCCGGACGCGGCGCTTTTAGACGGCTTTGTGCTGACGTCGGCGGATCCGGAGGAACTTGCGGCGCATGTTCGGGAATGCTATGCGGCGGAGCGCATTACAGCGGACGAGCTGCGGGCATATACGCATACACCCGTTTACGACGCGGATCTTTGGATCGCCGTACGCGATCGGGCGACCGGACGGATCGCGGCAAGCGGGATCGGCGCGCTGGACACGCGCATCGGCGAAGGTGTTCTGGACTGGATCCAGGTCTCGCCGGAATACCGACGCAAGGGGCTCGGAACGTTCATCGTCTGCGAGCTGCTGCGGCGTATGCGGGGGAAGGCGGCTTTTGTGACGGTTTCGGGACGGATCAACAATCCGACAAAACCGATGGCGCTGTATCAAGCCTGCGGTTTTACCGATCCCGTCATCTGGCATGTACTTTCGATACAAAGCGAGGACGAGCAATGAACCGGCAGGAGATCATCACCGAACTGAACGCCTTTCCGTACGACCGCGCCGAGCACTGGGTCGTCACCGGCGGCGCGATGGTGCTGTACGGCGTCAGGACCGAGACCGGGGATATCGATCTCGGCTGCACGCGCGCGCTTGCGGACCGGCTTGCGGCGGACGGGTATCCGTACCGGCTGACGGACGACGGCAGACGCTGGTTCCGGTACAGCGAACGCATCGAGATCTTCGAGGAATGGCTGTATGACCGCACGGAAACGGTCGACGGCTTCCGCGTGATCTCACTCGAAGGACTGATTGAAATGAAAACGGCGCTCGGACGGGAGAAGGATACTTTGGATATCGCACGGATCCGGGCGTTTCAAAGCGGGAAAGGAGCGGCTATGGAGGAACAGATCATCAGAATCAAGGTGAAAAGCAAGGGTGAGCCGTGCGAAATGACGGACGCCGAGATCAAAGCATGGTATGAAGCGCGGATCGCGGCGCTGTTCGATCCCAAATGGGGCACGCCCGAGATCAAAGTCGACGTGGAACGGAAATCAATGTAAGCAAAAGCGCAGACCGAAAACCGGGCTGCGCTTTGAAATCTCTCGGGACGTGCAATGCGCGTCCGTTTTTTATGCCTGCTCCGCGATCCTTCGCGCGACGAATACGCCGCTTGCCGAGGCGTGCGAAAGCGAGTGCGTGACGCCGCTGCCGTCGCCGATCACATAAAGCCCCTTGTGCTTCGTTTCGAGGTCGGGGGAAAGCTCGACCTGCATGTTGTAGAACTTGACCTCTACGCCGTACAGGAGCGTGTCGTCGTTCGCCGTGCCCGGCGCGATCATATCGAGCGCGTAGATCATCTCAATGATGCCGTCTAAGATCCGCTTCGGCATGACGAGCGAAAGATCCCCGGGCGTCGCGGCAAGCGTCGGGATCGTGAAGCTTTCCGCGATGCGTTTTTCGGTGGAGCGCCGTCCCGCGATCAGATCGCCGAACTTCTGCAGCATCACGCCGCCGCCGAGCATGTTGCTTAGCTTTGCGATGTTTTCCGCGTACGCCGTGCTGTCGTTGAACGGCTCGGTGAAGCGCTTTGAAACCAAAAGCGCGAAGTTCGTGTTCGGCGTGTGCAGGGCGGGGTCCTCATAGCTGTGCCCGTTGACCGTGACGATGCCGTTCGTGTTTTCGGTGACGACCGCGCCGTGCGGGTTCATGCAGAACGTGCGCACGAGATCGCCGTATTTTTCGGTGCGGTAGACGATCTTGCTTTCATAGAGCTCGTCGGTGAGGTGCGAGAAGATCTCCGCGGGCAGCTCGACGCGCACGCCGATGTCGACGCGGTTGCTCTTCGTTGCGATGTCGAGCGCCTTGCAGACGCTTTCCATCCACTTCGAACCGCTTCTGCCGACCGAGATCACACATTGATCGCAGGTATATTCCTCGTCCTTGGCAAATACCGCAAAGCCCGCTTCGCGTTTCTCGACCGCACTGACCGGCGCGCCGAAGAAGAAATCGACCCTGTCCTTCAGAAGATCAAAAAGATTGCCGAGCACGATGTAGTTTTTGTCCGTGCCGAGATGCCGCACCGACGCTTCCAAAAGGTGCAGCTTGTTTTCGAGACAGAGCTTTTTGATGTGCGAGTTTGCGGTGGTATAGAGCTTCGTGCCCTCGCCGCCGAACGCCATGTTGATCGAATCGACGTACTCCATCAGCTCCGTCGCCTTCTGCTTGCCGATGTATTCGTGAAGATTTCCGCCGAATTCGTTGGTGATGTTGTACTTGCCGTCGGAAAACGCGCCCGCACCGCCGAAGCCGTTCATGATCGCGCAGGTCTTGCAGTGCACGCAGGATTTAATCTTCTCGCCGTCGATCGGGCACTTGCGCTTTTCGAGCGGATTGCCCGCCTCGAACACGGCGACGCGCTTTTCGGGCGCGCGCTTTTTGAGCTCGTATGCGGTAAAGATCCCGCCGGGACCCGCCCCGACGATGATGACGTCATAATGCTTCATATGGGTTTCCTCCGTTTGCGCATATCTCTAATCAAATCATAGCAGAAAAATGAACGGGAAGCAACAGGAATCCCCTTTGTTTTTCGGGTCGATGATGCTATAATAGAAGCAAAGAACGACGGAGGAAGAGAATGGACACGGAGATTTCGATCGAGGTTTTGACCAAGGAACGCGCGGCGGAGATGATCGCGTTTCATCATCTGTGCTTTCCCTTCGACGCGTGGAAGGACGAGGACTGGGAGGATCTGCTTTCCGATCCGCGAGCGGTCTATTACGCGCTGCTCGACGGCGGGCGGATCGTCGGTAACGTCTTTATCTACAACTGGCAGGGCGAGGCCGATTACGTCAAGATCATGAATCTGTCCGTGCACCCGGAGTATCGCGGGAAGGGATACGCGCACCGGCTTTTGAACCACGTGACGGAGCAGATGCGTCCGCTCGGCATGAAGCGCTTTTGCGCCGAAACGCGCGCCTCGAACAAGCCGATGCAAAAGGTGTTCGATGATTGCGGCTATCGTTTCCGAAAGGAAGAGGACGTCGGCTTTGAAAATCCGAAGGAGAACGGATACAAGTACGAATTGAAACTGTAAATCGGGAGGGAGTTTATGGATCCGAAGTATGAACCGCTGTTTACGCCGTGGAAGGTCGGAAACGTCACGATCAAAAACCGCGTCGTGATGCTGCCCATGGAGGGCACGAACATGATCCAGTGGGAAGCAAAGACCGGCGTCGTCAAGGGCATCGACAAGTTCTATGAGGACCGCCGCAGTGAGAACGTCGGGCTGTTCATTCCGGGGCTGATCCCGCTGATCTCTATCGTCGGCAAAAAGTGGGTCTACCGGCATCCCGAGGTGTTTGAAAAGGTCCGCCCGATCATCGACGGGATCCACAGTAACGACGCAAAGGTCTTTTTCCAGATCAGCGCGGGTTCCGGGCGTTCGATGCTGCTGCCGCCGATTTTGCGGCCGTTTATCAAAAAGGGCGTGCTGAAAACGCTTGCTTCGCCGGTGCTGGCAAGCAAGTGGTGGTGGTCCGCGCCGGACCCGGACGAGCCGAACGTGTGGGATCCCTCGGTTTCGATGGATCATTTTACCGACAAAATGATCGAAAAATTCATCTACGCCTTCGGGCAGACGGCGCTTCGCTGCAAGGAGATCGGCTGCGACGGCGTGGAGATCCACGCGGTGCACGAGGGGTATCTTTTGGATCAGTTTGCCATGCCGTATACGAACCACCGCACCGACCGATACGGCGGCAGTCTCGAAAACCGCCTGCGCTTTGCCTGCGACATCGTCAAAGAGATCAAAAAGGTCTGCGGCGCGAACTTTCCGGTGTCGGTCCGCTATTCCGTGCGCTCCATGACCCGCGGGTTCAACGAGGGCGCGGTCCCGGGCGAGGAATTTACCGAGGTCGGACGCTCGCTGGAGGAATCGGAACAGGCGATCAAGATCTTAGAGGACGCCGGCTATGACATGTTCAACTGCGACAACGGCACCTATGACGCATGGTTCTGGGCGCATCCGCCGGTGTACGCGCCGCTGAACATGAACCTATCCGACGTCGAGCACATCAAGCGGTTTACCGGTAAGCCGGTCGTGTGCGCGGGGCGCATGCAGCCGGATGCGGCAGCGGAATCGATCGCGGCGGGACGCATCGACGCGATGGGCGTCGGGCGGCAGCTTCTGTGCGATCCGGAATACGTCACGAAGATCAAGGAGGGACGGCTCGACGACGTGCGTCCGTGCATCGCCTGCCACGGCGCATGCCTGACGTTCTTCGGGCTGAACGGCAAGGGCACCGACATCGATCCGATGCATGTGGAAATGGGGCGGTGCGTGCTGAACCCGTGGACGAACAACGAGACGAAATACTCGAAAGTGCCTGCAAAGGACCCGAAGCGCATCGCGGTGATCGGCGGCGGGATCGGCGGCATGGAGACCGCGATCCAGGCAGCGTACCGCGGACACAGGGTCGATCTCTATGAAAAGACGGACCGGCTCGGCGGCGTGTTCAACGCGGCTGCGGCAATGTCGTTCAAGGAAAAGGACAAGGAACTGCTGCTTTGGTACCGAAAGAAGCTTGCGGAATGCGGCGCAACGGTACACATGAACACGGAGATCACGGACCTTGCCGCGCTCGACGCGGACGTGATCGTGATTGCGACCGGCGCGCACGCAAGGACCTTAAAGATCCCCGGCGCGGAAAAAGCGGTGACGGCGGTCGATTTCCTCGACGGCAGGGCGGCGGTCGGCGACCGCGTTGTGATCGTCGGCGGAGGGCTCACCGGCTGCGAGATCGCATATGAGCTGGCTTTGCAGGGAAAACACCCGTCGGTGGTCGAGATGACGCCGTATCTTGTCGGCGCGCGCGGCATCTGCATGGCAAACTCGTCGATGCTCCGGGAGCTTCTGCGCTATCATCAGGTCCCGGCGTATCTTTCCGCAACGGTCGAGGCGATCACGGACGAGGGCGTTGTGCTGCACACGCCGGAGGGCAAAAAGGTCGTTCCCGCGGATTCCGTCATCCTTTCGGTCGGCTACACACCGGATACGCGCTTTGCGGCGGAAAAGGAACGGAAGGGAACGAAACCCGTGTATTTTGTCGGCGACTGCGATAAGGTCGGCAGCTTAAAGACTGTCGTGAAGCAGGCGTACGAGCTTGTACAGACCATTTCCTATCGGTAAGGAGGAAACGATATGATCAGAAATCAGAACATCGTGATCACCGGCGCTTCGAGCGGGATCGGCAAAGCCATTTTAGAAATGCTCGCGGCAAAGGAGAACGGAAACCGTATCGTTGCGGCAAGCCGCAGCATCGGAAAGCTTACGGGCTTTTCCGAAAACGTGACGCTCTTTCCGTGCGATCTCAGCACACAGGAGGGCGTGGATGCGCTGTTTGAAAAAGCGGCCGCGCTGTTTCCGAAGATCGACGTCTTCATCTGCAACGCCGGCGCGCCGTACTATGAGCGCTTCGATTACGAGAACTGGGAGCGGATCGAACGGATCTTTTCGCTCAACACCTTCGCGTACATGTACAGCTACTCGAAGTATCTGAACCACCTGAACGGGCGGGAGGGAAAGCTCGTATACACGATCTCCGCGATGGGCGAGATGGCACTTCCTGGGTATGCGCTCTACGCCGCCACGAAGTTTGCGATGAAGGGCTTCCAGCAGGCGATCCGCATCGAATCGCCGAAGAACCTCAAGATCACCTGCGTGTATCCGGTTTCGACCAAGACGAACTTCTTTGAGGTAGGCGGCGCGGGGCACAAGGTCGAGCAGCCGTTCCCGGTGCAGACCGCGGAGGCGGTGGCGAAGGCGACGATCAAGGGCATTGAACGCGGGCGCAAGCAGGTCTATCCGTGCCCGGTGTATCTGCCGAGCCGGTTTTTGATGAACGTGCTGCCGCCGGTGAGAAGCCTCTACCTCAAGAGCCAGTATCGGATGCTGCTGCGCTTCCTCGAACGCAAGCAGAACGAAGAAAAGGGGGCGAAATAATGGCGCACACGCAGGAAACGGTCCACGCGATCGTCGAAAAACAGCGGGCATACTTCCGCACGGGCGCAACGCTCGACGTGAACTTCCGCATCGAACAGCTCAAAAAGCTCAAAAAGGCGGTGCTCGATCACAGGGAGCTGCTCGAACAGGCGCTTTATGAGGACCTCAACAAAAGCCCGGTCGAGGCGTACCTGTGCGATCTCGGACCGGTGATCGTCGAGGTCGACGAGATTTTGAAGGGGATCCGCAGATGGGCGCGTCCCGAACGGCATTTTTCGGGGCTGATGTGCTTTCCGAGCACGGGAACGACCGTGTACAAGATGCCCTACGGCGTGTCGCTGATCATCTCGCCGTTCAACTTCCCGGTCCTTCTGACGCTCGGCGTGCTTGCGGCGAGCATCTCGGGCGGCAATACCGCGGTATTGAAGACAAGCTCCAAGTCCGCGGCAAGCACAAAGGCACTGCAAACGCTGATCGCCGACACGTTCCCACCGGAGTATGTGACGGTCGTGGACGGCGGGCATGACGTTGCGGACATGTGCCTAACGGAGCGGTTTGACAAGATCTTTTATACCGGTTCGCCGGCAGTCGCAAAGCATGTTCTGGAAATGGCGGCGAAGAACCTGACCTCCGTTGCGCTGGAGCTCGGCGGGGAGACGGGGAACTGGTGCATCGTGCGAAAGGACGCGGACCTCCGTGACGCCGCGCGCAAGATCGCGTTTTTCAAGCTCTGCAACGCGGGTCAGATCTGCATCAACATCAACCAGATCGCCGTTGCGAAGGAGATCGCCGAGCCGTTCCTTGCCGAGCTCAAAAAGGCGTTCGTCCGGCAGATCGGCGAAAAGGCGGAGGAGAACCCGGACTATCCGAAACTGATCACCGAAAAGGTCTACGATAAATGCGAAAAGCTGACCGCGCAGTACCGGGATCGCGTGGTTTTCGGCGGCACTGGCAGCCGCGAAAAGGTGAAGTTTTCGCCGACGGTCATCTATCCGGTCGGTATCGACGAGGAGATCGTACAGCACGAGCTGTTCTGTCCGCTGCTGCCGGTCGTGCCGTTTTTTGACGAGCAGATCGACGATGTGCTGAACGTGATCGCGGAGCGTGAGCATCCGCTTTCGATGTATGTGTTCACAAAGGACAAAAAGTGGGCGAAGCGCGTGATGCGCACGCTGCAGTTCGGCGGCGGCTGCATCAACGAGGTATGCATCCACATGATGGTCAAGGGCGTGCCGTTCAACGGCACCGGGCATTCCGGCATGGGCGCGTACCACGGCGAGTGGGGATTTTTGGAGTTCACGCACCCGCAGACGGTCCTCGTCGGCAAAACGCACATGAACCTGCCGCTTCGCGAGCATCCGTATTCCGGCAAGGCGGGCGAGCAAAAGAAGAAGCTTTTGAAGTGGTTCGAGCGGTAAAAAACGGCGGACGCGGCGAAAACCTTGACGAAAACGACCGCCGCGTGCTATTGTATCAGCAGAGAGATCTCCGGCTTTTTGTGAGGTTTGTATGGACTTTTTTAACGTGATATCGCTTCTGGGCGGACTTGCCATGTTCCTGTACGGCATGCGGCTCATGGGCGATTCCCTGAAAGAAAACTCATCCGGCACGCTGAAAAAAGCGATGAGCAAGGTGACGAACAATCCCATCAAGGCGTTCATCCTCGGCGTGCTGGTCACCGCGCTCATTCAGTCTTCGACAGCGACGATCGTCATCACGGCGGGTCTCGTGGCTGCGGGGATCTTAACGCTGCATCAGTCGCTCGGCATCATCGTCGGCGCGAACGTCGGCACCACGATCACCGGTCAGATCATCCGCCTTCTGGACATCGATTCGTCCGGCTCGTCGTTTCTGCGCGTGTTCCAGCCGTCCACGCTTGCCCCGATCGCGCTGATCATCGGCGTCGTGCTGATCATGACGAGCCTCTTCAAAAACTCCCGGTCCATCGGCAACATCGCGATCGGCTTCGGCATTCTGTTTTCGGGACTTCTGAACATGACCGGCGCGGTCAATGCGCTGAATCAGTCCGGTGTGTTCGACAACCTTTTCGCGCGGCTCGGCGACAACCCGTTTCTGGGATATGTCACCGGCGCGGGCGTTGCGTTCACACTGCAGAGCTCTTCGGCGACCGTCGGTATTCTGCAGGCGTTTTCGCAATCCGGCATGCTGGCGTTCAAATCCATCTATTCGGTCATCGTCGGCGTCTATCTTGGCGACTGTGTAACCACCGCCATCGTGATCTCCATCGGCTCCGGGGCGGAAGCGCGGCGCGTCGGTATCGTCAATATTCTCTATAACCTCTCGAAATCGATCCTTGTCCTGCTGGTCGTGACGGTCGTGCACAAGCTCGGGCTTTTGGACAAGCTTTGGGACAAAACCGTCAATTCCGGCATCATCGCGAACACCAATACGGTGTTCAACCTTGCCAGCGCCGTCGCGCTGCTGCCGCTGATGGGGCTGTATGAAAAGCTCGGTATCAAGATCGTCCGGGACAAGCCCGTCAAGGGCGGCAAGTACAAGGAAGTCACCGACGGTCTGAATCCCGCGTTTTTCAGCACGCCCGCGCTCGCGCTGCAGAGCTGTTATAAGACGCTGCTCGCGATCTTTGCCTCCGCGCGCACGAATATCGAGAAATCCTTTAACCTGCTGAACCGCTACGATCCCGCCGTGCACAAGGAAATCCTCAAGGAGGAGGACGAGATCGACCGCATGACCGACGTTCTGAGCAAGTATATGGTCAGCTTTCTCGGGCATCTGCAGATGGAGAATCACGTTGCGATCCTGAACCAGTACTATAAGGTCGCGTCCGAGTTCGAGCGTTTGGGCGATCACGCGGTGAACATTGCGAGGATCGCGGAATCCATGCAGAAGAACAACACGAGCTTTTCCGCCAAAGCCGTATCCGAGCTGACGGTCGTCGAGAGCGCGCTCGGACAGATCCTGGACGAGACGGAGCTGACCTTCAAAAAGCGCGACGTGGACGCTGCGGCGCGGATCGAACCGCTCGTGCAGGTATCGGGCGACCTTCTGACCGTGCTAAAGCGGAACCATCTGAAGCGCATGAGCACCGGCGAGTGCAACGCCTACGCCGACACGAGCTTTTCGGACCTTTTGCTGGAGTTTCATCGGATCGGCGACGTGTGCTCCAACGTCGGTATCGCGACCCTCGTGCGCGTAAAGCCGGAGCTTGCCGATCACGAGCATCTGTATTTCGAGCATCTGCATTCCGGCGGGGACGAAGGCTTCGACGCCGCATACAAACGCGCGTATCAGCGGTACTTCCCGCTGCTGAACCGGCAGACGCCCGCGGAGGAGAAACCGGCAGAGGAGAAACCGACGGAGGATACCGCTCCCGACGCCGCGCGCACCGACAACCGCTCCGACGGACTGCGTCCACCTGCCGCTTCCGCGGAGGAAAAGCCGGCAGAGGACACATCGGCAGAATAAAGCTCAAAAGAAACAGCAGAGAGGGAAGACCTCTCTGCTTTTGCATTCGGATGATGTTCAGGAGCGGAACGGCTCGGTCGTGTTCTTGCGGATGACGTCATGCGCGCCGCCTTCGACGATGCTGGTCGCGGAAACGAGCGTGAGCTTTGCTTTCTGCTGAAACTCCGGGATCGACAAAGCGCCGCAGTTGCACATGGTGGACTTGACCTTAGAAAGCGTCAGCGCGACGTTGTCCCGGAGCGAGCCCGCGTAGGGAACGTAGGAATCGACGCCCTCCTCGAAGCTGAGCTTCTTGTCGCCGCCGAGGTCGTACCGCTGCCAGTTGCGCGCGCGGGCGGAGCCTTCGCCCCAGTATTCCTTGTAGTAGGTGCCGTTGAGGTTCACCTTGCGGGACGGGCTTTCGTCGAACCGCGCAAAGTACCTGCCGAGCATGATGAAGTCCGCGCCCATCGCAAGCGCAAGGGTGACGTGATGGTCATAGACGATGCCGCCGTCGGAGCAGACCGGCACATAGACGCCGGTTTCCTTGAAGTATTCGTCGCGCGCCTTGCACACGTCGATCAGCGCTGTCGCCTGTCCTCTGCCGATGCCCTTCGTTTCGCGCGTGATGCAGATCGAGCCGCCGCCGATGCCGACCTTGACAAAGTCCGCGCCGGCGTTCGCCAGGAAGCGGAAGCCTTCCGCGTCGACCACGTTGCCCGCGCCGATCTTGACTGCGTCGCCGTAGCGCTCGCGCACCCACGCGAGCGTCCGCGCCTGCCATTCCGAAAAGCCCTCGGATGAATCGATGCACAGCACGTCCGCACCGGCTTCGACGAGCGCCGGGATGCGGGTCTCGTAGTCGCGCGTGTTGACGCCCGCGCCGACGACGTAGCGCTTATGGTCGTCCAGAAGCTCGTCGAGATTCTCCTTGTGCGAATCATAGTCCTTGCGGAATACGATGTAGCAGAGCTGTCCCTTTTCGTTGATGATCGGGAGCGCGTTCAGCTTGTGATCCCAGATGATGTCGTTCGCGTCCTTGAGGCTCGTGCCCTCCGGCGCGCAGACGAGCTTAGAAAGAGGCGTCATAAAGGTGTACACGGGCGTACCGGGCGCCATGCGGGAAACGCGGTAATCGCGGCTTGTGACGATGCCGACAAGCCTGCCTTCGGGCGTGCCGTCTTCGGTGACCGCCATGGTGGAATGCCCCGTGCGTTCCTTCAGTGCGATGACATCGGCAAGCGTATCGTCCGGCTTCAGGTTCGAGTCGCTGCGCACAAAGCCCGCCTTATAGGTCTTTGCACGACGAACCATCGCCGCTTCATCCTCGATGGACTGCGAGCCGTAGATGAAGCTCACGCCGCCCTCCCGCGCAAGCGCGACTGCCATGCGATCGTCGGAGACCGCCTGCATGATGGCGGAGACCAGCGGAATATTCAGAGAAAGCGCCGGCTCCTCGTCGCGGCGGAATTTCACGAGCGGCGTTTTCAGAGTCACGTTTGCGGGCACGCATTCCGAGGAGGAATAGCCCGGAATCAAAAGATACTCGTTGAAGGTGCGGGACGGTTCGGAAATGAAGGTTGCCATTCACGTTTCTCCTTATTTGATGTTTTCCGGGATTATACCACATTTCGTTCGCAAAGGCAACCACCGAACCAAAGGAAATATCATTGTCTGCCTGTCGGATCGGTGCGTTCCGCCGATCTTGCGCAGAACCGGATGTACCGATTATGGTATAAATAATCTTAATACTTGCCGATACAGAAACAGCCTGCCCCAAATACGGGACAGGCATGTTCTTCTGTGCCTTCAGCCCTTCAGTCCGCGGGACTGGCGGTCCATGTCCTCGACGACGACGTCGTAGATCTCGCCGAGTGTCGCGCAGTATTCGAGTATCTTCCACGGCTCGTTGGTGTGGAAGTGGATCTTGATCGTTTCCGGTCCGCCGACGGCAAGCAGGCAGTCTCCCTCGAAGTGCTCGAGGAAGTATTCCTGGATCTTGTCCTCGTCGAGGTCGGTCCCGTCGATCAGCAGTTGTGTGTCATACTTGAATTCCAGCATATACATTCTCCTTTTATACTATCACGCGCCGATGGCGCAATTCATGACAAAGTCAATTCATGTTCGTGTAGGGGACGCCGACCCCGGCGTCCCGCGCTTCACACGATGATCCCGGCTCGTTTGAGCTTTCGCAGATTGTCGCGGTAGACCGTGTCGCGCAGATAAGCGACCAGAGCCTGTGCGCCGTCGGTTTCACAGGCGCGCACAGCTTCCGGCCAAAGCTCCTTTTCCTGAGCCGTCCAATACTTTTCCTGTTTCTTCCATTCCTTGCACAAACGCTGCGTTTCGGCTTCGTCGCCGAGAAGCGCCGCCTCGATCCAAAGACGGGAAACCTTTTCGGCAAACGACGGAAACGGACAAGGCAGAGACGGAATATCCCCTTCTTTCAGCGAGTTCCGATAAAGAGCATGACAGGAGGACAGATCCCTGACCTGCGAAAGCTCCGGCACGATCAGATCGTCGATGAACGGCGGAAGCTGCTTCGGGTCGTTGAAGGAAAGGACGGTGTCCCAACCGCCGGCTTCCGGATTGTTCCGGATGACCAACGGACTCCTTCCGAATTTCCGGCGATACTCGGATTTTGCTTCTGTCCAATATCCTTCGGCGTCGTGCATCGGATAATACTTGTCCGAAAGAACCAGCGGGCAGAAAAGCGACTGCGCGCCGTAGAACGGTTCGCATTCTTCGTACCGCACGCAAAGCACCATGCTCAAAAGCACCTCGTTGCCGGGTTCGCCGACGACCTTGTGCCAGCGGAGAGGGCTGTTTTTGAAGCGGCGGTAGCCAAGCGCCTCCAGCTTTTCGGCGTATTCCTTCTCCATGTAGTCGGCAAGCTTTTCCGACAGCGAGCGCGGAAACGGCGCGGCGGCAAAATCCTCCTTCGGAAGGAACCAGTCGGTCGCCTGCATGAAGCTGCCCGGATCGACGTAACCCGTGGGGGAGAAGTGCAAAAGCCCGGCAAGAGGCTCGATGCCGTCCTCCGCAAAGGTGTATTTGTTCTCAAAGATCGCCTTGAACTGCTCCGGCTTGCATTTCCATTTCTTTTTGCAGGCGGCCGTCCATGCGGCGTAATTCGGCTCGCCGAAGCCGAGGTCCTCATACGGCTCGTTGATACAGGCCGTCGTGTCCGTGCCGCTTTTTTCGTCGATGAGACGGCAGAGGACGAAATCGCTGTCCACGCAGGTCAAATGCAGCAGCGGTGTGCGGAACGCTTTGGAAAGCGCCTTCAAAAGCGGTTCCGCCATCTCGGCGCCCGGCTCGAGAAGCGGCGAGCTGAACTCGAACCATTCAGAATCCGTCGATTGCTTATACGAGATCGAAACCCCCTTGCCCTCTTCGCCCGGCGTGTAGCCGAGCTCTTCCATCGCTCTTTTGACGAGCGCGGAAAGCATCATCATGCCTTTTTCCTGGATCAATATCCGTTCATAAAATTGTCCCATGGTCGCCTCCTTATATATCTCCGCGCAGCCCGTAGACCGTAATGCCGACGCACTCGCGCAGGAAGTTGTTGATGCGGATGTACCAGACATCCGGCGCCGCAATGCCGACCGCCGAAATGCCCGCTTTCTTTGCCACGCGCCCCGCGCGGAAGACGTGGAAATCGGTCGTGACAAAGGCGATCGAGGCGTTTTCGCCGAGGACGTCGTCGATCAGCTTCTTCGAGAATCTGAAGTTTTCAAGCGTACTCGTCGCTTGATCCTCGACGAGGATGCGGGCAGGGTCGATCCCCTTGCGCTCGACGAGGTATTTTTGCATGGCGGAAGCCTCGGTGACGCTCTCGCCGTCGCCCTGTCCGCCGGAGACCACGCAGACCGTGTCCGGATGCGCTTCAAGGTACTCCGCCGCCGTGTCGAGGCGGTTACTCAAAACCCACGTCACGCGGTCGCCGTGCACCGCAGCGCCGAGGACGATCAGCGCGTCCGCGTCCACCTTGTCCGCGCGCTTCGCCGCCGTGCCCATCAGCACCCCGAGCACGATGAGGAACACCGTGCCGAGCGCGTAGCAGCCGAGCAGCGCCCACTTGACGAACGCAAGGAAGCCGTGGTCCATATGGTGCATAAACACACCAAGCAGCAGAAGCGGCAGCCCGAGGATCGCGGGCAGGATGACGCCCAGGTTGAAATTCGACAGCATGGACACGATCAACGTATCCAGTACCAAAAATGCACCAAGTATGATACAGATGATGCGCAGCACTTTCATGATTTCCTCCTTTCGGACAGGATCAGCATAGCACGCGGTTGTGACCGAAATGCGTCAGAACGGTAAAGATTTCCGGATACGGATATGCATAAAGCGCAATTTGTGTATCCGCGAAAAGCGTTCCGCTTTTCTGCATATTCACCTCATCCGCCTTACGGCACCTTCCCCATCAAGGGGAAGGCTTTAGGATGCGTGGGTTCAAGAAATAGCCCTTATCTCTTGCCGTTATTCTGCCGGCGTTTTTTCCTGTTTGTCACATACTTTCCCCATCAAGGGAAAGGCTTTTAGGATTCGCGGGTTCAGAGGCTTCTCCCCCTTTAGGGTGGAGAAGCTCCGCCGCAGGCGGTGATGAGGGGGTCAAGACTCCGAAAAGCCCAGATGCTTCAGAATATCCCGACAAACAGTATCAAATTCCCGGTTGATCTGCAGATTGGTGTACCGCAGAACGGTGACCCCGTTCGTCTGAAGCCATTCGTCCCGTTCCCGATCCCGCTCGGGTCCTTTGCCTTGAAAATGCTGCGAACCGTCCAACTCAATCGCAATCTTTTTCGAGGCGATGAAAAAATCGACAATGTAAGGTCCGAGCACTTTTTGCCGGTTGACCGTCAGCGGCAGCCCTTTGAGAAAATCATACCAAAGATGCCGTTCCTCCTTGGTCATGTTCTTTCGCAGAATCTTTGAAATGCCGATTCGTTTTTCCATCACTTTATCCCGAGCGCGCGGCGGAGGAACTGACCGGTGTAGCTGCGTTCGCAGGCAGCGATCTGCTCGGGCGTACCGGTCGCGATCACCGTGCCGCCGTCGTCGCCGCCCTCGGGTCCGAGGTCGATGATCCAGTCCGCGGTCTTGATGACGTCGAGGTTATGCTCGATGACGATGACCGTGCTGCCGGCGTCGGCAAGGCGGTTCAGGATCTCCAAAAGCCGCTTGACGTCGTGCGTGTGCAGACCGGTCGTCGGCTCGTCGAGCACATAGAGCGTGCGGCCCGTGTCGCGGCGGGATAGCTCCGTCGCAAGCTTGATGCGCTGCGCTTCGCCGCCGGAAAGCGTGGTGGAAGGCTGCCCCAGCTTGATGTAGCCGAGGCCGACGTCGTCAAGCGTTTTCAGGATCTGCTTGATCTTTGCGTGCTGCGCAAAGAACGGCAGCGCTTCCTCCACCGTCATGTCGAGCACGTCGTAAATGTTCTTGCCCTTGTAGCGCACCTCGAGCGTCTCGCGGTTATAGCGCTTGCCGTGGCAGACCTCGCACGGGACGTACACGTCCGGCAGAAAGTGCATCTCGATCTTGACGATGCCGTCGCCCTTGCAGGCTTCGCACCGTCCGCCCTTGACGTTGAAGCTGAACCTGCCGCTCGTGTAGCCGCGGAGCTTCGCGTCCGGCGTGGTTGCGTACAGCGCGCGAATGAGATCAAAGAGCCCGGTATACGTCGCGGGATTCGACCGCGGCGTCCGCCCGATCGGGCTTTGGTCGATGTCGATGATCTTGTTGAGATATTCGATCCCGTCGATCCCGTCGTGATCCTTCGCGCGGGTCTTTGCGCGGTTCAGATCGTGCAGCAGGCGCTTTTTCAGCACTTCGTTGACGAGCGAGGACTTGCCGGAGCCCGACACGCCGGTCACGCAGATCAGCTTGCCGAGCGGGAAATCGACCGTGATGTTCTTGAGATTGTTCGCCCTTGCGCCGCGCACCGTCAGCGTCTTGCCGTTGCCCGGTCTGCGTGTTTCCGGAACGGGGATGGTGCGTTTATGACTCAGGTATTGTCCGGTCAGCGAGTTTTCGCACGCCATGACCTCGGCAGGCGTACCCGCCGCCATGATCTCGCCGCCGTGCACGCCGGCTCTGGGACCAATGTCCACGATGAAATCCGCGGCGCGCATTGTCTCCTCGTCGTGCTCAACGACGATCAGCGTGTTGCCGAGATCGCGAAGTCCCTTCAGCGTTTCCAAAAGCTTTGCATTGTCGCGCTGATGAAGTCCGATCGAAGGCTCGTCGAGGATATAGAGCACACCGACGAGCCCGCTGCCGATCTGCGTGGCGAGCCGGATGCGCTGGCTTTCGCCGCCGGACAGCGTCGCCGCGGCGCGCGACAGCGTGAGATAATTCAATCCGACGTTGACAAGGAAGCCGAGCCTTGCGTCAAGCTCCTTCAAAATCGCGGCGGCGATCGTCTGCTGCGTGGGCGAAAGCGTCAGATGCTGCAGAAACTCCCGTGAGCGCTTGACGTTCATGTCGCAGAGATCGGCAATGTTGATCCCGCCGACGGTGACGGCAAGCGAGGTCGGTTTCAATCGCTTCCCTTTGCAGTCCGGGCAGGGGATGTGCGCCATGTAGCTTTCGATGTCCGCTTTTGCCCAGTCGCTCTGCGATTCGCGGTATCGCCGCTCCAGATTCGGCACGATGCCCTCGAAGGTCGCAAGGAAGTGTCCGCCGCCGAAGCTGCGCTCATACTGCACGTCCATCTTTTCCTTCGTGCCGTACAGCAGCGCGTCGCGTCCCGCCTGCGGGATCTCGGCAAACGGCGTATCCGTTGTAAAGCCGAAGTGCCGCGCGATCGCCTCGTAATACATATCGGAAAAGACGTTGTTCGTTCCGCTCTTCCAGCCCGGCGCGCGGATCGCGCCTTCGTTGAGGGACAGCGTTTCGTCCGGCACGACCAGCGTCGGGTCGATCTTCAGCTGCTCACCGAGCCCCAGACACGTCGGGCACGCGCCGAACGGATTGTTGAACGAGAACGCGCGCGGCGCAAGCTCCTCCAGCGCGATCCCGCAGTCCGGACAGGCATAGTTCTGCGAAAACAGCGTTTCCTCGCCGTCCTGCAGCGCAACGATCGCAAGGTTCTGCCCCAAAGCGAACGCATGCTCCAGCGATTCCGTGAGCCGGCTTTCCACGCCCTCCTTCAGAACGATACGGTCGATGACCGCTTCGATCGAATGCTTTTTCTGCTTGTCGAGCGACGGCGCTTCCTCGATCGGATAGATTTCGCCGTCGACGCGCACGCGCACATAGCCCTCGCGCTGCAGCCGCTCGATGACCTTTGTGTGCTCGCCCTTCCGCCCGCGCACGCACGGCGCCATGACCGAAAGGCGGGAGCCCATCGGCATTGCCATGACCTGATCGACGATCGTGTCGATCGACTGGCGCTCGATCACCCTGCCGCAGTTCGGACAGTGCGGAATGCCGCAGCGGGCGTAGAGAAGGCGCAGATAATCGTAGATTTCCGTGACCGTGCCGACCGTCGAACGCGGATTGTGCCCGGTGCTCTTCTGATCGATCGAAATGGCGGGGGAGAGACCGTCGATGCGGTCGACGTCGGGCTTGTCCATCTGTCCGATGAACATGCGCGCATACGAAGAAAGGCTCTCGACATAGCGCCGCTGCCCCTCCGCATAGATCGTGTCGAAGGCGAGCGAGGACTTGCCCGAGCCGGAAACGCCTGTCATCACCACGAGCTTGTTGCGCGGGATGACGAGGTCGATGTTCTTCAAATTGTGTTCCCTTGCGCCGTAAATGCAAAGGTCCTGATCTTTTCGTTCCATATTACCGATGACGAACCGAGACGATCGCCTGCGCCGAAATGCAAAGGCCTTTTCCCTCGTCGTTCATTCCTTCCGTTGTCGTTGCCTTCACCGAAACCGCATCCGGGCTGATCCCGAGATCCGCCGCGATCGTTTGCGCGATCTCCTCCCGGTACGGAGCCAGCTTCGGACGCTCGCAGATCACCGTCGCGTCGACGTGCGACATGACCATGTCCCGTTTTTGCACCAACTCGTTGACCTTGCGGAGCAGAACGCGGCTTGAAATCCCTGCGTACTGCGGATCCGTATCGGGAAAGAGCTTGCCGATGTCGCCGAGCTTCAGCGCGCCCAGGATCGCGTCCATGATCGCGTGCAGCAGCACGTCCGCGTCGGAGTGTCCCAAAAGTCCCTTCTCAAACGGGATCTCCACCCCGCCGAGAAAGAGCTTTCTCCCCTCGACGAGCCGATGCGTGTCGAATCCGATCCCGTGCGTCGGCGGCGGTGCGAGGCGCTGCAGCGCCCATGCCCAATCCTCCGCAGTCGTCAGCTTGCGGTTGTCCTCGCTGCCCAAAACAAGGTGCGGCGCGCCGAACATCCTTGCGTACAGCGTCGCGTCGTCGGTCGCGCTGCCGCCGGCTTCGTACGCCGCGCGGATCTTTTCAAGCCGGAACGTCTGCGGCGTCTGCATGCGGAACAGCGTCGAACGGTCGAGCGTTTCGACCGTGCCGTCGCCGAGCCGGATCACCGTATCGGTCACCGGAAGCGCCGCAACGCCGGAGCCGTACCGTTCGGCGGCTTCGATGCTCGCCTTCACGGTCGCAGGGCGCACAAAGCAGCGCGCGGCGTCGTGAATGACCGCGATATCTCCCGAAGCAGCGGAAAGACCGTTTCGCACCGAATCGGTGCGCTGTTCGCCGCCCGAGACGACGGTGAACGGGACGGGAACGGAGAGCCTTGCAACGGTCCCTTCGCTGTTTCCGCCGACCACGAACACGAGCGAGTCGCACCCGCCGGCAACAAGCGCGTCCATCGAGCGCTCGATCGCGGTCTTGCCGGCTATCGGCGTATTCAGCTTGTCAAAGCCCATGCGGCGGGACGCTCCCGCGCAGAGCAGGACGCCACACGCGCTCACGGTTCCCCTCCGGAAAGCACGGTGTAGAGCGAGTCCGCATCCTCCTTGCGCACGACCTCCGGCGTCTTTTCGACGCGGCAAAGCATATGCTTGCCGCCGAGCAGGATGTCGATCGTGTCGCCCGGCTTGACTTCGCTTGCGGGCTTTGCCACCTTGCCGTTGATCGAAACGCGCCCTGCGCCTGCCGCCTCGTTCGCGACGGTGCGCCGTTTGATAATGCGCGAAACCTTCAGCCATTTATCCAAACGCATATCAACCTCCGAACGGCGTAAAGCCGAACCCCAGTGTTTTTGTTAGCTGCAGAATGAGAACGATGATCCCGAGCGCGCCGGTGTAGATCGCAAAGCCCAAAAGCCCCTTCTTTGTGATGAGCCGGATCATGAAGCGCACCGCAAAGTAGCCGGAGATCGCCGCAACGAGCATCGCAAGGATCATTGCCGCGCCGAACGTGAAATCGACGTCGAACGCCGGCGCCTTGATCATCTTATAGAGCTCCAGCACAAGCCCGCCGAGGATCGCCGGGATCGACATCAAAAACGAAAAGTCCGCCGCGCTTTTGCGGTCGAGCCGCATGCCCAAAGCGCCTGCGATCGTCGAGCCGGAACGGGACACGCCCGGCAGCACGCCGATCGCCTGCATCCCGCCGATCACCAGCGCGTCGGTCCAGCGCATGGTTTTGATCGACTTGGTCGGCTTTCTTCTGCGCGTGAGAAACTCGCTGACCGTCAGAAAGATCGCGGTCAGAAGGAAGCTCACGCCCACAAAATTGCCCTCGTCGAGCCAATTGTCCAGCGCGTCGAATTTCTTCAGGATCAGTGCGAACGCGACCGTCGGCAGCGTGGCGATGATCAGATGCAGCGTCAGCTTCTGGATCGGATGCCGGAGGATCGAAAGGACCTGCTCGCGATAGACAAACAGGACCGCGATCAGCGTCGCAACGTGCAGCATGACCGTGAAGAACGAGCCGAAATAATTTTCGCCGACTGCGTCGCTCGTCAGCTTTGAGATGAGAAACAGATGTCCCGAGCTGGATACCGGCAGAAACTCGCAGAGCCCCTGCACCAGTCCCAACAGAATTGCAATCAAGAATATCATAATGACCTCCGATAAATCTCTAATTCTATCATACTATGAAACGGTCCAAAATACAATAGATGCGAGGTGATTTCATGCTTTGCTACTGGATCCTGCGGCGTCCGGACGGCTCTGCCGTCGGGCTTGTCCGCGTGCAGAACGACCGCGTCACGCTGAAGCTTACCGCGCCGACAGACGGCAGCTTTACGCTGTTTTCCGAAACGTCCGCCGTGCCGATCTTGCCCGAGTCCGAAACGGAGCTTCCCGGCGCGCAGGCGCTGCTCGGCACGGACGGAGACCGTGTGACCTGTTTTGCCGCCGCCGAAACCGCCGCGCCGATGTCGGTGTACTGCAACAGATTATCCCAAAATAACACCATAGAAACGAAAGGCGCCGCGGCTGCCGTAGGATCCGCAACACATGAACCGAATATATCCCAAGAGGATGGGGGAAAGGTGCAAATAAACCAGAAACCCGCCGAACAGGAGGACGATATATCCCATAATAGCACCAGATTGACGGACAGCGTCACCGATTCTTCGCAGAAGGTGCAGGCATTTTCGGTGCTTTTACAGCGATCAGGTACTTTTTTTGAAGCGTTTGAAGAGAATGCAGTCGATAACACGGTGCAAAAAGAGGACAGTAAAGCGGACGTGCCGGTCGGGATCGATCTGTTTTCGCAGGAGTATCCGGGTGCGCGCTGGCGGTATGTGGAGGGAACGGACGTACTGCCGCATTATGAGGGGACGTGGTCGCAGCCGAACGGACAGACGCTGCACATCCTGGCGGTGCGCGGGTATGCCGCGCCGCGTCCGCCGCGCGCGCTTCTGGGCTTCACACGGTTTTTGCGCGACCGTGACGGCACGGGCTACTGGCTCCGCCTGACCCCGCTGCCGTAGCGCAGTCATTTCTTCATTCTCATATCTGCATGAAAAAACCTCCCCGTTCATCACGCGGGGAGGTTTTGAGGCGCGGCGCGCATCTGGAGAATGAGGGGATAATCGCGCCGTCACGGTCAGGGTCAACCGGCCTCGATGCCGCACGGTTTGAGAATCATCAAGCAAAGCCGCCGGCAAGCTTTTTGGTTCAAAAAGATGAACACAGTGTTGATTTATTGATGATTATATTATATAATGCAAAAGAGCTCAATTCAATCGACAATTCTGTCGAAACTGTTCGATTATGTCATATTTTGACCGATCCGAAACAAATTCCGAGGCAGGGAGGACGCTATGAAAAACCCGGAGCACCGTGTGCAGACCACGAAACGCATGTTCAGAAACGCGCTGCTGGCGTTTCTGACGGAAAAGCCGCTGCGCAGCATCACGGTCAAGGAGCTGTGCGAACGCGCCGGACTGAACCGCGGCACCTTTTATGCGCATTACGCAGACGTGTACGACCTGCTCGGGCAGATCGAGGCAGAGATGGAGACCGACTTTTCAACGGCGCTGGAGCCGATGCTGTCTGTCGACGACGGGCAGCTCACACCGCCGAAGGTGACAAAGAAGGTCTTTGAATGCATCGAAGCGAATGCGGATCTTTGCCGCGTCATCATCGGTCCGTTCGGCGATAAGGAATTTGGACGCAGACTGATCCGCGAGAGCAAGGACAACGTTGTGCAAAGCTGCCGGCAGTATTTTCCGAACGCCGACGAATGGCAGATCAACGTGTATTATACGTTCATTTCGGGCGGCTGCTTTGCGCTGATGGAACGCTGGATCCGAGAAGGCATGGTCGAAAGACCCGAAGTGCTTGCGAACGCGGCGGAGCAGATCATGGAGAGCGGCGCTGCGTTTCTGCGGTAGGAGGTCGTATGCAGTTTCGGGATTACATCTTTGATCTGTACGGCACGCTTGCCGACGTCTGTACGGACGAACAGCCCGCCGCGTTCTGGAAGGGCGCGGCGCAGGACGCCGAGGCGTGCGGCGCACGGTACACGGGCGAAACGCTGCGAAGGGACTATCTGCGGCTCTGCAAGGAGGAGGTGCGTCTTCGCGCGAAGACGCTGCCCGATGTGCCGGAAGCGTACATTGAGCCGGAGCTTCTGCATGTGTTTGAGCGGCTTTTGCGGGAGCGCGGCGCAGACGGTGCGCAGGCAAAACGCTTCGCAAGGGCGTTCCGCCGCCGATCTACGCTGAGGCTCAAACCCATGCCGCACGCGCTCGAAACGCTCGACGCGCTGAAGGAAAGCGGCGCGCGGGTGTTTCTGCTGTCCAATGCGCAGTCGTGCTTCACGCGGGACGAGCTCGACGCGCTCGGGCTTTCCGACCGGTTCGACGGGATCCTGCTGTCCTCGGACGCGGGCATGAAAAAACCGTACCGCGGGCTGTTTGAACAGCTGCTTTCGCGATACGGAATCGACCGTAAAACGGCGGTCATGGTCGGCAACGATGCGGTCGCGGACGTCGGCGGCGCGCATGCGGCGGGACTTTTCAGCCGGTATTATCACACATGGCAGTCCGGCGCACGTCCGGACCGTCTTCCCGAAACCTGCGCGGAGATTCCCGATCTTTCCGCGCTTCGATAAAAAATCTCCGCCGGAAGCGGAGATTTTTGTTTTACCTGCGTATTACTGACGGACGAGCGTCATTTCGCCGGAAGCGTCCTTGATCGTCAGCGTGTCGCCGTTCAGTTTGAAGATTTCCTTTTCCTCATCCAGATAGACGAAGGTTCCGCTGATCCGGTAGGTGCCGTCCATAAACGACAAGCCATGATACTGCCAGTCATAGTGATCGTTCTCGTCGAATATTAAGACCGTGCCGACGAGATCCTCGCCGCCTTCCATTTTGATTTCCGTGACTTCCCATTTGCCGATCAGCTCTTCCTTATTGATCCCGCCGCCGCATGCGACAAAGGACAGCAGAAGAACCGCAGCCAGTGCAATTGCGATTGTTTTCTTCATCGATGATTACCCTCCTCATTTGGTATACAATCAGTATATCGGAAGCCTCCCGATCTGTCAATGAATTTCTCTGAACCCCGCGTCCCGCGGCAAATCAAAAAAAGCAGGGGCTGAAGGGCTCCTGCTTTTTGGTTTCGATTCGATTACTCGATGATGCTTGCGACGACGCCGGAAGCAACCGTTCTGCCGCCTTCACGGATTGCGAAGCGGAGACCCTGTTCCATTGCGATCGGCGTGA
>JAEEGL012418993.1_pt1 | contig 23912 bp, 10 predicted proteins | sample 9134231 | NCBI WGS metagenome assembly JAEEGL01 (sample SAMN16246548, study PRJNA631951) | gut metagenome | biome: gut microbiome; feature: rumen; material: fiber-attached | host: Bos | place: Iran: Karaj | collected 2018-10 | reverse complement strand
TCCATAGGGAAAGGAGTTCATGTGACGGGAGGATATTGCCGTAACAGGATTTCACGCAATGTCGCCACTTCTCTCTGTACTCAGGGGAAGGGGAAGATAACCATAGGAGAGGGCGTCGGAATCAGCTCCAGCTGCATTTGGGCACGTGAATCCATCACGATAGGTGACCATGCCAACATAGGCGCCGATTGCATCATCATGGACCATGACGCCCATGGCATGGATTACATCTCCAGGCGGGATTATTCTGTGGATGAGAATCTTATCCGTACTTCTCCCGTGACAATAGGGGAGGATGTGCTTCTTGGTGCAAGAGTCATTGTCCTCAAGGGTATCACGATCGGTAAAGGCAGCGTTGTCGGAGCCGGAAGTGTGGTGACCAAGGACATTCCTCCTATGCAGATATGGGCCGGGAATCCTGCTTCATTCATCAAGGATGTCCGTTAAGACTTTTGAGGATTCTTCATTCATAAGTGGAAATCGTAAATAACGGCTTGTAGGAAAGCAAAGGTTATGTTCAACAATTTAAGGATCCTGTGGTTCTGCAACACCCCGTCACGTTACGGGGCGACTACCGACAAGTACAACGGAGGCGGTTGGGTTTCGTCCCTTGAGGAGGAAATCGCCCCCGAGGTGCATCTCGGTGTCGTCTTCCTTGCCAAAGAATCCCCCCTTGATCCTGTAAGGATACATGGAAAGGCGTCCTGGAGCGTGGTACGCCGGAACTCCGTTTCTTACTATCCGGTAGTGAACGGGTACGATATCAGCAGGGGAGACAGGATAAAGACTCTGCTGTGGGGTGACGCCAAGCAGGAGGAGAATCTCCTCGAGTGCTTCATGGACATAGTGTACAGTTACAAGCCTGACGTGATCCAGGTGTTCGGGTCGGAACATCTCTTCGGACTTGTCGCCCTGCATACCGACATTCCTGTGGTGCTGCACATCCAGGGCATTCTCGCCGAATACTCCAAAGTGTTCGTTCCGCCGGGAGTCAGCATCAACCGGTGGCTGACCACTCCCTTCAGGCCGGCCCTTTTCTTCCAGAGACTGTTCTCCTACTTCAAGTGGAACGCAAGGCTCCAGAGGGAGGACGTCATTCTGCACGCCGTGGAGAATTTCATAGGAAGGACCCAGTGGGACCATGACTGCACTCTGCGGATAAACCCTTCGGCTCATTATTTCCACGGAGGAGAGATACTGCGCCCCGTCTTCTACGAATCCGAGCCCCATTCGGAGGATCCGGAGGTGCTCACTATCGTGTCGACCATCTCTGAGCCCCCATACAAAGGACTGGATGTTCTTCTTCTGGCCGGTTATCTCCTCAATAAAAAGGGAGTGCAGTTCAGATGGAGGGTATACGGTAACGTCACTCCGGCATTCTTCGAGAGGATATCCAATGTCTCCCTTGAAAGGTCCGGTCTCACTCTCGAGGGGGTAGCTGACGCCAACGCCCTTTGCATTGCCCTTAGGGAGGCTACTTTGTATGTCCACCCCTCTTATATAGATAACAGTCCCAACAGCGTCTGCGAAGCCCAGATTCTGGGCCTTCCGGTCATAGCTTCGGAAGTCGGTGGAGTCCCTTCCCTCATAGAGGACGGAGTGGACGGCATCCTGTTCCCTTCGGGGAATGCGGAAGCCCTCGTAGAGGCGATTTGCTCCCTGGCGGAAGACGTGCCTCGTAGGGCATCACTCGGAGAGCAGGCCAGGAAGACTGCCCTTGTCCGCCATGATAAGGAGACCATCGTCAAGGAGTTGCTCCAGACATACGCGGCCATAAAGCAGATAGACGATTAATTCACAGCCCAGTGGAAGGATTCCGGAAAGAGAACACCCGTATAGCGAAGAACACCCTGATATTCAATGTCAGGATGGTCGTCATCATGCTTATCGGGATACTCGCCACAAGGCTTCTGATGAAGTATCTCGGGGCCTCGGACTACGGCCTGTACAACGTTGTCGCCGGAATCATCGCCATGCTGGGGTTCCTCACCTCGGCGATGAGCGCCACCACCCGCCGCTACATAAATATCGAACAGGGCAAACCCGACGGGGACTGCAACAGGATCTTCAACATATGCATGGTCCTGCATATAGTGATGGCCATTTTCATCCTGGTGCTCGCCCAGACTTTGGGCTTATGGTACGTATGCCATGTGGCAAACATACCTGACGGGAAGATGGCCGATGCGGTCTTCGTGTACGAAGTGTCCACTTTCGTGGCGTGCCTTGGCATAGTGAACATCCCTTACCAGAGTCTCATCGAATCCCACGAGCAGTTCCACCTTACCGCCATAATCGATATTGTCACAAACCTCGTGAGGCTTGGCCTTATCTGCCTTCTGGTGTATTTCTCGAAGGACGGCCTCAGGGTATACGCCCTCATGGTCGCTTTCGTCACCCTGTGCTCGTTCGTGCTTTACAGGGTGATCTGCTTCAGAAGATGGAGGGAGACCGTACGTCATTCCTTCTTCAAGGGAGGCGGACTCTACAAGGAGATGTTCTCCTTCAATTTCTACTCCGCCTTGGGAGCGTTGAGTTCAGTGGCGAGGACCCAGGGGAGCAACCTGGTGGTGAATTTCTTCTTCGGTACCGTTGTCAATGCGGCATTCTCGATAGCTTATCAGATAGAGACCTTCACCCTGAATTCGGTGAACAAGCTCACCCTCAGCGCCGCTCCGCAGATAACGAGGAACTGGGGAGCCGGCAACTCTTCCAGGACGGTGGACCTGGTGTACAAAATATCCCGTTTCACTGTCCTCATAATGGCGGTGTTCTTCTTTACCGCTTTCGTGGAGCTTGACTGGCTGATTGGAATCTGGATGCACAAGATCACGGTCCCGGAAGGAACGGTGCTCCTGTGCCGCTGGACCCTTGTCAGCGCCCTTGTCCGGGCCTTCTGCGGAGGAGGTACACAGACCCTTGAGCAGGCGACGGGAAAGATAAAATGGTTCCAGATATGGAGCAGCGTCCTTGCCATCGCGGTCCTTCCTCTCGGCTGCCTTGCGTTCAGCCTTGGAGCGGCTCCCGTCACCATCATCCTTCTTTTCATCGGTTATTCTCTCGTTTACAGGACTGTCGAACTTCTCCTTCTGAAGAGGCTCGTGGACTTCAGGATAGGGGAGTACTTCATGAAGTCTTACCTGAGGCCCGCTCTGGCCGTTCTCATCCTTGCCCTCTATCTTTTCGCGTACACGCGTTTCTTCCCCTTGGAGGCAGGTCCTCTTGCAAGGCTTGGGGGCATCGCCCTCACTTTCGGGGTGAGCTGCCTCGTGTGCTTCTTCGTGGGGATGTACTCCTGGGAGAGGGAATCCGTACTTTCGCTGATAAAGAAGAAGTGACGACCCGGATAAGCCTTACGGTTGTCATGTCTTTTTTCGTATTCTTGCCCTTCCGCTCTTCAATAATCCGCCAATTCTTCGTATATTTGCAAGTTCTTATGCCTTTTTGGCAGTGCGATTTCCAGGGACCGCGTTTTGCATAAGGGATATCGCCTCCGGAGGATAAGGATACCCGGAGGAAGAGTTTTCCCCGAATGACAAGTAATCACAACTAAGAAATGGCAATATCAGACATACTGAAGAAGGTCTTCGGCTCAAAGGCCGAGAAGGATATGAAGGCGCTGGAGCCGATCAAGCAGAAGATCCTCGCAGAATACGTTAATATCGACAAGCTCTCTAACGATGAACTCCGTGCCCATTCAGAGGCCCTCAAGGTGAGGATCCGTGAAGTGGAGGCTCCTTTCGAGAAAAGGATAGAGGAGATCAAGGCTGAACTCGATACGGACATTCCCGTAAAGCGTAAAGAGGAACTCGCCACTGAATCCGACAAACTGGTCAAGGAAGAGGACGAGGCTATCGAGAAGATCCTCATGGAGATCCTTCCCGAGGCTTTCGCCATCATGAAATCCACCGCCAGGAGATTCAAGGAGAACCCCACTGTGGAGGTCACCGCATCCGAGTTCGACAAGATGCTCAGCGCTTCCAAGGACTTCGTCAAGATTGAGCACAGGGGCGGCGTCGAAATGAACGGAGAGTGGGTCGGCGGACAGGAGATCGCCGTTTGGCAGAACCATTGGCTCGCCGGAGGAAACGAGATCACTTGGGACATGGTCCACTACGATGTCCAGCTGATCGGCGGTATAGTCCTCCATCAGGGAAAGATCGCTGAGATGGCGACCGGTGAGGGTAAGACCCTCGTGGCTACGCTTCCCGTTTTCCTGAACGCTCTCGCCGGCAAGGGAGTCCACGTGGTCACCGTCAACGACTACCTCTCCAAACGAGACTCCGAGTGGATGGGCCCCCTCTACATGTTCCACGGCCTTTCCGTTGACTGTATAGACAAGCACGAACCCAACAGCGAAGCCCGTAAGAAGGCTTACGCATGCGATATCACTTTCGGTACCAACAACGAGTTCGGTTTCGACTACCTGCGTGACAACATGGCGGTGGCTGTGAAGGACCTTGTCCAGCGCAAGCACCATTTCGCCATCGTCGACGAGGTCGACTCCGTGCTCATCGATGACGCGAGGACCCCTCTTATCATTTCCGGTCCTACGGCCAAGACCGAGAACGATGCGCAGTTCACTGAGTTCAGGCCTTACGTGGAGCGTCTTTACACTCTCCAGAGGCAGTTCGTGACCCAGACCCTCAATGAGGCGAAGAGAGCCATAGCGGCAGGTGACGAGGCGGAAGGAGGAAAGCTCCTCTACCGTTGCCACAAGGGATTGCCCAAGTACCAGCCCCTCATCAAGTTCCTTTCCGAGCCCGGTATGAAGCAGCTCATGCAGAAGTCTGAGAACTACTACATGCAGGACAATGAGAGGGAGATGCCGGTCGTCACCGATCCTCTGTACTTCGTCATCAACGAGCAGCAGCATTCGGTGGACATGACCGACAAGGGTCATGACCTTCTTGCCAGCAGCGTCGGCAACTCCGATTTCTTTGTGCTGCCGGACGTTGGTTCCGCCATCGCCGACATCGAGAAATCCGACCTCACTCCCGAGCAGAAGAGGGAGAAGAAGGACGCCCTCATGGAGGACTTCTCCATAAAGAGCGAAAGGGTCCATACGATGATCCAGCTCCTCAAGGCTTACGCCATGTTCCAGAAGGATGTCGACTATGTCATTGTTGACAACAAGGTGAAGATCGTCGACGAGTCCACCGGACGTATCATGGAAGGAAGGCGCTGGAGCGACGGACTCCATCAGGCCGTTGAAGCGAAGGAGAACGTGGACGTTGAGGCCGCAACCCAGACTTTCGCGACAATCTCCCTGCAGAACTACTTCCGTATGTATCACAAGCTCGCCGGTATGACCGGTACCGCTGAAACGGAAGCCGGTGAGTTCTGGCAGATATACAAGCTGGATGTCGTCGTCATCCCGACCAACAGGCCCGTCATAAGGGACGACCAGGATGACCTCATCTACAAGACCAAGAAGGCGAAGTATGCCGCAGTCATCGAAAGGATCGTAGACCTCACCAACGCCGGAAGGCCTGTCCTTGTGGGTACGACCGATGTCGAGACTTCGGAACTCCTCAGCCGAATGCTGAAGATGAGAGGCATCAAGCACAATGTCCTCAACGCAAAGCTCCATGCCCGTGAGGCTGAGATCGTCGCCCAGGCAGGTCAGTCAAGTACCGTGACCATCGCTACCAACATGGCAGGTCGTGGTACCGATATCAAGCTTTCTCCGGAAGTCAAGGCCGCAGGCGGTCTTGCCATCATCGGTACTGAAAGACACGACTCACGAAGGGTCGACCGTCAGCTTAGGGGTCGTGCCGGACGTCAGGGTGACCCCGGATCATCGACCTTCTACATCTCCCTTGAGGACAAGCTGATGAGGCTTTTCGGTTCGGAGAAGATCGCATCCGTCGTCGACCGTCTCGGCATGACCGAGAATGACGCTCTGGAAAGCAGCATGCTGTCAAGCAGCATCGAGAAGGCCCAGAGGAAGGTGGAGGAGAACAACTTCGGTATCCGAAAGAGACTCCTCGAATACGATGACGTGATGAACTATCAGAGGGAGGCCGTGTATTCACGCCGCCGTAACGCCCTCTCCGGTGACAGGATCGAGATCGACGTGATGAACATGATGATCGATACCGTTTCCGTCATAATGGACAAGGCTGAAGGAATGAGCTATGAGGACTTCTCCGAGTTCCTTATCGGCCAGCTTTCCATTGATCCCGGTTTCGACGCCGAGTTCTGGGAGAAGGCCAAACCCGATGAGATCAGCCAGAAGCTCCTCGAGCACATGCAGGAGGTTTACGACCGCCGTATGAACGCCATGATCGAGAAGGCTTATCCTATCATCAAGGACGTCTACGAGAAGCAGGGTTCCATGTACCAGAACATCGCTATCCCCATCTCTGACGGAAAGCGTGCCCTCAATCTCGGAGTAAACCTCGAGAAGGCTTACAACAACGGTGGCAAGGAGATCGGAAAGACCCTCAGCAAGACCATCATCCTCTGGCAGATTGACGACCATTGGAAGCAGCACCTGCGTGATATGGATGACCTGAGGCAGTCCGTCCAGAACGCCGCATATGAGCAGAAGGATCCTATCGTGGTGTACAAGCTCGAGAGCTACAATCTCTTCGCCCAGATGCTCAGCGAACTGAACCAGGATGTACTTTCGTTCCTCCTCAGGGCTTTCATTCCTCTGAGGGACGACGCTCCTCAGCAGCCCCGCCGCGCTGTTCCCCGTTCTACGGACATGTCCAGGATGAGGACCAACCGCAACGAACTCTCGACCAATGGTGAGAAGAAGGCCAACACTCCTATCGTCAACACCGAAAAGAAGGTCGGAAGGAATGACCCTTGCCCTTGCGGCTCAGGCCTCAAGTTCAAGAACTGCCACGGTAAAGGCTTGGTATAAGAATTGCACCCGTCCTGCTTGAGGACGACCAATTGAATATGAATTTTTAAAAATATGGCTAAAGTAATGGACAACAACGTGAACGTCAATGATGTCAGCAGGATTTCAGCCGGAACAGTGATCAAAGGCGAAATCAATTCCCCCAATGACATCAGGATTGACGGTTCTTTCGAGGGAAAAATCATCTCCAAGGGTAGGGTAGTCGTAGGTGACAAGGCTATCATCAGCGGAGACATCATCTGCGAGAACGTGGACTTCTGGGGAAAGATGACCGGAAGTCTCTATGTCAAGGACACTCTCGCCCTCAAAGAGGGTTGCGTGGTCAATGGTGACCTTCACATCAAGAGACTCGCGGTTGAACTCGGTTCCCGTTTCGATGGAGTCTGCAAGATGCTTTCCGAGGGAGAATTCGACAAGATCTCAGGAAACGTCGTTTCTTCCAAGGCCCCTTCAGCAGTGAAGCCCATCGTTGCCGGAACACCTGTTTCTGCAGCCGGTAACCCTGTCCAGAACTAAGGAGTAAGTTTTCATGCCCTTTCTGCATGGCTTGAAAAGGTCATGCAGGGATTTTGTGCGGAATATTGCGTTTCCGTTGAAACTTTTCAGATGGAACGCCGTATAATAATATGCCCGGTTTTCCGGGTACGTCTGGGGATGTTCTGGTTTTGACAGCATCGATGCTGGACGGTAAGCATGTCGGGCGCCGTGGATCTGCCCGTTAATCACGGTCCTCAAAAAATCAGTTGCCAACAACAACTACGCACTCGCTGCCTAATCGACCAAGTCGCTTAGCTTAATCAGCGCCGCCAAGGCTGCGGTGCCGACGAGTATCCCTCGGACTTTAGGCCGGTTATGTTCCGATCCAGGGGTATCATTCAAACCGGATGCACGGAGGGACTCCTTTAAACTCCGCCAAGACTCAAAGGATAAGGATCAGTTGGCCCGCCTTCCGGCAGGCTCTTCCCGACAACCAAAGGAAGGATAAACATGTAGAAAGCTGCCTGGTGCGTTGTTTGGACGGCGGTTCGAGTCCGCCCATCTCCACAAAGAATCCCTCTCAGAGTGTTCTGGGAGGGATTCTTTGTCAATAATGATCGCAACTGGTTGCTGAAAATGCTATCCTATAGTACTTCGATGTTCATGTCCTTGAGTGTCTGGAGCTTGTCTTCAGGAAGATTCTCATCAGTAATCAATGAATCTATGAGATTGATCCTTCCGAGTGCTGCGAATGAACTGTATCCAAGTTTAGAGGAATCCGCCAGGAGGTAGACTTTCTCTGCGGCTCTTATCATAGCGGATTTCACGACAAGGTCACTCAGAGAAGGGTAGGTGAGCTGCATGTCAGAGGATATTCCGGCTGTGGCGAGGAAACATTTGCCGACGTGGATGTTCTTGAATGCGGTCGCTGCCATGTCTCCAGTCAGGGACAATGTCGGGGCCTTGAATTCTCCTCCTGAGACGATGAGGTTGATGCCGGGGTTCTCTCCGAGGATGAAGGCTATATTGAGAGCGTTCGTGATCACATTGAGGCTCTTGAACTGGACAAGAAGCTTCGCAAGCTCAGTAGTGGTGGAACCTGAATCCAGTATGATGCTGTCCCCGTCCTGAATGAGCTTCACCGCCTTTTTGGCGATCTGCTGTTTCTCTTCAAGATGCGCCTTGTTGAAAAGTGTACCCGTCTTGGCGAAGGTGCCTACGTCTTTGAGGAAGGCTCCGCCGTATTCCCTCTGGATGAACCCCTGGGATTCCAGAGCTTCGAGATCCTGACGGATCGTGACCTCAGATACTTTGAATATTTTCGAAAGGTTCTGGACCTTAGCGTGTCCGTCTTCACGGATGAGATTCAGTATCTCCTGCCTTCTCTGATTCAGTGCCATCTTGAAATAATGTTGGGGGTTATTGTTGAATGCAAAGGTAAGTAAATATTTCGTTTGAAATCGGTCCGAATGTCCAAACATTTGTTAAAATGTTGCCATTCGTGTTCAAAAAACTGAATTATTCTTTCGATTGCTTTTGAATTAAGGTTTCGTTTGCTTAGATTTGCATTGTGGTTCTACGTTTTCATATGGAATCACCCGACCAAGCACCAATTACCAATCATTATTAATACCATTTACCATGAGATTCCGTTTGTTATGCTCTATTGCCGCAGCCGTGCTTGTGATAAGCTCCTGCAGTGAAAAGGCTTCCGTCAAGCCGCGTATCATCGTGACTTGCGATCCAGAGTTGGATGACCACAATTCCCTCATCCGTTATCTTCTGTATTCTACCGATTATGATACCGAGGGCCTTATCTACGCCAGCAGCCAGGTTCACTGGAAAGGTGACGGTAAAGGAACCCCCCAGTATCGTGAAGGAAGTGAGTATGCCCGTATGGGGCTCGGCCCCCAAACTTCTTGGAGATGGGCTGAAGGCGAGAGGTTCATCCATGAGGATGTGGAGGCTTATGCCAAAGTCTACCCTAACCTTAAAGTCCATAACCCGAATTATCCTTCACCTGATAAACTCCTTTCCCTTATTTATGAGGGCAATGTGGCTTTCGAGTCTGACATCTCCAAAGACACTCCCGGATCCGACAGGATAAAGGAAGTGCTTCTCGACGATGATCCCAGACCCGTTTTCGTCCAGGTATGGGGAGGCCCCAGCACAGTATCAAGGGCTCTCAAGTCCATAGAGGAAGAATACAGCGGAACCCCCGAATGGGATGCGATCAAGAAGAAAGTCTCCACCAAGTGCAAACTCTGCCTTTCCGGAGCCCAGGACACTTCATTCCGTGATTATGTAAAGCCCAACTGGCCCGATGTGGAATCCATCATTATCAACGCCGGTGTGACTCCTATAGGTTATGGTGCCGCCAGGGGAGTCCAGACTCCTTCCGATACCTTATATTATAGTGCGCAGTGGACCGCTGACAACATTTCTTCAAAGGGTATCCTTGGAAGCCTTTACCGCGTATGGGGTGACGGAAAACAGATGGCTCCCGGTGACATGACGGATTATTTCGGTCTGAGCGGCTATTCAATGGATGAACTTAGGGCAATGGGGTACAACGTGTGGACAGCGACACGTCCCAAAGGCAGTTTCATCAGTGAAGGTGACACTCCTGAGTTCCTTAATCTCATAGGTAACGGTCTCCGTGCATGGGAGGCTCCCGAATGGGGCGGATGGGCAGGAAGGATGAAAGAACTTTCTGACCGGGAGAAACAGGCCGGATATACCGCTCCTTTCGGTGCACGGGGAGGCAAGGACGCTGTCCTTCCTGACTTCGTTCCCGCAGTACAGAACGGTTTCGCATCAAGGATGCAGTGGAGCGTGACTCCCGACTTCGGTGCCGCCAACCATGAACCGGTCATCAAGGGTGTCAAAGATCTTTCAGTGAAAGCCGGTTCAGATGTCAAGATTTCCCAGAAAGTGTCAGATCCTGATGGCGATGCCCTCACATGTGGCTGGGCCCAGTGGAAGGTCCTTGGCTCTTTCCAGGGTGACGTGACGATCCAGAATCCCAACTCCTCAAATATTACAGTTTCAGTACCTGGTGATGCGGCTCCCGGGGATAAGATTCATCTGATACTCACTGTCGAGGATAACGGCTCACCCAAGCTGACTTCATATCAGAGAGTCATTTTGACAGTCAAATAGCGGAAATAACTGATTATTTCAATAGAGCGGGAGGTGAATTCTGATATCGGGTTACCTTCCGCTCAATAATTTGTGGCCCGCTTGTTCAGAGGATTGAGTCCTGGCATCATGGTTGACTTCTTCGGTCAATATTTGGATTATCCGGAAAAGAATTGGATTATTCGGAAAATATCTTCCATGATATAGTGCTATATTTGTTTGCCATATAATCGGCCGACCTTCCATTGAATCGTAAACACAAAACAATATACCACATGATCAAGCCTTACTCTATTCTCTGGACTGCGGCTGCGGCAGTGATGCTGTCATTGCCTTCATTCGCCCAGAACAAACCATTCATGGAGGACCTTCCTTATTATGTGAACAATCTGGAAGTCTTCGAAACGGGTCAGGAACCCGGTAGAGCTTTCCATATCCCTTCGACCAGCGTCTCCCTCAACGGGACTTGGAAGTTCGGATACTATGACTGTCCCTCCGATGTCCCGGCGGATTTCTTCAAGACATCTTTCAATGACCGCAAGTGGGGAACCATTTCCGTTCCTTCAAACTGGGAGATGCAGGGTTACGGACAGCCTCTTTTCCGTAACATAACGACCCCTTTCCCGAGGAAGATGCCTTCTTCGATGCTCGACGGTTACCGGAAGACCATAGCTGACCCCAATGCCACCGACCGTGAAAAGCAGATGGCTCAGATGCGTCTTCAGAGAGCTCAAGGCGGGGATCCTTTCGCAGTTGAAGTTCCTCTGACCCCGTTTGATTTCAATCCCACAGGAGCCTACAGGACATCGTTCAGCATACCGTCTTCATGGAAGGGTGAGCAGATCTTCCTCCGTTTCGAGAAAGTCGCATCGGCTTCTTTCGTATGGGTGAACGGCCAGCAGGTAGGTTACAATGAAGGTGCTCAGGAACCCGCGGAATACAATATCACCAAATATGTGAAGCCGGGGAAGAATACCCTCGCTGTTCTGGTCCTCAAGTACTCTGACGGTTATTATCTTGAGAGTCAGGACTATTGGAGACTCGCTGGTATCTTTGATGATGTGACTGTCTACGCGGCTCCTCAGGCACGTATCTGGGACTGGCAGGTCATAACAGACTTCGACAAGTCGTTCAGTGATTCACAGCTGTCAATAGCGGTTGACGTCCGTACATGGAATGCTTCCGGCCAAGGCTACAAGGTCAAGGCTACCGTCTCCAGGAACGGAAGCGAAGTCGTTTCCATGACATCATCACCTCTTTCAATGGCGATGAACGCTACAGGAACCGCAAGACTCGCCTCAACCGTGAAGAACCCTCAGAAGTGGTCCTCAGAGACTCCGGTTCTGTATGACCTCCATCTCGAACTTTCTGATGCTTCAGGCAAGGTGCTTGACGCTGTGGACAAGAAGATGGGCTTCAAGAAGACTGAAATCATCAACGGAGTTTTCTATCTTAACGGAGTTCCTCTGAAGGTGAGCGCCGAATGCTCCCACATGCAGCATCCTGAAATGGGCCACGCTATGACCGAAGATGTTGTCCGTAAGGATATTGAGATACTCAAGCAGTTCGGATTCAATGCTGTCCGTACATCGCACTATCCTCCCGTCAACGAATACCTCGACCTTGCCGACGAGTATGGTCTTTTCGTGATCGATGAGACCGGCGATGAGGCCCATGCCACTGAATATGTCTGCGATATGCCCGAGTTCACCCCCATGTACCTTGAAAGGGTGAGAAGGATGGTTCTCCGTGACCGTAACCATGCATGCGTCCTTTTCTGGAGCGCCGGAAATGAGAGCGGTGAAGGCAACAACATCACTGAGGTGGTGAAAGAGGGCAAGTCCCTTGATCCCACAAGATTCTGGATGTACGGCGGCAACTCCGCAGTCCACCCTGCAGAGGACATCGTCGGTCCTCGTTATCCCGCTCCGTTCGAGCATGAGATCCGCTACGGTATCGACCAGACGGACATGCGTCCTTCATTCATGGACGAGTACCTCTCCGTTGCCGGAAACGGTGGTGGCGGTATGGATGACTACTGGGATGAGATTTACCAGCATCCTAAGCTTATGGGAGGTGCCATCTGGGATTTCGTGAGCGTGGGAATCACTGAACCCGCACGTGCCCTCAAGGACAAGTCCGGTTATGACACTCCCGCCCACATAATGGGAAGAGCGAAACTTGTCCAGGGAAAGAACGGAAAGGGAATCGACCTTTACCGTACCGACCAGTGGGTTCAGGTCTACAGGGCTGACAATGTCGAGATCAGCGGCAACGGCCTTACCCTCACGATGGACGTCTACCCGAGGCTCTACAACCGCAGCGGCGGATTCCTGATGACAAAGGGAAGCAACCAGTTCGGACTCAAGCAGCAGGGTGCCGACAAACTGGATTTCTATATCGACACCGGTTCCAAGCAGACTCTGACCGCTTCTCTTCCTTCCGATTGGGAGAACAAGTGGCACAATGTTACCGCTACCTACAACGGAAGCGAGATGGCCATCTATATTGATGGAGCCAAGGTGGCTTCACAGGCCGCCAGAGGCAATATCAGGAATCTCCCTCTGTCGCTTTGTATCGGACGCAACGAGGAATACGGCGGACAGGAGACTGACGTCTACATCTGCGATGCCGTCATTGACAACGTGGGACTTTTCAACAAGGCAGTCGAGCCCGGTAATGTCGGTCCTGACGGTTCCATGCTCTGGCTGGACTTCGAAGAGGAGCAGAATGAGGGCAACTTCTATTCTTATGGTGTAGGTGCACGTACTTACGGCTCTATCTGGCCCAACCGCGTTCCTCAACCGGAGATGTACCAGATGAAGAAATCCACCCAGCCCCTCAAGTTCACTTTCGCAGGTGACGGACAGATTGAAGTGTGGAACAGGAACCACTTCCTGAACGCTTCATTCTACAAGACGACCTGGAGCCTGATGGAAGACGACAAGGTGATCCAGTCAGGAGAGCTTAACCTTGATGTCGCTCCTCTTTCTAGGAAAGTCGTGAACGTCCCTTACGTAATGCCTGAAATCGTTCCCGGAAAGGAATACAGGCTTGATATCAGCTCCGTTCTGCGCAAAGACGAGCTTTGGGCCAAGGCAGGATTCGAAGTGTCTTGGGACCAGATCGAATTCCCTTCATGGAAGGTGCCAGCAAGGCCCGCCAAGGTTACCGGAAAGGCTACCCTCAGGAACGGTGAGGACATGATCACCGTCGAAGGCAACGGCTTCTCTTACGGATTCGACAAGAAGACCGGACACCTCGTTTCGATGAAGAACGGCGGAAAGGAGATGCTTTCTTCTCCTATGGTGCTGAATCTCTGGAGAGCTCCTTTGGCAAATGAACTTGACGGATGGAACAGCAGAAGCGCCGGTTCAGTCTCAGTGACCGGTTACGGAAGCATCGGTCACTCTTCTGTCCTTGCTTCCCACTATTACGCCGCTGGACTTGACCGCCTCAACACCATGACCGTGTCCGTCAGCCCCAGAGAGGCCGGAAATGCCGTGATCCTCGATGTCAGGGAGGTCGTAACGATGGGTGCCGCCCAGTCCCGTCAGCTTGACGCTTACATCATGGGAACATCATACAACGGCTTCGAGAGCATGTATTCCTACAGGATCGAAGGTGACGGAACCCTTACCCTCGAGCACACCTTGAGGCCTCAGGGCACGATGCCTTCATGGCTGCCGAGGATCGGCCTTACCATGGACGTGAACGATTCCCTCTCCAATGTACAGTGGTACGGAAGAGGCCCTCAGGAGAACTATCCTGACCGTAAGACCGGATACCGTATCGGTATCTACAACGACACTGTAGAGAACTTCTACGAGCCTTACCTCATCCCTCAGGACAACGGTCTGAGGACTGACAACAGGTACGTATGCCTGACAGACGGTGCAGGAAAGGGCTTCAAGGTCGCAATGGACCAGCCATTCGCATTCAGCGTCAGCGAGTTCTCGACCGACAACCTCACAAAGGCTGTATACACTTACCAGCTCAAGAAAGCCGGTGCTACAACCTTCAACCTTGATTACGCCACCTCTGGAGTCGGTTGTACCGCCCGTGGTATCTTCGACTCTTACAGGGCTTACCCTCAGGGCTACAGAAGGACCATAACAATTCAACCTGTGAAATAATCAAAACTGTTCATGAACAAGATTACAAAAGCAACCCTTATCGCCCTCGCGGCCTCGCTCTGCGCATGTTCGCAGAGCAAGGTCGAATGGGTGTCCACCACTTTCGAAAATCCTTGGCAGGCCCAGGATGTGACGGCAGTTACAACTGACCCCGTAGAGGCCACTCTCATTGTCAATCCTGCTCTTGTAGGGCAGAAGATTGAAGGCTTCGGGACTGCAGCCAGCGAACTGAGCTGGGATTCCCTCAACATCCTGACCCAGGAGGAGAAGGATGCCATTTTCAATGAATTGTTCGCACCCGGTGTGGGAGCCAACTTCGTTATGGCGAGGACTCCTATCGGAGCCAGCGACTTCGCTAAGGAGTACTATTCTTACGATGACGTTGACGGGGATTTCGCTCTTGAGCACTTCTCCGTGGAAAGGGACAAGAACTACCTTCTTCCTTTCCTTCTGAGCGCCAAGAAGGCCAATCCCGCGCTTAAGGTATGGGGCTCACCCTGGTGCCCTCCTTCATGGATGAAGGTGAACAAGCACTACGCCAACACTTCTTCCGCTCCTATCGCCAGACGTTTCGCTGAGATGCGCAAGCGCATGGCTGAAATGCCTCAAGACGTGAGGGCTACAGGAGGCAGCACTTTCGGATTCAACCCGATGAACCTTGGTGACAACGGTCTTTCGGAAGACAACCAGATCCGTGAGGGTCAGGACGCTTTCAACCTCGCTCCTGAGTACCTTGACGCATATGCACGTTATTTCGGCAAGTATGTTGACGCGTACAAGGAGAACGGGATAGACATTTATATGGTGATGCCTCAGAACGAGCCCAATTCGGCTCAGTGGTATCCTGCCTGCACATGGACTCCTGACGGACTTAAGAAGTTCATCTCCGTTCTCGGACCCGAGATGGAGAAGAGGGGAGTGGAGGTATGGCTCGGCACCATTGAAAGGGCGGATGTCTCCATGTGGGACCAGATCGTCAATGATCCTTCAGCCGGCAAATACATCAAAGGAATGGGATTCCAGTGGGCAGGAAAGGACGCTCTTCCCGGTCTTCACGAACAGTTCCCTGAACTGCCCTGCTACCAAAGTGAGCAGGAGTGCGGAAACGGGGCCAATGACTGGCCAGGCGCTATGCATTCATGGGATCTGCTTAAGGAGTATTTCACAAAGGGTGTGACCGGTTACTTCTATTGGAACACTTCACTTTTCGAAGGTGAATCAAGCTCTTGGGGATGGAACCAGAATTCTCTCGTCACTGTGGACAGGGCGAAGAAGACCTACAGGTTCACTCCTGAGTACTATATCCTCAAGCACGCCAGCCATTACGTGAAGCCAGGCGCCTCTTTCCTCCTTACCGATGGAACTTATGAGGATGCAATAGCATTCCTCAACCCTGACGGAAAGATTGTGGTTCTTGCAGGTAACCAGACTGAAGAACCTAAAGCTTTTACAGTTGTAGTTAATGGAAAGAACAAGACTTTCACTCTCCCTGCGGCATCTCTGAGCACCATTGTGCTATAAGACACGAGATCCTGCAATAACATGAAGTAAAGAATTCAGGCGACCCCTCGGGGCCGCCTGAACTGTAACAGTCACTTTGTACGATTATCCCTTGTACTCGCTGGGCGGTACTCCGAACCTCTTCTTGAAAAGGGAGGAGAACTTAGAAGGGGATGAGAATCCCGTCATGTCGGATATCTGGGAAATGGGCAGTTTGCCTTCTTTCAGGAGCTCGGCTGCACGGCTCAGCTTATATTGCTTGAAGAAGCCGATCGGGGTCTCTCCGGTAAGGCCCTTGACTTTGTAGAAGAGTTTGGATCTTGAAATGTAGAGGGATTCCGCCATCTTCTCCACGTCGAGGTCCGGATTGGACAGTTCCTCCTCCATGAGCTTGTAAAGGGAGTCGAGGAACTTGCCGTCCTGCTCGGAAAGAGTGTTGACGTCTATCTCCTCGGTGCTTGTGGAAGTCTGCAGGATGTTCCTCAGCCTGTCCCTGTTGTCGATCTGTGAGCGGATGAGGGAGCGCAGATAGAACGGGTCGAAAGGTTTCGTCACATAAGCGTCAGCGCCGCTGTCCAGGCCTTCTATCTGGTTCTCCACTGTTGTCTTCGCGGTAACGAGGATTACAGGGAGGTGGCAAAGGTCATTGTCCCGTTTGATCTCCCTGCAGAAATCGTATCCGTCCTTGCCCGGCATCGCCACATCGCTCAGCACTACGTCAGGATATTGCGTTTTCATTGCCTCGAGTGCTGCGTCAGCGCTGTGCCTGCAGATGACATTGTATTCAGAGGAGAGGATGTCCTTGAGGTAGGAAGCGACATCTATGTCATCATCCACGACCAGAATGGTCTTCCTCCCGTCTGCGGATTCTTCAGGCATTGTGTCGTCAAGGGCTGTGTCGTATTTCACCGGTTTGGGCATCGGAGCGGAAATTCCTGTCTCTTCAGGAGAATATGCTTTCGGATCACATGGCAGGAGCACGGTCATAGTGGTCCCCTTGCCGGTAATCCTGTCGGAGGCCCATACGTCGCCGTGGTGGAGTTTCACCAGCCGCTTCACATAGTAGAGCCCGATACCGGTTCCGAAGTTGTATGCTCCACTGGAGGAGTCTTTCACCTGGAAATACCTGTCGAAGATTTTTTCGCGCAGATTATCCGGTATGCCCACTCCAGTGTCAGATACCCTTATTCTGGCGAATCTGGAGTCGGGTAAGTTATCGGGATGAGGGGAAGTCTGTTTCGCCTCCTGGGAAGAAATCACATCGAAAATGACGGATACTGCACCATTTTCGGGGGTGTATTTCATCGCATTGGAAAGGAGGTTGGTAAGTATCTTCCCGATCTTGTCTTCGTCGACCGGCATGGGGAATTCCTTCTCATTGAAAATGTTTTCCAGAGTGATGTCTTTGTCCTTGGCTTGCTCCCTGAACATGTCAATGCTGTCTTCGATTATCGGGACTATGTCCTTCTGGGAAACGCTAAGTGGCAGAGAGTCTCCTTCAAGACGGTTGAAGTCCAACAGCTGGTTGATGAGTTTGAGCATCCTGTCAACACTCTTTTGGACCGTACCGATGAGCCTTTTCTCTTCTTTGTCAGTATTGGGGCTTGCGGACAGCAATGAAACAGGACCGGAGATGAGGGTGAGGGGAGTGCGGAACTCGTGGGCGACATTTGCGAAGAAGCTCATGTTCATCTTGTTTATCCTTCTCTCCTCCTCTTTCTCCATCTCGGCCTTTTTGGCGGCTTCAGCACTCCTTCTAGCTCTTATCCAATAATGGGAGAGAACGGCGAGAATGAAAGCGAGTATGGTGAGATATGCCAAAATGGCGTACCATGAAAGCCATGGGGAAGCTTTGACCCTTATCACCAAAGAAGCCTCCTTTGGCATCACAGTACCGTTTTCGTCCCCGATACGAACTCTGAAAAGGTGTTTCCCGGGAGATGGATTGGAATAATATGCTTCGTGCGAGTTGCCGGCTTCCACCCAATATTTGTCGACTCCTTCCATTTTGTAGGAGTATCTTGTACTTCCGCTGTTCTGGTAGTCCAAAGCTCCGTAGCCTATGCTGAATCCGTTCTGGCGATGGTTGAGAGTCACTTTTTCGGAAAGGTTTATCCTTTTCTGGAGCGGGGAACCGTTCCCGGGAAGTATGAGTTCATTGTGTATCCTCAGGTACTCAAGATTCAGAGGAATGTCGGCCTGCTGTTCCATCTCGGAGGGGTTGATGGTGGTGATGCCGTGGTATCCTCCGAAGATCATCGTCCCGTCTTCCAGTTTCACGGAACATCTGTCGTTGAACTGGTTTCCTCCGGTGCCGTCCGATGAACTGTAATTGTGGAATGTTTCTGTACTCCTGTCCCAGACTCCGATTCCTGCGAGCGAACTGACCCACATGTTCCCGTTTCCGTCTTCTTCAACAGCACATATGTCCTCGCATGGAGTTCCCGGAATCTCTTCCAGGGTACCGTTTGAGGTGTCATACCTCAGAAGACCGCAGGTGTCTGTGCCGATCCAGATGAATCCTTCCTTGTCCTCTAATACGCATGTCGGGATGAACAGGTTTCCGCGCAGTACTTCTTTGAACACTCTCTCCTCTACAAGGGGATGATGTTCTCCGGTTTCGGGGTCGAACACTTGGATGTTCCAAGGGTGCGCTCCGACAAGGAATCCCGCCGAAGTCTCCGCCAACATGGAAATTTGATAGTATCCACCGGAAGGATAAATAGGGATGGTCCTTTTGTTTCCTCCCGGCAGAAGTTCCGTTATCGTGTTCCTGAATCCACCGATCCAGACTGAGCCGTTCTTGTCTTCCATGAAAGTCAGAACTGAATTGTCGTTCCAGCGGTCCATCTCCTTGAGGTGTTCTCCGTCCCAGGAGTACATTACTGTAATCCCGGAGGAAAAGACGAGGTACAAATGACCCTTCGAATCTCCGAACATCTGAAAGATGGCCCTATTACCTGCACCTTCACCGGTTCTCTCTTCGATAGCTGTCTTCAATGTACCTCCATTAGGGTCATAGACGAACAGTCCTCCTTTTGAGGTCGCGAACCATGCCCTGCCGTCACTGTCTTTTGTCATTGACTGGATAATTTTCCCGTCAAGCTGTCCCACCAGTGAGGCGTTCGTGTTGAATCCGCTCTCTGATGTCCAAAGGTTGGAGTAACCCCTCAATCCAAGGGATACCCATACGTTCCCTGCCGAATCCTTGTAAAGTCGTGAAGGCTCTCCCGTGATTTCATTGCGGAAAGGGAAACCGTCGTCACCGTACCGGGATATTTTTTCAGTGCGGTTGTCATACATCACGATTTCCCTGGCCAGGTTTACGAAGATGGTCCTGTTTTCATCGTACTGGAGAATATCACGTGGAGTGTCGGAAAGTCCTCCATCCCGTCTTGCGTTCTCAGGAAGGGGAGTGAAGGAGCCGTCATAGGGATCGAACAGGATCGGGCCGTTTTCGGTTCCCAACCAGAGTCTATCCACAGGTCCCTCTGCGGACAGACCGATTTGTGCGGGTACCTGTATGGTCTTCAAATGGCTGAATGAGTACGAATCATATATGCTGAGGGAATCCGGCCATATGATGGCGGAAGTGCCGTTCCCGAAGAATCGGATTTCCATTGTCGAACCGCTCTGGTTTTCCTTGTACTGAAGTACGGCTTTTAGTGAATCCAAATCCGGAAGATACTCGTAAATACGGCTTCGGTCATTGAAGAACATTCTGCCGTCTGGGGATTCTGCGATCTGGTAGACAAGAGTCCTGTTCCAGTTTTTCGGTCTGTGGAAATCTTCCCTGTCCGTGTAGTATGCTATTCCTGAAGTCGTGGATACCCACATTCTGCCAGTGTGGTCCACATGGAGGCGGAACACTTCGTTGTTAGGAAGCGAAGTTTCGTTTTCAGTGCTGTAGTACTGGAATACATTGTGCGCATTGAGTCTGTTCAATCCCCTGAAAGTCCCGATCCAGATATGGCCGGAAGTGTCTTGGACGAAAGCATTGATTCTCGTGTTCGAGATTTCATCCGATATCACTACGGCACCCTGGCCTGGGGACTGCTCATGAACATGAGGTCCCTCTTTGCTGCAAGACGCTGACAATGAGAGTGCTGTGACGGCCGTCAGTACAAAATGTACCAAGTTGTGGATTGCGGACATTTCGGTTAGTTTCTTTTTTCATGATAAATATAGGTATTATTTGGACAGTCCAAACCATTTTGGATTTTCCGAAAGGTTATTTGGACTATACGTAAAGTATTGAACGTTTTAAAACGGTATTTTTGCAAACGAAAGAAAACGAAAGACCAAAATCAACCCTTATATTCACTAATCACAAATCACACATGAACAGATTCCAGACTTTCAAGTGGGCGAGGATGCTTGCGGCTACGGCCGTTGTGCTTCTCGTCTCGGTCACTTCTTTGTTCGCGCAACAGAGAGTGACGGTTTCCGGTGTCGTTCTCGACGAGAACAATCTCCCGATGATCGGTGTCGGAGTTATGCAGAAAGGGACATCGAACGGTGTGGCTACGGACCTCGACGGAAAGTATACGATTTCCCTCCCGGCCGGTGCTACAATCGTTTTCTCCTCCATCGGTTATCTTGACCAGGAGGTCGCTGCACCCGCAGCAGGCGGAACGGTCAACATCTCACTGCTCCCCGATACCCAAACCATCGAAGAGACCGTGGTCGTCGGATACGGTGTCCAGAAGAAGAGTGACCTCACAGGTTCGATTTCTTCCGTGAAGGAAGTCGACCTCTCCAACCGTACCCTTACCGATGCCGCCCAGGCACTCCAGGGAAAGACCGCAGGAGTTTACATCTCCATGTCTTCCGGTTCTCCCGGTTCTGAGGGTACTGTACGTATCCGTGGAGTCGGAACCAACGGAAACTCCCGTCCTCTGTATGTCATCGACGGCTCAATCTCACGTAACGGTATCTCCAACCTCAATCCTGAGGACATCGAGTCCATGGAAATCCTCAAGGACGGTGCTTCCACCGCTATTTATGGCGCGCGTGCAGGTAATGGTGTCATCCTTGTCACCACAAAGCGCGGTTCCGGTGACGGACGCATCTCCTATCAGTTCCAGACTTCCATCAATACATTCGGACGTCTTCCCGAGGTCATGAATTCCCAGGAATTCTATGATTACTATCTTGAGAACGGTGCGATCCCTCAGTCACAGATGGACGCCAACTGGGACAAGAAGACCAACACCAATTGGATCAAGGAACTCATCGAGCCTGCTTTCATGCAGCGCCATAACCTCACATTCCAGAAGGGTGACGCTAACGGGAACATCTTCATTTCCGCCCAGTACATGAACAACAACGGCCCTGTCAAGGGTGACAATGATACGTTCGAGCGCATGAACTTCACCGTCAACGGAACATGGCGTTTCAAAAGGTGGCTCCAACTCCAGACCAACAACCAGTTCGGACTCTCCAAGAGACGTTCCGTGGGTAACGGCAGCCTCACCAACGCCGTTCGTCTGGATCCTCATACCCCTGCTTTCTACAACAGCTACGATGCTCTTCCTTCAAACCTCAAGGGTGTCGTTGACGACCGCGCACAGTACGGACAGCTCCTTCAGGACAAGGACGGCCGCTATTTCGGTATTCCTTTCTATTCTACGCTGACCAACCCCTTCATCGACCTGTACAGCAGTGACGGAACCAGCCTGGGATACAGCCTCAACGGTACCACTTCATTGATACTGACCCCTTTCAAGGGCTTCACATTCACATCCCGTATCGGATACCGTATCAATGTGAACAATTCCCACACTACGAACTACGACAGGTACGCAAACGGTCAGAGCATCAACAACTATGCTTCAGTAAGCGCTTCCATCAGCATCCCTACATACTATCAGTGGGAGAACTTCATCAACTACAACAAGACATTCGGAAAGCATGACTTCACCCTCATGGCCGGTATGTCTTACAGCCAGGATCTCGCTTACAGCATCAGCGGTAGCGTGACCGGTTCAAACTCTGACTACGGTTTCATCGGTAACACTCCCAAGTATCTCTACTGGGCGTTCAGAAGCGGTAATGCGACCCACACCGTCAACGGTGCAGAGCCTATCTACAACCGTAACCTTTCATACTACGGACGTCTCAATTGGAACTACGCCAACCGTTATATCGCCCAGGTTTCACTCCGTGCTGATGCGGCTGACTCTTCAGTCCTTCCTATCGACAACCGTTGGGGTTACTTCCCTGCATTCTCATTCGGTTGGACAATTTCCAATGAGGAGTTCTGGAGCGGAATCAAGAACGCATTCCCTTACGTGAAGCTCCGTGCTTCTTGGGGTGCCAACGGTTCCACAGCAAGCCTCGGTGACTTCTCTTGGGCTTCCTCAATGATCAACTCGGGATTCTATCCCGCCAAGACAGGTCCGGCTCTGACTGACTACCAGTACATTGCGACTTATATTCCTGCTTATACAGGTAACAAGAAGCTCAAATGGGAATCTTCACAGCAGCTTGACTTCGGTATCGACATGAGGTTCCTCAGCGACCGTCTCACCATTACCGCGGACTACTTCAAGAAGGTCACCCGTGACCTGATCATCTCCGGAGCGAAGCCTTCATTCTCCGTAGGTAACGTCTCTTCTCCTATCAACGCAGGTCAGATCACCAACAGCGGATTCGAGCTCGAACTCGGATGGCAGGACAAGGTCGGTGACTTCGGATACAGCATCCGCGGCAACATGGCTACTCTGAAGAACATCGTCAATGAGGTCGATCCTTCCCTCAAGACCGTCATGGGTGTCGGAATCCACCCTCGTCAGGGACAGACCCGTTTCGAGGCAGGATATCCTGCATGGCACTTCTACGGCTTCAAGTATAAGGGAATCGATCCCGCCGACGGTTTCGCGATCTTCTATGACAAGGACGGAAACGATACCAAGGAACCCCTTGATGCGGATTACACAGACCTCGGATCAGGACTTCCTAAGGTTACCGCCGGTCTTACTGTGAACTTGGATTGGAAGAACTGGAGCTTGCTTGTCTTCGCTTCAGGAGCATTCGGTCAGACCACTTACATGTTCTATGATTCCGCTATCGGATCATACAACAAGCTTACATATTTCACAGCTGACCGCTGGACTCCTACCAACAAGAACGGTACACGCCCCGCAGCCAACGCCGGAAACAACTACACCAACTGGCTCTATTCAAGCGCCAATGTCGTGAGGAGCGATTATGTCAAGATCAAACAGATCCAGCTCGGATACAACCTTCCGAAGTCTTTCCTTGACAAGATCCACTTCCAGCAGGCCCGCCTCTATGTCTCTCTCGACAACTTCTTCACCTTCACCAAGTATCCCGGATATGATCCCGAGGTCGTAGGTACAGGTAACGGACAGGGCGTAGATTCCGGTTCATACCCTCTGATGCGTCAGGCCGTTTTCGGACTCAATTTAACATTCTAATTTAGGGACACTATCATGAAAGCAAAATATATACTGATGTGCACATTGGCGGGAGCTTTCGTCATGGCTTCCTGCAGCCGCTTGCTTGACATCGAGCAGCATGGTGTGGAGGCGATAGACGACTTCTACCAGACTGATGCGCAGGTTGAGGCCGCCAACGCCGAAACGTACAACATTTTCCGTGCTCAGCCGAATGGTGCTTCTGCCCTCAACCTTGGTTTCTACGGTTCCTGGGAATGGTGCCAGATCGCTGTGAAGGAACAGCTCTCCGATAACGCATGGGGCGGCGGTGAGAACCGTAATGACAACACCGACGGTTTCCAGGTCGCTGAATACAGC
>JAEEGL014139295.1_pt1 | contig 23915 bp, 22 predicted proteins | sample 9134231 | NCBI WGS metagenome assembly JAEEGL01 (sample SAMN16246548, study PRJNA631951) | gut metagenome | biome: gut microbiome; feature: rumen; material: fiber-attached | host: Bos | place: Iran: Karaj | collected 2018-10 | reverse complement strand
GCTCTGCCCATTGAGGGTGACAGGTGTGGATGTATACGGTATGGACGGGGTGCTGCAGTACAGGATGCAAGAGGGTGTCTCGGGCTTTGCCGTCCGGGACTGGGCAAAGGGTACCTATTTGCTGGTGGTGCACACTGCCGCCGGCAGGGTGACAAAAAAACTTGTGGTGGAGTAGAACATAGTGTATCTGGTGCACTGCCAGAATGATTGAGAAAAATAAACATATGAAAATAGTTTAGTGCGTGAAAAAAAAATAGTATATTTGCAGGACAAAAAGAATGTTCTATGATGTTAAGCTAAAGTCCTATCTCTATGAAAAACAGATTGTTTATATTAATATTTCTTGTTGCAGGAGTCGGCAGCCTGTGGGGACAGAGCTTTATTTGTGAGGCACCGTCCGTGGCCACGGACACGTCGATAGTGCGGTGGTGGAGGAACCAGATGTATGTGGTTTATTCTCGCCAGGGGAGCAACCCGGCAACGGTTGCGTTGATTGATTTCGGCACCCAAACAGCCAAAACCGCAATGTTGCCGTCAGGAGTAATGATAAACGATTTCCGCATTGACGGGAATAGGGTGTTTGCTGGTGGTTTTATCATGTCGGGTACGCAGAAAAAAGGTGTACTGGCTTTTTTTGATATTCCTGAATTGATTGAGGGCAGAGGCACTTTCAATGGTTGCTATTTTGATTGGACCAGAATGGACGAAGGTTGTTGTTCAGTAGATTACGAAAATCTAATTACCGAAGTTAGGCGGATAGCCTTAGTTAAAGGTGCAATACCGGCAATTGCTTATGTTGCCGATAATGTAATAGGGACTAGGGGGACTCATACGGTATTGTTTAACCGTGTGGGGTACGGGAGTGCTGATTATGTTCCATTGAATGGGCATATGTTTGAATATCATTACAACAAGTATGGCATGGAGGAATATACCGATATCGATACAATGGAGAATTACATCGTGATAGCGGCCAAGGCGACAGATTCCTCCACGCTCAGATTGCAGGTGTTTGACAAGACCCATGATTTTGCCAGATGCAAGTATTATTCATATACGACAGACAGGTATTGCCACAACGACCACGTTTTGATGGGAAATCCAATGCTGACAGCACTGGATGGCAACAACTTTGCCGTGGCGTACCATACTAAACCAAATGCTTTTGGTAACAGTATTATGGGGGTGAAGAAATACAGTGTGACTGGCGGGGTACCGTCGCTGACGGGAAGCCTTGAGGTGTCGATGTCGAGCGGAAACCTGAACAATTGGAAGATGCGCGATGTGAAGTACTGCAGTCATTACCACACACTGATGGCTTTGAACGACTGCCCAGCCCTTTCGACATCTAATTTTGGGTCAAATGTCTATTTGTTCGACATGTTGAATTTCAATACGGGACCTCATCAGATAAGTTTTTTTCCTTATCGTTACAGCGAATATTCTTTGGATATGAGCCAGAACAGCGGATATGTTTTATCGGGTCAGATGAATGTTGTGGGGCAGTTGGCGGTATTGGAAGAGTTTATACCGGCACCCTATTCCTGCGGGCAACGGGAAATAATGCCCATGTTCACCCCCTCTACTCCTTCAATGCATGTTGTTTCAAGATACCAGTGTACGGTTGTACCTAATGTTCGGGATTTTCATTTACAATTTGTGGCGGTAGAAAGCATGTTAAACATTAGTTGTTTCCGTCGAACCCAAAACGCTGATTAGATATGAAAAGGATTGTTTTTATTATAGTTTTAGTTTTTGCCATTCCGTTTTTTGTCAAGGCTCAGGCACCGGCAAAGTCGTTCATTGTCGACACGGTGATAACCCCATACTTTGATTTCGACTATATGGAATGGGTGAATTCCGACCCGCACCATCCTTTGTTGTCAACATGCAATCCATTGTTTGTTAGTCATCCAGATCATCCATGGGGATATGTGAATTTTACAGGCGACTTGCTACAGTACAATTATGTGGAGAGGGATGTCGATGTATACGGGATAGCCGTGTGGGGGGAGTTATTTGGTCCTACGGGTGATGCACAGTTTACCACTCCGATGTTCCCCACGGATACGTTATTCCTTTATGAAGCAACGCCAGACACTTTCCAGTTGATGGAGGCAGTTGTTTTCGACAATACCGATACCAATGCCTTAATTGGCTGGGTTTACCAACCTCGTATTTCCAATGTTTATTATAGTTGTCTTGATTCCATGAACGACACTTTTAACAGAAGCGGTTATTATTATTGGAATTTCTATTTTGACAAACCCGTTAGGGTGGCGGATTCGTTTTACGTGGGAGCTTCGGATAATACTGGTTTTTGGATAGATTGGTATATTGAGCGGTATGAGAACCACATAGATGAGCCGCTGCCGGAATTAGTATATCCTTATTATGGTGTGTTCGGTACCAATTTTATGCAAATCAATTATGATTCCACCTGCTGGATGCCTTTCTTTAAAAAGAAGGTGAGGATTAATAGGCTGACAGATAATTGGATATGCCGTTCGCATGGACTTAGGTTAGGTGAGTGGGGGAATCATGAGCAGCGCCTGTTTTGGATGATAGTTCCCCTTATAGCAACCTACGACACCACGTGGATAGTGGACACCCCGGCCTGTACGCCTGTGTACAGGGTGAGGATGTTGAGCCGTTTCGGCAACACAATCATGCTACAGTGGGACCACGACGGCACGCATGAAGAGTGGCAGCTTTCCTACGGTCCACAAGGGACACCGCCCGACAGCGGCACGATGGTGGACTGCACGGTGAACCGGTGGCAATATGAGGACACCGGAGGGGTGCCGATGGTGGCATACGTGCGCACTGTTTGCAGCGAGTTGGACACCATACGCTATAGCGATTGGAGCGAGGGCTTTGAATGGTTTTTGTCACCGTTTGATATATCTGTTGACGAAACGGGTGACTTGGCGTCACAGGTGACACTCCGACCCAATCCCGCCACGGAGTGGGTGGATTTGCTCTGCCCATTGAGGGTGACAGGTGTGGATGTATACGGTATGGACGGGGTGCTGCAGTACAGGATGCAAGAGGGTGTCTCGGGCTTTGCCGTCCGGGACTGGGCAAAGGGCACCTATTTGCTGGTGGTGCACACTGCCGTTGGCAGGGTGACAAAAAAACTTGTGGTGGAGTAGGGCGTGGCTTGCCCGATGCTGTGTCATCATGATTGAGAAAGAAATATTAACACTAAAAAACAGTTCAATATGAAATTAGATGGAAGACGCGAAAGCAACAATGTTGACGACCGTAGAGGTCGAGTTACCAAGACCGCAGGACTTGGAATCGGCGGACTGATTATTGCTGGTATTATCGCTTTGGTAATGGGTGGCGACCCCTCGAGTGTGCTGTCACAGTTGGCCAGCAACAGCACTACAACTGAAAACACCGAGTATGTGGCCACTCCTGAGGAGGAGGCTCTTGCCAAATTCGCTAAACAAATCCTGGCAAGTACCGAGGATGTGTGGTCTGCCGAGTTCAAGAAGATGGGACGCACATATCAGCCCCCGAAACTTGTCCTTTTCAAAGACGCTGTGCAGAGCGGATGCGGCAATGCCACATCTTCGTCGGGTCCTTTCTATTGCTCGGCCGACCAGTGTGTCTATCTTGACTTGGAGTTCTTCTCAAGCATGCACAAGACACTCGGTGCCGACGGCGATTTTGCCTATGCCTATGTTATTGCCCACGAAGTGGGACATCATGTGCAATATCTTTTGGGTACTTTGTCCGAGGCACACAAAATAATGAGTCGCTCGAGCGAAAAGGAGTCCAATCAGATGAGTGTCCGTCTTGAACTGCAGGCCGACTTTTATGCCGGTGTGTGGGCTCATCATGAAAATGACCGGTTTGGTTCGTTGGAAGATGGCGACATTGAAGAGGGACTCAATGCGGCTTCGAAGATTGGTGATGACTATCTACAGAAGAAAGCGCGTGGCTACACCATACCCGATTCATTCAACCACGGCACTTCAGCCCAACGTGCCAAATGGCTTAAGAAGGGTCTGACCACAGGCAATGTAAAAGATGGCGACACCTTCTCGCCAAGCTATGCCAGCCTTTGATATGGCATTAAAATAACACCATTTCGGCAAGGAAAAACCCGCAATAATGCAATTGTAAGTATCAGACAATGAATATATAGTAATTAATTTTCAGATTGTTTTTGCAACAAAAGAAAAAAAATACGTATATTTGCATTTTCAAAACGGAAAAAATAAAAACTATATTATCATGAAGAAATCTCTATTTATCGTGCTCTTTCTTGCCTTGATGGGCGGAGCATTTGCCCAAAATCAGGGCACCACCGAGTATGTTTCAGCGTTGATAACCTTTAGGGATGGCAGCGTTGTGCCTCAGGATACGCTGAACAAGTATGGCGTTCTTATCCAAACCCGTTCGGGTCGCATGGCCACTGGTCTTATTGCTGCTGAGCAGTACAAGGCCTTTGTGCTGTGTCCCATTGTGGAGCGCGTACAACCCTCTACCCGTGTGTTTTTGCGCAGCAACCAAGTGTCTGACAACGCTGCTTTCACCGAGACTCCCTATCGTAAACACGAAAAGGCTGTCGACAACCGTTATGAAGACCGCGAAGATGTGCGCCACCATGTTATCCCCGAACAGGATATCCGCAACGACGAGGCCAAAGGCTGGTATCTTGGTTTGATGCTGGGCGGTTCGAGCAACGATCTCAAAGTTCAGAAAACCATCTTCGATGGGATTTGGTATTCTTCCCGCGGCCTTAACCTTGAGCTCCGTGCTGGTTATCAGTTCAACGAATGGTTTGGCATCCGCAGCGGTCTCAACCTCCTTTCCAAGAATTATGCCACCAAGTTGACTGTCGACAACAACGGTGTGAGCGAAAAATACCAGACTTTCCATCAGAACCAGTACCTCCAACTCCCCCTCATGGCTGACTTCTCCATCGGAGGCGAGTCTGTCCGTCTGCACCTTATGGCTGGAGGTTATGCCGCCTATTGGATTTCACAGTACCGCGACGGCTACATTTATGTGCCCGATGCAGTCCAGAATTACACTGGTTGGACCTATCGTTTTATCAAAGGTTACGACAACCGTTTCGATGCCGGTATTGCCGGTGGCTTAGGCCTTACTATGAAGGTTACCCCCAATTGGCAGCTGCATTTTGAAGGCAACTATTACCACGGCCTCATCAGCACCGCCAAGGCTCCCAGCAAAACGTTCAATCGCACTTGGACTTTTGGAATGGGCGTCACCTATCACTTCTAAAATTTATTTGTGGTTAAGTTATATGGTTATTTTGGACGGCACCTGTTATCAAGGTGCCGTTTTTTTGTCTTTTGCAGTCATTCCCTGTAGGGGCGAAAGAAAAACATAGCATCATGATACAAATCGACGAAACAACATTCGAGGTGGACCGCCCGGTGTGGCCAGACTTCCTCAACAATCGTCCGGCCAACAGCCACAAAGGCACTTTCGGCCATGCCCTATTAGTGGCGGGGAGCTATGGCAAAATGGGTGCTGCTGTGCTGGCGGCAAAGGCCTGCCTGCGCTCTGGCGTTGGCCTCCTTACTGTCCATGTGCCGCAAAAAGGGGTGGACATTATGCAGACCGCAGTCCCCGAGGCCATGGTTTCCATCGATCCCAACCCTTTGCGCTGGAGTCATGCCTTTCACCGTAGTGAACTATCGCGATACGATGCTATAGCCGTAGGCCCTGGACTAGGGTTGGAAAGCACCGAAGCCTTGCGCTGTCTGCTTGTTGAGGCTCAAGGCAAACCTCTTGTTATCGACGCCGATGGTCTCAACATGTTGGCCTCGTTTAGTGATAAGGAACAGCTCCTGCGTTCCCTTGGCATCGGCGCCCCTGTGGTGCTGACACCCCATGCGCGAGAATTTGAACGGCTTTTCGGTTCTCAGCAGGACAACGAAAAACGAGCCGAAACCCAGCGTGCATGGAGCAGGGCCACGTCGTGCGCCATAGTCTGCAAGGGTCACCGCACCCAAACCACTGGCGGAAAGGGGGAAATGTATATCAATACTACTGGTAATCCAGGCATGGCAACTGCGGGAAGCGGTGATGTTTTGACGGGAGTAATACTTGCTATTTTGGCTCAAAATAAAGAATATCAATATGATGCAGCGATATGTGCCTCGCTGGGTGTGTGGATACATGGCAAATCTGGCGATTTAGCACTCAAAAACCAGTCTCAATGCAGCCTTACAGCAGGGGATATAGTACATTTTTTATCTCGGTCAACGATGTGATAATCATTGGTATCCTTACAAAAGAAAAATTTTTTTTGAAAAAAAATTTGCCAATTCAAAAAAAGTTCGTATCTTTGCAACCGCTTTGAAAGAGAAAAGCAAGCCTTCCTCAATAGCTCAGTTGGTTAGAGCACCTGACTGTTAATCAGGGGGTCGCAGGTTCAAGTCCTGCTTGGGGAGCAACAAAAGCCGCATTTGACTGCGGCTTTTTTGTTGCCCTTGCTTTCGTTGTTCAAGCTATGGTAAACAAACATACAAACCAATGATTAAAATCTTACTGATAACCCTGTTGTGTGCACTGGTCATTGTTGCGGCGATGATGTTGGGTCTGGGCATCAAAATGCTGCTGACTAAACACGGCGAGTTCAAACGCCATTGCAGCAGCATGGACCCCTATACTGGACAATCGGCCGGATGTATCTGTGCCAAGTCGCCCAAGGTCCATTGCAAGGAGAAAGAACGCTATTCTCCCCTTGAGGTGAACGAGAACTTGATGGAAGAGACCCGTTCTTGAACCGATAGAACAAGGACAGAAAAATCCCCGTATCCGGTCCGAAACCGATACGGGGATTCTTTTTCGATGGAAGAAAAACCGCTACTTGATGTTTAGGTTCTTCTTGTATGCCTTCATGGTGTTTTCCAACAGGGAAATGATGGTCAAAGGTCCCACGCCTCCCGGTACGGGAGTAACCCAGCTGCACAATTTGTCGACCTCGTCGTGTTTCACATCTCCAATGATACGGTAACCGGATTTGCGGCTTTCGTCGGGGATGCGGTGGATACCCACATCAATAACTACAGCACCTTCCTTCACCATTTCGGCTGTTACAAATTCGGGTTTGCCAATGGCCACTATAAGGATGTCTGCCGAGCGGGATAATTCAGCCAGGTTCCTGGTACGGCTGTGGCACAGTGTAACGGTGCAGTCGAAGCCCTTGCGCGAAAGCAGGTTGGCCACAGGAGTGCCAACGATATTGCTACGGCCTATCACCACGCAGTGTTTGCCACATGTCTCTATGCCGTATCTTTTCAGCAACGTGCATATCCCCATCGGGGTGGCGGGAACAAAGGCATCCTCACCCAGCACCATGCGTCCCACGTTGATGGCGGTGAATCCGTCCACATCCTTGTCGGGCGAGATGGCATCGATAATGTGTTGCTCGTTGATGTGCTTGGGCAGGGGTAGCTGCACGATAAAGCCGTCAATCTCCGGGTCGTTGTTCAGGAACTCGATTGCTTCGAGCAAGTCTTTCTCGGATGTGCTTTCGGGATAGCGGTACACCGACGAGGTAAACCCCACCTCGTGGCTTGATTTCTCCTTGTTGGCGACATAAGTTTGGCTTGCTCCGTCGTTACCGACAATCACTGCTGCCAGGTGTGGCGTGCGGTATCCGTCGGCCATAAGATTGCGCACCTCGGTGGCAATCTCGTTTTTAATCTGGATAGATAATGTTTTTCCGTCTAATAATTCAAACATGAGAGTGGCTTTTGTATGTTAGTGGTGTTGTTTATTATCTGTGGCGTTTGGGCAACCGGGGGGCTTTGCCCTTGGTGCTCACGGCTTTCATCATCTTGCGTGTCTCCTCGAACTGTTTCACAAAGCGGTTCACATCCTGTATCGTGTGTCCGCTTCCTGCGGCAATGCGCTGTTTGCGGCTTCCGTTCAGGCACGACGGATTGCGGCGCTCGTAAGGGGTCATGCTTCCTATCATCGATTCGATGGGTTTGAAAGCGTCGTCGGTGATTTCCACGTTCTTTGTCAATTTGTCCATTCCGGGAATCATGCCGATAAGGTCTTTCATGCTTCCCATCTTCTTCACTTGGTTTATCTGCGACAGGAAATCTTCAAAACTGTATTCATTATGGATAAGTTTTTTCTGTATCTTGCGGGCCTCCTCCTCGTCATACTGCTCTTGGGCGCGTTCCACCAGCGACACCACGTCGCCCATGCCCAGAATACGGCTTGCCATTCGGTCGGGGTGGAACACATCCAATGCATCCATCTTCTCACCGATACCCACAAACTTGATGGGCTTCTGCACCGCGTAGCGGATGGTCAGAGCCGCACCGCCGCGGGTGTCGCCGTCGAGTTTTGTCAACACTACACCGTCGAAGTCCAGTCGCTCGTTAAATGCCTTGGCAGTGTTGACGGCATCCTGACCCGTCATCGAATCTACCACGAACAGCGTCTCTTGCGGGTTCAGGGTCTGCTTCAGTCCCGAAATCTCGTTCATCATCTCTTCGTCCACCGCCAATCGGCCTGCAGTATCCACTATCAGCACATTGGTGCCTTTCATTCGGGCATCCTTAAGGGCTTTCGTGGCAATGTCGATGGGGTTTGTGTTCCCCTCTTCGGTGAATACGGGCACCTGTATCTGCTGCCCCAGAGTTTGCAACTGGCTGATAGCTGCCGGACGGTACACGTCGCCTGCCACCAGCATCACGCTCTTGTTCTTCTTGTTTTTCAGATAATAGGCCAGTTTGGCCGAGAACGTGGTTTTACCCGAACCCTGTAAACCGGCTATCAAGATTATGGCGGGGTTGCCCTTGGTATTGATGTCCACAGTCTCGCTCCCCATCAACTCGGTGAGTTTTTCGTGGACAATCTTCACCATCAATTGCCCTGGTTCGATACTCTGAATTACATTCCGTCCCAACGCCTCGGCCTTTACCTTGTCGGTAAATTCCTTTGCGATGGGATAGCTCACATCGGCATCCAACAGAGCCTTGCGCACCTCTTTCACGGTCTCCGCAATGTTGATGTCGGTGATACTTCCCTTGCCTCTAAGCGTGTGTAACGCTTTCTCTATCTTACTACTAATGCTTTCAAACATAGGCTTGTTACTCTTTCTGTTGAAAATGCAAATTTACGTTTTTTTTTTGGATTTTCATCTCTTAAATAAGAATTAACAACTTTTTTTTCATTTTTGTGAAACTTTTTTCCAAATTTGACGTTATTGGTCTTAAAAATGATGGTGGAATAGATTATATTGCTATGAGACAATTAAAAATTACCCATTCTATTACAAACCGCGACATCAAGTCGCTGGACAAATACCTGCAAGACATCTGCAGCGAGGAATTGCTCACCCCCGAGGAGGAGGTGCGTCTGGCCCAACGCATCAAAGCCGGTGACCAGGAAGCCCTCGACCGCCTTACGCGGGCCAATCTGCGTTTTGTCGTCTCTGTGGCCAAGCAGTACCAGAACCAGGGTCTCAGCCTTCCCGACCTCATCAACGAAGGCAACGTGGGTCTCATCAAGGCTGCCAAACGTTTCGACGAAACCCGTGGATTCAAATTCATATCCTATGCTGTCTGGTGGATTCGCCAGTCCATTCTCCAGGCCATTGCCGAAAACTCCCGCATTGTCCGTCTGCCCTCCAACCAACTTGGCGCACTCAACAAACTTAAGAAAGAAATCAGCCGACTGGAACAGGAACTGGAACGCCCCCCATCGGAAGAGGAGTTGGCCGATATGCTCGACATCCCCGAGGAGAAAATTAAAAGTATCCTTGGCATCTCCGGCCGCCATATTTCCATCGACGCGCCCCTTGTGGCCGACGAAGATGTCAACTTCGTCGATGTCCTCCCCAACGAAGACACGCCGCCCACCGACAGTGCTCTGATGCAGGAATCCCTTTCGCAGGAAATCGAACGTGCCCTGTCCACTCTTACCGAGTATGAACGCGAGGTCATCAAGATGTACTTCGGCATTGGGATGCCCCACGCCCTCAGCCTCGACGAGATTGCCATGAAATTCGGCCTCACCCGTGAGCGTGTGCGCCAGATTAAGGAAAAAGGCATCAAGCGTCTCCGCGTCAGCAGCAAAAGCAAGCACCTTCAGGCCTACCTCTAACAGTATTTCGGTTTGGACCTGATACTAAAATATTTCCCAAACCTTACAGAGCGGCAGAAAGAACAATTTGCCGCCCTGTTGCCCCTTTATAGTGACTGGAACGCCAAAATCAATGTCATTTCGCGCAAGGACATGGACAATTTCTATGAGCATCATGTCCTCCACAGCCTTGCCATTGCTAAGGTGCAGCCCTTCGGCACCATGGCCGAGATACTCGACGTAGGTACTGGCGGCGGTTTTCCCGGCATCCCTCTGGCCATCATGTTCCCCGATGCAAAATTCCATCTTGTCGATTCCATAGGGAAAAAAATCAAGGTAGTGCAGGATGTGGCCGACCAACTGCAACTCGCCAATGTCCGAGCCGAGCAAGTGCGAGCCGAGCAAATAAAGGGCGAATACGATTTCATCGTCTCCCGGGCTGTTACCGACCTCCCGCAGTTTGTGCAATGGGTGCGTGGAAAAATATCTTCCTCGCGCTACCACAACCTTGCCAATGGCATTCTCTATCTCAAAGGGGGTGACCTGACCGCCGAACTGGCTCCCTTCAAGAAAAAAGTCCGCACGTGGGATATTTCCGACTTCTTTACCGAAGAGTACTTTCAGACAAAGAAAGTGATACATCTCCCCATGCGCTAAACCCATCATTGGCATAACAATAAGAGAGGCCTTGCAGAGACCTCTCTTTTTTTGTTCTATCGGTGTCCTTGTGTCAGTCCTCCATCGATTCGTCAAATGCGCGAAACTCCATGTATGTGTTTGTGTAGTTGTAGTATATCCGGATTTTGTCTTCTCCAACGTCACATTTTATGGCGGCGTTGAGTGCATTAAGCATCCTTTCTTCCCATCCTGTCGCGTCATATAATTCAGTGACAGGCTCAATGTGAATACTTATGTCGCCATTGTTCATAGTATAAGTGCCTTGCAGAATGTTCGCCCCGATGCCCGACATCGTGCCGTCGGGGTTGAACTGTATCACATAGTATTGCAGGTGGCCGTTCCACATCGGAGCCTCGCTGGTGTTGGTGGCTCGGTCCACAAAGCGTGCCAGATACCACCGGTGGTCGGTAATCTTCGGGATGTGGTAGTTCCGATAAATGCAGCGTATGCTTGCCCAGTCTATTTCATATACGTCGTAGCCTTCGCCAGCTATACCGCCCATGGTCACAAGCAGATTCCCCTGGCAATCGACTAGGCTTACCGTTCCGTCGGGGCAAGAGACGCAGTAGTTCAACAGAAAACCGTCCTTGCCTCCGTCGTATTTGCATGTGCTTATCTCGGCACGGATAGTGCCGCGGTAGGTCTCCATGAATATCACGGTGTTGCGCAACCACTCAAGCTGCTGCAGGGCGTCGTCGCAGCCACAGTGACACACGGGGTTCGGCACAGTGCCGAGAGGGGTGATACTATCCTGCTTGCCGCAAGAGACAAGACACAGGCAGCATACAGCTGCGATAATGGGGTGTAGGAGGATTTTTTTCATAACAGGAAATTAATATTGTACTTTTCTTGCCCATGTTGTTGACTTCACTTATAAAACGCCTAAGGTTTGGAAATCTCACACCATTTAACTGTTTTTAACCACGCAGGCATTATTTGAGAGTGGTAAATGTACAATCGGCCATGTGCGGTCAATTCAAGACAAGATGTTCCAAAAGGATTTTCACTCCCAGCCCAATCAGCACCACGCCGGCAAGTATGGTGGCCGTGCGTTCCGGTACAGGGATGTTGCGGCGTCCCAGATATACCCCCACTAACGACACTATAACGGTTGTGCCTCCAATCATGCCCACAGCCCACAGCACGTCGGACATCGTATGCTCCAGTCCCATCCCTATCCCCACGGCAAAAGCGTCGATGCTGGTAGCTATGCCCAGCAGCACCATGGTGCCGGGGTTGACCACGGTGCGTTGAGGAGCCTCTTCGCCCTTGTTGCGGAGGCCGTCAACAATCATCTTGCCGCCTACAAAGAGCAGAAGGCCGAAGGCCACCCAGTGGTCCACAGCCTCGATAAAGCTGCGCGCCACGTCGCCGATCAATGCTCCCAGCAACGGGAACAAGCCTTGGCACAGCCCGAAAATCAGTGCCATGAGAATGCCCCGGCGATAGCTCACCTTGCTGTGAAATGCCGTGGTTGCGGACACCACAAGCGAGTCCACGCATAGCGAAAGCGATAGTAATAATGCCTCAACAATAGTCATAATGAGCGGATTGTATTCTACTGTTCCTGTATTAAAAGGATGCAAAAATAACATTTTTTTATCGAAAAATGAAAAACGGAATCGAAAAAAATGAACTTGAATTTGTCTGTGTTGACACAATAATATCCATTGGAGGGCGTTATTGGTGACATGATGAAAAGGTTTGTAAAAATAACATTCTTGTTAGCCCTGGCTCTCTTGCTATCCATCCCTGCCCAGGCACGAAAGAAGAACCAGTACGAAATCACGCTCAAAATCAATGGCGGGCGCGACTCCATTATGTATATGGGGCATTACTATGCCAAAGGCAACTCCGTGGTGGACACCGTCAAGGTGGACAAGAAGGGACGTTTTGTGTTTGAAGGGACCGACACCTTGGCCAACGGTCTCTATTTCTTCGCCAACCCGAAGGGAACCTATGTGGAGTTTGTCATCTATAACGAAAAGCCATTCTTCACTTTCGAAACCGAGCAGAAAGACTGGACCTCGAACATGAAAGTGAAAGGAAGCAAGGAAAACGAGTTCTTCTATGCTTTCCACCGCATCGACGCCACCGTCACCGAAGACCTTATCCTGCACGAAGCCAGGATGGACTCCGCAACTTTTGCCGCCTATCGCTATAAGAAACTCTTGGCTTTGGACAGCGTGAAAATGTCAATGATTGAACAACACCCCGAGAAATTCCTCTCCAAGATGATGCTCTCCGCCAAAGAGGTTGATGTCCCTTATGTGGATGCCAATGGCGACTCAATGACCGTCGACCAGCGCAGGCAATACTACATTGCGCATTATTTCGACAACATGATGCTCGACGACAATGCTCTGGTGCGCACCCCCAAGGCTGTGTTCTACGACAGGGTGATGACCTTCTACGACAAGGTGCTGAAGTTTGCCCCTCCCCAGACCATCATCAGCTATATGGATCCCATGCTCGAGCGTGCCAAAGCCGCCCCCGACGTGTTTATGTATCTGGTCATGACCTTGACTCAAAAGTATCTGCAAAGCAACGTGATGGTCCACGACGAGGTGTATGTCCACCTTGTGAAGAAATACTATGCCAGCGGCGACAACTTTTGGTCTTCCCCCAGCACCATCGACAAAGAACTGATTCGTGCCAACAAATGGGAACAGCTGCTTGTGGGTCACGAAGCCCCCGAACTCATTCTCTACGACACCCTCCACATACCCCATTCGCTCCACAACTACCCCCACAAATGGAAACTGCTGGTCTTCTGGTCGCCCAACTGTGGCCATTGCAAGCACATCATCCCCGAGGTGTACCGCGTCTTTAACCAATACAGCACCCAATACGACATTGGAGCCTTCACCATCCTCAGCGACCCCGACGACAAAACCCGTGCCGAGTGGAAACAGTTCATGGCTCAGCACGACATGACCAGCCCCGCATGGCTCAGCCTCGACGGAGGTGAGGCCAACGTCGATTGGCACGACGTTTACGACATCACAAGCACCCCTCAAATCTACCTCATCGACCAGGACAACATCATCCAGGCCAAAAAACTGGGCGAGAGCAGCATCGAAAATGTCATCAAGGCCATCTGTGCCGAGTGAAATCAAAGCGCAAATAGTTATCAATAAAGTTAATCAATATGAGAAAATCGTTATTAATTGCAGGGTTCGCCGCAGCAACCCTGCTCACAACAGGATGTAAAAAAAGTATGGACAATCCTTTCTTCTCGCAGTGGGGCACCCCCTACGAAATCCCCGACTTCGGGAAAATCAAAACCGAACACTACATGCCCGCCTTCGAGGAAGGCATGAAACAACAGATGGCAGAAATCGACGCCATAGTCAACAACACCGAAGCCCCCACCTTCCAGAACACCGTCGAGGCCTACGAGTACAGCGGCGAGCTGCTCAACACCGTTGCAGGTGTATTCTTCAACCTAAGCGAGTGCGAAAACAGCGACGAGATGGAGGCCATTGCCGAAGAGGTGACCCCCAAACTGTCGGCTCACGGCGACAACATCGCCCTCAATGCCAAACTCTTCGAGCGCATCAAAACCGTCTACGACCAGCGCGACGGCCTTGGACTCGACCCCGAACAGATGCGTCTGCTCGAAGAGACCTACAAAGGTTTTGTGCGCAGCGGCGCCAATGTTCCCGCCGAAAAGCAGGCTCGTTTCCGTCAGCTGAACGAGCAGATAGCCTCGCTCACCCTCCGCTTTGCACAAAACGTGCTCAAAGCCACCAATGCCTACCAGCTGGTACTCGACACCGCCCCTGCAGGCATTAGCTCCGACCAGATTGCCGCCGCCAAGGAGGCCGCCGATGCCGACCCCGCCACAAAGGGCAAATTGGTCTTCAAACTCAACCTCCCCAGCTGGGAACCTTTCATGCAGAATTGCTCCGACCGCAGCCTGCGCCAGCAGATGTGGGAGGCCTACACCTCGCGCTGCAATGGCGGCGAGTTCGATAACACCAAGATTATCGACACCCTCGTCAACCTCCGTCTCGAGCGTGCCAACATCCTCGGCTTCAAAACCCATGCCGACTATGTGCTCGACAACTGCCTTGCCAAAACCCCAGCAGCCGTCAACGCCTGCCTCATGCAGATCTGGGGTCCTGCTTTGACCAAAGCCAAACAGGAATGTTCCGAGTATCAGAAGATGATTAAAGCCGACGCCCCCGATGCCAAACTCCAGCCTTGGGATTGGCGTTACTACAGTGAAAAACTCCGCAAAGAGAAATACGACCTCGACGACGACGTGGTGCGACCCTACTTTTCGCTCGACAACGTGCGCGAAGGTGCTTTTGCCACCGCTGGCAAACTCTACGGCATCTCCTTCCGCGAGAACCCCTCGCTGCCCACCTACAACAAAGTGGCCCACGCCTACGAAGTGCTCGACGGCGACCAGGTCATCGGCATCCTCTACATGGACTTCCATCCCCGCGCCAGCAAGCGCAGCGGAGCCTGGATGACCGAGTTCCGCGGACAAAAGATTGACCGCGAGGGCAAGAACGTTATCCCCATCATCCAAGTGGTCTGCAACTTCACCAACCCCACAGCCGATAAACCCTCGCTCCTCACCTTCGACGAAAGCGAGACCCTCTTCCACGAGTTCGGCCACGCCCTCCACGGACTCCTCAGCAAATGCCACTACCCCTCGCTGGCCGGGACCAATCTCCCCCGCGACTTTGTCGAACTCCCCTCGCAGATTCTGCAAAACGGGCGCCGCAACCCGCAAGCCATGCAAACCTACGCCAAGCACTACCAGACCGGCGAGAGCATCCCCGACGAGCTGATTGCCAAGATCGCCGCTGCCCAGACCTACGGACAAGGCTTCATCAACACCGAACTCCTTGCCGCCTCGCTGCTCGACATGGCCTACCACAGCATCGCCGCTCCCCGCCACATCGACCCCAACGCCTTCGAAGCCGACTACCTCAACAGCATCGGACTCATCCCCGAGATTGTCAGCCGCTACAAAAGCCCCTACTTCCAGCACATCTTCACCACCGGCTACGATGCAGGCTACTACAGCTACACCTGGACTGCCATCCTCGACCACGATGCCTTTGCTGCCTTCACCGAGAGCGGCGACCTCTACAATCCCGTGTTAGCCAAGAAATTCCGTCATATCCTCGAAAGCGGCAACACCGTCGAACCCATGCAGATGTACATCGAATTCCGCGGCAAGGAACCCTCGGTCACTCCTCTTCTCAAAGACCGTGGACTCATTTAATCGAGTTTAATACAACAGAACCATGGACAACAACATTCGCCGCCTTACCCGCAGCACCTCCGACCGCCGCATAGCCGGAGTGTGCGGAGGCATAGCCCAGTACCTCAATGTGGATGTCACGGTCATCCGGATTCTCTTCCTCTTTGCCCTGATATTTGGCGGATTCGGCTTCTGGGCCTACATCATCGTATGGCTTGCCGCACCCGAGGACAACCGCCTCGAGCGGTAGCCCGCACCCTTCGGACACAAACAACAAAGCCTCGCCCTGACCGTCCCACACGGCAAAGGCGAGGCCTTTCTTCTTCTCCGTAAATCAGAGCACCACCGTGTCTTCCATCAAGGATGAGGCGAAACCGTCTGCCAACTGGAGCAGGGAGCAGAGCGGATACTTGTCTCTGGCGGTGTTGAGGTTGCCCTTGGCCTCCATGCTTTGGAAGGGCAAGTCCCAAGCGGTCATGTGCCACCGTATGGCGGCAATCTCGGCATCGGTCATGTCAAGACCCAGACGCAGAAGGATGATGACACTCTTCTCGCCGTGTCCAAGGGGGAAATTGCTGTAGTCCACAGTGTAGCCGTTATACTCCTCCCACCTTCCGAAACTGTTTTGGCGTTTCTTGGTAACCTCCTTGTATACGTCGGCTTTGCACACGTCGTGCAACAAGGTGGCAATGGCCACACTGTCCTCGGTCAGCAGCTCTTCGAGCGACGGGTTGAGGCTCAGAGCCGTGGCACGGAGACGCATGGCGGCGGTGTAGACATTGAGCGAGTGGTCGGCAAGACCGCCCTCATAATTGCCATGGAAATTGGTTGAAGCGGGAGCCGTGAAATAACCGGAGCCCTTCAGCCAGTCCATCACCTCGTCAATCCCTTCACGGTCGGTGGCGTCGAGCAGTTGTAGAATCTTCTCTTTTGTAGTCATCTCGTCTTAGTTCATCAGGCGGCTTTCGCCCCAGTTGTACTGAGGATAGGTTTTCTTCAAATCGTTGGCCGAACCGGTGACACTGCTGCCTCCGCTGGTGGCGAAAACGCAGATAGTCTTGCCGCTGAAATCATGGGCCTCGATGAAAGTGTTGATGATGGTGGGGGCGGTGTACCACCACACGGGGAAACCAATCCACACCGTGTCGTAGTCGGCCAGATTGTCGCACCTATGGGCGATGGCGGGGCGTGAACTCTTGTCGTTCATCTCGACGGATGAGCGTGACTTTTTGTTGGTCCAGTCGAGGTCGGCGGCCGTGTAAGGCTCGGCAGGCTCAATCCTGAAGAGGTCGGCATTTTTCTCCTTGGCCAGCTTTTCGGCAGCCCGTTGGGTGGTACCTGTGGCGGAGAAATAAGCTACAAGTGTCTTTTTCATAGTGTTGTTCTGTTTAGTGTTGTTGTTTTGAGCGCAGGCTCCCAGCATCAGGGAGCAGGTTGCGACGAATAAAAAGATGTGTTTCATGTTTTATGTAACGGCATTTTTTGTTTTTTATTGGATATGCCCCTTTTTTTTGAGACATTTCTGTGCAGCCCGTGATTGTAGGGTCTGGATTTCAGGTTTCAAGCATCTTTCCCCGCTCGTTTTGCAGTATTGTTACACTTGTTTTACACTTTTAAAGTGTAAAACAAGTGTAAAACAACTGGCACTAAAGTGTAAAACAAGCGAAGCCTGAGCTAAGGATGAGCGAACTATTCTTTGCCATACATACGGGTTACGATTTCCTGCATTTGAGGGGGCAGCAGGGCCATGGCGGCTGTTTTGTAGGCATTGGGCACCCCGTAGTAGGCTTCGGCCATGCCGCCGGTGATGCAGGCTATGGTGTCGCTGTCGCCCCCGAGTGAGACGGCGAGGCGGATGGCACTTTCGAAGTCGTGACTCTCTAGGAATGCTTCAATGGCCTGGGGCACGGTGTGCTGGCAGGTTTCGTTGAAGGGGAATGTGGGACGAATTTGGTCGATGGTGAAGTCCATGTTGTAGCCGTAGAGTTGTTGGGCAAGGTGCCTTATTTCCTTCATCGGACGGTGTTCTGCCGCCAGGAGTATGCAGTCGGTCACTGCCAAGGCTCCTTTCACCCCTTCGGGGTGGTTGTGGGTGCATACTGCTGAGGCCGCAGCCCAGGTCAAAGCCTGTTCGCGGTTGCCCCGGGCAAGGAGTGCACAGGGCGCGACACGCATGGCCGACCCGTTGCCGTAGGAGTTGTAAGGCTTCGGGGTCGTGGAAAGCAGCCAGTTGAAGAAACGGGCACCATAACCTCGGTTGGGATATTTGTTGCCATATTCGTGCATCACCTCACCGAAAGGGCGGTTGTTCATGATAGCGTCGGCTACGGCGATGGTCATCACCGTGTCGTCGGTGAAGTTGCAGTCGCGGTGGAAGAACTCGAACTCTGTCGAGCGGTGGTTGTTGAACTCGAAACGTGACCCTACTATGTCACCTAGTATTGCTCCAATCATTTTTTTGTTGTTTATTTGTTAGTTGTCTTTTTCTTCTATCTGTACACGTACTTCGTCTGCCAGGTCGTCACCGCTAAGCTTCACGTAGAGGTAGCCGTCGGACTTTTTCCAGCCATGGAAGTCAGATACAACTCTGTCGAAAGCGTCGCCGCTGTCCAGCAGCACTTCGGTGAGTCGGTTGCGGCTGGCTGCATCGTAGACGCTGATTGTCTGGTTGAGGGTGGCACCGGTGTTGTGGGCAACGCGTTGCAGCATCGCTATAATTTCGGTAAGCCGTTCTTCGCTGATGTCGTTGAGGTGGCTTTTTCGTAGCATCCAGTTGCGTGGTTTGTCTCTGTCGGGGTTCATAATTACTGTTGGGGGTTATTGTTTATGGGCGGTTCAGATAATCTCTTGCCAGAAGTCGGCGGGGAGCCAGATGTTTTCCATATCCACGGCACCGGCGAAGAGGGGTGCCACCTGTGCAGGGGTGAGGCCTGCGGTGCCGCAGCCTATGCGGGTGACGAGGAAAGTGAGCTCGGGGTGTTGCTTGGCGAATCTTATGAAATCCCTCACATGTATGGAGAGGGTTCTCCTCCCGTCCATCGTGGGGATGGCGTAGCTGTTGCCTTGCAGTCCTGAGCCTTGTCCGGGGACGGCACCGAATTTGTTGAGGGCAAGGTATGCGGCGCCGCCGTCGTGGATGCCCTTGCTGTTGCTGCCAAAGACAAAGATTTGATTGGGCAAAAGGTGGTCGATTTTGTCGGGTGTGGTGCGTTGTTTGAACTCCGAAATATTGCGGTAGTTGACGTTTTCTTTCAACATGTTGCGTATGGATTGGGCTTTCTCTACGGGAGCGGCCGATTCGCAGCAGGCGTAGGAGATGTTTTCAATCCTGCTGTACATGCGGTGGCGGGCTTTGCGTTCTTTTTCCCAAGCTTCCCTCATGCCTTCGGAGGTGTCCTCGAAATACATGGTGTTGGTGATGGAGAGCTTTGCCGCCACCGACTCTACGTCCTGGTTGGTGCCGATGTAGGCGAAATTCCATCCGTATTGGTCGCGCATTTTGTCGACGAGGGCTTTGATGGCGGCTCCGGAGTATTCGTGCGAGGCGTTTTCCATACCGTCGGTGATGACGGTGACGATGACGGAGGCATCTTTGTCGTCCTTTGTTTTGCGCAGCATGTCGTTGATGCCGTGGCCCATGGCATCGTAGAGAGGGGTACAGCAGCAGGGTTGGTATTCGCGGTGGGTGAGTTTCTTGACGCTTTCGGCGGGGGAGCAGTCGTAGACGTATTCCATGGAGCAGGCGCAGAAGGGCAGGAGCGAGACAAAGTGCTGTTGGGTGTCGGCGAATTGTTTCTGGGCGGATTGTATTCCGCCAAGGGTTTCGTTGAAGCCGGCGATGGCAGCCTCCTCGATGCTGGACATGGAGCCGCTTTTGTCGAGGATGATGAGATTGAAGATTTTGTTTTTTGCTGTGGTTTCCATTGTTGTATAGTTTTGTGGTTAATAATTATTGATTAGAATTCAAGGCGGAAATTGCCCTCTTCTTTCATTCGGTCGTAGCCTTCCTTGTCGAAACGGAAGAGTTTGCCTTTGCGTCCGGGTTGCTGGCGTGGGGAAGAATGGAGGGATGTGGTTTCGTCGTCCATGTCGCAGGCAGGCAGGGACTGAGCCATGAGCAGGCGGGTGACACCGTTGTCGGTTGCTGCATGGTCGGCAAAGAGGTTGTCGATGTCCATGCTTACCATTTCCCGGTGGTTGCCATAGTAGGAGGGCGAGTCGGTTTCGCTCACCTCTTGCAGGATACCGGTTTGGAGCATTTTTTTGTAGAAGTTGCGTCGGTCGAAATGGATGCCAAGGATGCTCTCGTAGAGGCGTTGCAGTTCGGCCATGGTGAATTCTTCGCGGAGGAGGCCGAAGCCTACGGGTTCGAAATGAATGTCCTGTCGGATGCGTTTCATGGCTTGACGCAGGATGTAGTCGTGGTCGAAAGCCAGCTGGGGAATGTCGTCGATAGGCCACCAACGGGCATTGGTAGCATCGTCGCCCCCGTGAACCTCGGTGTCGGGGGAGAGGGAGTAGAAGGCGATGGAGATGACTCTCTCACGAGGGTCGCGGTTGATGCCGGTGAAGGTTCCAAGTTGTTTGATGGTGGCGAGATGGAGACCGGTCTCCTCTTTCAATTCACGTAGGATGCATTCTTCTGCAGTCTCGTCCATACGCATGAATCCACCGGGGAAAGCCCACATGCCTTTGAAGGGGTCTATCCCCCGTTCAATGAGCAGGACTTTCAGTTCTCGTCCGTCAAAGCCGAAAACCACGCAGTCGGTGGCGACTGCCGGATGGGGGTATTGATATGTGTATTGTTCCGTTGACATTTTATGTTGTTTTAGGGTATTTGTATTTGTGTAATTTTGACGCAAAGATACAGCAAAAAATTAATATAGCAAGAAAAAATGTGTATAATTTACGCAAATAATATGTAATTGTCTGTATATGAATATGAAAAATAATATGTTTTTTTAGTTCACATATCATTTTCGATTGTTGTTTTGTCCTTTTTTTATGTCTGAATTGTGTATTTTTTACACATAAATATAGGGTGGAAAAGTTTTTTTTCATGGACTTTGTGGGATAAGGATTTTTCTGAAGAGGAAGGCGAATTGTCGTGAATAGACATGAATTCAGGGGTGTGGTCGTTTTTTTTTGTAAAAATGTTTGTGATTTGAAGAAAACATGTATATTTGCAAAAAGGAAAAACACTATTATGAAAAGACTGTTTACATTTATCCTGTTGATTGTTTGTTTGTTGGCGGTGTCGGTGGAGACGTTTGCACTATAAAAATCGTATAATAATATGAAAAGATATTTGATGATAATAGGAATGGTGATGGCGTCCGGTATGGTTTGGGCGCAGCTGCCTGTATTGCATTGTGGAGATTCTGGTTATCTTTATGGCCGAGAATGTGCAAGTTATAATATTAGATATGGTCAAACATATATGACGCCGAGGGGTGGATTCAAGGGGACAGTGATTCAGTCCGAGCAAGACACTATGGTGTATGGTGTGGTGGTCCCATGTAACTATTTATCATATAATCCATATTTGTGGGTGTATATTTTGAAAGAGGAATTGGTTGGTTATGATACAAGTATTGATAATCAACCTCTTTTTACTTTTTGGCCAGTAAGGTCTGCTTTATACTGTTTCATTGGACATCCCCCTGTTTCTTTTTCGGAGATGGAGTTCGTTTCAAGGGGGGAATATACAAATGTGGAGTATAGTCCAGCGTATGAGTTTTTTTTCGATGAGCCATATTATTTGCCGGCGGGTGAAAGAATATACGTCGGAGTGTGTGAATCGCCATGCAATGTATGGCATTATTCTGTTGCGACAAAGGAATTGGTGAATTCTCCGCTTCCTGCACCTTTATTTTGTGTAATGGGACAGGTTTGGCCACTGATACCTGCCCCAATGGATAGTGCATGGTCGATAATGCTTTTAAATTTTATGACAGAGGTTGATACTTCATCATATCCAGGAGTATATAAAACTTTTGGTTTTCTCCCTATTGTCCATCCGCCAATAGGAGAGGAGTTGAATCCCCGGCATGAGCATCCAATAGTGCCCGAAGGGGTGCATGGTTTGCGAAAGGAAGGGATGGAGATGGGTATGCCGATGGTCAGATGGGACAGCGTTATAGGTCCAGAGTGGGGACCGTTGGGGGTGAATGTGGACATGTACCAGGTGAATTATGCGGAATATGGAAGAGCATACGACACGGCGGACGTGGTGGAGACAGCGGACACTTGGTGTATGTTGCCGGGCATATTCGACACGATGAAGTATTATAAGATGCGCTGCCGTGCACGGAGTCGCCATGTGTGCGACATTCACGACACAGTGGTGTGGGGGCCATGGGGAGAGGAGGCCTATTTCTACACGGGAACAAGATACCCTGACACGTTGCCGTTGGAATGCGGCGAGGTGGAGGGGTTCCATTGCAATGGGGAGGGCGGGGGAGTGCCTTATTTTGAGTGGAGTCGGGGTAGAGGGCAGACCCTGTTCGAGGTGGCGTATGCCCCTGACCGAGCCGCATGGGAGACGGAGGTGGTTCAAAGAACGTCGTGGAGGATGCCCGAGACGGTGAGACCGGGCGTGGAGTACAAGGTGAGGGTGAGGGCGAAATGCGTTCACAGGTGTTATATCCACGACACGGTGATGTGGGGGCCGTGGAGCAGTGTGGTGAGGGTGACGACGCCGGTGGAAGTGCAGGAGGCGTGGAAGGAGGGCACGGGATTGTTCAGCCTGATGCCGAACCCTGCGCGTGGGAGGGTGACGGTGAAGCCGGAGTTGAGTGCAGGACAGTGTCCTGCTGTGCTGACGGTGACTGATGCACAGGGGCGCGAGGTGCTGAGACGTACATTGGAGGACAGCAGCCCTGTGACGATAGAGCTTGGAGCGGTGGCGTCGGGTACGTACTTGGTGACCCTGAAATGCCGCGACGGCGCCAGCGGCACCCGCCGTCTACAGGTGGAATAGCCCATTCAGTCCTCTGAAAAGAGGGACTGGGTGGCGGGGCGCAAAAAAGTAAAGCCGTATTCCCTAAAAAAGTTGTATCTTTGCAAACGGTGGCTCATGGTGGGTCGCCGTCGTTTCTAACAGTTTGTCAATACTATGGATGTTATGTATGAGGATTTGAATTTGTCGCCAGCCCCCCAAGGGGTGGAGGTGATGGCTCCCGTGGGGAGCTACGAGAGCCTCAGTGCCGCCATCCAGGCGGGGGCCGATGCCGTCTATTTCGGCGTGGGGAACCTGAATATGCGTTCCCGCTCGGCGGCCAATTTCACGGTGGAGGATCTTCGCCGCATCGCCGAGACTGCGCAGCAGCACGGTGTGCGCACTTACCTCACGGTGAACACCATCATTTACAACCACGAGATTGAGGAGATGCACGCGCTGGTGCAGGCTGCCAAGGAGGCGGGCATCACGGCTATCATCGCTAGCGACATGGCGGTGATTCTCTATGCCAACAGCATCGGCGTGGAGGTGCATATCTCCACCCAGTGCAATATCTCGAATGTGGAGGCAGTGCGTTTCTTCGCCCAGTTTGCCGATGTGGTGGTGACGGCGCGCGAGTTGCCTCTCCGACAGGTGGCCGAGATTACCCAGTATATCAAGGACAACGATATCCGTGGTCCGAAGGGGGAACTGTTGCAGGTGGAGGTGTTTGCCCACGGGGCACTCTGCATGAGTGTTAGCGGCAAGTGCTACCTGAGCCTCGACGAATACAACTACAGTGCCAACCGTGGTGCCTGCCTGCAGCTGTGCCGCAGGGAGTATCTGGTGAAGGATGTGGAGAGCGACACGGAGCTGCTGGTGAGCGGCAAGTATATCATGTCGCCGAAGGACCTGTGCACCATCGGTTTCCTGGACAAGATTATCCATGCGGGCGTGAGGGTGCTGAAGATTGAG
>JAEEGL011727186.1_pt1 | contig 23918 bp, 29 predicted proteins | sample 9134231 | NCBI WGS metagenome assembly JAEEGL01 (sample SAMN16246548, study PRJNA631951) | gut metagenome | biome: gut microbiome; feature: rumen; material: fiber-attached | host: Bos | place: Iran: Karaj | collected 2018-10 | reverse complement strand
CTTTACATTACCACTAAATAATGCCTCACTAATCTTAATAGCTTGGTCATAAGCTTCCTTACCATGAATAAATGTAATAACCTCACGAGCAAGTGCCTTATGTGCTTCTCTTAGATGTGGAGCCTCTTGGTTTTTCTTTTCTAATTCTTCAATTTCTTCCTTAGATAAGAATGTTAAGAATTTAAGGTAGTCAATAACCTTACTATCCTCAGAATTAATAAAGAATTGATACATTTCATATGGGATAGTCTTCTTAGCATCTAGCCATACTGCCTTACCATTTGTCTTACCAAACTTAGTACCATCAGACTTAGTTAAAAGTGGCATAGTGAAACCATATACCTCTTTACCTTCCTTACGACGTACTAAATCTATACCTGCAGTAATGTTACCCCATTGGTCTTGTCCTGCAACCTGCATAGTAACATTCTTTTCCTTGTTTAAATACCAGAAATCTAATGCTTGTAATATCATGTATGAGAATTCAGTAAATGTAATACCTGAATCTAAACGTCTAGCAACGATATCCTTTTGTAGCATTAAATTTACATTGAAGTATTTACCATAATCTCTTAGGAAATCAATGATATTGATTTTTCCTAACCAATCTCTATTATTAACAACCTCAAAACCAAATAGCTTTTCAGCCTGTGCCTTAAGGCAGTTGAAGTTATGATCTACTGTTTCGTATGTAATCATTGGTCTTTCAGCATCTGGCTTTGGATCACCAATTAAGCCTGTACCACCACCAACAAGCAGAATAGGATGATGTCCAGCATCCTTTAATCTTTTACTGATTAAAAAGCTTGAAAAATGTCCTATATGTAAGCTATCTCCAGTTGGGTCAGTACCAATGTAGAAAGTCATTCCTCCGTTATTTAATTTTTCCTTTAGTGAAGGGTCAGATACATCCTTTATTAAGCCTCTCCACTCTAATTCCTCATAAATTCCCATGTTAATCTCCTCCTATAAAATATAAAAAAGCCCTTAGAATAATCTAAGGACGACTTTTAACCGCGTTACCACCTTAGTTCTATTGTATAAACAATAGCACCTCAATTAGCTTTTGATCCTCATAATGTGTAATTCATAATTATTATTGTATCTATTTCCACCACCATAGACTCTCTGTAACTTAAATAATAATTATTACTTCTTCATTAATCATCAGATCTATTTAGTTGATTCTCTTTCAACAACATGATATGGAAGTAGAATATTAGATTCAGTAACCTCTTCTCCTGCCATAAGCTTTGTTAAAAGACGCATTGATACAGCACCAATATCATAAACTGGTGTATCTACACAAGTTAATGTCGGTCTAGATAAAATAGCATATTTTGTATTTTGTAGACCTACCACCTTGAAATCCTCAGGTACATTGTAGCCTAAACGGATTGCTGTATTGATAAAGCTTACTGCGATACTATCACGTACTGCAATAACAGCTTCAATCTCATTATTCTTTATAAATTCATCGAAGTGTAATGTATTTACTGAAACATCACCACTTGTTCTGAATACTAAAGGCTCTAAGCCTGCATCCTGCATAGCTCTTTCATATCCTCTAACCTTATGATAGTTAGTAGAATATCTATGAACTGTAGATGCCATAAATATTTTCTTCTTACCCTTTTCAAGTAATTCCTTAGTCATATCATATGTTGCCTTTTCATAATCTATTGCTACAGAAGGAATATCCTTCTCATCATAGATTACATTACATAATACAACAGGAATTTGGGCATCCTGGATATGGTTTGTTACCATTTCCATTTGGCTATTATCAAGCTCATCATTTAGGAATAGAATACCATCAACCTGTTCAGCAACAACCTGACGCATTACTTCCTTAATGTCAGCATTTTCATCCATTGTAAATAATTTAACTGCATAATCATATTTCTTAGCTATATCTAAAATACCACCTAGAAGCTGAGAAACAGCAGCTCTTGATATATCTGATACTATTATTCCAACTGTTGTTGATTTTCTACTTGCAAGTCCACGTGCGATAGCATTTGGTCTATAGCCTAGCTCCTTAATAACCCTAAGAACCTTGTCCCTAGTTTCCTTATTTACCTTCTCTGGGTTATTCATTACACGGCTGACAGTAGCAAGTGATACCTTTGCAGCACCAGCAACATCATATATAGTTGTTTTTGCCATACTCCCACCTCTTCGCAATTTTTTACATTCTAACATATTTGCTAATTATTTTCAATAATTATGTAAAATTTTCATGAAATCGTTTTAATAAATTTTCATTAGGAGTTTGTTTCTATTTTTTTAGTTAAATTTTTTCTTTCCTTTTGAATCTTAGAATATACCTTGTCAGCCTGTCTTGCGAAGTCATCAGTAGTTTTTAAAATCTTCTTTTGATATGTTTTGAAGCATGAAACAACTTCCTTATCAAACTTACCATTAGCTACTAAATCATCTAGTATACCTATAGTTTTATCAATGCTCCAAGCCTCCTTATAGCTTCTTTTTGCTATAAGAGCACTTATTACATCAGCTACCTGTAAAATCTTTTGATCTAATGTTTGCTCAATCTCAGTTAACCTTTCAGGATAGCCTGTACCATCTAGTCTTTCGTGATGACGATAGGCTGTTTCAATTATTTCATAATCTATTTTATTTCTTAATATTTCCTTAGTATAGGAAACATGTGTTTTCATTATTGCAAATTCCTCATCAGTTAGCTTATCTGGCTTTTCTAGTATCTTAAGAGGAATACATACCTTACCTAAGTCATGGCATAATCCTGCAACATATACTCTTTTTGCTCTATCCTGAGGTATTCTCATATATTTAGCAATATTATAGCCAATAATAGCTGTCATCTTAGAATGATAAAGTGTTTGAGCACTGTACATTTCAAACAAAGACGCTAGCATTGTGAAGAATTTATTCTTCTCTCTTGCAGAAAATAGCATTTTAGATACATATTTATATATTACTGTTTTATATCTTAAGGAATTCATATCAAAGATGATATCTGTTTGCTCAACAAGCTTTTCGAAGGCTATTAAGATTCTACCGTAATCTGCCATCTCTGATGTTTTACATTCAGCCTTTTCCTTAAGAACTCTCTTTAGTGCCTGTTCCTTATCAGTAGTTTCTAATAGAACTGATGTAAAGTCAGTACTAAATTTATAAATCATTCCCTCCTTACGAAGTGGGAAATCATCATATTTAGGATCAATAGATAATAATGTATCTGCAAAATTCTTAAGTGGAGAGAAATATTTTAAAAACAAATATGTTTCTACCTGAGGGTCTGATGAATTTTCTGATACATATAGCTTACCAACTCCGTTAAAGCATGACAAAAATACAAGCTTTGATATTGTTCCTCTCGTTAATCTCATAAGCTTTGATATTCTATATGTAATATAGGCAGCCTTTAAATTAAATTCCATTAAATCATCATCTATCTTAGAAATAAACTCTACTGCTATTTCCCATAGATTCTTGGCATTTACGATTTTAGTACATCTAGGCTCTATCATGCTTAACCCTCCTTTAATTCTCAAAAAACACCTCGCAAGAGGTGTTATTTTATTACAGTGTAGCTTCTAAAACAGAATCAGTTTGATTCTTTCTATATGCTTCAAGCTTATTAAGAAGCTCCTTATCCTCATTAGCGATAATACTAATTGCAGATAGAGCTGCATTTTTAGCACCATTGATAGCAACAGTTAATACTGGTACTCCTCCTGGCATTTGTACAATTGAAAGTAGAGAATCAAGGCCATTTAAAGCTCTTGATTTAACTGGTACACCGATTACTGGTACAGTTGTCATCGCAGCTACCATACCAGGTAGATGAGCAGCACCACCAGCGCCAGCGATAATAACCTTTATTCCTCTTTCTCTTGCAGAATGTGCATATTCATACATTAAATCTGGAGTTCTATGAGCAGAAACAACTCTCTTCTCGTATTCAACACCAAATTCCTCTAATACCTTACAAGCATCCTGCATTACCTCATAATCAGAGGTAGAGCCCATTATTACTCCAACCTTCATAATTACTTCTCCAAAAGCTCAAATAGCTTTTTAGCAGCTAGCTTTGGACCATCATGCTCCATACCAGGAACAGCTAGTCTTGTATGTAATACTCCTACAGGTACTCCTGTTTCGAATAATTTTTCAAATACCTTATCAATGATAACTCTAGTCTTAGCTTCTCTTTGAACAGGTCCAAATGGATTAGCAAAGAATGATTCAGTCATACCAGTTTCCTGAGTTGTACCCTTAGCTCTACGAGCACCACGGATGAATATTTGCTTTGCCTCATCAGCATTAGAATAGAATTCTACCTCTGATTCACATTCAGGATCATAGTTGTTTGCATATAAATACATATCAACATTATAGCCCTTCATAATTTGATCATATGTTGCTACAGGAACAACAAGTCTTGAGTTAATCTTATCAGGGTTCATAAATATTGCTCTATCCATTTCTCTATAAGCATATCCTGATGTCATATCATCAAGTCTAACGAAAGCACCAATTTCAGTACCATATGCCTTAACACTATTACCTTCAATCTTAAATGTACCCATATCATCAAAGATTGTTAATTGAGATGAAATGTTATCTCCAGCCATTTCAGATAATGCCTCTAATGATTCACTCTTACCAGCACCTGAATCACCCATGATAACAACATTCTTTACAGTACCATTTCTAAGTGTGATTTGAACACAAGCACCATGAATTGGTAAATGACCCTCTTCAATCATCATTGTGTTATATAAAGTAAGTAGCATCTTCTTCATATATCCAAAATAATCAATTGTTGAATTATGAGGAGCTACACCTACATAAATATCATTTTCCTTATCGTGATAGAATACTGAATCACCTTCAATGTCACAACCAAAGATATAAATACAATTTGGCTTTTGACCCTTGATTGATGAAAGTGGTACAAATTCAAATAGGTTACATAATGTAATACCATGAGCTAAATAATCTCTATGGAAATATACATATGATAATGCTGAACCAACCTTAGCAGCATAGCAATAATACTCAGTTGCCTTAAAGCCTGCTCTAATCTTATCAACAGGGTTTTCAAATACCTCTTGATATACACCTGTTCTCTTATTCTTGTCAGAATATGAGATAAATGGTGGACGAATTAATATTTGTTCAATAGTTTCACTCTTAGCTAAGAATTGATATGGAGAATCCTTGCTCATCCACTCATTCTTACCAATTAATAGTGATGCGTTAACACCAGCTGGTAATTGTCTATAAATAGGGAACTTTGAACCATGTAATTTCTCAGTAACTGAACGATAAACCTTTAGGATTAAATCAGTGAATTCAGTTTGAGCCTCAATAAATGTTGTTGCCTCAACGCCATCCTTTGTTGCTCTTGTAAATACTACTGAATAACGCTCTAAACGTCTCCAATAATCATAGAAATGCTGTACTAAATCATAAAGTACATCCTTTAATGCTAATGCTTGAGCATAGAAAGGATTAACATTTTCCACCTCATCTAAATCAAATGTTAATAATAGCTTAAATAGCTTAATAGTATAATCTACTACCTTGCTCTTTGGAAAAATAGTTAAAACCTTTAGATATGTTTGATTTTCAGTATCATATAAATGCTTAACATATCTAGTCCATATTTCCTTAAAGCAATCAGAGTCTAAAACCTCTACCTCGCTCTTACAAAACTTTTCTGAAAAGTTTAAGACAACCTGTCTCTTACCTGTAACGTATTCCATAAATAATCCTCCTAAAATAATCCTACGGTCTTTCCATCTATAATATCCATCTTATTTGCAGCTGGCTCCTTAGGTAAGCCTGGCATAGTCATAATATCACCAGTTAACGCTACGATAAATCCAGCACCAATTGATGGCTTTAATTCTCTAATTGTCATTGTAAAGCCCTCAGGTCTACCTAAAAGCTTAGGGTTATCAGAGAATGAGTACTGAGTTTTAGCCATACATACAGGTAGCTTATCCCAGCCATTCTTTTTGAATGTTGCCATCTGGTTTTTAGCCATTGATGAGAATTCAACATTCTTAGCACCATAAATTTCCTTACAAATAATTGTAATCTTATCCTTAATGCTTAAATCTAAATCATAAATTGGCTTAAATGTCTTAGCACCATCATGTAGCTCGATTTCCTCAAGTACCTTCTTAGCTAAATCAAGTCCGCCATCTCCACCCTTAGTGAATACCTCAGATAGGCTAACCTTAATATTATTCTTCTTAGCCCACTCAGTTAATGCAGCAATTTCATTTTCTGTATCAGAATAGAATCTATTGATTGCTACAACTAAAGGTAAATTATATTTCTTAACATTTTCAATATGCTTTTCTAGGTTACAAATACCACTCATTAAAGCATCGACATTTTCTTTATTTAAATCTTCCTTTAATACACCACCATGCATCTTAAGTGCTCTTATAGTAGCAACTACTACTACACATGATGGGTTAATACCTGCAGTTCTACATTTAATGTCTAAGAACTTCTCAGCACCTAAATCAGCACCGAAGCCTGCCTCAGTTACAACATAATCAGCTAGCTTAATAGCAGCCTTAGTTGCGATAATTGAATTACAGCCATGTGCGATATTAGCGAATGGTCCACCGTGAACGAATGCAGGTGAGTGCTCTAGTGTTTGAACTAGATTTGGCTTAAGAGCATCCTTCATAATTAATGTGATTGCACCAGTAGCCTTTAAATCATCAACTGTAACTGGCTTTCTATCATATGTGTATGCAACAACAATTCTAGCAACTCTTTCCTTAAAGTTCTCTAATGATGTTGATAAGCACATTACAGCCATGATCTCACTTGCAACTGTAATATCGAAATGATCCTCTCTAGGAACACCATTTGTGTGTCCACCAAGACCAACAACAACACCTCTTAATGCTCTATCATTCATATCAAGGCATCTATGCCAAATGATTCTTGTTGGATCAATATTTAATTCATTACCTTGGAAAATGTGGTTATCAAGTATTGCAGCTATTGCATTTGTTGCTGTTGTGATAGCATGTAAATCACCTGTGAAGTGTAAATTGATATCCTCCATAGGAATAACCTGTGCATATCCTCCACCAGCTGCTCCACCCTTAACACCCATAACAGGTCCGAATGATGGCTCACGTAATGCAACCATTGTATTCTTACCAAGCTTGTTTAAAGCATCAGTTAAACCAATAGTTGTTGTACTCTTTCCTTCTCCAGCAGGTGTAGGTGATATAGCTGTAACTAATATTACCTTTCCATTTTTGTTTGCCTTAATGCAATTAGGATCAATCTTTGCCTTATACTTTCCATAGAATTCTAAATCATCAGGATTGATTCCAACCTTCTTAGCAATTTTATCTACAGATAAGATCTCTGCATTTTGAGCAATTTCCAAATCACTTAACATATTTTCATACCCCTTTTTGTTTTCAACAGAAAATCACTTGTTTTCATGCGGTATACAACAATGATACCATAAATACTGGTTAGTTAAAACTAATCATTACCTGAAAACGTTTTTTATTATTTTAAAATAACTTCTTTATTTACAAAGTCGCAAATTATAAGCTCATTCTTACTAGTAGGAACACTCTTTCCAATAAAATCTGCACGTATTGGAAGCTCTCTATGTCCTCTATCTATAAACACAGCAAGCTCAATCTTAGATGGTCTTCCAACCTCCATTAAAGCATCCATAGCTGCTCTTACAGATCTACCAGTAAATAATACATCATCAACTAGGATAATAATCTTACCATTTATATCCTCGTTAAATTTAAGCTCCTTACTATCGATTCTTTTATCATCATCTCTATGTGATGAAATATCAATAGTGTCTAAAAGAACATCCTCATCCTCAAATACTTTTATTAATCTTTTAATTTCCTTAGCAATCGGTGTACCCTTTCTTTCGATACCAACTAAAACAATCTTACTCAAGTCTTCGTTTCTTTCGATTATTTCATGAGTCATTCTTTTTAGTGTTCTAACAAATTGCTCGCTATCAATTATAGTTTTCATAGAATACCTCCAACCATAAAAAAATTAAAATAAGGGAAGCATGTGCTGCTTCCCCGTTTAATTACTCTTCGTCTTCTTCTGGTAAATTAGCGTTGTGAATAACTTCATCAACATCATCATACTCAGCTAGAGATTCTAATAATCTCTTGAATTTTGCTAAATGATCCTCATCTAGATCAACATAGTTAGATGGAACTAAATCGCAAGATGCAGTTTCAAATTCAAGCTCTGGCTTAGCAGCAAGTAATGCTTCTTTGATACCATCGAATGATTCAGGCTGAGCTGTAATCTTAACAAAGCCGTCCTCATCAATTGACATATCCTCGTAGTCAGCATTCTCACCCATCATAAGAGCCTCTAAAACTTCATCCTCTGTCATTCCTTCAAACTCGAATATTGCCTTCTTGCTGAATAAATAACCTACAGCTTGACCGATTGTACCACCAGTCTTGTTGAATGCTGTACGAACCTCTGTAAATGTACGATTATCATTATCAGTTAAGCAGTTAACGATAACGGCAACATTTCCTGGTCCCATACCTTCATATGATTTTTCCTTAGTAGCACCAGATTTAACACCCTGAGCCTTAGCGATTGCACGCTTAATAACGTCTGCAGGACATTGATCCTTCTTTGCTCTAGCAATTACATTCTTTAAACTTTGATTCATTTCTGGATCAGGAACACCAGCCTTTGCAGCTTGGAATATTTCCTTACCCCATTTAGCATATTTTGATGATTTCATTGCAGCTGTTTTAGCCATTGATGCTGCACGAACCTCATGAGCTCTACCCATAATTTACACAACCTTTCGAATTCTAATAAAATTTTCCTTTTTTATTATAATAAAAACGGCTATGCTTTTCAATAATTTTTATTAAAAATAAAAAAGATGATGCATTTTTTTGCATCACCTAGTTGTATTACTTTGTTATATACAAAATACCAATTGTTCCCTTACCACAGTGAGATGAAATAACACATCCAGCAACAGTTGAGATAATTTCCATATCCTTAACCTCTGCCTCAAGTCTTTCTCTAATATATTTTTCTGATTCTATAGCTATAGAATGTGTGATAAATACCTTATCTCTATCAACATTACCATTTCTATAATCAGTTAGGAACATATCAATCATCTTATCTAAGGCAACCTTCATTTTTCCAATTGGCTTCATACCAACTGACATCTTACCATCTCTTACAAAAATGATTGGCTTAATTTTTAGGATTGTACCAAATAGCTTAGCTACACTTGAGCATCTTCCACCCTTATGTAGATAATCCATTGTCTCAATACCAAATTGAGCTTTTACCTTATCTGTAATCTCTAGCATCTTATCAACTATTTCCTTTGCTGATAAGCCCTCATCTCTATACTTACAAGCCTTTAATACTGTAAGTGCAATACCTGTAGATAGATTCTTTGAATCTACGATATAAATATTATTTGCTTCAAGCTCATCCTTAGCCATAACTGCATTTTCATATGTTCTACTCATAGACTTAGAAATACCTGTGAAAATAATATCATATCCTTGATCAAGCCACTTCTTAAATGTTTCATCTAGGGTAACTATATCAATAGCAGCTGTTTTAGGAAGCTCATTCTTCTTTTCAACAAGCTTATAAAGTTCCTCAGTCGAAATATTCACTCCATCCTTGAAGCTTTCATCAGTGAAATTTACATAAAGAGGTAATACCTCGACATCATATTTTTTTGCAAGATCTGCTCCCATATCGCAAGTAGAATCTGTAATAATTTTAACCTTATTCATAACGTTACTCCTTTAATAACTGCAATACATTTTTTACAACTCTTTATATTATTATACAATTTTTCTTTAAAATAGACTAGATTTATTTTTATGTGCTATAATTGTCTTTGGGTGATATACATGAAGGCAATATTAGTAGCTGTAACAACTAAATATGATGTCTACGACGTTGATTATTCCCTTGCTGAGCTTGAAAATCTAGCTAATGTTGCTGGATACGAGGTGTCAAACAAGGTAACCCAATCACTTGATAAGCCAACCCCAAAAACCTATATCGGTAGTGGTAAGCTAGATGAAATAAAGGTAATGGTTGACTTCTACGAAATAGATACTGTTATCTTTAACGATGAGCTAACTCCTGCACAAATAAGAAATATACAGGAAATATTAGATGTAGATATAATAGATAGAACATTCCTAATTCTAAAGATATTTGAAATGCGTGCATCCGATAAATCACAAATGCTAGAAATAAAGTTAGCTAACGCTATGTATATGCTACCAAGAATCGGCTATCTATCAATAGGTAGTGATAGAATTGGTGGTGGTGGCCTAACTCGTGGTAGTGGTGAAACAGAGCGTGAGCTAAATAGACGTAGACTAATATCAGAAATTCATCATCTACAAACAGAGATAATGAAATCAAAGAACACTAAAATTAATCAAATATCTAGAATTAAAAGAAATGAGCTACCTATAGTAGCCCTTGTAGGTTATACAAATAGTGGTAAATCTACCACTATGAATACCCTAATGAATTACTTAAATTCAACAGGAAAAGAGGTATTTGCAAAGGATCAGCTTTTCGCAACCCTTGCAACCTACAATAGAAAGCTTACCTACAATAAAACAGATTTTATGCTTGTTGATACAATAGGCTTTGTTTCAAAGCTTCCTCATAATCTAGTAGCTTCATTCTATGAAACACTAGAGGAGGTAAAAAACGCAGATTTAATAATCCACGTTATCGATTCATCTTCTATCTATATCAATCAAGAGCTACTTGTTGTTCTTGAGGTATTACATAATCTTAACTGCAATGATATACCTTCTATTTACTTGTTAAATAAATGGGATAAAACAATCGATATGAATATGGCTATTCCTGGTAAAAAAACAATTAGATATTCTAATAAAACACAGGAGGGTATCGATGAATTATTAAATTCAATTATCGAAGAGATATCAGAAAGTACAATTCATGCTAGAGTAACAATACCATACAAACGTGGAGATATCGTAAAGGTAATTGAGGAAAAAGCCACAATCAATAAAAGAGAATACCTTGATAATGGTACATACTATGATTTAGAAATACCTAAAAAGCTATATTATCTAATCAAGGATTATGATTTAGACACTATGATAAACTAAAAAAATGCACAGCTTGTGCATTTTTATTTTAATAAACCCTTTAGCATATCAATCATAACCTTACATAATGTTATCATTGATTTATTATTCATTAATAGTTCTTCCTTTAATTCCTTATTACCAGGAGTTATATTCATCTTAAGCTTACCGTTCTTATCCTCCTTAAAAGCTCCTCCAAGAGCTTGCTTAGAGAAATGTACACCCTCACAGGCAAAACGGTATAGCTTATCAAAGCCACTATATTTTTCTGATACCTTTCTTTTTAAATAACCATCAGATAAATTTTGCTCCTCATCAATCATAACAGTGTTTACCTTTTGATTATTATTCATCATATCCATTACTGTCTTTAAATCAAGCTCATAAACTGATTGTATTGCAAGGCAGTTATCACATAATAATCTTAATAATGAAATCTGAACAGTAATAATATAATCCTTTAAGGCATGCTTAGCCATTGCTAATATATCTATAGTCTTTTTTATTAACATTGCAGAAAAAACTACTTCTCTTGATAATTCATTATATTTATCATAGATTTTACTCATAAAATCCTCTAAATATAAAATCATATCATCAAGCTTTTTTACTTCCTCATTCACACAAATCACCAAAACAATTATAATGCATAAATCATTATAACGAAAGTATTTTATAAGTTAGAAATAAAATTATCAGCATCATTACGTGATTTGAAAATATAAATATTTTTATTATTCTTATATTTATCAATCATACTATAAACAATTGGTCTAACATCCTTAAACCAATTAATTATCCATTCCTGAAATTCCTTATCGAATTCCTCCTCAACCCAAGGTAAATCTTCTCTCTTTTTACCTATTCTCTCTTCAGCACCTGTAAGGCATAAATCAAGAGGGTAATCTAAAAAGAATACAGTATCTGCGTTTTGAAATCTTATTTCATATGTTCTAGAATAATCACCATCTATAATCCATTTATCTTTAGATAATATACTAGCTAATTCTTTGTCAAATACTTCTCTTTCAATATGAGATTTATCACTTTCCCACCAAATATTATCTAGATGGAATACGGGTATATTAGTTATCTTATTAAGTTTTCTTGAAAAAACACTTTTACCAGCCCCCGACGGACCTAAAACTATTATTTTATTCATAGCTACCCTCATAAAAATATCCTCACGTTCGGTGAGGATATTTACTGTTATTCTTATTTAATTACTCGTTTGTCTTCTTACCAAATAATAAATTATAGATTAAAGCAGCTAGTGCACCACCAGCAAGAGGAGCTAAAATCCAAATCCAAATTTGAGTTAATGAAGTTGTATTACCAGCAAATGCTTGTAATACTGCAGGAGCTAAGCTTCTAGCAGGGTTAACTGAAGTACCAGTGAATCCTAAGCCAACTAAATGAACTAATACTAATGTTAAGCCGATTACTAATCCAGCAATCTTAGTATTGTCATGCTTCTTATCTGTAATTGCAATAATTACAAATACAAATACGAATGTTAATACTAGCTCAATAACAAATGCGCCGATATAGCTTAATGCGTCTAACTCACCATTTGACATTAGAGTAGGTTGAATTGCATTTCCACCTAATGCACCAAAGCCTCTTACAGAAAGAGCTAATAATAATGAACCAACGAATGCACCTACAACCTGAGCACACATATATAATAGTCCTTCCTTTATGCTCATTTCCTTTCTGATCATCATAGCGATTGTTACAGCAGGATTGATATGGCATCCTGAAATGTTGCCAATTGAATAAGCCATTGCTACAATTACTAAACCAAATGCTAATGCTGTTGCTACTGTATTAACGCCTGTCCATACAGCAACACCACATGCGAAAAAGCATAATACTGCTGTACCTAAACACTCACAAATTAATTTTTTTATCATTTTTCCAATTCCTTTCTACCACTAGAAATTATACTACTTTTTTCTTAATATAAACATATTAATATTATTTTTTAAATAATTATGCTAAAATTAAGTAAAGATTGAGAGAGTAATTACAAGAAAGGAATTAATATGGAAAGCTTTTTATTTACCATAAATGCTGTATTACCAATAATATTATGTATCGTAATTGGCTATGGTCTTAAACTATTAAAAATATTCCCTGATTCCTTTTGGGGAACTCTAAATAAGCTAAGCTTTAGATTGTTATTACCATTACTATTATTTAAAAATATCTATGATATCAAGAATATAAGTGATGTTGGTACATATTGGCCTGTTCTATTATTCTCTGCAGTAGCGATAATAGTATTGTTCTTTATCGGATTATTAATTGTAAAGCTATTCATTCCAGAGGATAAGCAAAAGGGTGTAGTATTACAATGTATATTTAGATCTAATTATGCAATCATTGGTATAGGCTTAATAGAGCTTTTAGCTGCAGGTAATGAAACAGCCAAGGGTATTGGTGCCATAATATCAGCTGTATCAATTCCTCTATTTAATGTACTTGCTATAATATCACTTTCTATCTTCATTAAGGATGAGGGTGGTAATAGACCTAGTCCTAAGGAAATCATAATTAAGATTTGTAAAAACCCACTTATTATTGCCGTATTAACAGGATTAGTATTCCTAGCAATAAAATCATTAATTATATACGCAAACGGCTTTACATATGCTAACGATGTATTAGTTGATTCAAATGGTAATAAGCAATCAGTATTCCTAGAATACAATGGTGTAAGCTTCCTATATACAACAATTAAGTGGCTTGCAGCATGTGCATCTCCTATCGCACTAATTGCTTTAGGTGGAGGATTCAAATTTAGTGCTATCGCAAGACTTAAAAAGCAAATCATCATTGGTACATCTATAAGAATTGTATTAGTACCAGTTACAGTATTAATAATAGCTTATTTTATGGGATTCAATGATATTAGATATTTTCCTGCATTAATCTGCTTATTCTCTACTCCTGTTGCAGTATCAAGCGTACCTATGGCAAGTGAGATGAATAATGATAGTGAGCTTGCAGGACAGCTAGTTGTTTGGACAACAATATTATCATCAATAACACTATTTTTAATAATATTTACTTGTGCACAAATAGGAATTTTATAGAAAGGAAGGTAAGGTATGGAACAAAAATTTTTTATTTGTAAGAAATGTGGAACTATGGTAGCTATGGTTAAAAAGGGTAAATGTAATCCTTCTTGCTGCGGAGATTCAATGGAGGAAATCATTCCTGGTACTGTTGAAGCTGCAAGAGAAAAGCACATTCCTGAGATTGATGTTAAGGGTGATTTAGTAACTATTACTATTGGTTCAGTATTACACCCTATGACAGATCCACACTATATTGAGTGGATTTCAATCAAAACAAACCTAGGAAACCAAAGAAAGGTGCTTACTCCTACTGATGAGCCTAAGGCTCAATTCAAGCTACTTGATAACGAAGTGCTTGAGGAAGCATACGCATACTGTAATCTACATGGTCTTTGGAAGGCAACAAAATAAGCCAAAAGAAAAACCCAGTTCAAAACGAACTGGGTATTTTTTTATTGTGCTGCTTTTGCACTTACAGGTGTAATATGATCATTTATTTTTAAAGTAATTGTTGTTTTAGCATTACCATTCACAAATTGAAGTACACCTGAATCAATAATACCATTCTTATTGATAAATAGCTCTGGAATAATAGTATTATTTAATACCTCATCTATTGCCTTATCTACAAGTGCATAAGTAATAGCTACATCTTGTTTTAAAAGACCACATATTACTGTATAGAATGATTGATCTAATAATGCATTAATTGTTCTAAATAAAGCATTTGAATCAGATTCTCCATCTAGCTTAGTAATCTTAAATAATCTTACTAAATCAGCTGATGCTACTACCTTGTTTTCATTTTGGTCTACTGATGAGTCTAATGCACAAACTACTTCCTTTATTGTTGTTGCTGCAGTAAGCTTTTCATTAGTAATTCCTTGCTTTTCTAATAGTTTAACAACAAGCTTAGCTGGTGTATAAACTGTATCTAAAGAGTCACCAAGTAACATTGGTAATACTCCTTGTGGAAACATACTTATTACTGTAGTAAGAGCATTTTCAACCTTATCAAATATTCCACTCATAAACATATCAAGCATATTTACTAATCCTGTAATTGAATTATAATCAATCATAGCTACAACGAGTGCCTTATATGTATCTAAATTAAGACCTGTAATTTCCTTAATTGATTTATTCTTTAAATCTGCATTTAATGCTCTAACCTTCGTAGAATCAAGTTTTAGGCTATATTTATCATCAGTGTGGCCTGTTTTACATACCTTCTTAATAAATGCTAAAATTTGAGCATTATCGATAGCCTTAGTTTCCTTATTCTTAAAGTAAGCATCTATTTTTGTAAGTACTGTTTTAACAACCTCAATTATTGATGATATATCCTTCTGTCCATATACAGTAGTACCAGTTACATCAGTTGAATAATAAAGAATATTCTTCTCATATTCAAATTTGTAATTACCTACCATTGTTGGAGTAGTTGTGTTAGTAATTGTAGCCTTACCAAATACCTTGATATCATCGAATGTTTGACCTAGCTGAACCTCAGCCTCTGCGTCCTTGATATTCATTTTCATATTATCGATTGTAATATTATCAAGCTTTAATGTGAATGAAGTATAGTTAGATGCAGTAGTCATATTAGTGTAGAATGTATCTGGAACTAAAGACAAACCACATTTTTCACAATAAATATCACCAATATGTCCACTAGTAGATATTACGATATTTGCGTTTGTTTTCAAAGTGTACTTAAGTGCATTATTAGCTGTACAATCCACTCCTTCTACTCCTGTGATGGTATAATCAGCCTCACTAAGTATAGGTAATTCAAGCGTTTCAACCTCTTTACACTTTGAGCAGGTTCTTGTTGCGGAACCTTTTTTACTATCTGTTGGTGCTTCTACAACCTGCCACTCAGAGAACTCATGTGTTTCACACTTTCCTCCACATGAAGCAAGCCCAAACATAAATACGAATAGAAACACAAAAGATAGAATTAATCTTCTTAATTTCATAGTATCACTCCTATTCTAAATTATTTGCTAAATCCTCCAATTGCTTCAATGATACTTCGTCTAATCTAGATGTAAGCTTTACAGTAGGCTCTAGTATTTCAATATTTTTTAGCTTAGAAAGCTTTTCTAGAATAACCTTGCCTGCCATAGGTGCCCACGTACCATTCTCGATAATACCAACCTTTTTATTTTGGTATCCTCTTTCTACTAATCCCTCAATAAATGTATTCATAGATGGGAAAATAGTACCATTATAGGTAACTGAAGCGAACACGATTCTATCATATCTAAAGGCATCCTCAAATGCTTCAGTCATAGAATCTCTATTTAAATCACATACAACTGCCTTTATACCCTTTTTCTCAAGCATTTCCTTTAGCTTTTCTGCTGCGTCCATAGTATTACCATATACGCTTGCTACAGGTATAAATACTCCCTTGCTCTCAGCCTCATACTTACTCCAAGTATCATATAGTCCTAGATAATATGATAGATTATCATCTAATACAGGTCCATGAAGTGGGCAAATAGCCTTAACCTCTACACCCTGAAGCTTCTTTAATACTGCCTGTACCTGATTACCATATTTACCGACAATACCAAAATAATATCTTCTAGCTTCACATGCCCATCCCTCAGGATCATCATAATCTAATGTACCAAATTTACCGAAGCCATCAGCTGAGAATAATACCTTCTCATATTCATCATAGGTAAACATTACCTCTGGCCAGTGAACCATTGGTGCCATAATAAACTTTAATGTGTGCTTACCTAATGATAAAGTCTCCCCTTCCTTTACTACAACCTTATTGTTTTTTACATCTCCATAAAATTGTACAAGGAACTTAAATGCCTTATCTGTAGAAACTAATGTGGCATTTGGATATTTCTTAGTAAATTCCACAATACTTCCAGAATGATCTGGCTCCATATGTGAAATAACTAAATAATCAGGCTTCTTACCAGCAAGTGCCTTTTCTACATTTTGAAGCCACTTATCGCTAAAGCCCTTATCTACAGAATCCATTACTGCTATTTTTTCATCATTGATTAGATATGAATTATAGCTCATACCATGATCAACAGGGTATTGGCCTTCAAATAATTCTATATCATAATCATTTACGCCAACATAAATAATATCCTTCATATTACAACTCCTTTACTATTTATTAAATCTAGCTACGTCGTATTCAGCAACTAATCCCTTTTCTGGTGAAATAATATGGTTTTTAATCTCCTCATTATATACACCCTTTTCAACCTTATCCCAGCTCTTGTCACATAAAATCTTAAATTCTACTATTTGACCTGTTGGTAGCATTTTAGAAACACTAAATGATCCATCCTGCTCCTTCTTTAGCTCTACAGCCTTTGATGGATCCCAACCACCTAATGCTGGAACATTACCAACAATTAAAACCTTTGAACTTGCGCTTGTACGAACGACAATTTTTACACTAACATTACTCATTATTAAATTCCCTCATTTCATCGTGTTTATCAGTTATTATTATATATTATTTACATTGAATTAACAATAAATAATATGATAAAATACCCATTGAGGTAGATAACAATGAAATTTATAAGCTGGAACGTAAATGGCATTAGAGCATGTAAAACAAAAGGCTTTGATGACTTCTTTAAACAAATAGATGCTGACTTCTTCTCTATTCAGGAAACTAAATGTCAAGAAAATCAGCTTGATTTAAATATACCAGGCTACAATTATTATATTTCTAGTGCCATTAAAAAAGGATACAGTGGTACATTAATATACACAAAGCATAAGCCAAATAATGTTTATTACGGCATTGGAGATAAATATAATGACGAGGGACGAATCATTACATTAGAATATGATAATTATTATTTAGTAAATGTATATGTTCCTAATTCACAAGAGGAATTAAAAAGACTTGATTATAGAATGGTATTTGAGGATGATTTTAGAGAATATCTAAATAATCTAAAGGCAAAAAAATCAGTAATATTATGTGGCGATTTAAATGTAGCCCACGAGCGTATAGATATTAAGAATCCTGATTCTAATACTAGAAATGCTGGATTTACAATCGAGGAACGTACAAAGCTATCTCTTCTATTAAACACAGGATTCATAGATACATATAGATATCAAAATCCATCAGAAGTCAAATATTCGTGGTGGAGCTATAGATTTAACGCAAGAGCAAATAATGCAGGTTGGAGAATAGACTACTTTTTAGTATCAGATAATCTAAAGGATAGCATCAAAAAAACTGATATTTTAACTGATATTTATGGTAGTGATCATTGCCCTATTCTACTAGAAATAGATTTATAATTTTATTGACTTATAAATATTATTAATGTATAATGAAAAAGCGCTTGGTAGTGGAGTAATACTCAAGAGGCTCAAGAGGCTTCCCTGCTAAGGAAGTAGACCGGGTAACTGGTGCGAGGGTTCGAATCCCTCTTGCTCCGCCACTTAAAGAAATAACGGCTTAAATAAGCCGTTTTTATTTTGTTCAGGTAAGAATTAGGTAAGAACAACTAAATTTTGCCTATATTTTTACTGATTTCATCATAATTTAAATTAGTATGAATATATGTGTTTGAAGCAATTGTCGGAGTATTACCCATCAATTTTGAAATGGTATATTCATCATACCCTAATTTTTTTAGATTTGAGCTATAAGAATGTCTCAATGTATGAGGTGTGATTTCATAATCATTAAGATTAGCTTCTGCTTGTAACCTGGAAATCATTCTCCTTAATTTTTGCTGATTCAAGTACTTGGATTTTTGATGAAATATGATTTCATTAGGATTCTTACCTTTTATAAATTCCTTAAGCATTTCATATGTGACATCATCCAATGGAACTATCCTTATAGAATTATTATTCTTTGGTGCCTGAATGATATCTACACTCTTAATTCTTGAATAGTCTTTATTTATAGAAATACATTTATTATTGATGTCTGCAACTGTTAAGGCTGCAAGCTCTCCAATTCTTAATCCAGTAAAATATAATGTCCATAGAACTATGTAATAATAGTTTGTTGGTTCTAGAGGTTTTAGAAGAAGTTTAAAATTTTCGATTTCTAAGTATTTTGTTTTAGTGTTGATTACTTTTACATCATTATCTTTAAAAGGTTGCATAAGGCTATATTGTAGCTTTCCATTAAGATTATACATGATAGCGCCATATTCTAAAAGACTCTTCATGATATTTTGAAGCCTGTTCTTATAATTAACACTTAAATCAGTTTCAGATAATTTATTTCTCCATTCAAGTATATCATTTGGTTTCAACATGAATATTTTTTTGTTTGAAATAAATGGTAAATAATTCTTTTCGAATTTTTCATAATTATATTTAGTTGATTCCTTTAAGCTTGATTTAGATGCACTAATGTATTCATGAAATAGATCAAGCAGTGTTTTATCTTCATCATTTAATCCATTTATTGATTTAATGAATTCTTGTTCATAGGCTAAAGCTTCAGCTTTTGAAAGCATATATTTGCCATTATATTTTACTCTTTTATATTGTTTATAATTGATAGTAACAATAAAGTACCAATGTTTGTTTTTATCCTTATATACAGGCATTATTTCACTTCCTTAGCCCTTTTAATGTGTTCTCTTAAGGCTTCTTTAATTAATCCTTGTTTGTTATCGGAAGCATTTAAAAAATCAATAATATCCGCATCAACATTTGGGTTTAATCTAATTAAAATTTTAACCAAACTTTTTTCGTATTTTTCTTTTGATGGATTCATTTCTTGACAATCTCCTTTCTTTTGATATATAATAAATGCAAAGAGGTAAGTACTGTCGCAGGTTTTACTTCTTTATTTTTTTAATAAAGAACTTGATTATTTCTAATGTAGCACTTGCTACAAGAGATATAATGAAACTTACTAAGTATTCCATATTATCAAGCCCCCTAATCTTAAGTTTAAGTTAAGTTGGAGATTGGGGCTTTTTTTAATACTTCCTTACCTCTTTACAATTATATTATATCATATACGCTAGCGTATGTCAACAATAATATGTAAAAAGATATACAAAAATGCAATTTTTAATGTAATATAATTACATTAATGTAAAAGTTTTACGGATGCGTAATTCTATTACGACATCGTTTTTTTTTACGCTTCAACCAAAGCCAAGAAGTAATCCCTGCCTACATTAAATAATTTACAATTTGTATCAATTTCATCCTGAGTTAATACAGCATTTTCCTTAAGTATTGATTCAGCTCTTGATGGTGAGACACCAATCTTTCTTGCGTATTCTTCAATTGTTTCAATATTGTTTTTAATACATAATAGCATAGCTCGATTTTTCATTTTAATAATTCCTCCATAAATTCATCTGCTATTTTTTCTTTAGCCTTTATTTCATCTTCGGAAGCTCCATGCTTATATAATGATCCTGTAAAATAATGTGCCAGTTCATGAGCAAGCATTTCTTTTTTCTTCTCATAAGTAGAAGAAGAATCAATCATTATATAATATGTGCCATCAATTTTAATTATAAAGGCTTTTAATGGCTTGTTGGTACAATCAATGTACTCCACTTAATTGAAAGCTTTTGAGCCAAATTTTCAAGTTCTTTAAGTTTAATAATAATCCCCTCGTTTCTAAAATAATTTATATTTTTACTAATTATTAGTAAATATATACTAATAATTAGTAAACAAATGCTTGACTTATTTTACTAAAATCAATAAAATAAATGTACAAGGAACACTTGGAAAATGCGGGTGAAAGACCTCGTCGGATGAAAGAAAGCCGTTTGGATTCGATTTACCAAAGAGTAAAATTGATATTAGATTAAGAGCATACTTTGTATGCTTTTTTTCGTGCTTTTTTCTTAAAAAGTTTTCATTTTCTTTTAAAAACTTTCAAATTCTTTTAAAAAATTTCATTTTTATATATATTTTTTACTTTAATACCTATTGACAATTAAACAAAAATAATGATAAAATTTTCATACACAAAGAGGAGGTTTTAATATGATTGGTTCATTTGTTTTCAATCCGTATCCTTCAGTATCGATAAAAGATAATAAAACAACCATTTCATGTAATGCAGGAAAAGTAGATGTTTCGAAAGCTGTTTTGACAATTAACAAAAAAGAAATAAAATGTAATAATATTAATACTAACACAAAGGGGACTAAAAAATAGTCTCCTTTTTAATTGTTAACTATATAAGTATTTCCTTTATTATTACAAATGATTTTACTACAATCCGTAATTTGAAATGTTAATGTTAAAGTATAATGGAGAGCAATTACTAAATCATATAATTGAGAATCATTTTCTATCTTTTCAACATTTAATCCAATGGATTGACAATCTGTGTAATTGAAATGCTTAGCATGTGACTTATTATTTGAATTTAATTTTTTTGTTATATTTTCTGCAGTCTTTTTATTTTTGCCATTAAACATATATTGATATAGCCATGAATATGCTAGTTCGGTTGACAGTTTAATTGCATCACAAACTATATTATAAAAAGCATGTGGATATTTGCTTATTATTGTTTGCCAATATTGAGCAGAAGATGGATTCTTTGTCATTTCTCTTTTAGCAGTTTCAAATTCTTTCTTTATGTCATATGCTGGTATTCCGGAAAATTGTGGATCAATTGGTCCTAAAGATGAATGTGCAGACATATATATTTTATTTGCACTACAAGATAGCATTGTTCCAGCGGACATTGCCATATGAGGAACTATAACTTGAATATCATTAAATTTATCTCTTAAAAATTTAACTATTGCTTCGGTTGCAGTTGGATCTCCTCCTGGAGTATGTAAAATTATGTCAAGCCCTTTGGATGTATCCAAGTTGTTTGTTGCGTTAACTATACCATTTAAATCCATATCTGAAATTGAATAATTAAGTGATTGCTTTTGCTTAAGCCAGCCTGAATAGTAGCAAATGACATTCCTGTCTCTATAGTTACCTATTAATTGAATATATTTATTTCTAATAATGTCAACATTTCCAGTTGCCTCTAATTCCTTTACAATATCATCTAATGTAATCATCATTCATCCCTCCCCTACTTGCCATCGCCCGATGGCTTTTTATTTTTTATATAGTTAACAAAGTCTAGTATTTGTGTTTTTTCAGAATCGGTTAATTCTTTAGTAGCATCGAAAAGGGCTATGTCTATAGAATCTAGTTGTGATAAATCTATCTCAGTAGTAGAATCGTCTAATATTTCATTTCTATTATCGGTATTACCCAAGAGATAATCAGTGGAGACGTTGAAAAATTGAGCAATTTTTTGTACAACATCAGCTTTTGGTTCGTGAATACCATTAATGTTTCTTGAAAGAGTCGCTTGAGTTAATCCTATTGCATCAGCTAAGGCAATTTGCTTAATATTTTTTTCATGCATTAATTCAAGTACTCTATTTTTAAAATATTTATTCATGATTTCACCTCGTTTCAATTTTAATTTATGCGATTATTATATAAAAATTATTTGAAAATGTATATTTTTATACGAAAATTATATAAAAACAGTTGACAAATACGTTTTTGCATATATAATTAGAATTGTAGTATACGAAAACGTATAAAGTACAATGAAAGGAAAAATTCAAGTATGGAAATTGAAGTTGGAAAATTTTATAAAGGCATAATAAACAATTGCCTTATTCAAATTATGGCTATTAAGGAAGAAAGTAGTGTTAATGATAAGCCTACCAAAGTCGCTTATTATGTTGATGTAAGAACTAATAAAATTAGCTCTGCCCCACTTAACAGATTAGAGTACAGCCAATTTGAAGTTGTATCACCTGAAAATGTAATGAAGGAGGTAAAGAAACATGCAATTTAGAATAACAACATGTGATGGTTCATCTGAATGGATGAATTGTAAGGATTGGTCTATTGATGCTATGGAAGCAATGGCTGATGATCTAAATGTGTTTTATCCAAATGCTTGGCAACTTGAATATAGATAAATGAGGTATTTATGAGGAAAGAAAAATTAAACATGGCTTTGCATGCACCAATTAAATTGGTGTTAAACGGGAATGATGAAATCTATACTGGCTATCTAGCAAAGGATTTATACAATCCCAGGAGGTATTGTATTTTACCTATAGACGTAAGTCAAAGTGTAATTGTTTTCCCTGCATCATATGTGAAGCAATATACGTATTTGAATAATAATGTAACTATTAAGTAAAGGAAGTGATTAAAATGTCAGTAAATGAAAAGATTAAGGAATATATTGAATCGCATGGAATCACACAAAAGTTCTTATGCGATAAAACGGGGATTGCACAAGAAAAAATGTCAAATATAATCAATGGAAAACGTAAAGTCACTGGAGAAGAGTTACTATTGATTGCGAATGCATTAGGCGTAAGTGCCAATATTTTTTTGGGCTAGATTATACGTTTTCGTATAGTCAAAGGAGGTAAGCTAATGGATGAAAAAGAAGCATTACTAAGTAAAACACTTTGGTGCATTGAAGATATTAAAGCCTATTGTGAATGTGGAACTACTAAAGCATCCAATATTATGAAGGAAGCTAAAAAGATTAGTGTTTCTAGATTCTTACCTAGTAAGGCTAAAAGAGACAATGTATTAGAAGTATTAGGATTAAACTTCAATGATGAAGTAAAAAAATTGAAAT
>JAEEGL017445742.1_pt1 | contig 23920 bp, 26 predicted proteins | sample 9134231 | NCBI WGS metagenome assembly JAEEGL01 (sample SAMN16246548, study PRJNA631951) | gut metagenome | biome: gut microbiome; feature: rumen; material: fiber-attached | host: Bos | place: Iran: Karaj | collected 2018-10 | reverse complement strand
CGGTGAGAACGTTCCACCTTTCCGTTGTGGCGCGGGGTAAATGGCCTTATCTTCTTGTGCCGAATACCCAACTCTTTCAACTTCTTTTCGAACATGGTGAGATTACTGTCATTTTTGATTCGATCGAGCCTTTTGGTGAATTCAGTGCCATTGTCTGTCTGAACGCATTCTACAGGAAAAGGAAAAGCGGCCAGCATATTAAGCAAGAATTGCGTTGAAGAGTAGGTGGAGTGGTCCTTAAATGCCTCAATGTAACGAAATCTGGAGAATTCGTCGATGGCCGTGTACTGGAAGAACTTCTCACCCTTAGCTTCGCCAACAAGACAAGCCGCAGGCACGAACTTAACGTCTATTTGAACACGTTGCCCCGGATAGTCCATCTGCTCATAAGGCTTTGGAACATATTTGGGATTAGGAAGCTTTGCTGGTGCAAGTTCCAACCGCTTCAGAACCCGCCAAAGAGAAGGGATGGTTCTAGCATAGCCGCGTTGCCTAAGTTTTACCCAAAACACAACCAAACCTGCGTTAGGGTTGCGTCTGCGCATATCTCTAATGAGCTTAATCTCAGAAGGAGTATGTTCGTTAGGATGGTGATGAGGCCTTCGGGATCGCTCTTTAAGCGACTCCAAAGTCCCATCGTAACGTTTCATCCAGCGATAGATATACTGGCGATTAGTTTTGTACTTGCGTGCAGCGCGTGAAACACCATACTTTTCAGCATATTTAATGAGAGATAGACGAAACTTAATATCTTGTGTTATACTGTTCATGCGGGAAACCTCCTGAGTTATTGTTTGGTTGTGGTAAACAAAGCATAACACAAGTTCGGTTTTCCGTATTTAATTTTTTGTCAAATGTCACACATGTATTGTAATCCTACAGTAGGGCTTTCTTATTTTGATGTAAATGGTTGATAAATGCTCATTTTTATAGTAAAATCATCATGTGTAAGTGTGTGCTGCGGTGTTACACCATGTGTATTCACTATAACGCTCTGAAGATGCACTATTCCGAACAAAATAGAAAAAGAATGCCGCTGATTTTTTTAGGAAATTGTTCTCCTTTTCGAGTTCAGCTTTTTCTTGACGTAATTTACGGACTTCCTCCATAAGTTCAAGTTGCGATTTTTCGGTATCATTGGTTTGGCATTCTTCGCGATATGCGTGTACCCAATTAGAAACAGTGGCTTTGGATACGCCGTATTCAGCTGCGAGGCTAACGAGGGAACTTCCATCTTGAATGTGCTTGCGAACAACCCGCTTACGGGTTTCAGTAATAATTTGTCGCATGATAATGCTTCCTTTTCTAATAGACATTATATTCTGTTAGGCGGAAGTGTTACAAATTTAATACACCATTATAAATAAAGGAGAGTAGAAAAATTATGATAGGCTATATTAAACATAGGAACCAAATAAGGATGATAAAAAATCAAATGAATGCTGATATGCATCAAGATACAATATATATTCTTAATAGAATAATTGATGGATTGCATAAGAATCGATTTAAATATACTTCGATTTATGAATATAATTATTTTGAATGGGTTTTTTTGAAAGAGATGTATGACCATTTTTATAATGCACCCATGCTAAAAATATGCGATATGCATTTGCCGTTATTTTCGTATGAGGAGTTTAGAAGGGATTTCTTTGGACAATTTTTAGATCTAAATTGGGAGTACATAACCGGGTATATTGGAGGGGTAACTCACGACGATCTTTGCTACAGATATGATGGAGAGGGTTCATACGAATTTGGGAAGTGTGTATTGGAACCGGGAGATGTTGTAATTGATTGTGGCGCAAATATAGGTCTTTTCAGTGCGTTAGCAAGTGCAAAAAAGTGTAGTGTTTATGCATTTGAACCTTCAGAGTATATTATTAATAATTATTTGAGTAAAACGGCTGAGTATAATTCAAATATTAGTATAATTAAAGCTGCTGTATCCGACGAAAAGGGAACGGCAAAGTTTAAAACGTGTGTGTCTTTGGCGGATTCACAAATCTATAATGACTATATAGAAGAAAAGAATAACCCTGCATATAAAGAGATATCTATGGAGACCGTGCCAGTATTGACTATTGATGAACTTGTGAATGAAAGAGCGTTACCTCGAGTAGACTTTATAAAAGCGGATATTGAAGGTTATGAAAGGAAAATGCTTATTGGAGCAAAAAATACTATAAAAAAGTATAAGCCAAAGTTATCACTGTGTGATTACCATTATTCAGACGACCCAGAAGTACTAAAAAAAATTATTATTGATATTTGTCCAGAATATGAGGTTGTACATAATGGCAAAAAAACATATGCATACTGCACTCGATAATGCTTTTTATAAGCAGGTGTTCAATGCATTGTAACATACAAAATAGGAGAAAAAGCGTGACAAAATTTGTTTTGATTGACCATTCTATTGTAAAAACGGGGGGGCATTATCTCGAGTATGCACAAAATGTATTAAAATCCATAGATAAGGATTATGATATTTGGATTGCGACGAATAAACTTTTCAAAGAGGTAGAAACACTTAAGCAGTACCATATCTTACCGATTTATCAATACGATATATGGGGGAGAGTCCCAGAATCGGTAACCAAAAAGAGTAGCTGTGTTCATAGGATTAAAAAAGGGATAAAGGATGTTACGGAAAAAATAAAGTTCAGAATTTCTTTCTTGCTGAACTTTTCCTATGTAGGATTATTCAGAAGGGGTATAGAAACGGGACATTTCTTTGCTTCAGAGAACACCTTATTATCGCTGCCGATGTTAATAGGGGCTTTTTTAGCAGCAATCATTTGTTTTGCGCCTTTTATGGTATTTAAGGTTTTTTCGAAAATACTGCGACTTGTTTGGAAAAAAGCAATCAAACGTTATTGGATAATGTCAGGAAAAATTCTTAAGCAAATAAATATTTTAGATACCGCTGAAAATGAAAAAGTCTCAAAAGCTTTCGCTAGTGGAACTATTAAAATGTTGCGGAAGGCAAACATAAAAGAAGGCGATATTGTTTTCATACCCACATTGTCATTGAATGATTTGAAAGGAATTTATAATGTTATAAAGAATAAACCGCAAGCATCCAAATGCTCATGGCATTTGCTTTTCAGGAGAAACGTTTTTAATGGGAGAGAACCGGAATATTCAGAACAAATCACGTTACAAGTAGATTATCAGCGAGTGTTTGCAGAAATTTCGCGATTTTCAAATGTGTATTTTTATACTGATACCGAAACATTATCGCGTCAGTATACCCGTCTAACGGGACTGCAGTTTTGTACGCTTCCAATTCCAATATTCTCAGGATTTCAAGATGGGGAATTTACGAATATTTGTAAGCCTTATAAACTTATTTATGCGGGAGATGCACGTAGTGAGAAGGGTTATCAATACATTCCCGACATAGCGGAGAAACTATATCAAGAGCTTGAGAATGGTGAGATTAGCTTTGACTTGCAATCAAATTTCACTTTTGCTAAGGCTTCAGACGATGCAGCAGTTGTTGCAGCTCGCAGGCGCTTACAAGAATATCCTTTTGAACAAGTTGCCTTGCGGAATAACGCTATGAGAACTTCCGAGTATTGCGATTTCGTCAAGAAAGCCGCAATAGGCCTTTTCCTTTATGATAGGAATAATTATTATGCACGCAGTTCTGGAGCACTAGTTGAATGTCTTGCTAGCGGCTGCCCTGTAATAGTCCCAAGCGCCTCGTGGCTTTCTGATCAAATAATGCCATCCATAGTGGATTATCAGGTTGCTTTAGCAAACCGTATGGAAAAAGATGTCGTTTTTTCAGCAAGTGAAAGTGAATGGTTTGCAGGGGGTATAGGTGAAAAGCTGATAGCCCACATAGGCTTTTTGACCGAACCAAGAGAAAATAGAGAGCGAATTAGACGACTGAATCAATTATTCGAAGGAAAGCTCGAAGAAGACGGAAAAAGTTTTTATAATGAATTTGAAAGATTTAAGGCACAAGACAAGGTGGAGTGGTTATTGTATGCGGAAAAGCTTTTAAATCGAGATGAGCCATGCACAAGAGCAATTCCCTCAAATGAGCTTTCGATTCATGCTAATGGTAAGGCGAAGTTCATCCGAGTTACACCTGAATGCCGAGCAGTGTATATGAGATATCGGCTTGATGATTTGGTGAGTCATGGTATTTACATTAGAACTCAATTTATATTTTATGATATTAATTGTCATGAGTTGGGCCGATGCTCTACAGATAATGCAAGGGTACGTTAGGACGGATATTGTTCCGCTGTTGCTAAGGTTCCTTTGCATAGTTGCTTGATGCTAGTATGCTTACGGACACCATTTAACGATGAACTGGTATTGTGTAAGGATGTTGAAATTAAGCTATGGGCAAAAGATGATTTTCCACTACAGAGCGTGGGGCGAGTTTTTACTGATGTTGATGAAGTGGGTGAGTGCGTAAAAGAAATGGTACAGTACTATCAACATTATCGAGAAAGTTCAATTGTATTCAGCAAGGGCTGGAACACACATCATAGTGCGGAAACCCTTACAAGGATTCTAATTGCAAAGGCAGTTGATGGAGGAAGAGGAAATGACAATTGTGACAATTGCCGACGTTAGCGTGGGGTATGGATGCCCACAAATTCAGGCGATTTTGCGGTACCTTATGAAAAAATGGGGGGCAAAAGGAGTGGTTTTAGAACCAGATCAACCACAGAGACCTCCTATTAGGGAAGTTTTTCAAGACATTACCGTAACACGAATGATGACTTACGATAAGCCTTTCGGTACACAATGGAATATAGAATATGTTCTAATGTGCGCTAAGGAAATTAACATTGCACGGCCGGAAGTTATCGTTGTGGTGGATGCGCTTGGGTTGCCTGTTCTTGAAAAATTGCAGTATAAACCAAAATATGTTATATATTACTGTTTAGAAATGCCAGAATTTTATCCATCGTTTTTAGGCGTGAATCTGTATTTACATAAGAACATTACGCAATATGTAGATTTGGTTATTTTCGCAGAGGAGAATCGGAGGCAACGATTTATAAAGAGCAACAATACAAATGTTCTCTCTGCTGTTGTTTATAATTGTGTAGACGATGATTTACATAAAGAGGATAATCAATGTTGTAACGGAAGAGTGCTTTACCAAGGTACAATTGACGAAAGGTTGACATTTGCTGAGTATTATACAAATCCAGAATCACAGAATTTTCCTATTGATCTTTTTGGATTAATTGAAGGGAAGAACAAAGCATTATTGTCAAACAGACTGTATAATTTAAATAAAAATGTACGCTATATGGGATATGTTAGTTCAAAAATGCTTACAGCAATTCGGAGTGCGTATGCATATGGTATAGTCAGTTGGAATCCTGTTCAGGACAATTTTCTTTATGCAGCACCCAATAAATTTTTCGAGTATATTCAGGATGGCGTAGTACCAATTGCTGCACCACATCCACAGTGTAAGCATTTGATTGAAAAGTACGATTGTGGGATATTAATGAAAGACTGGTCCTACGATGCCTTTGTTCAAACACTATCCTACGCCATGGAGATTTACGATACGCCGCAGTATGAAAAGTTGAAAAACAATTGCAAAGTAGCGCATAAGCGCGAATTGAATTGGAACGCGCAAATGGAAAAACTAGATAAGTTGTTACCGAGCTTCTTGTAGGATATAGACACCTGCGAAAAGAGAGAGGAACTATGAAGACAGTTATAATGGCAGGTGGGCGCGGCACGCGCATAGCGAGTGTTGCCAGTGACATCCCAAAGCCGATGATAAAGATAAACGGCGTCCCGGTACTTGAGCACGAGATAGAGTGCCTCCGCAGCCAGGGCTATACAGACATAATAATAACTGTTAGCCACCTCGGCCACATAATAAAAGACTACTTCGGCGACGGGAGCGGCAATTCACCTGTGACAGGAAAGCCATTCGGCGTCCGGATAGAATATTATGACGAAGCTACACCACTCGGCAACGCAGGTGCATTGTTTGAGCTCCGTGACGAGCTGATCGAAGATTTTCTGCTTTTAAACGCAGACTCTGTTTTTGATGTGGACTTTGACAGATTCGTAGCCCACCACAGGAAAAGCGGTGGACTTGCAACACTCTTTACTCATCCAAACAGTCACCCTTATGACAGCGGACTCCTCATTACAGACCGCGAAGGGCGAGTTGACCGGTGGCTCACCAAAGAAGACGAAAGACCCACATACTACCGAAACTGCGTAAACGCAGGGCTCCATGTTCTGTCGCCAAAACTTCTTGAAAAGAGGCCTGACACAGAAAAAGTCGACCTCGACAGACAGATTTTAAAGCCCCTCGCAGGTAGCGGCAAGCTTTACGCATACAGCAGCCCCGAATATGTTCGCGATATGGGCACGCCCGAAAGATACGAGGCCGTTTGCAGGGACTTCGCCGCAGGCACAGTGCAAGCGCGCAATCTCAGGAACAAGCAAAGAGCAATCTTTCTCGACCGCGATGGCACAATAAACCGCTATGTCGGATTTTTGCGCAATATCGACGAGTTCGAGTTGCTACCGGACGTTACCGAAGCCGTTAGGAAGATAAACGGCTCCGGATACCTGGCCATATTGGTCACAAACCAGCCCGTTATTGCGAGAGGTGAAGTGACTTATGAAGAACTCGATGAAATCCATAACAAGATGGAAACGCTGCTCGGCGCAGACGGCGCATATTTAGACGCAATTTATTATTGCCCGCACCACCCGCACAGCGGCTATGAGGGCGAAATAAAGGAATTAAAGATAGACTGCGATTGCAGAAAACCAAAACCGGGAATGCTGATAAAGGCCGCAAATGATTTCAATATAGATTTGTCACAATCCTGGATGATCGGCGACGGTGAGAATGATGTCCTCGCAGGGAAGAATGCAGGATGTTGCACTGTGTTAGTTGACCAAAAGCAGAATTTCGGACAGGATTTGACTGCAACTACCCTGGTTGAGGCAGTAGATAAAATACTGAAATAAAGATAGTAGAAAGAAAATGAGAGATAATGTACGCGCGGAGCTGAGCCTTTTGATAGAACGCTATCCAAGCCTCGCTCCTTGTGAAAAAGATATAGAAAAAGCATTCGAGGTACTTGCGGAGTCATTCCGTGTCGGGCACAAGCTGCTAATCGCGGGAAACGGCGGTTCGGCAGCGGACGCTGAGCACATTGTGGGTGAGCTTATGAAAGGCTTCAAGCTCAAAAGAGAGTTACCTCAGCCGTACGCTGAGGCGCTGAAAACGGCCTCGCCCGAACTCGGTCCTACACTCGCCACCTGTCTGCAGTCGGCGCTTCCAGCCATCGCTCTCGACGGTCATCCGGCGCTAACCACAGCCTATATGAACGACTGTGAACCGTTGCTCTGCTTTGCACAGCAGGTAAATGGCTATGGACAGGCAGGCGATGTGCTTCTTGCAATTTCCACTTCGGGAAACAGTAAAAATGTCCTCTACGCAGCAACAGTTGCGCGGGCAAAGAATATGAAGGTTATCGGGTTAACAGGCGAGCGCGAAAGCAAGCTTTCGTCATACGCGGATATCTGCATCAAGGTTCCCGAAACGGAAACCTACAAAGTACAGGAATTGCACCTGCCGGTGTATCACGCGCTGTGCTTGATGCTGGAGCAAGAGTTCTTCGGAGAATAAAATAGTTAAAGGTAAATTTATGGAGATAGGCAACTTTATTTTCACAGAAACTGAAATAAAAGGACTTTATATCATAGAGCAGAGGAAATACAGCGATAAAAGAGGTTATTTTATGGAAACGTACAAGAAATCGGATTTTGATGCTGCAGGGCTGGAATATGATTTTGTACAGGACAATCAATCTGCTTCGTATAAAGGCGTAATCAGAGGGCTGCACTTTCAAAAAAGGTATCCTCAGACCAAGCTTGTGAGAGTACTTAAAGGCGAAATTTTTGATGTAGCAGTTGACCTTCGTAAATCAAGTATGACGTATGGAAAATGGTTCGGAACGATGCTATCAGCAGAGAATGGCAGGCAGATGCTGATACCGAAAGGCTTTGCACATGGATTTGCCGTTGTTAGTGATGAGGCGGTGTTTGCTTACAAGTGTGATGAAGATTATCATCCGGAAGACGAAGGTGGAATTATTTGGAATGATCCGAATCTGAATATAAAGTGGCCGAAATTGGGAGAAGTAATACTCAGTGAAAAGGATATGAGCAATCCGACATTGGCGGACTGCAAACTTCCATTTTAGCCTTTTGGAGAAATACATGGGTAAAGATAATCCACAGATTTCTGTCGTAATGGCAGCCTATAATGTCGGGAAAAAGGAAATATTTGATGCTGCGATAGAGTCCATAGTCAGACAAGATGTTGCAGATTGGGAACTCCTCATTTGTGATGATGCCAGTGTAGATCAAACTCTGCAGTGGGCTAAAAGATGGCAAGAAATTGAGCCACGGATAAAACTGCTTCATAACGCAGGAAATAAAATGGCAGGGGCAACGAGGAACCGTTGCGTAAGAGAGGCTAAAGGCAAATATATTGCAATTATGGACGATGATGATTTATGTAGCTCGAATAGATTAAGTGTGCAGACCGAGTTCCTCGAGAATAACAGCAAATACGCTTTTGTAGGGCTTAAAGGTGAGCGATTTGAAAAGCAAATCGGAGATACAGAGGATCCGTATTGGTTTTGCGAATATCCTGAAAGCAGCGATTTTAAAATGACACTCCCTTTTGTACACGCTTCAATTATGTTCAGGAGAGAAGCACTGATTTCGGTGGGTGGATATAGAGAAGATAAAGCAGTGCAAAGGAGCGAAGATTATGATCTTTTGATGCGCATGTATGCAAAAGGCATGAAAGGTGCAAATACAAAAAAAGCGATTTACTATATTCGTGAAGATACTAATGCATTGGCGAGGAGAAAGTATCGATACAGGATTATAGAAAGCAAGGTGAAATTCAGTGGTTTTTCTTCCTTGGGGATGATGCCGACAGCTTTGCCGTATGCAATAAAGCCATTGATAGTCGGCCTATTACCGACAAAATTTTTAGCTGCACAGAAAATGAAATACTATCGGAGACGTGAGTTAAGTGACGGAAATAAAGACGGAAAAGATTAATATCTTGCTTGCAATTTATCATCCAAACAAGGAATGGCTGGCTGAGCAGCTGAAGTCATTAAATGAACAATCATATCAGAATTTGTCACTGATTGTTATAGATGACGGCCCGGATTTGCCGGTAGGTGAGACGTTAATCGCATCTTATATTTCAAGATTTCCCTTTCGCTATATAGTGCACGAGAAAAACTTCGGAAGTAATAAAACCTTTGAAGAGCTTGTATCTATGGCAGATGGTGATTATATTGCTTTTTGCGATCAGGACGACATTTGGGACTCAGAAAAAATAGAAAAACTGCACAAAGCATTGAAAGAAAGCGATAGTGTAATAGCTTATTGTGGACTTAGCGCGATAGATGCGCAAGGAAGATTGCTTGCAGAAGATATCCGCAGTATTCGTAGACGTGATGCTTTTGTGAGTGGAGAGAAAATTTCAGATAAACTTGTTATAAAAAATTGCATTTATGGTAGCAGTCTTTTAATGCGTTCAGACATTGCAAAAGAAGCTTTGCCTCTCCCGCCCCAAACCGGGTTTGATCATTGGTTCACTTTATGGGGAGCAATTAAAGGGAAAGTTACATGGGTAAGTGAGGCCATGGTTGAACACAGAATTCATGATACGAATCAGTCAAAACCATTGCAAGGAATTGAGACAAAAGAAGAATATATAGAAAAAAGGGTAGTTGGTCTTCAAGTAAGAATGGCGGCATTCCTAGAGCGATTTCAACAATCTGATGATAAGGAAAGCTTTGATGATGTTATCGCAATAACTCGAGAGGCGCTTGAGTGGGCTAAAGCACGCGAACGCTGGTTACGAAAAGATAAGGGCGCATATGCTGAGTTTTCAAAAGGGAGAGTACTTTCGCCAAAAGCATTTCAATTTGAGCGTATAATGCCATTGATACCTGAAAAGTTATTTAAGTCAGCGATAAGATTAATCCAATAACGGATGATAAGACTATGAAAAAAATACTCTATTTTTCGCCGGTAGATTGGGATTGGATTAAGCAACGCCCCCAATTTTTGGCAGAAGCACTAAGCAGTGTATACGATATAAATGTTATTTATAAAAAGCAATTCAATCGTAAAGGATTACAGAAAAATATTCCCCCGAAAAGGATAACCCTTAGAGGATACCACGCAACTCCTACGATGTGCATGCGAGGCTCGACTCTAGTCGCGCTAAACACAATGATTGAGTGCAGAAATGTTCAAAAGGCACTTGATGAGGTTAGACCGGATATTGTTTGGTTGACGCATCCAACTCAATTGAAATACCTTGGCGAATATACAGTCGCAAAAATAGTATATGATTGCATGGATGATTATTTGTTGCTTGGCTGTGATCAGAAGAACCGTACCGAGATTGCAGGAATGGAACAGGCGCTTTGCAAGGCAGCGAGCTTTATATTTGCAAGCAGTGACGAGCTGGTAACCCGATTGAAAGAAAGATATGATATAAGCGGTAAGTTGAGCCTGGTTAGAAACGGCTGTGAAGAGAGCTTAATCCCAAATGTAGAAATGCAACCTATTAGCAGAGGGGACTGTTTTCGCCTAATGTATTTTGGGACTATATCGGACTGGTTCGATTTTGAAGTTATTGAGGAAAGCTTAGAGCGTTTTCCTGAGATAGAATATATCCTTGCCGGACCAATTCAAGTTGCAAATCCACCAATGAATGAAAGAATCCATTATATAGGAACGGTGCCTCATAAGAAATTGGCGAACTTTGCAAAAGAAGCAGATTGCCTTGTTATGCCGTTTTTGAGGACAGAGCTGGTTGACGCGGTGGATCCGGTTAAGATGTATGAATATATCTCATTCCAAAAGAACATCTTGTGTACAGAATATCCGGAAGCGCGGAGATTTAATGAGTTTGCAATCTTATATTCAGACAATGAAGAATATATGGAAAAGCTTGCTATGTTGATAGATGATAATCATCTCAGATATAAATGGACAGATGCCAAAGCATTCCTTGAGGTTAATACATGGCAAAAACGGGCTGAACAGATAAGCAGAATTATTGGATAGGCAGATGCGAAAAATGAAGATTCTTGTAATAGGTGCGAACGGACAACTTGGTCACGATGTAATTGAAGAAGTAAAAGAGCGAGGACATATATGTGTCGGAAGTGATATTGAACCAGCGAAGAACGAGCAAAGAAATGGAAAAAGTTCTGCGGTCGGTGAATATATAAGTATGGATATAACCGATGCTTCGCAAGTACATAAAGTGTTGGAAAAAATACACCCCGATGCTGTCATTCACTGTGCGGCTTGGACTGATGTTGACGGGGCAGAGGAAACTGAAAATCGTGAAAAGGTTTTCGGCATAAATGAAGGTGGAACTCGAAACATAGCGCTTTCTTGTAAAGAAATAGGTTGTAAAATGCTTTATATATCGACTGATTATGTATTTGGTGGAGAAGGTAGAGAACCTTTGGAACCTGATTGCAACAAGTATAATCCATTAAACATTTACGGTGAGAGTAAACTTGCAGGCGAGAAAATAGTCTCGGAGCTTTTAGAAAAATACTTTATAGTACGGACTGAATGGCTATATGGTGTAAATGGAAAAAATTTTGTAAGCACGATACTTAATCTTGCTGAAACCCATGCGGAGGTCCACGTGGTGAACGATCAAATTGGAACACCAACATATTCGGTGGATCTTGCGCGACTGTTGGTAGACATGATAGAAACAGAAAGATACGGATATTATCATGCGACAAACGAAGGCGGATATATCAGCTGGTGCGATTTTACAAAAGAAATTTTTACTAAAGTCGGCATCAAGACAAAGGTGATTCCTGTAACAACTTTAGAGTATGGGGCGAGCAAGGCTAAAAGACCGCTTAACAGCCGATTGGAAAAGGTAAAGCTTTCAGAGATGGGGTTTGAACTCTTGCCTGATTGGAAAGATGCACTGATGCGATATTTGAAGGAAGTAAAGGAAAAGTAAAATGCTGAAAAAGCTTAGACAATATCAATTTTTGTTTGAAGAGCTTGTAAAAAGGGATTTTGTAAGAAAATACAAGCGTACGGTTTTAGGGATGGCATGGAGTATCATTTCTCCGCTTATGAATTTGGTCATAATGTGGCTTGTGTTTTCAAAACTACTTGGTGGGAATATAAACCACTACGTCATATATTTGTTTGCAGGTCAATTGGTGTTTTCATATTTTGCCGATGCAACCAACCTAGGTATGACTTCGCTAGTCAGTAATGCGGGAATTTTCACGAAGGTGAATGTGCCCAAGTATTTGTTTTTGTTTTCACAGAATGTATCCACGCTAATAAATTTTGGGTTAACACTTATAATATTCTTTATATTTGTGGCATTGGAAGGGCTGCCGTTTACAGGAAAGTTTATATTGTTACTTTATCCGATTATATGTCTTGTTATCTTTAATTTAGGTATGGGGCTGATTCTATCGGCTCTTTATGTGTTTTTTAGAGATATGCAGTATCTGTGGGGCATTGCAACGCAGCTTATAATGTGGATGTCTGCTATCTTTTATCCGATAGATAACTTTGGCGACGCAGTGAGAAACCTATTCCTATTGAATCCACTATATTTGTTTATCAGATATTTTCGCAAGATTGTAATAGATGCAAGCATACCTTCAGTACAGTTTCATTTGCTGATGCTGGCAGATGCTTTAATTGCTTTTGCAATTGGTGCGTGGATGTACAAGAAATACAATACAGAGTTTTTATATTATGTTTAAGGCGGAGGAAAAGTTGGAAAAAGTACTGGAAGCCAATAATGTCACAATAGGTTATAAAATAGGCGATTTTAAGGACATAGGGTTAAAAGAATGGACTATGCGCCACTTGACGCATAATTATAATGTTAAAATATTTAATGCCGTAAATGATGTGTCTTTTGACATTTGTAAAGGTGAGATGCTAGGCATTATAGGAAGCAATGGAGCAGGGAAGTCCACTTTGCTAAAAGCAGTTGCGGGAATTATGGAACCATCTAGCGGTCGTGTAGAGCGGAAAGGTTCTGTTTCGGCTCTTTTGGAACTGGCTTCGGGGTTTGATGGAGATTTAACAGTAAAGGAAAACGCATATTTGCGTGGCGCGATGCTGGGTTATACAAGAGCTTTCATGGATGAAATGTATACACAGATTATAGATTTTGCCGAATTATGGGAATTTGAAGACAGACCCTTCAAGCAACTCTCAACAGGTATGCAGTCCAGACTTGCTTTTTCAATTGCCTCACTGGTGGAGCCGGATATTTTGATTCTGGATGAGGTCCTTTCGGTAGGTGATGGCGCTTTTCAGGAAAAGAGCGCAAAAAAGATGCAAGAAATAATAACCAAAGGGGCTGCAACGGTATTGGTATCACATTCGCTTGGGCAAGTAAGGGACATGTGTAGTAAAATATTATGGATGAATCATGGAAACCAGATTGCTTTTGGCAGTGATGTACAGGGAATCTGCGATGGATATCAGGAATTTCTAGAAACGGGGAAAATTAATATATAATAAGGGAAGGAAAATCGAATGAAAGAGAAAATATTAATTACCGGAGGAGCCGGATATATAGGATCAATATTAACACCAATGCTTTTAAAAGAGGGCTATGATGTAACGGTGCTTGATATGTTTTATTTTAATCAAGCGACATTGCTGGACAGCTGTATCGATCCTAATTTTCATATAATACGCGGAGATTGTCGCAATGAAGAAACTGTAAAATCGGCAATAGAAGAGAAAGACTACATTATTCCGCTTGCGGCACTGGTAGGCTTTCCTTTATGCAAACGCGATGAAGTTGCTGCAAGAACAACTAATTTAGAAGCTATTCAAATGCTGTTAAAACTTCGTAAGCCGGAGCAGCGGATTATTTATCCTTGCACAAACAGTGGGTATGGAGTGGGTGAAGATGGAAAATTCTGTACAGAAGATTCCCCGCTAAATCCCATATCCCTTTATGGAGTAACAAAAGTTGAAGCGGAAAGGGCAGTCCTCCAGGCAGGCAACTCACTGACTTTCCGATTCGCAACGGTATTTGGTGCATCCCCTAGAATGAGGACCGATTTACTAGTAAACGATTTTGTTTATCGCGCAGTTTTCGACAGAACAACAGTTGTTTTTGAAGGTAATTTCAAGAGGAATTATATACACATTCGCGATGCTGCAGGCGCTTTCCTTTGGGCTATGCGGAATTTCGACGAAATGAAAGGCAGGCCTTATAACTGCGGTCTTTCCACGGCAAATCTTTCGAAGCTCGAGCTTTGTGCAAAGATAAAGGAGCACATTCCCGAGTTTGTATACCTTGAAGCACCTATTGGTGAAGATCCTGACAAGAGAGATTATATTGTATCAAACGAGCGACTTGAGGGAACCGGGTGGAGACCAAAATACAGCTTGGATGATGGGATTGAAGAGTTGAAAAAGGTATATAGCATTATTAAGAATAGCTATTATTCTAATGTTTAATAAAATGTCACAATTCATTTTGGTTGACCCTTCTGTTGAAGGGGTGGGCGGTCATTATTTTGCCTATGCATCAATGATAATAGATATCAGCAACATTCGTGGTCATGGAAACCAGATTTTAATAAATAATTATTCCTTTGTAGAGTAAGAATTATGAGGTATTAGATAGAATGGGCATAAAAAGTGCTATACGACGGATTGTATTTAAACTCATGTCAGAATGTACAGAAGTAAACAAATACTACTTTAATCAGCTTTTGATAAATACAAATGAGATTAACAGCCAATTGAACAATTTTTCAAGCGATTTAAATGGGCAGATGCAAAGCGTAAGCGAAATTGTTAGCGGTATTTCAGATGAACTGGAGACAATCTTAAATAGAATATCTCAACAGGAAGAAGCAACATCTTTGATGTGGAACAAAATTAAGACTTCAGCCGATTATCAAGAGAAAGTTTCCATAGAATTGCACCGACACGTTGATTTTTTTCATCAAGACGTTTTCGCTTTCCTTGCGCAGGCTGCAGAAAGTGGAAATCCTTTAAAAACTCCGCAAATTCAAGTTGTTACCGAACATCCGGTTGCAATTCATAGCAATGACCACTTACACCCACGAGGTACAGCAAACGACAATACGAGAGCGCCTTTCTTTATAAGAAAGTGTGAAGAACTGTTTCCGGGCAAAAAACTAAAATATATGGATATAGGATGTGCCGGAGGTGGAATAGTGCTAGATGCATTATTGCGTGGGCATTTTGCAATTGGATTGGAAGGCAGTGATTACTCACTTTTGCATCAACGTGCGGAATGGCGAGCGCTACGCAATAGTTTATTTACATGCGATGTCACATATCCTTTCGAAGTTAAATCAATAGAGGGCAACGAGCATATAAACTTTGATGTAATTAGTGCGTGGGAGGTGTTGGAACATATCCCTGAAGAATGTTTAGACCAGATGATAGAGAATATTGTTAATCATCTTGAAATCGGAGGTATTTTTGTAGGTACTGCAGCGCAATTTGAAGACTATGACCCTGTTTCCGGGGCAAGTATGCATGTTACAATAAAGCCACAGGAATGGTGGGAGCAGAAATTTTCAGAGCATGGTCTTATTTGCAAAAGCGATTTGTTTGAAGCAGCAGATATGGCGCGTGCTTGGGGCAACCCTCCGCTTCACTGGCTTATCGATTGGAATCCAGAAAGAAGCCCATATATTGTTATGCAAAAAATATGAAGGAGATAAAAGATGAAAATAGTAGTTACGGGTGCGACAGGGTTTTTAGGAAGCCATTTAATGCCTATTCTAAACGGAAAATATGGTAAAGACAATGTTAAAGGGCTTTGCTCCAAAGATTATGATTTGATGGAGGCGAGCAACGTTAAAAAGATGTTTGAGGATTTACATCCTGAAGTGCTGATACATTTGGCTGCTTATTCCGGAGGAATAGGGTCTAACCGAAAATATCCGGGTGATTACTATTATAAAAATACTATACTTACAGCACATTGTTTTGAATACGCTGCGCAATATGGCGTGAAAAAGATGATTTATACTATGGGTGGATGTGCGTATCCACATGATGCAAAGTCTCCAATAAACGAAGAGCAAATGTGGCAAGGATACCCGCAGGAAGAAAGTGCAGGATATTCTTGCGCAAAGAAAATGGGAATAGTTGCATCGCGAAGCTATCGCACTCAGTATGGATTAAATTCCACAGTGTTGATACCGGGCAATATGTATGGCCCGTTTGACAATTTTCGCAACGAAGAATCACATGTCGTACCGGGAATGTTGCGTCGCTATTTGGAAGCAAAACGTCGAGGGGATAAAGAAATTGTAATGTGGGGGACGGGAACCCCGGTCAGAGATTTTGTGTATGCAGGTGATGTGGCTGCAACGATCCCTTGGTTCATCGAAAATTACGATGAGACTGGACCAATCAACATTTCTTCGGGAACTACAACTTCTATCCGTGAGTTAGCGGAAACAATTAAAGAAATGGTTGGATTTGAGGGAAAAATTAAATGGGATACAGAAAAGCCTGATGGACAAATGATTAAAATCTTTGATGTTGCAAAGATGAAGAAGTTTGGCCTTTCCTGCCCGACTAGTCTGGCCGAAGGCCTAAAAATTACCGCAGAATGGCTTGAAAAGAATTATGATAACCACGGAGAGAATATTCGTCTCTAAGAAAAGAGGTCAGAGAATGATATATGTTATCGGAGGCAAGGGGTTTGTTGGCTCGGCGGTAGTTCGCGCATGTGAGCGAAAAGGTGAAGAATATAAGATCATAACACATGATACAATTGAAGACTTTACAGGAACAGAATGTGACATTTTGATTAATGCAAATGGTAATTCAAAGAAATTTATGCCAGAACGAGATCCGCTTTGGGACTTTGATGCCTCTGTCCGCAGTGTGCGTGCATCTTTGGAGAATATTAAAACTTCAAAATATGTGCATTTATCTTCATGTGATGTTTATCCTGACTGCTCTTCACCTGAAACAACGAGAGAAGAGCAAACTTTAGACGTGACTAAGCAGAGTGCCTATGGATTTCACAAATATCTTGCAGAGCTTTGCGTTATGAGACATGCAAAGAACTGGCTTATTTTTCGAATGGGCGGATTTGTAGGCGAAGGATTAAAGAAAAATGCCATTTATGACATTTTGCAAGGAGGACCGCTTTGGCTGGATCCTGAAAGTGAACTGCAGTTTATTGATGTCGACAAGGCAGCAAAAATAATAGTGGATTTGGCTATGAGTAAGCATCAGAACAATATTTATAATTTATGTGGAATCGGAACGATATCCTTATCTGAAGTTTCGTTGTTGGCAAACAAGAATGTTAAAGTAACTCCTAATTCGCCCAAGGTAAAATATGATATTTCTACAGAAAAATTGCAGGGTATTATAAGCTTACCTCAAACACAAGACATGGTTCAAAAATTTATTGCAAACTTTCTAGGGACGCTATAGTGGTTTTGCAGGGGAATGTGCGTATAGCGTCACAGATAAAAGTTAGTTTGATAATTAGAGATACATAAAATGATTATTACAAAAACACCTTTCCGGATGTCCTTCTTTGGTGGTGGGACAGACTTTCCGGACTTTTACCGTGAACATGGTGGCGCGGTTATATCAACCACCTTTGATAAGTATTGTTATGTTAATGTTAAACACCTTTCGCCATTTTTTAAGTACACCACAGAGTTGGTATACTCAAAAATAGAAAGGGTTGAACATGTCGAAGAAATAGAGCATCCTGCAATCAGAGAAGCGATGCGTGAAGAGGATATGAAGCAGCTTCGTTTAACATATGAAGCTGATCTTCCTGCGCGTTCAGGATTAGGAACCAGCAGTTCATTTGCAGTGGGCATGCTAAATGCTTTCCATGCCCTAAAAGGACAGTATGTTGATGCTAGGACCCTGGCAGATGAAGCAATTCATCTAGAGCGTGATTTATGCGCCGAGGCAGGTGGAATACAGGATCAAATAGCGGCTGCTTTTGGAGGATTTAATAAGATTACCTTCAAGGCAGGCGGGTACACTGTATCGCCTATAATTATAACGCCGGAGCGGAAACGCATGCTGGATGATAATTTGATGTTGTTCTTTACGGGTTTTTCACGCTTTTCTTCGGATATTCAGGAAACAACGAAGAAAAATATAAAAGAAAAAACAGATCAACTAATTGAAATACGTGATCTTGTTAACGAGGCAGAAAAGATTCTGATTGATAGACATGGTGATTTAAACGAGTTTGGTCGCTTATTGCATCACACATGGATGCTAAAAAGAGGGCTGGGCAGCAAGGTTTCAACGGACTCAATTGATGAGGTTTATGAAAAGGCACGTAATGCAGGTGCCCTGGGCGGGAAACTTTTGGGTGCCGGTGGAGGTGGCTTCCTACTCTTTTATGTAGAGCCTGAAAAGCGTCAGGCTGTCAGAGAGGCAATGAAATCACTTTTACATGTACCGTTCCAATTTGAAAACAATGGGAGCCAGATTATTTATTATCAGCCGGAGGAACTGATTTAAGGATGGATAAAACAGTTAAGCCTTATGGTATTATCATAATTGGCGCCGGCGCCATTGGTTGCGCTATCGCGCGGGAACTTTCACGCTATGCTATCAGCGTAGTAGTCCTTGAAAAAGAATGTGATGTGGCAGCTGGTACCAGCGGACGCAACTCTGCGGTCGTGCATGCGGGATTTAACAATAAACCCGGGAGCCTGATGGCAAAGCTTTGTGTAGAAGGAAATCGTGGATTTGAGGCACTTTGCAAGCAGCTTGATGTACCATATAAAAAAACAGGCAAGGTTCTCGTGGCATTTGATGACGAGGACCTTGAAATTTTGAAGAAAACGATAGCGCAGGGTGAAAAGAACGGCTGCGAGGGCTTACGTCTTGTAGATGGCGAAGAGCTACATTCATTAGCACCCGAAGTAGGCGGTATAGGTGGCATGTATTCGCCAAATACAGCTATATTTTCGCCATTTCAATATTGCATTGCACTTGCTGAAAATGCAGTAGCAAATGGGGTGGAGTTTGTTTTTAACAGTCCAGTGACTTCAATTTTGCGTGAAGAGGGCGGATTTACCGTTAAGACTTCAAAAGGTGAGTACAATAGCCGCATTGTCATTAATTGCGCAGGTTTATTCAGCGATCGGATATCTGAGATGGCAGGTGTGCCGGGATATCATATTTACCCTTGCAGGGGCGAATATTTCATTTTAGATAAGGTTGCGGACAAATTACCACTACCTGCCTATCCGGCGCCAAAGCCAGGTATAGGTGGGCTTGGTGTGCATTTGACACCTACAATAGATGGAAATTTAATTATTGGTCCAAGTGCGGAATATATTGATGAGCGTGAAGATTACTCCTGCACTTCAAAGATTATGGATAAGCTCTTTGCAGAGGCAAAGCAGCTTTTACCATCTTTGCAGCGACGGGATATAATAGGTAATTATGCAGGGATTCGCCCTAAACAGGCACCTCCGGGTGAAGGTGGCTTCCGCGATTTTGTGATAAAGGAAGAGGAAAGCTGCCCCGGACTAATAAACTTGATTGGTATTGAATCGCCGGGACTTACGGCATCGATGCCTATTGCGAGGATGGTTAAGGATATAGTTAGCAATACGCTGCAGTTAACAGAAAAGAAGAATTTCATAGCAGAGCGAAAAGGGATGCTGCGTTTTCGTGATTTGAGCGAAGATGAGCAGGCCAAGTTAATTACAGAGGATTCGGAATATGGTGAAATCATATGCCGATGCCAGACCGTAACCAAGCGAGAGATTCGCCAAGCGATTGAAAATCCTCTTGGAGCGAGAAGCATTTCTGCAATAAAATACAGAGCTTGGGCTACTACCGGGCGTTGCAATGGGGGATATTGCCTTGCAAAAATTGTTGATATGCTAATCAATGAATATGGAATGAAACCGGAAGAGATTACTTATCGTGGTGATGGTAGTGAGATGTTTGCTGGGGTGGTGAAATGATGGAAACTTGTGATGTTTTAATCGTTGGAGCCGGGCCTGCAGGATTGGCTGCTGCAAATGGTGCGGTAGAAAATGGGGCAGAGCGTGTAGTGGTTGTTGAGCGCGATAAGACCTCAGGTGGCATATTAAACCAGTGCATTCACGATGGCTTTGGCCTTATTCGGTATGGTAAACAATTGACAGGTCCGGAGTATGCGGCGAAAGCGCTGCAGGAGGTTCATGGAGTAGAGTTTGCTCTTGGAAATCAAGTGGTAAATATATCAGCCGAGCGTGTTGTTACGATGGTTGGAAAGCCCGGCATACGTAAAATAAAAGCAGGAGCGATTGTATTGGCAACCGGCTGCAGAGAACGTACACGTGGGGCGATATCTATCCCCGGCTCCAGGCCTGCGGGAATATTTACTGCGGGAGTTGCACAGAATCTGGTAAATGTACGAAATGTTATGCCAGGCAAAGAAATTGTAATTTTAGGATCAGGTGACATTGGACTGATTATGGCGCGCAGACTTACATTAGAAGGCGCAAAGGTTAAGGCAGTTGTGGAAATTTTACCTGAGCCGGCAGGACTTGCGAGAAATATTAGCCAGTGCCTGTATGATTTCGGGATTCCAATTTATGTGAGCCATACGGTGTCAAATATATATGGGGCAAAGAGACTTACCGGTATTGAAGTGTCGGAAGTTGATGCTGATATGAATGTGATTCCGGGAACCGGGAGGTTCATGGGGTGCGATACGCTGATTCTTTCGGTTGGGCTGATTCCGGAAAATGAAGTAGCGCAAACAGCCGGTGTAGAGCTGGATAAGCGAAGCAATGGTGTTATTACAGATGAGTTTTTGCAGACTTCAGTGTCGGGTGTCTTCTCGTGCGGGAACAGCAGGCGTGTTATGGATTTGGCAGATTTTGCATCAGAGCAGGGAGAAATGGCAGGGCATAATGCTGCGGCGTATCTTTGTGGCGGCAAAATGAAGATGTGGGACAACTCGCGTGGGAACAGTATGAAAAAAGGCTTTCCGGAAAAGGACAGCGTGACGTGCACCTTGTGCCCGAACGGATGTCAGGTTCGGTGGATTGAGGAAAGTGACACCTTTGAGGGTAATCGCTGTCCAAGAGGTGCAGAGTTTGCAGAGCAGGAAAGGGTTGCGCCGAGGAGGACACTGACTACGACAATGAGGGCTGTAGGCGGTGTAAAATCGCTAGTGCCTGTAAGGAGCGAGGAAATGGTGGAGAAAAGTCGGCTTCTCGAGATTTCAAAGGAAATAAGGGAAGCTGCTGCCGATTCGCCGGTTGAAATTGGGCAGACTGTGCTGGAGCTAGCGGGCGGTGTGAAGATTGTGGCGGCTGGGTGCGTGGAGACTGGCTAAATGCCGGAAGCATTCGATGTGTGAATGACAGCATTTTGAAAGATGTCTCGCAATTTTGGGTATGGAAGAACTGATCTTGTTAGTATTCATGACTTGCTCTGCTTGTACTGCGTTAGTGGGGAAGGTTATCGCGCAGGTGGTTGTGTTGAATTATGTGGTGAGCAAGTATTGGGTGCTTGGGTTAGGGAAAAGGCTGGTACTGTAGCAGTCAATTAACTTGTTCAGGTGTCATGAAAGGTCAGAAATATGAGCGATAAAAAGAAACAAAATATAGGAATAGCGCTTATGCTATGCTGTTCTGTCGCGTTATGCCTCGGGCAGTTCATTTGGAAGTATTATGACGGTGTGGCTTCGCTTGCAGTGGGCTTCCTAGTGTATTGTGTGGGGGCGATGCTGATGCTTGTATCTTTTCGCTTTGGGCGCTTGTCAGTTTTGCAGCCTATTAACAGCGTCAGTTATGTTTTTGCTGCTGTTCTGGGTGCACTGTTTTTCAGTGAAACGCTTAATGGGTTGCGTATCCTTGGAATTGCCATTATTATCGTGGGCATAATATTACTTGTGGGCGGAGAGGAGAAGCACGTAGAATGAAGATAGAGTTTGTTCCGCTTATAGCAATCTTTGGCATGGGCGTGCTGGCTTCTTTTGGCAGTTATTTTTTAAAGAAGGCGGCGATGGGAGGACTGTCGCCCGGAAAACTATTGACTTGTCGGTTCCTTTATATTGGGGGCTTTTTATATGTTGCCTCAGCGCTTTTGAATTACTATTTGCTGAAGATTTACCCGTTTTCGCTGGTGGTGCCATTGGGGGCATTAACATACATCTGGACGCAGATTATATCGAAGGTGCTGCTTGGCGAGCCGGGCAGTGTGAGGAAAAGCGTTGGGATTGGGTTGATTTTGATGGGAGTGACTGTGGTGGCGTGGAGTTATTAGAGGTAGCTTAATCGACTTATGCTGTAGGATGTATATGATGACTCCGGTAAGCGTTGCGCTTAATGTTTAATGTGGATATATTGGAGGAATAGTGTTGGAGGATGAAGCCTTGCGCATGTAGGAGTTGTCGTATGGGCTGTGTATTTTGTTTGCTTGGCATGCGGCATATGGAATTAGGGCTAGTAGTGTGGGGTGAGGGCGGATGTGTAGCCGGGGTCTTACGATAATGGCTTGGCAGGGTGGCGTTCTGTGTGGCGCTGTTGATAGGGAAGTAGGGGTGCAGAGCGCAGCAGCTTGGGGCTGGTGTGGTGTGAGGTATATAATATTGGCGGGCACAATGAAATGCGGAACATTGATATTGTGAAATTGATTTGTGCGGAGCTTGGAAAGCTGGAGAGTCTCATCACCTTTGTGACTGACCGCAAGGGGCACGACCTTCGCTATGCGATTGACCCGTCGAAGATTCATGCGGAGCTTGGATGGCTGCCGGAGACGAAGTTTGCGGATGGGCTGAAGAAGACGGTGCAGTGGTATCTCGATAATCGCAGCTGGTGGGAGGAAATCATCAGCGGGGAGTATGTGGAGTATTATGAGAGGATGTACGGTGGAAGGTAGGGAAGATATTTAATATTGAACGGTGTGTAAAAAACTGCGTAAAAATGAAAATAATTTTACAAATGTTAGTTGACAGCATTGTAAAATTGTGGTACAATTTAAGTACAAACAAAAAGGGGAGTCTATAAGACTCCCTAAGTTCATAGAAATGAACCCTTGCAAGGCTATTGTCTATGAATTAGAAGTTCTTGTCAACCCCTTTTTGTTGAGTATACAGAAAGGAGAAATGGCAGAATGGCTTTTGTTAAAAACATTAAAGGATCATCTGATAACTTCCCACCAAGAGGTTATAATTCTTGGAAAGAATACTGGGAAGCCGCAAAAGGCAGACCTTTTTCAATGTGCTCGTGTAGTACTTGCTTTAGGATGGCTGAAGTAGGTGGGCATGTGAAAAAAGTAAATGGCACAAATGCGTGGTATATTGTCCCTATTTGTATTGCGCATAATAATTTACCAAATACTGTTTCATATCAGGTTAATGATGATGCTTTACTGGCTGTGAATTAATAATTATTTTATGGCGGTGCGCATTACATATGCGCACCGTTTTTAGGGTGGTGGAAGTATGAACATTAATCAGTATTTAAAAAGTATTGGTAAAACGAAGTCGGAATTGGCGGCAGAAATTGAATTATCCCGCCCGACGTTAAATCAATACATAGAGTTCTACGAAACAGGGCAAAAGATTGAGAATGAACGGTATAACATCATTTTTAATCGCTTGTTTTCTGATCAGCAGGCAGATAGAGATTTATTTGAAAGGAAGCTCTATTCAATAAAATATCTTTTGGAAAGAGATAAGAAATACGATATTGGCTCCATAGAACCGGAAGCTGCGGATTTGGTCGCTCGAATCCATAACAATATGGTTAATGACATGAGCAAAGGTGAATGGGATGCTAAAGTATACGACTGGATAATAATTCTGTTG